>Ga0209719_1000044_pt1:0-115000 | contig 163910 bp, 126 predicted proteins | sample AD_JPNAS2_MetaG_FD_184421 | JGI IMG/M metagenome (GOLD analysis project Ga0209719, IMG submission 184421) | Active sludge microbial communities of municipal wastewater-treating anaerobic digesters from Japan - AD_JPNAS2_MetaG (SPAdes) (version 2) | ecosystem: Engineered > Bioreactor >...
TACGCATAGGTTTTCATCCTTGGAGTAGAGTCGTCGTTGTCTACGATATATAGACGCTTGAGGGAGCGAAAACGGATCACGATCAGCTACAAAAATCGATACGTACGACTTCTGGGATGAGAACTAACTCAGCGTTTCTCCTAGAACCGCAAAAAGCCCTCCAAGGCGTCAGGAGCTTCCCATCATCGCCGCAAGAAGTGCCTTTGGGGGAACGATCTGATAGATCCCCTCATTTTTTCCTGAATAGGAAAGGCATACGAGCGACAATCCCCTGAACTTTGACTTTAACCCGGTCCTTGAGTTGGTTATTGCCATAAAAATGAACCTGGACCCCAAAACCTTGGGTGTGACCTGGTCTTGAACCTAGCGATTCTGGCCGAGTGGTGATGGATACGACTTATCGGCAATCTATAACAAGGGAAATACTCCGGGGAAATGAGGGGATGGCTCAGGGACATCACGGATATATTATGCTGTATAAACAACTGTCCAAACGCATATTCCCTCTGCCTTCCCAAAGTGTAAGCCCTATATTGTCTTGGACCTCACGGTCACGGTCACGGCGCACGGCTAACCATGACGCACCTCGCACAGGATGAGAAAGCTTGATAGCCCGCGAGCATCACCGCACAGCGTTCATTCAACCGTATTTATTCATGCTTTCACATGGTTGATCCAAATGCACTCGAGGACCAGGTCGAAATCAAAGTCCAGGGGATTCCCTGCTCGTATCCCTTTCCAATGCAAGAAAAAATGAGAGGTTCCGCCAGGTTCGAATCACGAAAAAGATTGGAGAGGGGCAACCCTCTGACGTAGACTCTCGCGGATGAAGCGAGTGGGTCTCTTTGTTGTGATGGTATCGTGGTTGGCTTCGGGGTGTATGCCGCCGCATTCGGCGTCGGACATGCAAACGAACAATCCTCTCGGACCGTCTTTCTGGGTGATCCCAACGCCGAGCGACGATGATGGGTTGTTGGGGCGAACCTTCGGCAGACCACCAGATACGGCCCTGTCTTTGGAGGAGCAATCCAAGCCCAATCCCTGTGCCGACAAGCTGGCAGAAGCAAGAATCGTCGATATGCCCAACAGTTACGAGAACGCCATCGACGTGAAGACCACGGCCGGTGGCGGTGCGATGCTAGGGATGTTTGGATTCTCCGCAGATGCATCGATGGCCACCCACCTTCTGTACAAGGTGAAGACGCAAAGGAAACTCGCGCGCCTCGATACCCAGGAGTATGTGGCCTGCTGCCAGACGGAGAATTGCGGATGGGGCTATGTGAGTGCTCTCATCTATGGGGAAGGAGAGTACGCGAGCGGTCAGCACGTAGATGTGTCCGCCCAGGGCAACTACCAGATCTATTCAGGAGGGGGTTCCCATTCCTTCAGACTACTCAACAAGCGCAATATCAAGGGCTACCTGGCTGCCGTGATCACCGCCCACAACAGGGATGAGGCGGTTCAGGCCTGTGCGTCGGACCAAGAGTGGGCCGGCATTGAATGCGTCAAAAAGGGTGAAATCCAAGAGCAGCAGGCGAAGTGCCAAGGCAATTTCGGCATGCTGAACCTCCTTCAGAACACAACGGACGACGAAATGGGGAAAGAAGCAGGCAACCAAACCCAAGTGCTCATGAAGATGATGCAGCAGCAAGCCTGCGACTGGCTCGACAAGCATAAGCAACCCCACTGAGGGCGTGGTTTCGCTCGTTGTCCGGGGGGCTTTCGAACGACCTCCACCGTGTCGGTTGAGGTTAGCCATCCCTTCATGTTCCCCCGGGCCTTTCCTCCACGGTCACGATCACGGCCCACGATCACGGTCACGGCGTACGGTACACAAAAACGCTCACGATCACGGCGTACGGTACACAAAAACGCTCACGATCACGGCGCACGCAAAACGATCACGGTCATCCCATGTTGATCACCGCAGTGTGCCAGTCCGATGTTAAGTAGCTCAAGACAACTGTTGGCGGCGGCCCAAGGACCGAGCCAAAACCAAGATCTAGAAATTCTCAGCGCATATCCTTTTCCAGTTCGGCAAAAATGATGGGATCGGTCAGGGGCGCAACGTCCGCCTGCGTTTCGGACTCTCATGATTGCACGTGTGGATTGGCCTGGCGGAATACATGTTTTCTTGAATATTTTCGCATATTTACAACAGAAAGGAAGAGCCAGGCAAGAGCAAGCCAAGGCGTTGCCGAAGAGCCCGTTTTCGTGCGACACCCACATCCCCCATCGCCTTCTGCCGTGGCTGCTGACGAGCTACCGCCTTCTTTCGTATCGAGCGCATCTTCTAGCAAGGGAGCATCAACGCTTGCGTCCACGCCTGTCTCGATGGCGCCATCCTCGGCATGGGGAGCGTCGTGCGTTACGCTCCCATCGGTCGAGGCTTCCGCGCCCGCATCGTGAGGGTCGCAAACGGTGATATCCGTATCGGGACGATTCGGATCAGGCAGTTCCACGTAGGAGGGATGCTGTTGATCGTGCAAGATCGACACATTCGCCTTCGTGGGTGATTTCGTGTTTCGGTATGTCGAGCCATCGTTGGGATTCGGCCAGAAGCGCGGCGCGTTCGATGAGGTGATGCTCACCCGAAGCTTGTGCCCGGCCGCCAAGATGATGGATGTGCTCCACAAGTCCACGGTGACAGGTATGGGTTGACCGATAGGAACGGGCTCGAGGGAGCCACTGCCGTTTCGATAACCGAGTCGTTGCACCCCATCGAGCACGAGCATCGATCGCCCGTCGGGATAAACGTCAGTCAACCGGACGTTGATATCCGTATCGACGGCATCGGTTTCGACCCACAGGGAAGCGCGAATTCTACCTGTAATTTCCATAGGTTTCGTGAGAACCGCGGAAGAAAAAACGATCACGTCGCTGCGATTTTCGACGATGGTCTGGTCCACGGGGCCGGCGGGGATGAGCAAGTTGGCTCCCCCTTTGGTCGGACTGGGAAACGCGGGGTCGTAAAGGTAGCTCGTCCGCGCGTCGTTCACCGTGGGACAGGACTCGTCCAGCATGCCACCGGGATGCAGATGCATTCGCACGGGTGCGGCGGGAATCGGCCAATCATCCGCCGAACGCCAGGTATTGCCGGGAGCGGAAGGATCTTTCACATCGCCCATGACGTAGTATTGGACGGTGGGAATGGCATCGACGGCTGCCGAGCTTAGTTCGAACCCCAGATAGTGCGCCAGCCAGGTCACGAGCATCGTATCGGTACCGCCGGGTACGCCCGCTGCATTCGATGGATAGGTCAATTCTCCTGCTTGCGTGGTGTTGAGGGCATGGGTCCATGGTCCCATGACGAGTTTTTGTTTGCCTTTGGCACCGGGGCCACCGTGGTGTTGATAGCCGACAAAGGCATCGATCGTGCCCTGGTTGAAGATATCGTACCATCCACCATAGTGGACGCCGGGCACGATGACCTGGTCGTAACGATCGGCGGTTTGCACCGAATCCCAGGTGCCGTCGTCGAGCGGGTGTTCCGCCAGGGTATCGAGGAAAAAGTCGCTATGTTGACCGGCAAGCCAGCCTTCCATCATGGATTGTCGAAAGGCACCATTTTGGAAAAACGCATGTTGGTACACGGTTGGGGTTGCTACTTCCACCCACATGGCATCGAGAGCCGGTGGAGCATGAACCGCGGCCATATACTGCACGATGCCAAGGGCGGAGCCACCCCAGGTCACCACACGCCCATTGCACCAGGGTTGAGCGGCCACCCAAGCCAAGGTGTCAAAACCATCCTCCCCATCGCATTGAAACAGACAATCCACGCCTTGCGATGCGAAACGCCCGCGCGTGTCTTGCACGACCGTGACCACTCCCGCATCTCGAAGCCCATCGCCGATCCCCTGCCCTCCCGCCTTGTCGTAGGGAGTTCGAGCGACCAACACGGGAAAGGGTCCGGGCCCCTCCGGAAGGTACACGTCGGTAGCCAGAGCTACCCCATCGCGCATCGTCACCGGGCCAGTGAAGGAAGGATTCGCGAAAGCATAGGCAGGGGCGAGGCAACACAAGGCACAACAGACCGGCAGCAATCGACGCATGGCAACTCCAGGGCAGGTTTTCCGCGTAATTTATAAGATACCCTACCCCGAGCCACGATTACAGGATTCGAACCGAACTCGAATCCACACGAACACCCATGCCGTCTTTGCATCGATGAGCGACAGTCGCCTCGAACTGGACGATAACCTCCCCGACATCCATCAAAACGTGGAGCAATTCCCCGGGGGCTCGGGGTATGTCGGTGCGAATGAACACTCCTCCCCGGCTCCAATCCCGCGTCGTCGAAACATGGTGCGTACACGTTCCCCGGGCATGCCAATCCACGCGGGCGGCGGTCGGAACACGAAAATGAACGCGTCGGCCCAAATCCATCACGAGCAAAGGAAACGACAATTCGCGAGACAAGGCCAACATATCCGCATTCAACCTTTGCTTCATTCTCCCGACAGCCTCTGGTGCCACTGCCTACCTTCCGCTATACACCCGTTTTCCCACACTTATTTAAGGTGCCGGACGATGCGTCGAGTGTTTTATTGCGCCGTTTTCCTATCCTTCGGTGTCGCTGCCTGTTCCAGTGATTCGTCAGAGGAGTACCACAATGTACCGCTAACGGATGCTAACTCCGACGTCGCGGCCGACGCCGGCTCGGATACGAATGCGGATAGCACCGTGGATACTGGCCCCGATGGAACCGAGGAAACCTCTTCCGATACGGCATCGGATACGGCCTCTGACACGTTCTCCGATGTGGTGGTGACGGACACTCCCGAAGCGGATTTGCCCGATGGCAACGAACCGGATGTGGTTAGCGACAGCCCGACGGATACCCCTATCGATGCCCCGCCACCCGATGGCGGCTCTTCGGGGACCAATGTCATTGCCAATCCGGGGTTCGAATATTGGAGCGACGGTCTTCCGGACGCGTGGAAGGGCGAGGCAACCAACATCGGCGATGATGCGATTTCCGATATCGTCACCTCGCCGCACGGTGGCGCCCATGCTTGTGCTCTTTCCAACCCGAGTTCCACGCACAAACGCTTTTCGACAGCCGCTTTTTCTTTGGCGGATGGGTATTACGACTGCACCTATTGGGTTCGCGGAGCTGGAGAAGTTCGCAACGCAACCTACAACGGCAGCAGCTACGGAACCTATTCCTCTTATTCGACCGTCGACAGCCCGAATTGGAAACAGATCTCGTGGGGATTCAATCTCCACGGCGATGCCGATGCATTCGAACTCGTTTTTTCGGTTCGATCGACGAATGCCTCCTCGGGCAATCTTCAAATCGACGATGTGTCTTGTATTCGTCGACCGGAGCCTTGTGATCAGGTGACGTGCCCGGAGTGGGCCGCGTGTGATCCGGGCACCGTTGCGTGCAAGCCGAAATACGGTCGATGTGGGACCGCGAGTGATTGCCAATCGTGGCAACAATGCGATGGAACCAACACGTGTGTGCTGGCGCCGGGACGCTGCAATAACACGGCGGATTGCGATGTGGCTTCGAGCACACCCGTATGCGACAAAGCAACGCATACGTGCGTGGCCGGCGATCCGTGTGCGGGGGTCGTGTGCGATGAATGGAAGCAATGCAATCCTGACACGGCGTTATGTGTGTTGAAACCGGGTCGGTGCAACACGACGGCCGACTGCCTTCACGACTTGCCGGCATGCCATGGAGCAACCCATACGTGCATGCCCTCGAATCACTCATCGAATATCGTGCCCAACGGTGGGTTCGAAAGCTGGTCGGTCTACTATATCCCCTACGAGGGAGATCACTTGATTCCCGATGGGTGGTATGGCCTGGACATTCCGGGTTCGACCGAGATCGATCCGGAGCGTGTCCTACCGTATTCCGCCCATCCCCATACGGGTGCGCTGGCATTGCAGTTGATCCAGGACGGCATCGCGGAGCGTTTCACGTCCGAACTATTCAACGTTCCCCCCGGAAAGCACACATGCGTACTATGGGTACGAGGCAAGGGCACCTTCCGACACAGAACCTATTCATCGGGAGGATGGAGCCCGTACACCGATCATATTGCCATCGATACGCTGACGTGGACGCCGATCCCCTTTGCGATCAACGACAACGTTCACGACATGCGCATCATTCTGTACGCGAGTTACACCGATGCCTCGAAGGACCATATTCAGGTCGATGATGTGGTGTGTACTCGCAATCCCACCTGATCGATTCCGCGTGTGTGACGATATCCCCGCTTGATCATCGGTATCACAGGGCAGACGGTTCGATGGGTTTGTCATCGTCGATACGTGGAGCGCTGTCGTTTCTGTATTTTCGCACGACTGAGGCCAGGTACGTCAGGGCTACGAGCATCAGGCCGAGGTCATCGAGCCATCCCAACACGGGTGCGATATCGGGGATGGCATCGACGGGCATGACGACATAGGCGACGGTAAGCAGGGCGAATATCTTTCCCCACGGCGAGGCGTTACGGTCTCGGAAGTACCGCCAAAACGCGCCGACATCTGCCCAAAAAGGGATACGAGCCAGCATGCCTCGTTTCGAGCCGCGGGAAAACGATTCCGTGACGGGAAGAGAAGCTGTGTAGGTCATGGCACTCCGTTCGACGGTTGAGAGTGCCGATCAATGTAAGGCTGTATTTCGGCAGGGCAACCACGCGATGCGTCATGGATTCACTTGGTGAAGCAAGCGTCGCGGCAGGAGTCCAGGGCAGGGATATTCGGTTCGAGCAAGGAAGGGGTGCATGTACCGGAGGTGATTTGTTTGTGGGTAGCGGGAAACTTTGCTCCTTCCATGATCCCGGCGGCAGCCAGGCACGAACGCGGAGGGTTCTTCCCATCGAAAATCGTAAGGGTATCGGTCGTTGGTTCGGATGCGCCGTCGGAAGGAGTAAAGCGCAACACCACGCGTACCGGATCGGTCGCGCAATTGTTTTCCGTTTCGGGAGCGCTTTCGATTCGCTCCACGACGACGTGTCCTGCCGTGGATTGGTAGTCACAGCGGCCTCCGACGACCGGATGGGAGGCGGCCTCGGAGGGTTGCGTGGAATGGTTGGTGGCTTGTGGTTTGGTGCATCCTGCCATCGTGGAAAGGATAATCGCGATCAAAACGACTTGTGTACGCGCCATGGTGATACCTCGGACATGGATAGCGTACGATTCGGTCGAGCTATCGGGCAATGGCTTTTCCGAAGGCCTCCTTCTTCGACTCGGATCGACCTTTTCGATGGGGGAATCCATGGCCTGGGGACAGCGGGCGGCTCATCGATGGGGGCTCATGCCTTTGGTCTTTCCCTTTGCAACGGGTCGGGGCTAGTTTGGCCTGGTGGTGTCCATTTGTCTCATTCCTGCGGGAAGCCACGATCCGGCCTGGTTGACTCGAGCCGCGGTGGAGGCATTGCGCCACGCCGATGTCGTGTATTGCGAAAGCGGCGCATGGTTTTCGGATATCGTGGCTCGCGATGCAAGGCGCATCGAGGTATCTGCTTGCCGTTCGGCGTGTTTGCGGATGATGGACGATGCACGCGCGGGACAGCGTGTGGTTCGGGTTTATGATCGAGTGGGATGGAAAGACAGGATTGTCCTTCGGGACATGCGCATGTTGCGTGACGCTTCGCTTGCGTTCGAGTTGATTCCATCCACGGAACCGCAAGCCGATCGCTGGGCGAACTGGGTGGAACAACGGCCGTTATTGGGGCGACGGGTGGTGGTGTTACGCATGGTGGGGCAAGCGAGTACGACGGCGGAATTGCTTGTGGAACGGGGGGCGGATCCATGGGTGGTTCCCACGATCGAACTGCATCCTCCAGAAGATGTCGAAGCGTTTCGAACGGCGTTGCGGAACCTTGGCGGCTATGATCTCGTAGCGTTTACCAGCACCAACGGGGTCGACAAGACATGGGAGCAGCTTCGCGAATTGGGATTGGATGCGCGTGCGTTCGGGGCTTGTCGAATCGCGGCGATTGGTGATGCAACAGCCCGGCAGTTGTTGAACCATGGCATCGTTGCGGACGTGAAAGCCAAGGAGTTCCGAGGGGAAGGGTTGGCCGATGGCATCATCGAGCAGATGGGAAACCTTCGCGGCAAGCGAATCCTCATCGCGCGAGCGATGGAGGCGCGGGAGGTATTGCCCGAGGCATTGCAAGCGGCCGGAGCCGATGTCGATGTCGTCGCGGCGTACCGCACATTGCCAGCCCCACCGGAAACGATGGAGCCTCTGCGAGAAGGGCTCAGGCACAACGAGGTGGATGTGGTGTTGCTTACGTCGAGTTCGACGGTAACGAATCTGTGTTCGGCGCTGGGGCAGGAGGCAGCGATGCTATTGTCTCGAGCGTGTTTGGCGAGTATTGGGCCCATCACCACGGCGCAGGCGAAAAAACTGGGTTTGACGGTCGGCGTGGAGGCCGCAACGTTTACCGTTCCGGGTGTCGTACAAGCCCTCGAGTCCTATTTTCGATGATTCTCATTGCCAGATTGTCACGTTGGCTCTTGGGCAGGGGTCCGGGTTGCCATCGTGACGAACGAAGGGAATTGCCCATGGTTCATGGCACGCAACACGGTGGCGTTGCGTTTTGGCACGTGATGTGCTGCATAGTCCGGGTCATGCGTAGTTCGCACATCAAAACCATGGTTCTCGTTGCGCTGGGAATCGCCTTGGCAATGGTCTGGACGGGGACATCGTTGGCTCAGACGGTAGCGATCAACGAGGGGGGGATTCAACGGTCCAACAGTTTTCGGTCGACCTCCCAGAATCCGTTGTGGATCAGCAAAGCGGATTGCTTGGCCAACGATCAGATTTCCTTTCCGCTGACGGTGAGCAATTACGGCAGCTATCAACTGGAGGTATGGGCGGGTTCCGCAAGCGATGATTGTCGGACAGCGGAATCGCGTCGGGGAACGACGGCCGTATGTTGGCAAGTGTGGAAGGGGGTCCCGACGAGTACGGGGCTGAACGTGATGGTAAGTACGCGGGACATCGTGTCACGCAACAAGCCGTCGGAGGGGGGGCCTACGGGGCCTGGGTCGGGGACGATCGAGGATTGTGAGTGGAAAGAAGCGACAACGGCACCGCAGGAGGTTGCGCTTTATTTCATGTTCGTGGACGCGGGTTCGGAGCAGCAGATGGGGGGCGCGATTTGGAAGACCAAGTTCGATCTTGCCGGTCCGGTAGCGCCGGACAAAGTCAGCGCGGGGATTGGCGACACGCTTTTGGTTCTCGAATGGAAGGAGTCCAAGGATACGGATAAAGCGGGATATCGTTTTTATTGCGACCCGATTCCGGGCAAGGAAGGGGAGCAAAGCAACATCGAACCCTTCGATGTGGATGCTTCCGTGGATGCCGATTTTGGCGATAGCGCGGGGTTCGAAGGGGGAGCGGATGCGCAGGGGGATGTCGAACAGGATGCGCCGCTGGAGGCTGGACAGGAAGCGGGAGCGGGAGGGGCGAGTCCGGGGGGAAGCGCGTGTCCCACGAACGTGCTCATTGCGAATACGGATCCGAAGGAGGCTCATTATTGCGGTTCGGGAACCGGCACCACGGGCAAGGTGACAGGGTTGAAAAATGGAGTGACGTATTCGATTGCGGTAGCCGCGGTCGATGGGGTTGGCAACGTAGGCAAATTGTCGAACGTGACGTGTGCGACGCCCAGTCCGGTGGATGATTTTTTCAAGGTATACCGTGAGGCAGGGGGCAAGGGGGGCGGAGGATTCTGCTCTATTATCGACAAGTTAGGAACGAAAGGCCAGCGAGGGGCCACGCCCCTTGTCGTGATGGTGATGCTGGTAATGGCAAGCATGCTGGGCAGGAGGCGGGCTTCATGAATCGGCTCGTGAAAGGCTCGACGGTAGCCATGGCCGTCTTTTTCATCCCCGTTTCCGCATCTGCGCAGGGTTACGACACGCCCGATGGTCCTTCTTGGCATCGGAATTCCGAGCGAAGACATGAGTCACCCCAATCGTTTGCGTTGGAGGTGCGGTTTGGGCACTACAAGCCGTTGATTGACGATGAGTTTGGTGGCACGGGCCCCTACGAGTCGGTATTTGGCAGCGATCGTCGTTGGTTTGTGGGAGTCGAATTGGATTATCAAGTATTTCGGATTCCGTACGTGGGCACGGTGGGGCCTGGATTTGGCTGGGGATATACGAAAATGAGCGCCAAAGCGAAGCTCACCGGCGATGGTGGCGACTCGGCGGAAACGACGGGACTTTGGATCATGCCGATGTACGGGGTAGCGGTGCTTCGCATCGATGTATTGGCGAACGAAGTGGGGATACCCCTGGTGCCCTACCTCAAAGGGGGGGTGGGATATGCATTATGGAAAACGAGTGATGGGGCCGGGTTATCGACCTACCGACAGGGTGATGAGACCATCGAGGGCAAAGGGCGCTCGTACGGTTGGCATTTTTCGCCGGGGATCATGTTGCAACTCGATCCGTTCGACCGTCATGCGGCCCAGCAGCTAGACAATTCGGTGGGCGTGAATCATTCGTACTTTTTCTTGGAATGGATGCGTTCGCAGCTCGATGGTTTTGGGAAAAACGATCAAATGCGTGTGGGAACGTCGACATGGGCGGCGGGTTTGGCCTTTGAATTCTGAGGGATGACGGGGGGTTCGAGCTGATCATCGGGTATCTCCCTCCGGGCCGGCAGGAAAAAATAAATCGTGTAAAATCGCTGGGTTGGCTCGACACGATTCGGACCGAGGGCAAAAGGGGGCCGTGAGGCGATCGCCTTGTAGTACCGCGTATTTTTTCGGTGCCACGGCATGGGCGGGGGAGAAGTTCGGGGGGACGGCCTGGGGGCACGCGGATGGGGGGTTTGATTTCGATGTCCTAAAGTTGGTCCCGTCCAAGATCCTCGTGGTTGAATTGTCCAAGGCCACGTGTTCGATTATCGTGCCAGGCAGATCCGTAGTGGCCGCGGACGTTCTCCCCAAGACGACCGGGCATTGGTTTTTTGTGAATATCGGCCATGGCCAACGAAAACGACCACGAACTCATGCACCGCGCGCGCGAAGGCGATCGTCAGGCGTTTGGCGAGCTGGTGCGGAGACATCAACAGCGCATTTTCCGCTTGGCTATGCATATGTTGCATGACACGACGGAGGCGCAGGACGTGACCCAGGAGACGTTCGTGCGAGCTTATCAGGCTCTTTCGCGTTTTCAGGGCAACAGCCAGCCGTATACATGGCTGTACAGGATCGCGGTGAATCTATCGCTCAACATCATTCGAATGCGCAAATCGCGTCGCTCAGAAGTCGACGACGACGATCCGCGTATCGAGGCTTGGTTGTCGGTTCATGGCTCCTCGGGCTTGCGGGGACCCGCGGTAGCCAACGAGCAGCGGGAGCTGGCGAAGGCGCTTTGTGAGGGTATCGATCAACTCAGTGAGACATTACGAACCACGTTATTGCTTGTGGCGGTGGACGGCGTTGGGCAAGCGCAGGCGGCGGAGGTGCTGGGTTGTTCGGAGGGAACGGTGGCATGGCGAGTTCACGAAGCGCGTCGTAAGCTTCGATTGCACCTTGCTCATCTTGGTTGGATGGACGGCACGGAGGGCGAGCCATGAGCGATAGCCACGAGATGGACAGGAAGCTCGACGGATGGCTTGCGGATTGGCCGGTGCCGGAGCGCAGTGATAGGGAGTGGGAGGAATTTGGGAGCAAGCTCGACGAGCGGCTCTCGGGATTGACGATTGGCCATGGCGACGATGCCTGGCTGCAACCCCCTTTGCCTGATCAACCGGGCGAGGGAGACAGAGAAAAGCTGCTTGCAGGAGGCGTCAGCATGTCGGAGCGTAATTCTGAAAGACCCCCCAAAAAGTCGCTCAAGGACTTCGCGCAGCGCGTGAGCGCGATACCCACGGCCGATACCAAATCTGCCCCGATTTCGTCGGTGGGAACGCCCATTCCGTCGTCAGGTCCTCGCGCCTCATCGCCATCGTTGCGGGCCTCGGTGGAACGCATTTCTCATCCACCGGAAGCACGAGACAGTGATTCAGGCATCGTCGATTTGAATGCGGTTCGTGCCAAGGACGAACCGGATTCTGGGGCGCAACCCGCGGAAACGGGGCTATTCGATGGGGAAACGAAAGCACCCGCGCCCGCGCCTGCCGCGAAAAAAACGTCCATGGCGCCAGTCGTCGGCGGTGGCATCGTCGCTGTACTTGCTCTGGCTGCCGCGACGGTGCTCGTGGTCCGCACATCGGAAAAAAGCGCTCCTAACCATCTGGAATCCACACCCGCCGTGGCTTCCGTAGCGGCAACACCAGCCGCGGAACACGCTGGTCTGGCGTCGCCGCGGTCGGCATCGAATACGGATCAGGAGTTGTCGGTGGAACGTTTGGGTGTTGCCGAATCCAGTGGCGAATCGGCGGAGGGACAACCTTTCGGGGCAAATGCTGCCCCGGGTCGAGCCGGGGGTTCCGCGGCAGCGGATAAGGCCAAGACCGAGGCAAGCGTTGCTGACAAGGACGGGAAAAAAGAGGATTCACCTGCTACGCCGGCTGATACCAAAGACCTTGCGGGAGCAATGGCCACGGCGGTGGGGGCGCATGAATCCAAAAAGGATGATGGGAAAAAGTCCTCGACATCGTCGGTAGATCCGGGATCGTTGCCGGAAACACCGTCTCAGGGCGCGGTTCAGGGAGCGATGGGATCGGTTCGTGATGCGGCCCGAGCGTGTGTGGCGGGACAGACGGAGTCATCGCGTGCGACGATTACGTTTGGTTCTAGCGGTTCTGTATCGAGCGTGTCGGTGTCGGGAGGAGCGGCGGGCACGCCGGCGGCGGGGTGTATCCAGGCGGCGTTGAAACGTGCGCGGGTTGGGCCTTTCAAAAAGGACTCTTTTACGGTGAGCATGACGATTCGTCCGTAGGGGATTGGTTTACCATTCTGGTTTGAGGTCTCGGCTCATGACCTGGTGGACGAAGTGGGCGATGGGTTTGTGGTCTCGATTTTCATGTAAGTATTCGTAAATCTGTTCAAAAATGGCTGCCTCCACACCGAGTTGCCGAATCAAATGATAGGCGGACTTGGAGGTGAGGAATCCTTCGACGACTTGGGGTTGGCCTGAGAGGATGGCATCGACGGACTCGCCTTTTCCGAGTCGAACGCCGAAGGTTCGATTTCGGCTGAGGTCGCCGGTACACGTAAGGATGAGGTCACCGGCGCCTGACAGACCGGATAGGGTGAGGGGGCTTGCGCCGAGGGGCACACCGATTCGCGCGATTTGTGATAAGGCACGAGTCATGAGTCCAGCGCGCGTATTGTGGCCGAAGCCCATGCCATCGACCGCGCCCACGGCGATGGCGACGACGTTTTTCAGCGCGCCGCCGAGTTCCACCCCCACGACATCGGTGCTTGTGTAACAACGAAAGTAGGTGGTGGAAAAAATTTCTTGCACGCGTTTGGCCGTCCGATGATCCCAGGCGGCGACAGTGACGGCGGTGGGCATTCCTTTCGCCACTTCCATGGCAAATGATGGGCCGGAAAGCACGCAATAGATTTTATGGAAGTTGATGTCGAGGGCATCCGAATACACGCCGGACATGGTCATGAGCGAATCGTTTTCGATTCCTTTGGAAGCACTGACGAGCAAGGAGTCGCGGTGCAACGCGGGCCCGATTTGTCGCGCGATGGTTCGCACGTGGTGGCTTGGCACGGCAACGACCACCAGGTCTTTGTCTTGGACGCAAGACAGCAGGTCGGTGGTGGGCGAGACGAGAGGGTGGATTCGGTGACCGGGCAGGTAGATTTCGTTGATACGGCTTTCGGCGATGGATTGCGCCACCTCGGCTTCGAAGCACCAAAGCGACACGGAATAGCTTTTTTTGGCGAGTTGGTCCGCCAGAGCGCAGCCCCAGGCTCCGGCCCCTACCACTCCGACGCGCAATGTTCTATTCATGACCGAGCCTCCGCGTTGTTGGGTTCTGCACGGAACAGAACATGATAGAACCGTTCGAATCAATCTCGATACGCAAGGGAAAAAACAGACTGGACAATGGCTAGAAATCGTTGTCGGCCCTCGCATCGAACGTCATGAAAACGCCTCTGCTGATCGCGAGGATCCGGGAAACAAAAGGCAGAACGGAACAATCGTTGGGACGCAAGACAAAACCGATTGACAAGTCGACCATTGAGGCGAATACTGCGCCGCCCTGTCGGTCCCATCGGCAGGTGGAGTGGATCATGGTATCACCTACGCAGCAAACGGAATCGATCCGACAGCGAAAAGCGCGAAGGCGCTGCAAAAACAACGCAATAGCGCTCAAGCGTCGTCCTACGCCCCATTTTCCGATTCACCTCGAGGGCTACGACACTTCGGCCCCTGACGCCAAGCCCACTGCGCAATCCAGCGAGAAGTAGCGAGAAGAGAAGATGGCGAATCATCCATCAGCGGAACGCCGGAATCGTCAGCGGATCAAGCAAACGAACCGGAACCGATCGATCAAAAGCAGCACACGCACGGCACTTCGTAAAGCGCGAGCCGCGTTGGCGGCGGGCGATGTCAAACTAGCAGAGACACTCGTGCGGGATGTCGAAAGCCGACTCGACCGTGCAACCACCAAGGGTGTCTTGCACAGAAAAGCCGCCTCCCGCGTCAAATCACGCCTGTCCACGCAGCTTCATAAGCTCTCGACAGCTAGCTGATTGCTCACGCCACCCATCGCCCTTCGCTGCTCTACCAAGGGCGCTCTTGGTTTCATCTATCCAAGGTCGGATGATTGCGCCTATTCGCGACGACGAGATTTGCGTCGCGTTGGCGGGGAGGGAAGAATCCCCGCTTCGATCTGAGCTGGATCGTCAACGTCTCCCGTCATGGCCGCCCGAAGCATTTTCGAGTCACCCATGGGAACGAAGAGTACATCGATTTTTTCCGCCAGATTGGTCGTATCTTCCCCAAGAACATGCACGGGAACTTGAAACGCGCGTTTTACCGCCTCGACCATCATGATGAAAGCTTGTGGATTTGCATGAACCACAGAAGCTTCGACCACGACAGCCGAAGTGGGTTCAGCGCCCACGCGCACGGCGGCTTCGCATAAATCTTCGACAGATCGGATGGTTGCGGACTGCCCAGCCGCGCGTGTGACGACAGCAACAGCTTCGGGGCTGCCGATGACGAGAACGGTTTGTGCGATTTGTGCGTAAAACTTCCGTGGGATGGCATATCCCCAGTCACGAAGAAAGTTCGCTACGTCCACCGCTTGAAAACGTAAATGCCGCCCCGGCGTTCGAAAATGGGGAATACACCCTCGATCCACCCAATTATGAATGGTCTTCAGGTCCACTTCGCATAGAGAGGCGACATCCGATGCTGTCAGCAGCTTCATGTCCCTTTCAATGGCCATTTCCCGCGTCCTCTCCCGTGTTGCAACGTCCGGTGGTCATACCATAACCGATGAAAGACTCGACGAATATAGCACAAGCAGAGCATCGGCAGGAATGGGAAAATCAAACTCGTTCAACCAATTGTCGAGCGCAAGGGGAATCAAGGTAGGTTGCAACGAATTAAGGGAAATTCTCCGAGGGGTTGGGAATACGGTTGGGAGCACCGGGCGTGCCGCCTTGCAAGTCCACCGCAAAGGAAGCGGGGATGTCCGGGGCTTCCGGTCGCAAGCGAATGATCGAGCCGCCAGGACGTTTGGAGGCTATGGGGGGAACGAAGGAAACGGCCTGGCCTTCGTGGTCGACCAGGCGCAGGGGTTCACCCGCGTTGGACAAGCCTGCGATGCCAACCGAGGTCACGGGAAGGAAAACGGTATGTTCCGCGGGTGCCGCATCGACCCAGCTCGCAGGGTCATATCCTTGTCCGACGATGAGCCCGAATTGACCTGGCTGCAAGGTCACGGCCGGCAGTTCGACACCCCCTCCCGCATCCTCCAGCCGCCATCCTTGTAGGTTGATCGCCTGGGAGCCATCGTTGAACAATTCCACCCATTCTTGTTGTGGTTCAGGACCCACCGGATTGGCCATCACCTCATTGATGACCACGCGCGCGCATGGTTCAGCCGTTTTCCAGTGTACCTCGTAATTACGCACTTGGCCGGATACGGACATGATGCGTGCCTGGCCTCGGATCTCAGACGATGGTGGCAGTGGTTTCACGGTCCAAGGCCGTGCGGCACCAACGGCGTCGGCTTGAACGAAATCCGGCAGGGTGAGTCCCACCAGCCAAGGCTCCTTGGCGCCGAGGATCGCCTTATTGTCGGAAATCACCGCACAAACGGGACCGAGGGGCGTTTGCCCGGAAGGACAAGAAGCTTGCCAATTCTCTTCGAATTGCTGGAGCGATAGGGGCGTAGGATCCAGACGAACCCACGACTGTTGCCACCATATCAACGGAGCAGGAACCACCACCGCTCCCCCAACATGCGCGGTCCATTGGCTGCAGCCCACGCCAACACCATCCACCGCTCCCCCTTGCAAAGTACCATCGATTCCCGGAGGAAATTGCAGGTGCTGCGGCTCCGAAGGCGCCAGTTCGAGCGCGGGCCAGGTCAAACACCATACCGCCGTCATTCCAGCGCGCTGCTCAGGAGGCCAGACGCGCCGAAGGGTTGGAATTTCATCCCGCTCGATGACCTCCCATGGTTTATGCCATCCCGTTTCGGGAACCACGAGAGAATAGACCCCGCCCAAGGATAACGGACGTTCGGCACTTAAATACCATTGCCCCTCAATAGTCCAAGTTATTGATTCTATTATTCTTTTTTGAAGCGCCTCGCTCGGGTTTCCTTGTCGCAGGTCCCGAAGATTGCGTTCGGACAGTTTTCCTTCGACGAGCCGCGGCGGGGATTTCGGGGCGTCGTTCAGGTTACGAACACGAAATTGTACGATGGGAGCAATTTTCCCATCGCTTTCGATGTCGGGAATACAATCCACCTTGGGTTCGCCGCGACTGCTCGTGTTCGCTCGCTGAGGGGCTTGCGCCAGATCTCCACATCCGAGCAGCAGCATGCTGCAAAGCAACCTGATTCGAGCATGAGTACACCTCATGCAAGGCACATCGGACGAATCGTCTGCGGGTTGCGTGAAATCGGCGCCAGGCTATCGGTCGGAACGAAATACGTAGAAGGTGTCGTAGGTGGGAGCCGGAGGCGGGTTGGTTTCCGGATTGGTAGGGGGGTCGGGAGATAAAGGTTCGAGCCGTTGTTCTGATTTTCGCATAACGACGGAGACTTGCCGTTGGGGGGCGTCCAGTTGCAGGGCGAAACGAGCGCCGACGTAGCGCATGACGCGGGCCAGGGCATCAGAATCGACTTTTTCTCCAACGACGACAAAAAGTGTATTGGTATTGTCGCTGATGCCCAGAGCGGCACTACGTTCGCGCGCGTGGGTATCCAAGGCTGGCGCGTTGGTTCCGGCAAGCACGAGGCAGGAGGCCGTTTGTCTCCACCATGACATGCGAGGCATAAGCGGGAGCAGTTGTGGCCATAGATTGATATGAACGGAGTGGTCACGAAGTTCGGCCAGCGTGCATAGATTGGGCAAAGCGGGCGATATTTCGGCGCCATCGACCCCGGTTCCGAGCGAATCGGTGGGCAAGCCAATGCTCAAAAGCCATGAATCATCGGGCGAAGTCGCGGCATCGGCAGGCGTTTTCTCATTGCCGTCGCGTGCGGAACGGGCGGGGGCAAAAACGAGTTTTGTGTTTTGCCGGTCGATGGTGACGACGCGAGCGAGGATGTCCTGGTGGTCGCCATTGAGATGCAAGACGGTATGAAAGCTGACGGCAGGCGAGGAAGTAGTTTCGGTGGGAATCCACGATCCATCGGCGCGGGCAAAAGGCGCGGAGATGAGCGGTTGCATATCCGCGGGACGAAAGCGGGCAACGGTGGTGGCACTGTTGGCGGGTAGATTCCAGAAAGCCTCGGGACGTTCATCGTTTTCTTGTAGTTCCGCCCACCCGGCATCGGCGGTATGGGCCACTCGTTCGATCCACGCGGTGAATCGATCACCGAATACCGTTCGGCTGACGCTGATGAGCGATGGTCCGAGCCATGGGACGTGGTGCAAGGCGAACCAAAAGGCGATGATCGCGGCCACGAAGGTGGCGCCGAACGCGTAGACGAAAAGTTTTTTGGTTTTCGGGCGAGGCGTCGGCTTGGGGGGTGGTGCGACCGCCTGCGATGAACTCGATGGCACGGGCCCCGGAGCGGGAAGCGGAGCCGGGATAGGATGTTGTACCTCGGCGCCGGAGATGCGCGCGACACGTTCACGAACGGAAGCAGGGGCCACGCGATGCACCCAATCGGCGACTTCTTCGGCGGGAGCAATTCCCACGGCTTCTTCGATCGCGTTGATCATTTCGAGCGCCGTGTGGAAGCGCCCGGTCGGATCCGCTCGAAGTCCCTTTAAAATAAGCCATTCGAGAGCTGGCGAGACGCTCGGATCCACGGCACGAAGGGATGGTACCGTACCTTCGAGGACCATCATCATCATGCTTCCCGCGTTATCCGCATCGAACAGCGGACGTCCGGCAATCATTTCCCAATAAAGGACGCTGGTCGAATAGATGTCGGCGCGTCGGTCGACAGGGCGGCTTCGGATTTGTTCGGGCGCCATGTATTGCAAGCGTCCTTTGAGTTGCCCGGCGCGCGTGGTTTGGAATCGTACAGACGCTTTGGCGACGCCGAAGTCGAGAACGCGAGCGACTCCATCGAATCCGACCATGATATTTTGGGGAGACACATCGCGGTGGACGATATGCAAGGGCTGGCCATCTTGTCCCAGGACTTCATGGGCGGCATGCAACCCCTTAAGAACGTCGGTGATGATGGCGGCTACGACGCGATGGGGGGGATACAGCTTTGCTTCGTGCGCGGATTGGATGAGGCTGCCCACGGTATCGCCCGCGAGGTATTCCATGACGATGATCAGGTCTTCGCCTTCGGCTGCGAAGTCGAGGACCGGAACGACATTGGGGTGTCGAATGCGTGCCGCGAGGTTGGCCTCATCGAGGAACATGGCCACGAAGTCCGCATCACGCGCGCAATGGGGATGCATTCGCTTGATGGCCACCGGTTTGGCAAATTGGTTTTCGTCGACTCGACGTCCGTAATACACGGTCGCCATACCGCCGGATGCAATCTGTCCCTCCAGCACATAGCGTCCAATGACGAGGGGCAGTTTGACAGCGGGGAGCACGGCGGCTCATCATACCTCGTACCGCGAGGAATCGTAGACATGATCGCGCCATGAAGCGGTTGATGGATGCGAAGGGACCGGGCTATCCGTTTTTGTCTGGGTAAATGATCTGAGTTTTTCTTCGGGGGCAGCCGCGCCCCGCAGGGGGGCACAATCGGTTCGACGATGGGCTAAGGCGGCGAGGGGGACTTGTTCTGGATGTGCTCTTGGGGCAGGCTGCGCCCACAAAGGAATTTGCGATGTCATGGACGCCATAAGAATTCGGGGCGGCCGTCCCCTTCATGGCCGAGTTCGCGTCAGTGGAGCAAAAAATGCGGCGCTGCCCATTCTATGCACGGCGCTGTTGTCGAGCGGGGAAAGCCGTTTGCGCAATGTCCCAAACCTACGTGATATCAATACGTTAGCGGCGCTTTTGCGGTTCCTTGGCAGGGATACCGAGGTAAGCGAGGGGGTCGTTCGTGTGGGAGCGGAACAAGGAACGATTCGGCCGGAGGCGCCGTACGAGTTGGTCAAACAAATGCGAGCGAGCGTGTTGGTACTCGGACCGCTTTTGGCTCGATATGGGAAGGCGAAGGTATCTCTTCCGGGGGGGTGCGCGATTGGCGCCAGGCCGATCGATCAGCATCTCAAAGGGTTGGAAGCCATGGGGGCAAACATCGAGCTGGACCGTGGTTACGTCATCGCCAAGGGCCCGAAAGCGATGGGGGGCCGATTGCATGGCGCGGAATACCGATTCGATGTCAATACCGTCACGGGAACGGAAAACCTGATGATGGCGGCCGTATTGGCAAAAGGCCGGACGGTGTTGGACAATTGTGCGCGAGAACCGGAAGTCGAGGAGTTGGCACACACGCTCAACAAGATGGGAGCCAAGGTTCAGGGGGCCGGGACGAGTCAGATTCGAATCGAAGGGGTGGAAGCGCTCGAAGCTTTTGATCATGCCATCGTGGCCGATCGAATCGAGGCGGGAACGTTCATGGTGGCAGCGGCGGCCACCGCGGGCAATGTACTCATAGAACAGGCTCCGATGGAGCACTTGGAAGGATTTATATCAAAACTGCGAGATGCGGGATGCCGGGTGGAACGTGAAGGCGATGGAGTGCGAGTGACACGACAAGGGCCGTTGCATCCTGTCGACGTCACCACGGCTCCCTATCCGGATTTTCCCACGGATATGCAAGCGCAATTCATGGTGTTGATGTGTTTGGCACAAGGACGAAGCGTCATCACGGAAACCATCTTCGAGAATCGATTCATGCACGTGTCGGAGCTGGCTCGTATGGGGGCCAACATCGAGGTTCGCGGCAATGCAGCGATCGTGCAGGGGGTTGCCGCCTTGAGTGGAGCCAGCGTCATGGCAACGGATTTGCGCGCGAGTGCTTCGCTCGTGATCGCTGGTCTCGTGGCATCGTCGCATGAGACGGACGTGCTGCGTGTGTATCATTTGGATCGGGGCTACGAGCATATTGAAAAGAAGTTGGCGGGACTTGGTGCGGACATCGAGCGGATATCGGGTGTGCGTGCATGAGTCGTGTAGGGAAGCTACTGCGCATGAAATGGATGGGCGCGAGGCATGGGTGGCGTCATGATCGTTTCTTTCTGGTCGTAACGCCGCGTTTGTGCGGATGAATGAGCCGCAGGGAAGGACGTTGGGGCCATGGCACCGTTCGGCTGCGATGCCCATCGATGATTTGTCGTACGGCGGGTGGCATGAAAACCGAGTCGGTATCGAGGCGAGCGGCGGCGGCGGCGAGCACCGCGATGCGGTCGGGCAAAGTCGCACGAGCATCGACGAAAACGATGGTTTGATCATGCAATCGGCACAACCCTCCTCGCGCGGAGGCATCGCCGAAAACGTGGGGGTCGAAAGATTCTGAACGAACGACGACACCGAGTCTGGCGAGCAACTCTTCGAGGTGTTGGAGTGTTCGTTCCGGAGTCATGCCGGATGCTGCGAAAAAGTTCGAAAGGTCAGTACAAAGCAGTGTAGCGCACAACGGATCGGACGAGGGGGTGGAGGGCGGCGATGGCGCGTCAATGAAAAAAATCAAATCACGGTTTGACGAATACGAAAGCCGGTGGTATGGGGCTTGCTTTGAGCGGTATGGTCTGAGAGGGAGTGATGAGGCTTCCCGGGCGATATCGCAAGCGGTCGGGGGGATGGCGCGAGTCCCGATCGTTTTCCCTGGATGGATTGGTGCTTAGATTGCGCCTACCTAGAACATCTGGACAGGTTGTCATGACGTTCACTGAAGCCGCAGCGGAGGTGCTGCGCCAGGTTGGTCGGCCGTTGCATTACAAGGAAATCACGGCCTATGCGATTGAAAAGAGCCTTCTGAGTCACGTGGGAAAGAGTCCCGAGGTGACGATGGGAGCGCGTTTGGCGGCTTTATTCAAAAAGCCGACAGATGAAAATCCCATGGTGCGGGTTCGTCCTGGCGTATTTGCGCTCAAATCTTGGGAAGAATCAGGGCTGCTCAAAGATATGGTAGCCAAAGCCAAACCGACGGCGCGGACGGTTACGGCGCCGGCTACGCCCGAGCCGATGGTGGAGCCAGAGCCGCCGCCAGTTGCCCCGGCTCAAGAAAAAAAGCAGGAAAAACCGGTAGAAACCCAGCCCCTTTCTCCCCCTCAACCCATTCGTCGCCGAACCAAAAGCGTGGAAGCCAAACCGGCTGCCATCCCTGAGACGGCCACGGTTTCGGAGCCCCCGGTGACGCAAGAAACAGCGACGGCAGCGCCGGCCCAAGAAGCGCAATCGCCTGTTTCCCCCACTGTTGCAGAAAAATCGGAGCCTCCGCCGCGAGCCGTGATTGACGCACAACCAGACAAACCGCCAGCGCCCCAACGCGAAACAATCGCTGACGATGATGCACAAGCGGCGAGCACGGAGAACGAAGAAACGCAACGGGCCGACGCAACCGTGGGTACTCCCCTCGCCGTAGAAGACGACGACGATGACGATCAGCCGGTTTTCTCCAACCACGACGCCGATCGGGACAGCTCTCGCCGTCGACGGCGCCGACGGCGTCGTCCCAAAGGACCGGAAACCAACGGCATAGCGTATTCCGCGATGCCCGCGGGAACCGGCAGCCCGGAAGTTGTCGCGGAGAGCCGTGCTTTGCCAACAGCCACCGCGGGGCCCCATCCGGTCGTGCTGGAGGTGGGAACCACGAGTTTGGATCATGTGGCGTTGGACGATTTTGGCGGCAAGGACATGGCTGACGCCATTGCGTTGGCTCTTTCGGCGGCCGATCGCGCCTTGGGTCCCGTATCGCTCCGACAACTCGCGGAAACCGCACAGCGTCGCGGACGCCTTTCCGGGGATTTGCAGCAACTCCAATCCCAAATCGCCGCTTCGGTTCGAGCCGACAATCTTCGACGAGCCGCCTCGGGCCAGCGACCGCGATTCCGTTTCGTGGCCGGCCGCATTGCCCTGACAGACTGGCTTCTCAACAGCGACCTGAGCCGCCTGGAACAAGAGGCCATCGCCGCGGTCGAGCGCTACCGCGAGGCAGCCCGAAAAGCTTTCGTCCGCAAATTGCAAGAACTGCCCGGGCACGCTTTCGTCGAGTTGGTCCTGCTGGTATTCGAAAGGCTCGGTTTCCATCACATCCGAGCGATTCGACGCGCCGGAATCCCCGGGCAAGAATCGCATTTCACCGCCTTGCACGACACAGGTGTCGGACAACTCCCCTCCGCCCTCGTCATCCGTCGCGATGGCCGAGAAATCGGACGCGAGCGTGTCGCGGAATTCCGCGGAGCCTTCCACCATTTCGGCTCTGCCGACGCCGGTTGGCTCGTGACCGCTGGTTCCGTACTATCCGGTGCCCGCGAGGAAGCTGCCGCTTCCAACGCCGCCACTGTCGCCCTTTACGATGGCTCCGGAATCGCACGCCTTTGCGAACAACACGATATCGCCGTCATGCGCGCCACCTTACCCATCTGCATCCCAGACCTCGACGTTCTCGAGGCCCTTCGTTCTTCGTGACCGGTCCCATCATCGGTGTCGGCGCGCTCATCGTTCGTGCCGATGGGCATGTTCTCATCGCACGACGGGGTCATCCGCCCGGTTGTGGCTCATGGACTCTTCCTGGTGGAAAAGTTCGTAAAAACGAGAAGCTCCATGACGCTCTTCGCCGTGAGATCCTCGAGGAAACGCGGCTATCGATCATGGTTCACGACCTGCTCGAGGTCGTGGAGATCATGAGGGAGGGCTATCATTATGTGGTGCTCGACTACTTATGCACGCCGATCGGTGGCGAGAATGCCCAGGCGGGCGACGACATCACCGCGGTTCAGTGGATCGAGCCGGAACTGGAAACGATGCGGTCGTTGGCGTTGACGTCGGACGTATTGGGTATCGTGGAACGTGGGTTGGCGCGTTGGGCTCAGTTGTCGACACGATGAGTTTCCTACGCGCGGGTGGTTTCTTCTGGAAAGCTATACTAGGCTACGAGTTGTCATGGCATCGTTGAAACGATGGTCGTATTTGCTGTTGCTAGGCTCGCTGGGGTGTTCCAAGGCACCGCCGCCATCGCAGTTTCCGACAGCACAAGCCGCGCTTGCGCGAATGAAAGCGGTATATGCTTGCACGCGGGGCGTGCAGGGAGATGGCAAGCTCGATCATATGAACGAGGCCGGACGCATTCGTGGTGATGTGATGCTCTTGGCGGTAGACCCCGCTCGTGTTCGCTTCGATGTCGTATCTCCGTTTGGAGTTACGCTTGCCACGCTCACCTCCGATGGCCAACGCTTCTCGTTTTTTGACATGAAAAACAGTGCGTTTCTCGAAGGACCGCCGGAACCTTGCAATATCGCACGGCTGACACAGGTGCGGATGCCAGCCCATGCGTTAGTGCAGTTATTGCGTGGAGAAGCGCCGATATTGGTTCACAAGCCGGAGGCCGCAACGATTCAATGGAACGGTTCGGGGTATTATCGGGTTCAGATCCCGAGTCGGCATGAGGCGATGCAAGAGCTGCATCTGGAGCCAAACCCTTCGGACTATGCTCTTCCCTACCAGCAGCAGCGTGTTCGCGTTTTGTATGTACGCGTTATCCAGCGGGACTACGTTCACTTCGAAGCCTCGTTATTCGATCACGCCGACGCGGTCACGATGCAAGCCAGGGTCGACGAGTTGGGCATCGATCCACCGATTCCTCCAAGCGGTCCCGCATGTCGCGCGGAGATACCTCGTCGCATTCAGGTGCAAGTACCGTATACACACGATGATATGCGTTTTCGTTACGAGGAGGTGGGTCTCAACCCGCCTTTACCTGACGATATCTTCACACAACCAATTCCCGGAGGCGTTCGACGACAGTACGTGCAGTGCCGATAAGCTCTCATTCGTCCACGGTTCGTGACAAGGAGTTGCGATTGATGGCAGAGGGTTCGACCGAACCATCCCGTTTGTTTTGCATGCACTGTGGAGGCACGCATCCGCCCGGATTGCGCAGGTGTTCTTCCACGGGACGAAGTCTTGGGGGGGACCCACGTCTCATCGGCCAGTTCATTGCGCGTCGCTATCGTATCGTTCGAGTCCTCGGAGATGGGCCTTTCGGGGCATCCTACAAGGCCGAGCACGTTGCGGTAGGAAGGTTCGTATCCCTTCGCATTCTTCATGCGGGATTGGTCACGAGTCCCGACGTGCTCCATCGTTTCTTTCGCGAAGCCCGTCTCGTGGGTTCCGTAACGCATCCGCGTTTGCAGCCTGTCGTCGACGCGGGGCTAAGCGACGACGGGATAGCGTACGTGGCGTATCAATACGAGCGAGGCCGAAGTCTGGCGAGGGCCTTTGCGCACAATACGGTGTTTTCGCTCGAGCAAGCAGCAACTTTGACGAGCGAGATTCTTCATGGACTCGAGGCGATTCACAACTCGGGGTTTGTCCATCGAGCGTTGATTCCAGATTCCGTTTTGCTACAGCGGGGCGCATCGGGAACGGAGCATGCCATGCTCACCAATTTTGGCGCGGCGACTTTCGAAAACCGTGAAGAAAACAGTCCCGTGTCAACCGTTGGCCTTCCTCCCTTTTCCCGCGGCCCCTATCTGCTTGCTCCCCACGCCTATTGTTTGAAACCGGATCGTCGGGAGGATCTTTTCGCCGCGGGTGTTTTGCTTTCGGCCATGCTTTGTCCAGGAGGCATCCCGCGTTTCGGAGGTGATCTCATCGCTCTCGGCGTACCTGCGGCCCTCGAAGCGCTCATAGCACGGGCTACCCATCCTCGCATTGACGCTCGTTATTCGTCCGCAAGCGAAATGCTGGCACAGCTTCGTTCCTTTTCGGAGTTGGTCCACGACGATGTGGCATCGGTGACAGAAACGGTGATCAATGACCTGCGCGCTCTTCGCAATCGGGAGCGGGTGTTGGATGTCATTCCGGCGCGTCTTCGATTGGGCAGCGCAACGTCGATGATGGCATCGGCGTTGGCCGCGCCACTCGTGCGAGCATTGAAAAAAGAGTCCGCGCAGCGTTGGACCGAAATCGTTCACCGCGTACCGGGGATTGACAAAGTGCTCGATCTCACGGCGGACATCGGGCCCATTGCCGCAACGCCCATCATGGCGGCCCTGGAGGAAGCCGATGCCTTATGCGGCGTAGATGACCGATTATTCTGTGTCATCGTGGGGGAACGTGCGGGCAAAGAAGAGTTGAACGAGTGGTTTCGGACGATGTTGGACGCTCCTACTCCCGAATGTTTATTTGATGGGCTTTCGCGTCTATGGCCTAGCATGGTGGGCCAGGGCATCGCTCGCGTGCGACAGGTTGGGCGGGGATATGGTCGGTTCGAGATTCGCGATCAACTCGAACCATCTTTCGCCATCTGCACGGCACTCGCGGGTGTGATCAAAGCCGGTCTCGAGCACCTGGGCGCAAGATCCATTGAAGTATCCAAGACGGCTTGTGAGGCGGTGGGCGATCCTGCCTGCGTGTTCAATGTCACCTGGCTGAGTTGAGCCCATCCAGTACACGGACGGAATGCGCCTTCCGGCTGGTCGTGAGGGCGCGGACCTTACGGCAGATCAGACATTGAAACGGAAGTTGAGGATGTCGCCATCTTCCACCACGTAGTTTTTCCCTTCGACGCGAAGTTTCCCTTGTTCTTTCACACGCTGTTCGCTTCCCAACGCGAAAAACTCATCGAGTTTCATGACCTCGGCGCGAATGAATCCTCGTTCCATATCCGAATGAACGCGCCCCGCCGCATGGGGCGCTCGATCGCCGCGTCGGGTAGTCCATGCTCGAACCTCATCGGGTCCGACGGTAAAGAAGCTGATGTAGTCGAGCAGCGCGTAGGCATGACGAATGAAGCGAGCGGACGCGGGTTCCGAAAGACCTAGGCTATCCAAAAACTCACCTTGTTCATGGACCGGTAACGCGGCGATTTCAGCCTCGATGGCTGCACAAACGGACATCACTTCCACGCTCCGGGCGGCTCCCGCTTGCACCAACCCGGACGGCGGCTGCTGCGTGGATTTTTCTTCCGGCACATTCAATACCGCCAGCATGGGACGACGTGACACGAATCCGTATGAGGCGATCACGGGTTCCTGCTCCACACGCAATGGCATGGTACGCAGGGGACGCCCTTCGGAAAGCCAGGCAAGACAAGCCTCCAGCGTTTCCGTCTCGATCCCCAAGGCATGTTCCTTATGGAGACGTTCGAGCCGCTTTTCCACCACGATCTGGTCGTTGATCAATAGTTCTGCTTCGAAATCATCCAGTTCCCGAACAGGGTTCGGCTCGCTGCCATCGCTGCCTTCAAACCCACGCAACACGACAGCCAACGCTTCTGCCTCGCGCAAGGATTGCAACGTTGGCCCATCCAATCCTCCCCCTTTCGTTCGCGGTCCTGGAACATCCACGAAGCGAAGCTCCGCATACACGGTTTTTTTCGGCTTGTAGATCGCGGATAGCTTGTCGACGCGCGGGTCGGGTACCTTGATCACGCCAAGATTAGGCTTATCTTGACGACCTGCCCCCGTCGTGGCTGCCTGTCCCGTCAGCGCGTTGAACAGTGTCGTTTTTCCCGTCTGTGCATACCCGACCAATGCTGCTTTCATGTTCCCTGACATCCTCAGATCGAACGAGTCCTCTGTCTCCTACTTCACACGCCCAGGGTTCGTCGAGGTTTCGATCCATGGCGCGATGCGGTTCTGCTTCACGTCGCCGATCACCGCTGCGCATCTCGCCACACTTCGATGTCACGCAGAGCCCTTGCGGCCAAAGCGGCTTTTTTCTCGTGTTTTTTGAATCGCCCTTCGAGCGGCGGAACATGGGCCCATGTGATATTCGAAGGCTGGAATGGTTTACGCGATTGGCTTAGATATCGAAGCAATCCACCCATGGTCGTGGTTTCGGGAGGAAGACAAGGAATTCGCCCGTTCAGCCGATCGACAAGCAGGCGCGCGCACAGCAGTCCGCACGCGCAAGACTCCACATAACCTTCCACTCCCGTGATTTGCCCCGCAAGGAAAACTCCGTCCAGCGCGCGAAGTTGTAGCGTCTCATCGAGTACGGCAGGAGCATCGACAAATGTATTTCTATGGATGGCTCCCCATCGGAGAAACTCGGCATTTTCGAGACCCGGGATCATTCGAAAGACTCGATTTTGCTCCGGGCGTGTCAGCCGCGTCTGAAAACCGACGATGTTATATGCGGTTTTTTCACGATTCTCGAGCCGCAGTTGAACGACCGCGTACGGACGCTCGTGGGTGCGCGGGTTCATGAGCCCCACGGGTTTCATGGGCCCGAAAGCCAAGGTCATCGGTCCCCGTTGAGCCATTTCTTCAATCGGCAGACAGCCTTCGAAAAACTGTGATTGTTCGAACGCGTGGGGGCGAACCCGATCGGCCTGTTGCAATGCCGAAACGAACGTTTCGTATTGTGTTCTATCGAGAGGGCAATTCACATACGCTTGCGCGTCTTCCTCACTTTGCCGATCGGATCGGTCATAGCGGGATTGCTTGAATACGATGTCCCAATCGATGGAATCGGCAGCTACGATGGGAGCAATGGCATCGTAGTAATGAAGATTGTCCGAACCCAACACACGGGACAAATCCGAGGCCAATGCATCACTGGTAAGAGGACCCGTCGCAAGAACGCAGGGTCGAGCCTTGGGAATGGCATCGAGGTGTTCCTGCACGACTTCGATCCGGGGGTGCGAACAGATGGCATGAGTGACGGCTTGGGCAAAAGACAAGCGGTCGACCGCAACTGCGCCCCCCGCTGGCACACGATGCTGATGAGCCAACCGAACGATGAGTGAATCACAAGCGAGAAGCTCTTGTTTGAGGGTTCCCACCGCGTTGGCGACATCCCCGCTTCGAAGCGAATTGGAGCAAACCAATTCCGCAAACAATCCGGTTTGGTGGGCGGCGGTGGTTCGTGCGGGACGCATCTCGACCAAACGCACTGCGAATCCTTGTTCGGCGAGTTGCCACGCGCATTCCGAGCCGGCCAACCCCGCTCCCACGACCGTCACGATATTCATGAAACTTCGACAGCCATCATCGTTGTTGTTGTTGCCTTGCTAGATGATAAAAACCGTCGGCGCTTTCTAGCAGCAAGCCGTCGAGGGTCAAGGTAAGGACGGCAGCGGAGACTTGTCCCGCACTCAAACCCGTGAGTTCACATATCGCATCCAGGTTGTTCGCGCTCGAGGACAACGTATCGACGACCGCCTGTTCATGATTTGACAGCACTCGGCAGGGCGAGAGCCGTTTCATCGCTCGTCCAAGAAGTTGCGTGGGACTAGAAAGCACGCGCGCTCCGGCGGCAATCTCGAGCAAACAGCCTTCCGCGACATTTTCCCACGGGCTTGCAGGAACGGCCCAAATCGTTTTTCCCATGCGCCGCGCCGCCGCCACCGTCGATCGCGCGCCGGATCGTGCAGGAGCCTGGACAAGTACGACATGGTCGACGAGCGAAGCGAGCAATTCATTTCTTGCCAAAAATGACCACCGTGTTCCCACTTGCGATGGGGGATAGAGGGAAAGCCAAGCGCCACCAGTTTCGAGCAGTTGGTGAAACAAAGCGGTATTGCACACGGGATAAAGATGGTCGAAGCCGGTGCCCATCACGACGACGGATTTCCCATTGGCGCGCAACGCTCCTTCGTGGGCGGCGGTGTCGATGCCGGCGGCTCCCCCGGACCAGACGGACCAGCCAGCTTCGCAGAGCCGTTGCGCAAGAAGGGTTGTGAATCGAAGGGCTGGCGCGGTGGCGCGACGTGTTCCTACGATGGCGACCGCCCGGGCTTGAGGGAGGGTGCCGCGCACGAACAGGCGAGCCGGTGCTTTGGCCATGGCGCGCACGGCGATGGGATAATCGGGGTGTAAGGGTGTAAGGACGAAGGGATCGTCAGGAGCCATAGCCCTGCTTCGGCCATGGCGGCGAAAAGTTGTGGCAGAAGTGAGTACGCCGCTATTTCACGTACAATTGAGCACCAACGGGACCGGAGCCGGTTTTGGCCGTGACGATGATCTTGACCTGAATGGGCAAGGGCAACACGTGTTTGTAGCAGTCGGGAGCCGGGGCCATGGTGGCCTGGGCACCTGTTTTCAGGTCTTGCGCCATCGGCAGATTGGGTGCTCCAGGCAGCGGAATGAGTGGTGCCATGACGATATCCAGTTCTTGGACCATGGGCATTCCGAGGCCCACCACGGTGTAGCACTTACCGGGTTGAAGCATCGCGATCTGTTCGAGGGATTGTCCCTCCTGCAGCACCCCGCTGATGATTTCCCCTTCCTTTTTCATCCCTTTGGCATCGGTCTGGGCGATGGGTACAAGCTGTGCGGCTAGCAGTTGTTGAACTGCTGGGTCGAAAATGGTCGGCGAAGGCTGGGTGGAGGTCGCCGAGGCGGTCGGAGCGGTCTGAGTCGTTGTAGGTGCCGTGGTTTGGGGCTGTGTATCGGTCGGCGCCGTTGTGGTGGGAACGAACGGTTGAGGTGATTCAGGTTCTTTCCTGCAGGCGAGCGGGACGGTAACGATGGCAAGGACGGCCGCTATGGCCAACGCGTTGCGTTGATTCATGAATGACTCCGTTGTGATATCCGAGGGGTACGAAGCATGGTCCTACTAGGATTCGCGAGACAATTTCTCGTAAGGGCAAGTGATGTCAAGTCGCAGAGGCGACGACACCTTTGCCGTTTTTAGGCGAGTCATGCGAAATCACTTGGAATAAGCCTGGATTCCAATCGTTCCGGCACCGCTTTTCATGGTGACTTCGAGTCGAACGGGCATGGCAATGGGCGAGGGGCTTCGATAGCAGTTGCCGCCACCCCAAACGACCGGCATGGGGTTCATACCGGCGGCGTTTTGGCCGAGAACCTGCTGGGTGAGCGGGGCGGGCATGGTGACTTTGATCTCCGTTTCGAGCACACCAATGCTGGAGGCACCGACGAGGGTATAACACTTGCCCGGCTGCAGGGTGACCTGTCCTTCCGAGGTTTGGCCTTGTTGCAAAGACAATTTGACCATGGAGCCATCGGGGTTCATACCCGGCGCGTTTTGACTAGCATTGTTTCGGATACCGATGGCGATGGGGTCGGCCGCGTTGGTGCCATCACCTCCCGTGCCGCCACCGATTCCACCAAGAACCGCGCCGACCATGCCGGTCAACTGGCCGAAAGGATCGTTGGCCGCTGGTTGCGTGGTCGTTCCGGTTGGCTGGGTGGGTTGCGTTCCAGGCTGGTTGGGATCCGTGTAGCCGGGCTGTCCGGGTTGCGTGTACCCCGGCTGACCATAACCCGGCTGGCCGTAGCCGGGTTGGCCGTATCCCGGTTGCCCATAGCCCGGCTGGCCGTAGCCATATTGCCCTTCGAAATTGTTGGGCGTATTGGGCTCATCCTTTTTGCAGGACGTTACAGCCAAAGGAAGCGCCGCAATCACGGAAACCGCGGCCAGAGAAAGAAGCACTCGCTTGCTCATATCCATATCCTCCTGAGAAGCCTGATGGCCGCTCGATGCACCAAACGTATCACGGAAAACTTATCTTACACCTGATATCCTTATGGACCGCAACAGCACAATGGCCCGATGGGGTGGAAGCAGACTTCAATTGGACGGCATCTTGCCATAATTTATGCACGCTTTCGAATCGGATCCTCACAACGGGCGGTCATTATTCTGTCCACCACCATACAGATGCATAAGGTCAATGAACGTAGAGCCAAGCGTGTGGTAGTTGCCACACACGGGCATTGTTTCGATGGCGCGGCATCCGCTGCGGTTTTCACTCGATTTTTGCAGTCCTTCTGCGCGGAACCCCTCGAATTCTCCTACGTTGCCTGCGGCTATTCCCCCCAATCGAGGTGCGACCCAAACGTGCTGCTCACGGGAGACATCAACGCCATCCTTGATTATCGCTACACACCCCACCCCAACCTACATTGGTACTTCGACCATCATCCCACGGCTTTTTCGACCGATGAAGACCGCGCCCATTTCCTGCAGCATCAAAACCATCGCAGGTTTCATGACACCTCCTACGGAAGTTGCGCCAAACTCGTTTTCGACATCGCCGCCCAACCCTTCGGAATCGACTTACCTGAACTGGCACCTCTCGTTTCCTGGGCAGACCGAATCGATACGGCCACGTTCGAAAGCGCCGAACAAGCCATCGCCCGCGAACACCCCGTGCTCCAACTCATGACGGTCCTCGAGCATGCGGGCCACAGCACAACCCTCAACCAACTCATCCCTCGTCTTGCCGCAAACCCCATCGAACAAGTGGCGTCCGAACCGGCCGTGCGACGTTCCGCGAAACGTTTTCTCCGATACCACCGCGAATTCGTCAAAGCAGTCCGGCGCAACTGCCTATCCTTCGATACGGTCGTGCTGGCCGATCTCTCCAGCGAATTGCATGAAGTCGCTGGAAAATTCGTCACCTATGCCTTGTTTCCACGCAGCGTATACTCCGTGATGCTCACGCGGGGTCGTCATCATACGAAAATATCGGTTGGATATAATCCCTGGTCTCCGTTTCCTCGACGCCATCACATCGGAATGATTTGCACCCGATACGGCGGCGGAGGACACGCTACGGTTGGCGCAATAGCTCATCCCGCATCTTGCGTTGACCAAGCGAAAACGGTGGCACGACAAATCGTCGCAGAACTCGCGTCTTGAAAGATCATAATGGGGTCGACGGGGGTCGGAGCTGACCAAGCCCGGCTGGAGTTGGCACCTTGGCTTCCACGTTTCGAACACGCTTGGCGAGCGCTTCGAGAACCCGCAAGCTTTCTTCCTCCCCCGCGGCATGGGTGACATCGAGGCCCTCGTAATAAAGACCATATTTTTCGGTTCGGACGGGAGGCCGTGGGGTGTCGGAGATCAAGGCAATCACCAGTCGCATTCGCTGACCTCCAGCCTCCAAACGAATTTCCATTCCTCCATCGGCGCGCACGGCCCCGATCCACACCACCTCATAGCCTTCGAGTTCATCGCCCACCCCAAGACCATCGAGAAGAGCGAGTTGCTGCGCACTTGCAGGCGCCGATGACGAACGAACCATGGGAATCGTCTCGTTTCGCACGGTCGGCTCGTTAGCCCCGTCGGCTTGATTCGATTGGGGTCGGCACGCGAAGAGCATGACCGCGACCGCAAAGCTCGATAGCCACGAATAGCTCCTCATCCTATGGCATCCTGTCCTTGTGCTACGCCAAGCCGAAGTCAAAAATTAGCAGAAACGATGTTCTCCAACCAGGAATCAGCCGAGCCATCGGCGCAACAAACCCTTGAAAATGCGAAGAAACGCTTGGGTCAAATCGTCGACAACAAATACAAACTCATCTCCGTCATAGGAATTGGAGGGATGGGTATCGTTTACGAATCGGAGCATCAATTCCTGGGACGACACGTTGCCATCAAGATTTTGCATCCGCGATATGCGGATCGGTTGGAGGAATACCAGCGATTTTGTCGGGAAGCACGAGCCGTGGGGGCTCTATCTCATCGAACGATCGTGCAGGTTTTCGATGCTGGATTTCTCGATGGCACCACGCCGTATTTCGTGATGGAGCGACTGATTGGAGAAAACCTCGAGCAAACCCTTCGTCGCAACAAGATGCTGACCGCACGGCGAGCCTTTTGGATCGCCAATGAAGTTCTTCGCGGCCTAGCGGTAGCACATTCGAAAAACATCCTGCACTGTGACATGAAGCCGGCAAACATCTATGTGGTTCGCCAAAACGATCGTAGAGAAAGCATCAAATTGCTCGACTTTGGAGTGGCCAAACTCGCCGTGGAAGGCTCCGCGGCATCGGTGGACGAGCGCACGGGACTCGTTTTCGGTACTCCACAATACATGGCTCCCGAGCAAGTCACGGGAGCCGAACTCGATCCGAGAACGGATATCTATGCGGTAGGAACCATTCTTTACGAAAGCTTGATGGGCGAGCCCGCGTTCCAGGGTTCCACAAGGGAAAAAGTATTTCGAAACGTTCTTCAGGGAAAACCCAAAGCCCTCATTCCACCGACTGGCCGTCTTGCACCCGCGTTACAACAACTCGTCTCGAGCATGATGGCGAAAAATCCAGCAAATCGGCCGTCAAGCGCCAAGGAGGTGTCCCGGTTCATCCTTGCACAAGGAGTGATCGATTCACCAAACGATCACGACTACCGATGAATCATCCTGGCGATTCAGCCAGAAGCGCGAAAATGGAGCGGGCGCTTTCAAGAAGGCGGAGGTCCCCTGCGCGGAAGGAAAAGACACTTCAATCCGGCCTTATCGTCCGAACAAGGCGATCGTGACAAATTGCTTCGAACGGGTTGACGAACGGCACGCACTCATCGAACATTCCCGCCATGCACGAGCAGAACAAAGCAATTCTCATGTCATTGGTTCCGGTAGCGTGGGCGGATGGCAACTTCGCGGACCAAGAGAAAGAAGTCCTGGAAGCCTTGCTCGAAGCGTTCGAAGCCAACCCCGAGGAAGCGGAAGAACTGCGAACGTACGCGGCCACTCCGAAAACGGTCGACGATATCCCCGTCTCCGAATTGAGTTTCGACGATCGTCGCGTGTTGCTGCAACACGCTGTTTTGCTCAGCTTCGCCGACGGAGATCCATCGGAGACGGAGCATAAAGTAATTGATGCGATGGTCGAGAAGCTACGCATTCCTCAAGATGAGGCATCGGCTCTTCGACAAACCGCCACGGAGCGTGCCAAGCGATATCTGAATATGCGCTAAACCGCGATTGTCGACAGTGTAGGCGTATTAGTTTTTTCCGATTTGCACCTTGAGGGTCTCGATTTCTTTGAGCAGGGCAATCGGACTAAATGGCTTGGTGTAATAGGCGGTCGCTCCCGCATTGGCCGCCTTCTCACGGGATGCAAGGTCATCCAACGCGGAAATGATCACAATCGGAACATCGCGTGTCGATGGATCCATGCGAAGCCGACGACACACCTCGAAGCCGTCATAATGGCCGGGAAGGTTGAGATCGAGCAATACGATATCGGGGCGGTCATGCATGCATACTTCCAAGGCTTTGGCACCATTGGCAACGCCAACGACGTCATGCCCTCGGCCCGTGACCAGAGCCTCGATCATTCGTCGGATGGAGTCTTGATCCTCCACGACAAGGATCTTCATATCATCTGCTTGTATAGGAAAACGAACCCGCAAGCGAGCTTTTCGGTAACAGACGGCGTCACGGGGCGGGAATTCGCGCAAGGACACGCGTCCCGCCTTCTGGAGAATCCGCTATTTCTAAATTTCCTCGAACAGAAGATAAAATTGAATATAGGCTCAACAGGTGCACGCCACGCGGTCTTCCTACGGTAGACGGGTCGATTCGAAGCCAAATCAGCGCATCACGAATGCCTGAAGGCACCGAGGCCCCTCCATCATCCACAACGAAAACCAGGTGCCGCTGCTCGATACAGGCTTCGAGATGGACGACTCCGCCGCGCGGGGTAGCGGCGATACCGTGGTCGAGGAGCAAACGGATGATGGTTTCGGTGGCCGAAGGCGGAACGACGGCATCGAGTTTGTCGGCGAGGGAGGATTGGAGTTGGACACCATGGCGGTCGGCGCGAACGGAAGCATGCTCCACAAGGTTGTGGACGATGGGCCGCACGTCCACAAGCGCGGGAAACTCGTCGGGCTTGACTTGCATGACCCGCGTTACGTCGGAAAGAAGTTCATGCAGTTGTGCGTAACAGGTTTGGGTCGCTTCCAAAAAGCGAGACTCCGCTGATCGTCCTTTGACCGATGCGTTTTCGATTTCTTTCGAGAGGCTGGCGAGTGTGGTTTTGAGTTGGCTTGCCACACCAGAAGCGAAAGCGATGATGGGGGACAACGCATCTTGAGGAGGAGGCACCGTGGAAGGTGCCACCGAAGCGTATTCCGCGGAATCTCCGGCGGCAAAAACCGCGGCGAGTTCGCGAGCATAGGCTTCTCCCTGCTGTTGAGCGGCGTGCAATTCTTTGCGAAGCGCTTCCATTTCCTTGCGGTCATGAAGGTCTTCGGCGGGCAAAATGAGAGATTCCTGCCCCCCCTCCAGTTCCAAACGTCCGCCATAGCGGATTGCCATGCGTCCAAGCCATGCTCGTTCTGTTCGGTCCCCAGAGAGAGTTTCGGGACCGAGAGCGACAGACACGCGCACTTCATCACCTTCACGGCTGATGGTGACTTCAGGAGCTTGTACTTCCCCGGCGAGCAAGCTGGTTTGTCCGACGAGGATTTGAACCATGCGTCGTAGATCTCCCTCATCGCCAAACACTTCCGTTCCACTTCCCGGCTCGAGGCGCACCCTGGCGGAAGGGATGATTTCTACGATGAGAGCGGCCAGGTCGACTCTTCCTCGAGAACCCCGCTTGCTCATACTCGCATTGAGGGAGTCGAGCATGCGCATGGCATCATCCAAAGCATCCAGCGAAGATTCGATTTCGGTGGGCGCCTCTTCGATGGTGATTTCCGGCGGGCTATGCGACAGCCGGGCCACGCCTTTTCGAAGCGTTTTTGCCGCTGCTCGAGCCTCTTGGGTGAGCAGCCAGCTCAGTTCTTGTTTCGTCAAGCGGTCACCCTGAGACACGGCTCCTCCTCGTTCTATCCCGTTGCCGGGCATCAAAGACTCCGCTGCTTATCATGCCAGACCTGCTCGTCAGGGGGAACGGGCTTACAGTCTTTCTCTAGCAAACGCCCCGGCCCTCTCGAACCCCATATCCCACCGCTCCATTTTTTTCGCCCGTTCGAACACGCAAACCCAAGCCGTTTCGCCACGTCGACGACGCTCGCTGCTCATGCTAACGACCCTTTCATGCATCGTCGCTGTAGCGAACGGACCCATAACGATTCTTCCTTACCGACTAGCTCGATACGCTCAACCCGTCGAAGTTGCCCGAGCGGTTTGACACATCCGCTGTGGTGGAGCGCACTTTTGCTGCTGGTGCTAAACGACCATGTTTTCAAGGGCTCGGGAGTCATTCCGAGCGTGCTGACAGGAAAACTCAGCGATTTTGCCGGAATGATCGTGGCTCCCGTCGTGTTATGCGCCCTGTTTCGAATTCGAAGCCGCCCCGGAACCATCGTCGCCTACGCCGCGGTAGGCATCCTATTTTCTGCCTTGAACACGATCCCTGCCCTGGCCGACGCCTTCACTCATTGGCTGGCGCTCATCGGCATCCCCTTCCGGATCTGGTCCGATCCCTCCGATCTCGTCGCTCTTCCCGCGCTGGCCATTGCCTATGCACTGTTCGGATCGCGTCCTTCAACGGCACCAGCCTGGTGGATTCCCAAAGTCAACACCGCGGTGGCGGCGATCGCTTGTGTCGCATCGTCTCCCTGGCCCAGCGTATCTCCTGCCACGGTGGCCCAAAATCAAGTGCTCATGGAGCATCATGCCGGAGTCGTTTTCGTTCTCGATGCCCCCTCTGGCACCATGGTGCGAAGTTTTCGCGCATCCATCACCGATCGATTGCCTCCTGCCATTCACGACCGAATTCTCTATCAAGTTCAACCCCAAGGACGCATCACCGGCATCCATATCGACAATCCGCAGGAGCCCTTCGAGGTGTGGAAACATCCAGAACAAAGCGCTCGGATTCGCATCAGGGCCGTCGACGCGTTTCGCCTGTACGTGGCGGGACCAGAAGATCGGCTCTATGCCATCGATCGTGTGTTTGGCTCGTTGCGTTGGACCCTGCCCATCGACACGTGCCGTTTGCAGGACTTGACCATCACCGATGATACCCTGATCGTAACCGACGGACCGCGTTGTCGGTCCGTGGATGCTCGAACGGGAAGAGTCCTTTGGGAATACCTCGCGCCAAACACGGTGGGAGCCGCAACGATCCACCGCGAGCACGTCTATATCGCGAGTTCAGACGGTATCTTGTGGGGGCTCGACGTGAGCAGCGGTCGGCAGCGATGGCGCTATGATGGTGGCGCGGATGCTTGCGATTCCTACCATCCATCGGTTTTCGCCCAGGACAACTCCGTGTTTGCCTGTTTCGATGGACAAACGCGCGCGATATCAGTGCAGGACCGTTCGGTAACGTGGAAACAGCAGGGTCAACCCGTGGCTATCGCGCCATCCTTGTTGCTCCTTCAATCTTCCAACGACACCTTGCATGGTGTGCTAACGACGACTGGCAAGATCGCCTGGACAACTCGGTTCGACGAATCCGTTTCGGCTCGACCTGTGATTTGGCAGTCGCTTGCATTCGTTCGTGATGATGAGGGACGGCTATTTGCCCTGGACTTGCGTTCGGGAACGAAGCGATGGAATTTTCTTTGGCCGGATGACGCTACCTCATCGGCCTCGGGCACGTCGCTGGTGGTGACGACTCCATGATCGGTATTTCCCATTCTGATTGATGCATGAACTCGCTTTACGCCCGCCGCCTTCCACGACCGGCGCACCTGTCATAACATATTGAAATCACATCACAAATAGGTCTACTTTCCTTTTGTTCAAGCCTTGATCCGCGTTGCTTTAGGAGGCCTCCCGATGCAGGCAGCTACAGCGACGAGCCTCGGATGCACGAACGATGAATGTGCCTCGAGTCTTGCCAACCCCAGCTTCGTGAAGCAAATGGCAAGCCGTCATGGCATTTCGGATCGGTCCCCTGAATTTCGAAGGAGCGGCCTGGCTTGCGCCTCTTGCCGCGGTAAGCAGTGCTCCGTTCCGTCAGATATGCCTCGAGCATGGCTGCGAGCAAGCGGTCACCGAAATGGTGTCCAGTGAGGCATTGGTGCGTGAGGTTCGTAAGATCGCGCGACGTATGACACGCGCGCAAGGCGAGCGGGCACTCATTGTCCAGCTTTTTGGCAGCCATCCTTCCGTGATGGCCCAGGCCGCGACCCTGGCAGTGCAGACGACCCACGCGGATGCGGTGGATATCAATATGGGGTGTCCCGTTCGTAAGGTGTTGGGAACGGGAGCTGGGGTTGCGTTGATGCGCGATCCCGATCGCGCCGCTGCGATTGTCGAAAGCGTGTGTCGTGCGATTGCCCCGGTTCCGGTGACTGTCAAGATGCGTGCCGGCTGGGACGACGAACTCAACGCGGTCCAGGTCGCACGGAGCGTGGTGCAAGCCGGAGCAAAATGCATCACGGTGCATGGCAGAACGCGCGAGCAATACCACAAAGGCGAAACACGCTGGGACATCATCACCGCCGTCAAACAAGCGGTTGCTGTTCCCGTGATCGGCAATGGCGGGGTGCGTTGCGCCTCGGATGCGCAGGCCATGCTCGAGCAAACAGGCTGTGATGCGGTGATGATCGGTCGCGGAGCGCTGGGTAACCCATGGGTGTTTCGAAATGTGGCTCGTGGTGTGGACCAGGAACCTTCCCTCGAACAACGCTTTCAAGTCATTCGGATACACGTCGCGAGGCAAGTGGCCTATGCGGGTGAATTCATGGGGATACGGGAGATGCGAAAGCATCTTGGCTGGTATCTACGAGGCTTGAAAGGAAGCGCGATGGTACGCGAAAAACTTCATTCGATGAAAACCGAACAAGACGTGCTGTCCGCGCTTTCTGCCTATCAAGAGGCTCTGACGAGCGGTCGCGCCACCGCTTCCCAAAGAGACTTCGAGCCCGACGCCTTCCCTCACTCACGTTACGGTGTCTGATACCCCAACACGTGTGAAGTCCTGGTCAGGATGGATAGCAGTGTTTATTCTTCTCGAATGAGATCGCCCCGAGAATACGCACTGCAATTGCTAGAGTACATCGATCATTGTCCCACGGCGTTTCATGCGGTCGAGCGTTCGGTCGCGTGGCTGTCCTCCGCGGGATTCGAACCATTGCGCGAACAAGACAAGTGGCAACTCACGCCGGGAGATCGCCGCTTCGTCATCCGAAACGGCAGTACCATCGTGGCGTTCGTGGTCGGCAGCGCACCACCGTCCGAAGCGGGATTTCTTTTGGTGGGAGCGCATACGGACTCACCAGCCCTCAAACTCAAACCCAACGCATCTCATCAACGGTTCGGATACCAACAGCTTGGCGTGGAAAAGTACGGTGGACTCCTATTGTCCACCTGGTTCGATCGCGATCTTGGACTCGCTGGGCGTGTGGTATTGGACCGTCCGGGGGCTGACCTCGAAACCCAATTGATTCACATTCAACGACCCATCCTGCGTATTCCCACGCTTGCCATTCATCTCAACCGTGACGTCAATTCCAAAGGTTTCCTCATCGACGAGCAGAACCATTTGCCTCCCATTTTTGGTTTTGCACAAAGCGCGGATGAAGATGCTTTGCGCAAGCTGCTTGTTCACGAATTCGGACGACAAGGATTGGCCGTGAAGCCCTCCGAGATCGCGGCATTCGATCTTCAACTTGTGGATTTGCAACCTTCGAGTCTCGGGGGAAAAGACGAGGAATGGGTTTTCGCGCCACGTATCGATAATTTGGCTTCATGTCATGCGGCCTTGTCATCGCTCGTCGAAGCCGCATCGCAGGTCCCCATGCTTGAACCGACACGAGTGGTCGCTCTGTGGGATAACGAAGAATGCGGGAGCACGAGCATGCAAGGGGCTCGAGGCACCCTGCTGCGCGGGATACTGACGCGTGTGATATCGGCGCGAGGAGGGAATATCGCGGAGGACGTGGATCGTAGCCTTTCGAGATCGTTGCTCGTTTCCGTCGATATGGCCCATGCGATTCATCCCAATTACCCGGACCGACACGATCGCGAACACGCCCCTGTGCTCGGCAAAGGACCGGTCATCAAATCCAACGCCAACCAATCGTATGCCACCGACGCCGTATCGTCGGCACGGTTCGTTCGCGCGTGCCGAAGCGCAGGGTTCACACCACAACGGTTCGTCGTACGTTCGGACTTGCCTTGTGGCTCGACCATCGGTCCGATCGTTGCAGCGCTTACAGGCATCAAAACCGTGGATGTAGGCAATCCCATGCTGAGTATGCATTCGATTCGAGAGATGGCGGCCTGCGCGGATCACGCCATGCTGATCGACGCGATCGGTCACTTGCTTCGACTGGATGAAAAGAAACGAAAGGGAAGAAAAATTCGATTGGTTTCTTGAACCTCACAAGCCTTGAAACGAATCGACACCTTCGCCACCACCGCAACCCAACCCATCGCAACTAGACGAAATTATAGATCTTTATACCTAGCCGGTGGTGCAGACCACACCGTTCGAGGCCCCCTCGAAGGCTGGATGCTTCGGCTGCGCATCACGAATTTGAGTGGGAGTCCGGAGATCGTAGGAACGTGCGGAACAAGTTTTTCCATTCGGCGCTTTGCCGGCCCATGGTCAATCGTACGTACATACGTTCGAAGCGACAGAAGAGGTTACGCAGGAAGTTCCTTGTGGGCATCCGACGCACGCACCCGTCGAGCAATCGCTCGCGGCACAACGCCTAATTGGCATGAAGGACTCGGAACAACAACCTGACCAACACTTGGCGCTCGCTTGGCATCCTTCACAATAATAACGGTTGTTCGCGGGATTTCGTTTACAGCTTTGCCCATCGGACGTATCGCACTTGATTCCACACACGCCACAGTCGTCGTTGGTGTTGACCATGCGTGGTTCTCCCTTGCAACACCGAGCGAGATTATCGCCCGGTTTCCAATTGTAACCATCGGGGAAAGCCACGGGGAACGTACACTGCCCGCTTTCACAAACTCCCGGCTTCCAGCACGCATTGGGAGCTTGTTCGCATTCTACGCCATCGGGGATGAGAACTAGTTCGCATACGCCAGCGACACAGACCTTCTCATCACAAATACCGGATTCGCCACAAACCGTTCCTTCTGGATGAGTTTCGCAAAAGGATGCATCGATATCGACATCCGGCTCGGCCTCCATGGCGATATCCTCTTCGGAATCCGGTCCGGAATCGAACTCCGGCCATTCGGATACCACATCTTGTTGCGTACCCCCGCCCGTATGGGGTGACGGTCCAACACCATTGTCGAAGTCCGGAAGCACACAGCCGATGACACCGATCGGAGCCAGCATGCAGGCAAGAGGCGGAAGGAGCCGACGCCACATCAGAACTCTCCTCCGAATCCCGCGGTCGTAGCACCAAACCACGGCTTGAGAGAAAAGCGACCGGTCGCGGTCGGGGCGGGTTCCGTCGAAGGCTCGGTAAGCAAAAGGAGCGTTCCCAATCCCAAAGCGATCGTTCCTCCCACAAAACCGGCTGTCGATGCGGTGCGCCAACGGTCATAGGATTGGTTGTCCTCCCACGCCGTGGGAGGACAAATCCGTTTGGGACATCGAACCTCGAGATCGTTTTTTTTCTCGTACGCCACATATCCCGTCACGGAACCAACCAACACACCCGTTACTCCAAGCGCTATACTGACCCAACCGACGGTTCCATGCAGCGATGATGATGATGGTGGGAAATCCGTGGGGGGACGCAGGGTGAATCGTTCCGTTCTGTGCTCTGCTTCGGCCACTTGAAAACGTCGCAAGTCAGAAGTGGTTCCATGGATGAGTTCGAGCACGTGCTCACCAGGGTTCAGCAAGACGGTGGAAGTGGAATCCAAGTCGACGGGAGCCGCATCGAGTTTGAGGGAATACTGTGCATCAGGGGGTCCCACGACAGAGACCTCGAGTCGAGCCACACGATGTCGCAACGCTTCTGCTCGAACACGCGCTTCCTGTTGTGCTTTGACATGGATTTCAGGCCACGAAGGATCCACGCGGATGGCTACGACCTGCTCATACCGATGGATTGCCTCGACCCAGTGTCCCATTTTTTCGAGACACATCGCCGCTCGAACGCCAAACGTGGGCGCGGGGATCAACTCATCGGCAGCATCGAATTTGCGTAACGCCGCCGCATACTCCCCTTGATCGAGCAACGCCAACCCTTCCTCACCAAGCGCGATCGCGGCCTCCCTATGCGTTCGGGAAGGCGTCTGCGCGTGGATGGGAGCGCAGACAATCGAGAACGCAAGCACAGTCGCAAACACACAGTGCATGCGAGATATGCTTCGCGAAACTCGACTTCCCATATCGGTCAAAGTCCAAACACCTCGTGCGGTTTTCGTCGCTTATCAATAGGTTTAGGATAACGGCGAGGGGGCGCTTGCGATGGCACAGGCGTTGAGGATGACCCTTCCGTATCCGTTATCGGTAAACGTTCCACATCCAGTACCGGCGGTACAACCGACAATGCCGGAGGCGATGATACACTCGCGGGAGCCGCGGTGACTACTGGCTCAGTCACCGCTAACGAAGCCTCCGGGTCCAATTCTTGAACAGAAGCCGTGAGGAGCTTGGGAGCGGCCAGCCAAACCGACGATGCCCCGACACCGGCAGCAACAAACATGGTCAAGACCGCAAGCGCGTACAATCGCCACCGCCGACGAGGCCGCGCCTCGGACCATTCCGTCCCCGGAGCCCGAATGGAAACGATGGAACCATCCACCGTCGATGCCGAGCCCGACACAGGGTTCGTTGTCGTATCGTTCCAATCGTCAGAACGTAACGCCACGGCAACATCACGCATAATCCGCGTCGGCTCGTCGGTATCTTCCGAAATAGAAAGCGATTTGGGCTGGTGCGGCTCCTGCCGAACGGTGGGTACCGCACCATCGAGTTCAGCAAAATTGACAGGATTGGTGGCTGGTTCTACCTCGACAGAGTGAGACTCTCCCCCCGGATCGTAACGTCGAAGCTGAGGTTGGGTGGCAAAGGCCTCCGGCAGTGGAGAATACTCGGGCGAGGAAGGATCGTGATCGAGGGATTGCTCTGTGGAACTGGCCTGACTGCAGTCGACCGAAATGCCGGTCTCCGTCACGGATGACATCGAAGGTGGCCGCATTTCCGGTTCAAGAGCCTCGAACGCCATGCCCGTGAGCGACGATACGGTTCCAGGAAGGAGGGCTTCTCGCAAGGCGGCTGCCATTTCGGCAGCGTTTTCAAAACGGCGATTCGGATTTGGATTCAAAGCTTGATCGGTCCAAGCATCAAACTCCGGGGGAATGGGACGCAAGGTGGATGGGGGAGGATAATCCACTTCGGCAATGGCTTTGAGCAGCCCGAGCAGATCATCCGCGTGTTCATCGAAAGGCCGCCTACCCACGACGCATTCGTACACAACGACCGCCAAAGCCCATAGGTCCACCTTGGCATCGATCGGTTTTTTCCCCCGTGCACGCTCCGGACTCAAATAATGGGTGGTGCCGATGACCGCATCCGTTCGCGTCAACGCTTGCTTGTCATCACTCTGAATCAACTTCGCAATTCCGAAGTCAACAAGTTTGGGAACCTCTCCATCATCGGTTCTGTGCAAGAAAATGTTGTCCGGTTTGATGTCCCTGTGAATGATGCCCTTGGCATGCGCCTTGTCCACGGGGCGAGCTATTTGCTCCACAATCCAAACGACGGAGACGGCATCCAGGGTCTTGCGTCGTTGCAGTCTTTTCGCGAGGGTTTCGCCTTCGAGCAGTTCCATCGCGAAATACGGAACCTCGCCATGCACACCGTATTCGAGGATATGGACCACATTTGGATGCTTGAGAGCAGCAACCACCCGCGCTTCCGCCTCGAATCGCGCGCGAGCCACTTGCGAATGAGCATCCACCGACCTCAGCATCTTCAAGGCGACAGGAATCCCCAATACGAGGTGCTCCGCCCGCCAAACGATGGCCATGCCCCCCGAACCAATCGGTTTGATGAGTTTGAATCGTTTGGACAAAACGGTTCCCGGCCCGATGTTGGCCGGAAGACGAACCGCATTGTCCGATTGGGATCCCATCAGCAACAACCTTGCCAGAACGGAGCGCAACGCGCTACGGGAACGGCGCCCCTGAATCGGCCAAGGCCCGTGCCGTCTCCCGTCGACACCGAGACGGTACCTTTCCCAATCTCCAAAGCCTCCGCCCCATCCATTGCCCAAGTAGGCTTGAAAACCGGGTCATGCCCCCCCGCCCCCCCTCCGCCAACGAACGGGTGCGCTCGAATTCGGGTGTGTATCCCCGATCTTCGACCCCACCACCCTCCACGAATTGTCGACATTACGCATCACGTCAACCACACACCGAACCGTTAGAAACGCCCCCACCCGTCGTTTCTTCCTTGCTTCCGTGGTGGTGTCATGAAGAGGGCGAGGTTAGACGATGCTTTCGCGAACCCCGAGATAGATCTTGTAAAAGACCGTGATCATCAAAAAACCAAAGGCGTAAATGCCAAGGCTTATCATCATCTCCGGCAACGTCGGCATGTATTCGGTGATATGCCCCACCGGGTTCGGGATGAAACCCGTCACGACCATGCCCATGCCCTTGTCAATCCAGATGGAGGCAAAGACGAGAACACAAGCCCAGGGCAGGATTTTCAGGTCGTTGCGAGTTTTGGGGTTGACGAGTATCGCAATGGCGATGATCGCCATGACCGCGGATGTCCACATCCAAGGAACGAGCGCTTTGTGCTCATCGAGACCCACGTACAAATATTGGAAGGGAATCGTGTGGTGATGGCTTCCGCTATAAAACGCGGTGAACATCTCCATGGCCACGAAAAACACGTTGATGAGCATGCCGTAGGTCACGATTTGCGCGAGCTTGAGGATAGGCTCCTTGCCCACATCGTAGTTGCCGAATTTTTTGAGCGCGAACAGCAACAGGATGAGAAACGAAGGACCAGAGGCAAAGGCCGAAGCCAAAAAGCGCGGCGCAAGGATGGCGGTCAGCCAGAACGGGCGCGCGCCAAGTCCCGCATACAGAAATGCCGTGACGGTGTGAATGCTAACCGCCCAGGGGATCGATAGGTAGATAACGGGCTTGATCCAAGTGGGAGGAGCCTCCCCTTTTCGTTCCGCCACCAGCGAGACCCGCGTGACCAACGCATTGATCAACAGGTAACCGTTGATCACCACCGCATCCCAAAACAGGATCGAATTGGGTGTGGGATGGAAGAAAAGGTTCATCGCTCGCTGCGGACTCCCGATGTCCACCACCACGAATAGAAGACACATCGTACAGGCGGAGACGGCAAGAAACTCACCCAAGACCGTCATCTTGCCGAACGCCTTGTAGTTATGCAGGTAGTACGGCAGAACCACCATCACCGCCGAGGCCGCCACGCCCACCAGAAACGTAAGCTGCGCGATGTAAAACCCCCAGGTGACGTCTCTTCCCAGGCCCGTTATCCCCAAGCCCGTTTGAAGTTGTTGAAGATAAAAGACCGCGGCAATGCCAATCAAAACGAGCAAAGCCCCCACCCATGCATAATACCGAGAGCTTCCTTGGAATACTTTCTCGAACATGGGCTACCTCACACGACGTAATAGACCTCAGGCTCCGTGCCCAGGTCGGGTTTTCTTCGAATGGTAAACTCCGTGGCGACGATCTTCGCCACCTCGGAGTTAGGATCCTCGAGATTGCCGAAAGCCAACGCGCCATGCGGGCAGGCTTCGACGCAAGCTGGCAATAGATTTTGCGAAAGACGCTTCTCACACAGCGTGCATTTCTCGACCACGCCCTTCATCCGTGTGGGAAAATCCGGTGTCATTTCCTTCACATACGGACGAGGGTTGACCCAGTTGAAACTCCTCGAACCGTAAGGACATGCCACCACGCAATACCGACATCCAATGCACCGGTGCCAGTCCATCATCACGATGCCGTCTTCTCGACGCCACGTGGCCTTGGTGGGGCAAACCCGCACGCAAGGCGGATTGTCGCAATGATTGCAAAGCACGAGCACGGGCTTTTTGCGAATGTGAGCAGGAAGCGGATGATTTTCAAACGATGGGAACACGTGGTCGAACTTCGGCTCCTTCCAGATCCACTTGATCTCGTGCAAAGGGTCGCCTTCGAAGTCGGGCACGTTATGCGTTTTATGACAGGCCTGGGTACATGCCCGGCAGTCCTCATGCTCCGCACATTTTCGCAGGTCGACAACCATCGCCCAACGCGTTCCACCCTTGCCCGGTTCGTAATGACCGGTGTCGGCGCAAGACGTCAGAGCAGCACCGGATGTGACCACCATGGCTCCAGCGGCCGCGTTACCCAAAAACGCTCTTCTGTCGTGTCGCATCACTTGTCCTCCGGCGCCACGTGACAGTCCCAACATGCGGGCGCCACACCCGCTGGGGTATGACAACTGTCGCAGAACTTTTCCTTGTTCGAATGACAGTTCATGCACGTCTTGGACAGACTGTAATCGTAGTGAACCCCATCGACCGTCACCTTCGGTCGCTTCCCATCGCGAACGACCATGTTGCGCCACTCATCAAGAATATGCATGTGCTCGGCGCGCATGTAGCCATTGGCCGTTTCAGCCACGCATTGCTTGGTGCCATTGGGCGGAGGTTCGAGTTGCACCGCATACGCCCCTTTGCCCGCGGCAATGTTGTACCAAATGGGAAAGGCACTCACCCCAACGAAAACCGCAAGGCCAAGGACGATCTTGCCCGCATCATACATCGCCGCCTCCTTCCGATTCGTCGTCATCCTCTTCCGCGCGAAGGTTGATCTTGCCCGCTTTGCGCTCCTCACTTTCGCCCGGCATGATGAGGGCGTTGCCCAATAGCTCATGCACACCGCAGACTCCCACGCCCGGCGCCCAATACTCGACCAAAGGCGGAAGAGTTGCCTTGTCGATCGCGCAGATGCACGCGAGCATGTTCACACCGTGCTTGTCTCGCACATACGAGACCGCATTGCCGCGCGGCAAACCACCTCGTAACCTCATCTCCATGTTCTCGTCGTTGCCGAGCCCCGCGCCTCCCGCACAACAAAACGTCTGCTCGCGGATCGTGTTCTCCGGCATCTCGTAGAACTGCTCGCATACGTTGCGAAGGATGTATCGCGGCTCCTCGAACAACCCAAGCGCCCGCGCGGGGTTGCAGGAATCATGAAAGGTCGGAATGACCTTACGGTTGCGCCGCGGATCGAGCTTCAGTTTGTTGTGCTTGATCAAGTCCGCCGTGAACTCGCAAATATGGACCATTTTGGTCGATCGGGTGTTTTCGAAAACAGTGCCGGTGATGGGAGAACGAGGCACCTCGAGGTGGTTGGCAGGACCGTTGAGCGTGTCCATGTATTGATGGACCACACGCCACATATGCCCGCATTCACCTCCCAAAATCCACTTGACCCCCAACCGCTCCGCCTCGTGATACATCTTTGCGTTCAAGCTTTTGATCGTATCGTGAGACGTGAACAAGCCGAAGTTGCCACCCTCGGATGCGTAGGAGCTGAACGTGACATCGAGATCGAGGTACTTGAAGAGCAACAGGTACCCCATCAAGGTATAAATCGCAGGCTCCGCAAATACGTCCGCCGAGGGCGTGATGAACAGAATCTCCGCACCCTTGCGGTTGAACGAAGGCATCGCGTTGATGCCCGTGGCCGTCTCGAGTTCATCGACCACGAACTCGATGTTGTCCTTGAACGTGTGCGGCTGCAGACCGAGATGGTTGCCCGTCCGAAAGCAATTGGCAGCAGGTTCGAGCGCCCAGTTGATGCCAAGACCAAGCTCATAAAGAAGCTCACGCCCGATCATCGTGATCTCGGCGGTATCGATGCCGTAGGGGCAAAACACGGAACACCGACGACATTCCGTGCATTGGTAGAAGTAGTAGTACCACTCCTTGATGACGTCTTCGGTGAGTTCGCGTCCTCCCGCCAAACTGCCAAGGAGCTTGCCCGCGACCGTGAAGTTCTTTCGGTAGATGGAGCGCAGCAATTCGGCGCGCAGCACGGGCATGTTTTTCGGGTCGCCCGATCCCATGAAGAAGTGACACTTGTCCGCGCACGCGCCGCAACGGACACAAATGTCCATGAACAAGGAAAAGGATCGGAACTTTTGCAAGCGGTCCGAGATGCCGTCGAGTATCTTTTCCTTCCACTTGTCGCCGAGCATCCAATCCTTGTCATCCACCGCCCAGGCGTGTGGATTGGGCATTTTGAGATACTCGACATTCTTTTTTGCGGCCGGGAAGTTGTAGGTTCCTGACTTGAACTGGACAGGCGTGTCCATCCAGTCGCTTTCGGGCGGCTGAAAGCTGACGCGTGCCAACTCTTCCGGTTTGGGCATGTCGCTAGACATCGCTCTTCCTCTCTGCAAGGACCCGCTCGCGACCCAAAGGCCGCGGCCGAATCACCGCGATCAATCGTCGACTTTCTTTTCCCCCGCCTTGGCCTTTTTCGGCTCTTCGGTTTCTTTTTTGTCCACGGGAAGCCCGCAGGCGATCATCTTGTCGCGGAATTCATCTTCGTATTCCGCGTACGTATGCACGCGTACAGGATGGTTCCACGGATTGATATGACGCACCTCGCGACTGTTGCAGCGCAGGTTGCGGGTGGGACTCATGAATACGCCCGCCATGTGGGTGAGCTTGCTAAACGGAAAGTACGCGAGCAGCACGCAAACCAAAAACATGTGCGCAAAGAAAATCGGCCCAACACCGTCGGGCACCACCGGCTTGAACGTAGCCAGTCCCGTCGCCATCTCCTTCACACTCACGATGTCCGTCTTCATGAAGTGGCGCATCAAAATGCCCGTGATGGCGATGCCCATCACCAAAAACAGCGGGAAATAATCCGCCATCAAGGAGATGTAGCGGACCTGTGCATCGAGCATACGACGCAAAAATAGGACGCTGGCGGCGAGCAACAATCCGACACCGGTCAAGTACAAGGCGGGAATGCCGATCTCGAAAAAGCCGTCGACCGCCTGAAGCAAAGGAACGAAAAAAGGAACCGGCTCGGTGAAAAAGCGCATGTGTCTCAACACGATGACGAGAAAAGACCAATGAAACAGCATCGCCGCAGCCCACAGAACCCACTCGCCATCGTAGGTCACGCGAGGGCCATCCTTGACGGCCACCCGGGTGTTTCGAAATAGAGAGCGGAAGGTGAGCACTTCGAAGGCCATGCGCAGAATCACTCCGCCTGTCGTGGACGGATTTTCGAGGGAGGCATGTTTGATCCACGGCAGCGATTTTTGCTGGCCACAGGTGGTGGCGATGGCAAAGGGTACGGGTGCCTTGCCCCACTTGAAAGCAACCCGATAGATGATGCCGCCAAGGAAAACCGCCATGGCCGCGTAGGGCACGGCAACACCAAAGACAAACTTCGCGCTCGGTCCGACCATGTACGCGATGGCGAACAGCACGATCACAGCCACGAGGGCGGATACCGCTTTCATCCTTCGTCACCCCTGTCGTTGGGTTCCCATTCGGAAGAACCGTTGGATCGAGCGTGCGTCGCAGGACGATTTGCGCGTTCCAACATCACGTGGTTCAGCTTCTTGAGTTGGTTGTAACGGACTTCATACACTTTCTCGCGACAGCGCATGTACACATCGAAGGCAACGAGCGCCAAAGCATCGATGCGCGTGTCCCATCGTTCCCAGGAAGGGTCGCCCGCCGGCAAGCTCAGTTCTTCTCGTAAAATGGTCTTGGCGATGAACACGAATTGAACGGCCTGCGCAGGCGTGAAGTCCTGCAACGCCCGCAGTTTCAATAGGCCCTCCAAAGCCGCATCGACCTTGGCCACTTCCACACCTTGCTCGAGCGCGTCCACGAGCGCCTCGATGCATTGACGCACGAGGTGGCCCCCAGGATTGGCAAAAGCATCCTTTTGACGTCGCATGAACCTGGCGCTGTCAGCCGGATACGTATTGAGCACGGCATCGGTCCAGCGCTGCGTGAGCGTGGCGCGCTTGTGCGTGAGCAACGGCTCCTCCATGGTAGACGTCCGGGGGCACGAAAGGTGAGGCCCACGGGTCAATCACCCGTATATGCAAGGCTTGATTGCAGGTCAACCATGCAAGCGAGAGGGACTGAGATTGGTCACAACGTCATAGTGCTGACAAATGACGTAAGCGGTAGAGTATTTAACTCACAATATATTCGTTAGCATAGGCTACGACACAGTCAATGAGCGGGCATCCATGATGAGGGGATAAGGTGTAGCCCAACGAAAGAAGGGATTTATCGTTGGGCGTGAGAAGGGAAGGTCTATTGGGACGACATCAAACGCAGCCGGTTGGCTTGGGCAGTCCGGCGACTTTGCAGGCTCCCTTTGCCGGGCCGCTCGGGAAAAGCTCGTAGATTTGCTTGAGGGAGTACTTGGACTCCTTGCAGAGCTTGCGGATCATCGGAGCCACACCGAATTTGAGGTAGTAATCCCGAAGGTAGTTCACGACTTTCCAATGGTCTTCGGTCAATTCCGTGACTCCTTCGGTAGAAGCGAGCGCCTTCGCTACTTCCTCGTTCCACTTCTCGGGCTCTTCCATGAAGCCGTCTTCGTCGACTTGAATGCTCACACCCTCGTACTCAAAGGTTGCCATGACGTGTTTTCTCCTCCACTAGCAGCTTCGTTGTTGCGAAACAGGTCCTTACGATTACGCCATTTCGATATAACCGCAGGGGCATTGCTCCGCGCACTTCTTGCAGCCCTGGCAGAACTCTAGCTTGAAAGCATAGGGCTCGCCCTTGTTCAACGGACGGATAATGGCACCATCTCCGCACATCGTCCAGCAGTGTCCGCACTCGAAACACAAACCGCAACTCATGCAGCGTTTGGCCTCTTCAAAAGCCTCATCTTGTGTCAATCCCTTTTCGACCTCGAGTTCGGGTTGCGCGAGGCGCGTGGGGACATCCGCGCCGGGCTGAGGCACCACACGGTCTTTTTTCTCAAACCAGGCCCGATTCATCTTGTCTTTGTGAATGATCGGTGCCATCGGCGTGATCGACACCTGCTCACAACGCAACACTTGGTGAATCGTTGCCGCGGCGCGACTCCCTTGCGCTATGGCGGTCGTCACCAGCGCCAGGTCCAGAACGTCGCCTCCCGCGTAAACCCCCTCTTGATTGGTCCGGTGGAACTCATCGACCTTCACCCAATCCCGGCCCGTATGCAAATCATCGAATCCTTCGAAGTCCGGCTCCTGACTGATGGCCGAAACCACGGTGGTGCAATCTAGCGTAAACACCGCGCCTTCGATGGGTACGGGGCGACGACGTCCGCTGGCATCGGGCTCTCCCAATTCGGTTCGTTGGAACTTCATCGCGACAGCACGGTCGCCTTCTTTGATGACTTCCAACGGCATGACGAGAAACTCGAAGTTCACCCCTTCCTCTTTGGCTCCCTCGATTTCCGGCTCGATCGCGGGCATTTCGTGAATGGTGCGACGATACACGATCCAGACTTCCGCGCCGAGACGCCGGGATACCCGCGCGGCATCGATGGCGGCATCACCACCACCAATGACAAGCACCTTGTTGCCCACGTCGACCTGCTTGCCAGACATCACCGCATTCAAAAAGGTCGTGGCCGTCCATACGTTGGCCGCATCCTCACCAGGAATGCGCAACGCCTTACCCTTATGCGCACCAATTCCCACGAAAATGGCAGCATAGTCTTTTCGCAGATCCGTATAGGGGAAGTCACGCCCCACAGCCGTGTTGAGCTTAATCTCCACCCCCAACTTTTCGATACGCGCAATCTCACCGTCGAGCACGTCCGCAGGCAATCGATAGCGCGGGATACCATAACGCAACATCCCACCGGTCTGGCTGAAAGCCTCGAATACCGTCACCCGATACCCGCGTCGCGCCAATTGGTAGGCGCAGGAAAGGCCCGCCGGACCCGCACCAATCACGGCAATCTTCTCGGGATGGACCTCGTCGGTCAACTTCTTGAGGGCAAGCCCCTTCTGCAAACCGAAGTCACCGATGATACGCTCCAATTGGTTGATGGAAACCGCCCCTTCCATGTCTGCACGATTGCAAACCGTCTCGCAGGGATGCGGACAGACACGCCCACAGACCGCCGGGAATGGAGAGGTTTCGGTAAAACGTTCCCAGGCAAGCTCCAACGACTCTTCCCGCGTTCGACCATAATCCTCGGTCTGCGCCATGATTTGCAAGGCGCCGCGAATGTCGTTGTGAATGGGACACCCATCGGTGCATGGTGGAGTCTTGAGTACGTGCTTCGGGCGGAGCGCCGATGTCTCGCCGCCTCCCCGTGGCCCTCCCGACCCTACCGCCCTAGTCTGCAACTTCTTTTTTTGCTTGAGTACGAGCGCCATCAAACTCTCCTACCGACCCCCTAGAGTGTTGTAGGGGACCAGTCTTATAGTGTCAAGGACTTCACCGGAAGGATTCCATCGTTGCATGGGTATTTGGACTCACATTCACGGTTGAGCCGCGCATACGAATTCATCGCGCCATTGATACGTTAGCCTTGGCTTGATTCGACAGCTATCCTTGATATTCCCATCCTTGCAGCTCGCAGCATCCCCTCCGCCCATATCGGCGCCCCCAACGCATGAATATGAACGTATGTACCCAACACCCGCCCAACCACCAGCCCCTCCCCCCCTTCCCCATCTACCCCCCCACCACGCATCACCCGAAATACTCGCTCCACTCGATCCAATCCACCAATGATTCTCGAATAATGAAACTCATGCCCGCTCAGTTTTTGCCCTTTTTCATAAAACGTTGTGTCTCCACTCACCTGCACGTCCACATAACCATGCCCCACCGGACGCGGCTCCATCTGCAGTTCCAACGGAAGCGCTCCCACCAGGTCATAGGCTTGCCCCTGCACCCATAATTTGCTCGACATATAGATCAATCCCCCACACTCCGCATACACACTGAGCCCCCCAGCAATCCGCTGCCGGATCTCCCCCAATAACGCTCTATTCGACGATAATTCCTTCGCATGGGTCTCCGGAAATCCCCCGCCCACGTATAGCGCATCCATCGACGGCAAACGCTCGTCGCGCAGGGGCGAAATCGTCACCACCCGCGCTCCCAATGCCTCCAAAGCTTCAATATTTTCCGGATAATAGAAGGATAAGGAGGCATCCCGAAGCACTCCAATCGTTACCCCTTGCCCTGCCGGCTCCACCTGACCCAACGGCAAGCTCATCGCCCGCGAAGGCGCCCCCTGCGCCAACTCCACCAGCGCGGCCACATCTACATGATCCTCAACCCACTGCCGCACCACCTCCAAGGCATCCTCCGCCGCGCCATGCTCCTCAGGTGTCAACAACCCCAAATGCCGGCTCGCGATCATATCCCCACGCCTGCGAGGTAGCGCCCCATATACCCGCAGCCCCGTGGCCTGCTCGATCGCCTCCGTAACCACACGACGATGCCTGCTGCCCGCCACCCGGTTCAAAATGACCCCCGCCAAAGGCGTTTGTGGCTCGAGCCTCTGGCACCCAAGAACCACCGCCGCCGCCGTCCTCGTCACTTTCGTCGCATCCACCACCAACACCACCGGCGCCGACAAAAGCCGCGCCAACGATGCCGTACTATGCGTGCCTTGGGCATCCCCCCCATCGTATAGCCCACGGTTTCCTTCAATGACCGAGATGCCGTCCTGTGGCGCATAGCGGTCGAAATGGGCCTGCACAACGTTTTCGCCAAACAAACGCACATCGAGATTGCGGGCAACCCGCCCGGCCGCCCGGGTCAACCACGCGGGGTCAATATAATCCGGACCTTTTTTGAAAGGCTGTACGACCAGCCCCCGCGACCGAAAAGCCCGGATCAAACCAAGGCTAACCGTGGTTTTCCCAGCATCCCCCGACGCTCCAGCCACCACAAGGCGCGGTGCTGGCTGGAGGTCGGTTCTGGAGGACATCGGTGAAATGGATAAGACAGATGGGTCTACTTGTTGGCAGCCCCTTCTTCGTGAGGGATTTCGATGAAGCTACCACCGAAGTACGTATACACGCATTTGCCGGACTCGATGAGGTTTTTGATAGCCTCTTTGCAGACCTTTTTGTCGACTCGATCGCCAAAGATCTGCATCGCGGACTTGGTCAAATCGCCCGGCTTGAGTTTTTTCTGGCCCTGCGCCTGAGCCACGAGTTTATACATGGTCTCGGCTACTTCTTCGACACTCGCGGGTTCTGCCATGATCGCTCTCCTCTACGCCTTGTCGAAGCGAATATGCGTCGACCGCTTGAAGGTCAAGCCGGCGTGTTTGAAGTCATCAATATGCTGTTTCTGGAACTCGATTCCCGCAAGCTTGAAGAACCGGGGCCAGCCAATTCGCTCGATCCAGTCGCCCATACGCTCGTATTTGCGCGCATCAGCCGCCCAAAGCTCCACCAGCTTCTTGACCACCTCGGTGACTTCCGGCCACCGCGGCGGATTGTTGGGCAAAAATGGGATGGCGAGCTTCGAAAACCGCGGTTCCGTCCGCGCATTCGATACCTTGCCGCCCACCCAAATGGAGACACCGTCCGTGTCAGGGTCGTTCAACGGCATGGCCGGGCAAACCGTGTAGCAGTTTGCACAATACATGCAGTTTTCCTCGATAACCTCCACCGAAGCGTTGCCTTCCACCGTCGCCGGACGAATCGCCGCCGTGGGGCAGGCCGCCACAACCGATGGAATTTCGCAAACTTTTTTGACCTGATCGTGCTTGATGGCCGGGGCATGCCGGTGAATGCCAAGAATCGCGATGTCCGAACAATGGACCGCACCGCACATATTCAGGCAGCATGCCAGAGCAATGCGAAGTTTCCCCGGCAACTTCATGCTCGTAAAGTACGGCGTCAATTCGTCCATCACGCACTTGACAATGCCCGAGGCGTCGGTTGCCGCCGAGTGGCAGTGAACCCACCCCTGGGTATGCACGATATTCGAAATGGCGTTGCCCGTACCTCCGACTGGATAACCAGCGGCCGTTAGCTCAGCGATGAGCGGGTCTACGTTTTTCTCTTCCGTGACGAGGAACTCGACGTTGTTGCGGCTGGTGAAGCGCAGATGGCCGCCGGCGTATTTGTCGGCCAAGTCAGCATACCAACGAAGCGTGTCGATCGCGATGAGGCGCGGAGACGCCGCACGCACGCTCCACAACTTGTCGCCCGTCTCCCCCACGTGCAGCAACACGCCGGGGCGAGGGATCTCGTGATACTTCCACTTGCCGTAGTTGTTCAGAATAACCGGCGGCAGGAATTTCTTGTGATGGGGCGGTCCGATATCGGTAATTCGCTTGGCAGGTGCTTCAGCCATGGTTTTTTCTCCTCAGAACGGAAGCCTTGCTTCCGTGAATGATCACTATTCCCAAAAACCTACGAGTGAAAGGACGGCTTACTCGTCACTCTCCTCTTCTTCGTTGAGGTTGTAGAACACGTACGGGTTCTCCCGGGGATGGGCGACCATGTTGGGGTCAGGCTCGAGCCCAATCGCCTCGAGGAAGTTGCCCATGCCCACGCGCTGGATGAACTCACCCACGCGCTCACGGTTCTTGCCGTCCTCGCACCATACCTCCCAAATCGCTTCGATCAATTCCTTGATGTCGTCATAAGGCTCTTCCATCTCGATGAAAGGAACGAGCACCGAGGACAAAAGCGCGCCTTCCATGATCGGCGCCTTGGAACCAAGGAGAAGCGTTGCACCCCGTTCCTTGCCCGGACGAAGCGCCTTGGGCATCACGTTGATGCAATGCATACAGTGCTTGCAGTCTTCATCCTTGATGGTCAGCGTCTTGCCGTCCCAACGAATGCACTGTCCCGGACAGTTGTTGACGACATCGGCAGCGATATCGAGACCGGCCTTGGCGTAATTGGTCACCTCCGCCGCGTCGATCTGAATGTTGTCGCGCCAGTTGCCGATCACCGACAAGTCCGCGCGGGCAATCGAAGCCACACAATCATTGGGGCATCCCGCCGCCTTGATCTTGAACTTGTAGGGGAAAGCCGGACGATGCAATTCGTCCTGGAAATGCTGGGTCATCTCGTAACAGAAGCCCATCGTGTCGTAACAAGCCCACTCGCAACGGGCCATCCCGCAGCAGCACGAGGGCGTACGAAGATCGGAGCCAGAACCGCCGAGATCGAATCCGGCTTCCGCCAGCTCCGCAAAACACGGTTCCAAATCCTCCGTACGACAACCGAGGAAGATGATGTCACCGGTAGACCCATGCATATTGGTCAGACCCGAACCATGCTTTTCCCAAATATCGCAGAGCGTACGAATCGCCTCGGACGTGTAGAACCAGGCCGCCGGCATATTCACACGCATCGTATGAAAGTGCGCCACGCCCGGGAAGTCCTCGGGCAAATCACAGTATCGCCCGATTACGCCGCCGCCATAGCCAAACACGCCGACGATGCCGCCATGCTTCCAATGCCCTATTTTTTCATTGTAGGAGCGTTCGAGAATGCCGAGCAGGTCCGAACAAGCCGCATGCTTATCCGCGCGCTTCTTGATTTCTGTGACGAAGCTAGGCCACGGACCCTTCTCGAGTTCATCCAGCTTCGGTGTGGGTACTTTCGCCATCGAATTACTCCTCCTTGACTCCAGGATTCATGCCGCCCACCGGACGCATCACTTCACTCACACGTACCAGGGACGACTGCCTTCCGGTCGCGTGGCGGCATGTCCTTATACCGCAACATGCCGTCTTTCGCGAACCGATCATTCACAATTTACACTACTATCTATCCACTCGTGAAAACAGCTCAAAATATCTCTCTTGCCGGTCGTTCGACGGAAAACGATAACCGTGTTTTTTCGTGGTGCCGTGCGGTCGTAATCTAATATTCCTATTATATTACAACAGGTTATCGCCAAACCGCTCTCAGAACCCTTTGTTCGGATTCGGTCCCAACTTCTCCGTGGCTTCCACAAAGGAATTAATGATGCCCGGCAGGTTCGCCGCGTCCCCCATCTCGAATTGAACCAGCTTGATACGCTCCGGCTCCAACATCAGACGCGTCAACGTTTCCTGTATCTTCTCCAGCCGCACACTGCACAACTCCGACCCCTTGATAAAGTGACATTGGTAGTCGTCGCCGAACTTGCATCCAATCAACATCACCCCATCAAAACCCTTGATGAGCGCATCGTTGACCCATTGCAAGTTCATCGAACCCAGACACCGCAAAGGTACGAATCGCACCCAAGGACTCACTTTCAATCGAAGCTGCGCCGCCATGTCGAGACCCGGCAACGCATCGTTTTCACAAACAAGCGCCAGCACCCGCGGCTTCTCTTCATCCTCGTCCGGTACCTCGATCGACTTGATCATCGAACCAACCATATCTACCGAATAATTCGCAAACGATATGATGCGTTCCGGACAAGCTCCCATGCAAATGCCGCAGCGACGACATCGCGTGGGATTGGGTTTGGGCGTCCCTTTCTCATCTTCATCGAGCGTACCGAAAGGACACTCCTCCGTACAACGCTTGCATTGCGTACAACGCTGCAAGAAGAAATCCGGATACGTGATGTCCATCGAACGTGGATGAACCGCCACCCCCGCTGCAGCCGCTTCCACGCATTGCATCGCTTTCAACGCCGCTCCAGCACCGTCGTTGATCGCCGCCCGCGAGTCCATCGGCTGACGCACGATCCCTGCCGCATAGATCCCCGTTCGCTGTGTTTCGTACGGGAAACAAATGAAGTGCGAATTGGGGAATCCATAATCCCGTACCGGTAGCTCCTTGCCCAATCGATACGTCAGATTGAGAATCTCCGCTTCCTTCGTCAAAGGCTCGACACCTGTCGCAAGAACCACCACATCGACTTCGAGATCCAACTCCACGCCGGACAGCAAATCATCCGCGCGCACCTTCACCATTCCATTCGACGCATCCACTTGTTGGATTTGCGTCTTGATGAAGATCGTTCCTTCGCTTTGCGTCTGGCGATAGTAGTTCTCCATCAACCCTTGACAGCGCATGTCTTTGTACAAGACATAGGTTCGCGTTTTGGGATTGGCTTGCCGCAAGTAGCCGGCCTGCTTGAGGGTCGTGGGACAGCAGTACACCGAGCAATACGCGAGATGTTTCTCATCCCGCGAGCCCGCGCATTGAATGAACGCCACCGATTCGATGGGCTTGCCGTCGGAAGGACGAACCAGCTTTCCTTCCTTCGCCATTTGCTCGAGTTGCGCACTCGTGATCACGTTGGCGCTCTTTCCAAACCCAAGCTCGCCAAGCTTGTCCGCATCGTAGGTCTTGCCACCCACCGCAACGACGATCGCTCCAATCTTGACTTGTGCCGCGCTCTTTCCTCGCAGCGTCACTTCGTATTGACCCGGAGCGCCAGAGATGGAAGCCACCTCGGTGGCCGTGCATACGTTGATCCGAGGTTCGTTTTTCACGGCCTCGATCAACGTCGATACGTCATTGTCTTGCGCCTTGGACCAATCACCCCCGCTGGGAATTCGCTTGTGCCACCCCGCCATCAATCCACCGAGGGCATCTGTCTTTTCCACAAGCGTCACATCATAACCAGCCGCGGCCGCTTCGAGCGCCGCACTCATACCCGCCACACCACCGCCCACCACCAAAATGGCGCGCGTCACCTCCTCCATGATGACCGGCTCGCTCTTCTTGGCCTTCTGCGCGCGAACACACCCCATCCGCACATAATCCTCAGCCATCATCTGCTTGTCTTCGTCATCGTCGCCTCCGCAACTCCAGGCCACGAATTCACGAAGGGCCACCCGATCGACGAAGGTGCCATCGAATTTGAATACGGAGGTCATCTCACGCTGCGAACACGCGCCAAGCACGACGGCGTCGAGACCCTCTTTTTCCATGGCGTCCCGAATGACTTGAAGTCCTTGCGGATCGCAAAGCTTCGGATGAGAAACGGTAAACGCCGCCTTCCCCTCTTTTTTCGCAATGCCCAGCAGTTTCTTGGCGTCGACCACGTCGTCGATGCCGCAACCGGTACACAAGAAGAATCCGCACTTGTCCATGGCTACCTCCTCGCTCCGAGCTGCATGGCGCGAGCGGCCGCAGCCGTGGCATCTTGAACCGTTCTCACGACATCCGATGGCGCACGCGCGCATCCAACCGCCATCAAGCCATCCGGACGATTCGATACGACAAAGCCATGCTCGTCTTTCGTCATGGCCAGCGGAAGCTGCACCGATGCCAGTTCCGGAACGAGTCCAGTGGCAAGCACGACAAGATCCGCTTCCACACGCTTGGTCTTGCTCGTTCCCGCGATGTCTTCCGCAACCACCGTCAGATCGCCGGTATCAGGATTTTCGAGGATCTGCCCCACTTTCCCTTTGTTGAACGACACACCTTGATCGGCCTGCACGCGAGCCAAAAAATCCTCTGCCGTGCCCGCCACCCGCAAGTCGATATAAAAAATCTCGACCTTCGAATCCGGATAGGCCTCCCGCACATAGCACGCATGCTTCAGAGAAGCCGTGCAGCATACGGTGGAACAATAGGGCAAGTGATCCTCATCGCGAGAACCCGCGCATTGTACGAACACGACACGCTTGGCTTCCTTGCCATCCGAAGGGCGAAGCAGCTTTCCCTTGTTGGGGCCATCAAGCGCGGCAAGACGCTCGAACATGACGTTGGTCACGACATTTTTGTATTTGCCGAATCCAAGGTTTTCGATTCGTGTCGCGTCGTAGGGCTTCCAACCGGTTGCCCAAACCACGCAAGAAACGTCAAAGGTTCGCTCCTTCGTGGGCATGTCGAGTTCGATCGCGTCGAACTTACACGCGGGCAAACACTTGCCACAGGAACTGCCGGGACACGCTTCGGGATCGATCGCGAAGCGCATCGGATAGGCAAGCTTCATCGGAAGATAGATGGCCTTGGTCTTTCCGATTCCATAATTGTACGAGTCATCACGTTCGACAGGGCACGGTTCGATGCAATCGCCGCAGGCCGTGCATCGGTCGTTGACCCTTCGCGCTTGAATAGTGACCGTGGCTTGATAATCCCCGGCTTTGCCTTCCAGACGAGTGAGGGTGGCGTCGGTGAGCACTTCGATTTTCGGATTGCTCTTGATGCGGCGGTAGTTGATCTCCAAACCGCAAACAGGCGGACACAGCTTTGGGAAATACCGATGCATGCTGGCGACACGTCCGCCCAGTGAAGGGGTTGCCTCCACGATGACGGCGTGCTGTCCTGCTTCCGCGGCCTCGATGGCAGCACTCATTCCGCCGATGCCGCCACCGACCACCAGGACGCACTTGTCATTGTTTGCGCTCATGGGAGTCCTTCCTTGTGGTTCGTTGAAAACGTCTAACCTTCCGCTCCAGCAACCGGATCACTGCGCTCGCAAGACCTTTTTCTTCGCGTTTTCGTAATCCGGATTGATGGTGATCGTTCGTTCGTGAAACAAAGCAAAGCGAAGCCAACGATAGGCAAAGCGCAGCAATGCCTCGTCGTCATGGCGAATCGCCTCGATCGTCTCGGGCTCAATGATGAATTTCTGCAAGAATGTGCTTTCGAAAATGAACTCGCGGAACCTGTCGAGGTTGTAGCAAGCCATGAAAAACATCTGGCGATGCTGCGGCTCGAGGGCATACCCCCTTGTCAAAAACGGATGCAAGGAAAGCTCCTTGTATTCATCGTTCGCCGCGTCATAGTCCCCGGTGGCTTGACTCTCCATCCATTCGCGAATGGTCAACTCACGCTCCTCGTCCAGACCATCGCATCGCCGATCGCGAAGAATGAAGTAAAAGTCCTCTCCTTGCGGATTGGCTTCCGTACGGCCCGAAGCATGACCGATCGGATACATCCGACAGGCCCACGGGCGATCCTCGTACACCGAGCACCCCTTCTCACCGACGAACTGACAACGTTTGTCGGCTTCGCTCATGCGCAAATACACCATGGGCAGTTTCTGACCAGGAGCCATGGGAGGAAGCACGGTATATTTTTCGATGAAGTCTTCGCTGCCCATACCAATTCGCTTGCGAAGGCGAAGCACGTCATACGGCGTGAGCGCGATATTGACGTCGGCGCAGCAATGCGTGAAGCACGCGAGTTTTGAATGACAAGCGAATTTGAATTTGTCGTTCACCCCGAGGCGAGGATACTCGCGGAGGATCTTTTCTTTCATGTCCTGGGCGTCATCGTTACTCACTGGGAACTCTCCTTATCGCCGAGTCCTGCATCGGAAACAGAGTCGTCTTCTTCCTCTTCCACAATCTGATCTTTGAGAGCGTCGCGAGACCACACGGGAAGCGGCCCCGTTTCACCCGTCAACGGATCGAGTCGATGCCGATAGCTGGCGCGAACGTTGAATTTTTCTTGCATCCACGCTTCGGAGCGCTGGAAGTATCCGCAATCATCGCTGAAACAAACCCAGATGAAGGGGGACTCCCAATTGGACATCGGAGGGGTCCGCCATTTTTTCAAGGCGGCACCACAGTGAGGACAGGTTGGTATGCTCATGATTCGCTTGTGGGTGTTGGTCCTAAGGGCATGAAAAAGAAAAATCCTCCAGGCCAACTGCTCCTGGAGGATTTCTCGTTCACATCACGCCTCGACTATTCGACGATACGATGGATCTCACGCTTGATCATCGTCCATTCGCCGGTCTTCGGGTCGTACTTGCAGTTCGCAAAGCACTTCCAGTTTTTCTCGTCCATGTCGGGCGTATCGGCGCGGTAGTAGTATCCCGGCCAACGCGTCTCTTCACGGAACAACAGGGTGCGGACGTGCGCTTCGGCTTGCCATGTGCGGTGAATGTTCTCCCAGCAGCGCATCAGCTCGTTGAGGCTCCCAGCGGCGAGCTTGGAGGAGTCTTCCTTCAGCATGGCCAGAAGTTCCATACCACGCTCGAGCAGGTGCTTGTTGGTGGTGAATTGCGAGGAAACACCACCGGCGTACTCGTCCATGAGCTTCTGCAGACGGAACATATAGTCGCGCGGCTTGATGAAGTTCGGGTTGATATTGTCGTCGTTCGCGTAGTTCTTGTTGGCCTCGTATAGGTCGAGGGGCGCGAGCGTACGGGCTTTGAACTCCTCGATGGTGGCATCGCTGACGTTCGGCCGGTCGGCATTTTCGACGCAGAACTTGACGGCGGCCTTGGCGGCGATACGACCCTCGGTGAAGGTGCCCGAGGAGAATTTGTGGGAGGAAGCGCCGGAAGCGTCGCCCACCGCGAACATGCCCTTGACGGTGGTCATGTTCGTGTAGCCCCAGAAGTAATCCTTCTTGGAGGCGCTGGTCTGCAGATCCTCGGGACCCGAAACCCACGCACCGGAAGCGCCGGAGTGCGATCCGATGAAGTACGGCTCGCAGGGCGCGATCTCGGAGGGCTTCTTCTCGGGCTCGATATTCATGGCCGCCCACAGAATGGCCTGGGATACGGTCATGTCGAGGAAGTCTTCCCACGCTTCCGCTTCCAACGTCTTCAGCTTCTTCTTGGCGGCTTTCTCGTCGCCTGCTTCGGCGGCGATTCGCTGGATGGCCTCGGCAGTCTGCATGTACAGCGGGCCCTTGCCAGCGAAGATGTCCATCATGCCCAAGTGGTTGCGCAGGCAAGCCGGGATGGGCTTGACCAAGCCGTAGGGCGCGTACTTCTTGAGTTCTTCGGCATGCGTTACCATATAGTTCTCACCGAAGGCATTGGTGGCCGCCGACTTGAACAACAGGAACCAGGCCCCGACCGGACCATAGCCATCCTTGAAGCGCACGGGGATGAAACGCACTTCCTGACAGGTCATTTCGGCACCGGCCTTGATGGTCATATACGCCGAAGAACCGCTGTTGAACGGCGGGTACCAGGAGCGTCCCAAGCCCTCACCCACCGAGCGCGGGCGGAACACGCTCACGGCACCACCGGCGGCAACCATCACCGCCTTGGCCTTGAAGACGTAGAACTTCTCGTCGCGGACGGAGAAGCCCACGGCGCCAGCAACGCGATCACCGTCCATGAGAGGCTCGGTAATGAAAACGCGTTCGATGATATTGTCGACGCCGATGGCGTTCTTGGCAGCTTCTGCGACGAGGATTTTGTACGACTCGCCGTTGATCATGACCTGCCAGCGGCCTTCGTGGACGTACTTGTCGTTTTCATCTTTCCAGATCGGCAAGCCCCACTTTTCGAAGAGATGGACGGTGGAGTCGACGTGGCGGGCAATGGAGAAGACGAGGTCTTCGCGCGTGACGCCCATGAGGTCTTGTCGGACGTAGCGGACGTAATCCTCGACCGTGTTGTCGCCGGCACCAACGCCGACGTATTGGTTGAGAGCGGACAGACCCATCGCGACGGCGCCGGAGCGGTCCATGGCGGCTTTGTCGACGACGGTGACTTTGACGTTGTTCTTTTTTGCCCAGTAAGCGGCTTCGACGGCAGCGCCGCAGGCGCCCATGCCGCCACCGATGATGAGTAGGTCGGTTTCGACAGTAATGGTCTCGAAGTTAGCCATGTTGCTTTCTCCCGATATTCCCGAAGTCAATCACTTTTTGAGTGTAGGAACCGCGTCCATATGAAGGGAAGCCGGCTCGGTGAAGAGGGCGAAGTCATTGAGGTCGCCGTTACCCTCATCGAAACCGCCGTTGGGCACGGCAGAGCCTTCCGAAGTGGTGCGGATCGGGAACTTGAAGCGCTTGACGCTTCCATTGCGGAACTTGATGGTCCACATGATGTCCTCGGAACCGCGAAGAGGTACGCAGGAGGCGCCGAGGGGGACGAAGTCCGCATAGCCACGGACGTCGATGGCTTGCTGTGGGCAGATTTTAACGCAGGAATAGCATTCCCAGCACATATCCGGTGCGCGGTTGAATGCCTTCATCTTTTCTTTGTCGAGGACCATGAGGTCGTTCGGGCAGATGTACATGCAGGCAGTCTTGTCCTTGCCCTTGCAGCCATCGCACTTATCGTTGATGACGAAGCTCGGCATATTGCGTCTCCTTCTCTAACGTTCCCAGGTCAGAGGTTCATACCCGACCGGCACCTGAACCGTCGGGATCACTTCCCACTATCCACATTGGGTGGCGGCAACCGTTTGCCATTCACCCGAAAAAACAAGCTAGCCCGTGCTGCAACAGAGAAAAAAGAAACCCAAACCAAAACATAGGCTCAATGCCCTGTACCCCAAGCTTCCACTACGCTTCCGAGGTACTACACACGGAGACCATCATGGGCCTCTCGGGATCCGACAGGTTGGCATTCCTTCCTGTCTCTGCCCTAATGCGTCGTCCCACCGAGACGATGCATGCGGGTTGTGCGCTAATCCAACGGGGGCGTCAAGACAATTTCGTAGCCGAGAACAAGGATTTTGCGGGAGGATTTTATCGGCCAAGCTCTTGTCGTTAGCTGTAGCTAACGAGATAAACCTTACACAGTATACAAGGCAGTACCTTCCGCAACGACAGTATTTATCTACCCCTTAGCAGCTAATCCCAACGCTATTTCCTACCCCTGAGCCAACGGCATCCCCCAGCAAGGTGTTCCCATCATCTCCCTCCACTACATTCATTCGAGCGAAACCTCCGGTTACATCATACGTTGCGGCAAGACATCCTTCTTCGGCAACCTCGCTCATCGACGGCTCCGTTGTCTCTTTATTCCTCTCCCGCACTTTACCCACCCCCGACTTCGATCTACATCATCTCATGCCTGCCGTTCTTGCCAGTCGGTTCAGGCATCATGCATGAAACGCGCGCTCCTATTTATGGGAACCACGTCGCCTTTTGCGCCCGCGCCTCGAGCCTCCGCGCCTCTTGGCCGGTTCCCGATGCTGCCACATCGCGCCACCTGCGCACCCGTGGCTGTCGTTCGAGCCGCAAGCCCTTCGACGGGGCATCTCCCCGAGGAGTAAGGAGTATGAGCGAAAAACGACCCCAACCCATCGTCCAAGGAAGCGTCCTCGTCGTGGGAGGCGGCATCACAGGCATGTCGGTCGCCATCGAGGCTGCCGAGGCGGGACTCGAAGCCCATATCATCGAGTCCTCGCCAACCCTCGGCGGTCGCGTCTCCCAACTCACCAAATACTTTCCCAAACTATGCCCTCCTATCTGCGGCCTCGAAATCAACTACCGACGGTTGCGTGTCCAAGAGCGTGTTCACGTTCATACCCTCAGCCGCGTCACCAAACTGCAAGGTTCCCCCGGAGACTTCCAAGTCACCGTCGAGCATCGGCCACGCTTCGTCAACGACCGCTGCACCGCATGTAACGCGTGTGTCGACCCGTGTCCGGTGCGACGAAACAACGACCACGATTTCGGCATGTCGTCGACCAAGGCGATCTACCTGCCGCACGCCATGGCGTACCCGCAACGTTTCGTCATCGACGAACAAGCGTGCCAAGGGGTGTCTTGTTCGAAATGCGTCGAGGCATGCTCGTTCGGGGCGATCGACTTATCCCAAAAGACAACGACGGAAACGTTGCGTGTTGGGGCGGTGGTCGTCGCCACCGGCTGGCAACCGTACGACGCCACACGGTTGACGAATCTCAGTTTTGGCAAGCATGACGACATCATCACCAACATGATGATGGAGCGGTATGCGAACCCTCAGGGCCCCACCAAGGGAAAGATCGTCTGTCCCTCGGATGGTCGCGAGCCAGAAACTGTCGTGTTCGTGCAATGCGCCGGCTCACGCGACGAAAACCACCTTCCCTATTGCTCGGGCATCTGCTGCATGGCTTCCCTCAAACAGGCCACCTACGTGCGCGCGGCGCTGCCCAACGCCAAAATTCGTATCTTCGCTATCGATATTCGAACGCCCGGACGTCTCGAGGACTTTTACACCAAGGTGCGAGAGGATCCGAACGTATCCATCGAAAGGGGCAAAGTCGCCCGAATCGATGAGATCGACGGGCAGCTTCGTCTTCAGGTCGAAGACACCCTCGGAGACAAAATCCAAGATGTCTACGCTGACCTCGTCGTGCTTGCCACGGGCATGGAACCGTCGATCCGACGCGATCCGCTGCCGTTCGACATTCGTCAAGACGAGGATCACTTTGGGATAACCGATGTGGCCACGGGCTTGATTGTGGCCGGATGCGCGAAGCGTCCGTTTGGGGTGTCGGATAGCGTTCAAGACGCAACGGGAGCTGCTCTTCGGGCAATCCAATGCCAGGCAGGGAGGAGCGAGTGATGGACAAGAAGATTCGCGTATATTTCTGTACGGGCTGCGGCATCGGTGACGCCGTGGACGTCGCCGACCTTCAGAAAACCGCCAAAAAAACCTCGAAAAATGCCGCAGAGACGCGCTCCCACGAAATGCTTTGCAGCCCCGAGGGGCGCGCGATGATCGAATCGGATATCGCCAACGACGGCGTCAATGCGGTTCTCGTGGCCGCTTGTTCCCCGCGCGTTCACCAAAACACGTTCCACTTCGGGCCATCGACCATCGTCGACCGCATCGCCTTGCGAGAACACGTAGCGTACGTGCTGCCTGCCGGCGAGGAAGACACGCAGATGGCAGCCGATGACTACGTGCGCATGGGTGTCACCAAGATCATGAAAACCGAGCCGATGGATCCGGCGGTTACCGACGTTCAAGCTTCGATTTTGGTGGTGGGCGGTGGTGTCACCGGTCTGTCCGCGGCGCTCGAAACGGCGCGCGCGGGCGTGCGGGTCGTCTTGGTCGAAAAACAAGAAAAGCTTGGTGGATGGGTCGCATCGTGGGGACGCAAGTTTCCCACGCGTCCTCCCTATCGTGACCTTGTCGACAACGACATCGTCAACACCATCGAAGCGGTAGAAAAACATCCCCTCATCACGGTGTACAAAGCGGCTTCCGTTCTATCCATTTCTGGACAGCCAGGGGAATTCGACGTTCGGATTCGCGTGGGCAACGACGAGAAAAAGGAAACCATCGGCGCCATCGTGCAAGCCACCGGCTGGCGTCCGTATGACGCCACCAAACTGACGCATCTGGGCTACGGCAAGAGCAAAGACGTCATCACCCATGTCGAGCTGGAAGAGATGCTGTCCAAAACGGGCAAACTGGTCCGACCTTCCAACGGTGCGGTGCCCCGCTCGGTGGTCTTCGTGCAATGCGCCGGATCCCGGGACCCGAACCACTTGCCCTATTGCTCCGCGGTATGCTGCAGGACATCGTTGAAGCAAGCACGCGTGATTCGAGAATTGTATCCCGATACGGGTGTTACCTTGCTGTACAAAGACGTCCGGACACCCGGGCAATACGAGCTGTTTTACAAAAACGCCCAGGATGATCCCGGGGTCTTTCTCGTCAAGGGAGAGGTAACGGGTGTTGCCGTGGATCAAAAAACCATGACGGTATCCATGACGGATTCACTGTTGGGCGATGCGGTGGAGGTGGGAGCAGACTTGGTGGTCCTGGCCGTGGGCATGACGCCGGTTTCGGAAGAACCCATTCTCAACCTGCAGTATCGTCGTGGTGGCGAACTGCCGGTGGGCAAATATGCCTTCCCGGATTCCGACTTCATCTGCTTCCCCTATGAGACCCAGCGGACGGGCATTTATGCGGCGGGGTGTGTTCGTGAGCCGATGGATTCGGATGCTTGCAGTGAGGACGCGGCGGGGGCCTCGCTCAAGGCGATTCAATGCATTGCCTGCACGGCGCGCGGCGCCGCTGTCCATCCTCGCGCGGGTGATCTCACCTATCCGGAGTTTTTCCTCAGTCGTTGCACCCAATGCAAACGTTGCACCGAGGAGTGTCCTTTTGGAACGCTTGATGAGGATGAAAAGGGAACCCCCAAACCCAATCCGGGCCGATGTCGCCGATGCGGCGTATGCATGGGAGCATGTCCCGAGCGCATCATCTCGTTCAAAAACTACTCGGTCGACATGATCGGTTCGATGATCAAGGCCATCGAAGTCCCCGAAGAAGATGAGGAAAAACCGAGATATGTCGCTTTCGTATGCGAAAACGACATCATTCCGGCTCTCGACCTATCCTCTTCGCTGCGCAAAAAGATTTCGCCGTGGGTGCGATTCGTTTCGTTGCGCTGTTTGGGTTCCACCAACTTGCAGTGGATCAACGACTCGCTGATCAAAGGAATCGACGGGGTCATGTTGATCGGATGCAAATCGGGAGAGGATTATCAATGTCACTTCATCAAAGGAAGTGAGCTTTGTGGCGTTCGGATGTCCAAGATCCAAGAAACGTTGACTCGTCTTGCCCTCGAGCCCGAGCGCATCGCGGTCAAGGAATTTTCCATGGGAGACTGGGAGTCACTGCCAGACTGGATCAACGAGTTCGTGGACAAGACCAATGAACTCGGACCGAATCCCAACAAGGGGTTCTGATCGACAGCATGCGAAAGCGGCTGAGAACGAGGTTATTCACGCATCGAGGAGTGCGTCATGTCCAAGATCGAGCGGGTTGACCCCGACTTGAAGTTCGTTCGAAAGATCGTCGAAAACGGTGGCGGATCGGTCAAGCGCTGTTATCAATGCGCCACTTGTTCGGTGGTATGTACCTTGTCTCCCAAGGACAAACCGTTTCCGCGAAAGGAAATGCTTTGGGCACAATGGGGATTGAAGGATCGGCTGGTTGGTGATCCGGACATCTGGCTCTGTCACCATTGCGGAGACTGTACGGTGCATTGCCCACGAGGAGCAAAGCCCGGGGAGACGCTGCAGGCGATCCGAGCTTCCGTCATCTCGGAGTTGTCGTTCCCGAAAGCCATCGCGGAGGCGGTCAACAAACCACAATACTTCCCCGCTTTGCTGCTATTGCCGATGCTATTGCTCGGCGTCACGATGTGGGAAGCCGGAACGCTCAAAGCACATCCTGGCCCGATCATCTGGGGCAATCTGCTCCCCCATAGCGTCTTTTTCGAAGGTATGTTCATGCTGCTGATGGGATGGAGCGTCGTTGCGGGCGGCGTGGGGATCGTCCGTCAATGGCAACACATGAAGCGCATGTGTCCAGCGGACAAAGACGCCAAGGGGCTACCGATTGGGGCAGCGTTCGTGCAGGCCGTAAAAGAACTCCTGTGGCATTCGCGCTTTGAGGCTTGCGGGCAAAACCGGGCGCGGACCTGGCCCCATCGTCTCCTCTTTTTCGGTTTCCTATCCGCGATGATCACGGCAGGAGGGGCTGCCATTCTCGAAAAAGCTTTCCACATTCCTCCACCGCTACCCAATCCAGACGCCGCTGCCTGGGCGTACGCCGTGGGAATGTTCTTCAAAATCCTAGGGATACTCGGTGCCGTCGGGTTACTCGTGGGTTCGGGATGGTTGCTCAACCGGCGCATGGTCAACCAAGACCAAACGGGGGATTCCAGCTTCTTTGACTGGGCTTTTCTCGGTGTGCTTTTCGCCACGGGACTCACCGGTACGTTGACGTACATCGTTCGTCTCACGAATAACGCAACGCTCGCCTACCCCACCTACTTCGTTCATCTATCGCTCGTGGCTTTTCTGCTCAGCACGATCGCCTACACGAAGTTCGCGCACGTATTTTACCGCACGACGGCCATGACTTACGCGCTTCACATTGGCCGTACGGTCGAAGAGATATGTCCTGCCTTACCGGCACCGCCCCCACAACCGGCGTTGCCCGAACAAGCCTCCTGATTGGCGACTCCTCCGCCTGACGAGCATCCGATTGTCTGCGACGCTTTCGTCAGGTCGTAGTAAACCAGCCATGGCTTGCACCGCGTGCGGCATTGGAATCGAAAGGATAAGCTCATGGACGAAACGACACGAAACCTGATGGTAGGGCTGCGTGAGGCGATGCAAGCCGAGCGTTATGGACAAGCGTTTTATCAGAATGCGGCCATGACCACCGCAGACCCTCAGGGCAAAGAAGTGTTTGAGCAGCTTGCGAGAGAGGAACGCGAGCATTTCGAGTTTCTCGCGGCACATTATAAGTCCTTGCTGACCCATCAGACGCCCGCGGCGGGCGTACGCCTTGTGGGCCATGCGAAGGTGGACTCGGCGAGCCCGATCTTTTCGAGCCAACTTCACGCAAGGATCAAGGAAGCGCACTTCGAGATGAGTGCGTTGGCAATTGCGGTGCAGCTCGAACTCAATGCGATCACCCATTATCGAGCGATGGCCGAGAAAACTTCGATCCCTGAAGTCAAACGCTTCTTCGAAGAACTCGCGAGTTGGGAAAAATCCCATTACGACGCCTTCCTCCATCAGCAGCAAGCTTTGCAAGATGAATACTGGACGGCGTCTGGATTTTCCCCGTTCTGAGACCATCGATTCGCCGACAACGGCCACGATTTCGGGTTCTTGTTCGGAACCGTATTCTCCCCACTGCGCAATTGGCTTCTTGCTGCTAGGCTACGCGTCCCATGCCGCAGAAAAAGTCGGAACGTTCGCCCTTGGGAGCCAGGACAACCCATTATGGGGTTGCGGCGATTGCCCTTGGTTTGAGTTCGTATATTTGGTGGGTGACGGGAGATCCAGCGACGCCTCCGGTACATCCGAAACCTACGTTGTACCAAGACGCGGTCATTGATGCGCCGATCACGTTGGTGACCGCGGACAAGACGGACTTGTCCTGCGCGTATGAGGGAGATGCGGAGGGGTATCGTTGTGCTTTCAAAAAGCCCAACGAAGCCTGGCCCGACGTGGATCCCAACAACGTGGAGCATCGAAAAAAGATGCTCGTGCCCTATATGACGGTGGACAATCAGCTATTTTTGATTCCGGGTATGTTCGAGGAACCGGCGGTGGATGAGCGTTATCGCGACGAAGTTCCTCGCAAGCTTCCCCGGGACAAGCTGGAAAGGTTCACAGCGCAGTGCAAGCTATTGCTTCGTAAGGAGATTGAGGGGGTGATGGTGCGTTGGGCCCCGGACAAGGACTGGCAGGGGCCGAACAAGGTATGGATTGGCGAGGTGAGCAACTGCCAAGTCAGCGAGCCTTGATGGGGTCACACCCGCATTTTCTTCGTGTCTTCCGCGGCCAATTCTCCACGACTCAAAAGCATTCCGAGCATTCCCTGCACGAGTTTCGTCAACAGCACGAGTCGTTCCACGCGATGGGCGGAGGGGCCTGCGCTCGTTCGAAGGACGGACAACGCTTGTTCGAATACTTCGAGGGATTCGTCGAGAATACGTCGCTCGCGATCTTGCATCACCCGGGAGATGAGGCGCCAAATATTCGTTTCCGGTTCATAATGAACGGCGCGATGGCGCGTCACCGCCTCACGCACCGCACCCCAGCGTCGAAGTTCAGCCAGCGCCATACTCGCCGCACCCATGGAAATCCCGAGACGTTTGCGGATCTCCGAGGTGGACAAGGGCTCCGCCGACAAAAACAGAATTGTCCAAACGCGACCATGCACACGTTTGAAACCCCAGAATTCCATGAGACGGCCCACTTGATCCGCCACGCGAAGTTCCGCTTCCAAACACGCGTGGGTGACGGTTTGCGGCGATGAGCTGTCGTCAATCTCCTTGCCTCGACGCGCTTTGAGCATTGGTCACCACAATAGAAGCGTTGAGCACAAATTGCACCCACCGGATGCGAAGCAAAATGTTGGGCAGGAGCATCATGCCCATGAAAAGAGCCGCGTCAGAAACGCCTTCGTGCCGTGAAAAATTCGTCTTCTTCACGCATTGTCTTGGTTGATTCGGCCGGGTGCGGTAAACGTGAATCATGCCACCGTCGAACGCCGAGGGGCACTCGTCGGCGCCTGGACGCCCCGCTCGGAGATCGGGTCTTCTCGAGCGCATCTTTCCGTTCATTGGCTGGTTCCGAGGGTACTCGAGCCTCGCCCTTCGCATGGACTTCATCGCGGGACTCACCGTCGCGTTGGTGTTGATCCCACAGTCCATGGCCTACGCGCAGCTCGCGGGGCTTCCTGCCTACTACGGCCTATACGCCGCCTTTTTGCCACCGGCCATAGCCGCATTATTTGGATCGAGTCACCAGCTCGCCACAGGTCCCGTGGCGGTGGTATCGCTGATGACCGCAGCCGCCCTCGCGCCCCTCGCCACCGCGGGAAGCACTGCGTTCATTGCGTACGCGGTGCTTCTTTCGATCATGGTCGGCTTGTTTCAACTGCTTTTAGGCGTGTTGCGACTCGGACTTGTTGTCAACTTCCTATCGCATCCTGTCGTCAACGGATTCACCAACGCTGCCGCGCTCATCATCGCCACCTCCCAACTCAACAAATTATTTGGTGTTTCCGTCGATAGCGCCGAACACCATTACGAAACCGTCTGGCGCGTCTTGGTCGCCGCAACGCATTACACCCATTGGCCTGCGCTCGCCCTTGCCATCCTGGCCATTGCCATCATGGTCGGAATGCGAAAAATCAACCCAAAGATCCCCGGCGTGCTCGTCGCTGTCGTCCTAACCACGGTTCTTTCCTGGGCGATCGGATACGAACGCAATACGAAAGTGCCCGTCGAACGGATTCAATCCAACGATATTCGTGAAACGATTGCTGCTTTCAACCACGCCATCGACGCGAAAGAGGATCTCACCAAGCACAAGGTGGAGATGCTCATCCCGCATCTTCGAGAAACCGAACAGAAGGATGGAAAGCAATCCGAGACGTATGCAGCACGGGAGCACGACATTGCGCTCGTAGACCTCAAGATCGCAAATCTCAACTTGACCATCCAAGAGCTTCGAGCACGTCTTCGAGACACTCAACTATCCGGCGTCGCATCCACCGACGATACCCATTTCTACGTCAAGGGCGCGATCCCTTCCGGCATGCAAACCAGCGGCCCTACGTGGCGTCTTCGCGTCGGAAACAGCAAACTCAACGAAGCTGGCATTCTATTGATAGGCGGAGGCGCGGTCGTCGGCGAGATTCCCAAAGGATTGAAATTCGGGCTTCCCACCCGTGACCGGGACGGCAACCCATTTCTTCCTTGGGCGGCCATTCCCGGACTGCTGTCGTCCGCGGTGGTGATCTCCCTTCTCGGATTCATGGAAGCGATCTCGATTGCCAAAGCGATGGCGGCAAAGACGGGACAACGTCTCGATCCGAACCAAGAACTCATTGGTCAAGGCCTGGCGAATATCGTGGGAGCTTTTTCCCAAAGCTACCCCGTCTCTGGTTCGTTTTCTCGATCTGCAGTCAACCTTCAAGCGGGAGCCCCTACGGGTCTATCCAGCGTATTCAGCAGTTTGGTGGTATTGGCCACGATCTTATTGTTCACACCCTTGCTTTACCATCTGCCCCAATCCGTTCTTGCGGCGATCATCATGATGGCGGTGATCGGCCTCATCAACGTGAAGGGCTTTGTCGATGCCTGGAAAGCGCAGCGATACGACGGCGTCATTTCGGTGGTTAGCTTTTTGTGTACGCTTGCGTTTGCGCCTCACCTGGACAAGGGCATCATGGTGGGGGTGTTGTTATCCCTCGGGCTTTATCTATTTCGCAATATGAAGCCTGATATTGCTCTTCTCGCCAAACATCCTGACGGGTCTTTTCGCAGTGCCACACGACACAATCTTTCATTGTGCAAACACATCGCGGTCTTACGTTTCAACGCCACGTTGTTTTTCGTGAACGTCAACTATCTCGAGGAAAAGGTGCTCGAGCTTATCGCGACCATGCCATGGTTGCGGCACGTCCTTATCGTAGGCGACGGCATCAATGAGTTGGATGCCTCTGGGGAGGAGATGTTATCGATGCTGGTGGCGCGCCTTCGGGAGTCCGGTTTCGAAGTATCGTTGAGTGGCTTGAACGACTCTGTTCTCGATGTGTTGAAACGAACGCGTCTTTACGAACGAATCGGGGAGGACCACATTTTCCCGAACGTATCTTCCGCGGTGGAAGCACTCCATGGACCGAGCCATCGTGGGTCCGATGAAAAGACTTGTCCTCTGGTGTACGCGCATGTCGATGGTCTTCCGATTGCACCGACCATCAAATTGAACGCGGCCATCTTGCATGGCCCGCCGGAATCCAAGGCGCCTCATGATTTCGATCGTAACGACGAGGCCGCCACGAACGAGTCGACGGCACCCGATGATCATGCAACGGCCAGCCGCGATGGGGAGGCGTGAACATGACATTCATTGGGATATTCAGCGGCTCTTACTGTCATGGCGACGAGGTGGCATCGCGTGTGGCGCGCGAGCTTGGTTACGATGACGTGAGCCGTTCCCTTCCGGAAGCAGCGGCGTCGCGTCATAAAATTCCCCTCGATCGCGTCTTGCGATCCATGGAGGGTCCCGCATCGTTACTCGATGCATTTCGGCGCGATCGAAACCGCAACGTTGCGTATCTTCGCGAAGCCATCGCGCAGCGGGTTGCCGGAAATAGCGCTATCTATCACGGCTTCGCCACACATCTTCTGCCCAACACCGTCTCGCACGTCTTCAAGATATGTCTTGTGGCAGAACGTTCGTATCGTATCGAGCAAGCGATGCGCTTGGATCATGTTTCTGAGAAAAAGGCTCGCAAGCTCGTCCATGCGCACGATCTGCAGCGTCTTGCGTGGACACAATACCTTTTCGATCTTGGACCGTGGGATGAGCGTTTGTATGACGAGATCGTTCCTGTCAGCCGCATGTCCGTCGACGAGGCGGTCGCGCTGATCGTATCGCATGCGCGAAAGCCGGCCTTGGCGCGCAACGCCGTTTCCACTGGGGCGGCACAGGATTTTCACCTTGCCTCGCAGGTAAGCATCGCGGTGGCGGAGCGCGGCCATGAAGTGGACGTTACATCGGCGGACGGTATCGTCACCATGGTCCTCAACAAATACGTGGTGCGCGTGGAACACCTCGAGGCGGAACTCAAGCGCATTGCATCATCGGTCCCAGGCGTAAAAGAAGCCAGAACCCGCCTGGGACCCAAGTTCAGACCCGTGGGAATCCACGGCGAGCTGGCACTGGTGGGGCCCAATCGACTCTTGCTGGTCGACGACGAAAAAGAATTCGTTCATACGTTGTCCGAGCGTCTTGAAGCCAGAGACCTTGCGGCAGCGATTGCGTATGACGGGGAAGATGCGTTGTCTTTCGTTCGGGGCCAGACGCCCGACGTGATCGTGTTGGATTTGAAGATGCCGGGGATCGATGGGCTGGGGGTATTGCGACGTGTCAAGCGCGAGCATGCGGGGGTCGAGGTGATCATTTTGACGGGACACGGCTCGGAGGTTGAGCAGAAAACCGCCGAGAGTCTCGGGGCCTTCGCCTATCTGCAAAAACCGGTCGATATCGAATTGCTGGCGAGCACGGTGCGCGCGGCCTATCGTAAGGTGGCGGAGGGTAGGGCAGAGCTTCAAGCCACGGAGCCCACGGATAGCGAAGCCTAGCCAGTTTGCTTGGGGACGGTCGAAGGGGAGGCCGAAACGCAAGGATGGAACTCAAATTATTCGTGGAGAACAACGGTGGAGCCAAGCCCGACGAGAAAGACGATCACCTTACGGGCCAGGATTCCTATCGTCGCATCTGGCGCACGACCGTTTTGATCACGTTGATGGTGGCAATTGCCCCGCTCGTGATCATGACGGCCATCAATTACTTTCAATACCAGAAAGCGCTGACGGCAGAGATGAGCCACCCCACGTCGCTCATCTTGTCGCGAAGCAAGCGTTCTTTGGAATTTTTTCTCGCGGAGCGCATTTCCGCCTTGAGGTTGGTGGTCAAAGACGGCTCGCTTGGCAACTTATGTGATCAAGACAAGCTGGCCCTTGGCCTTCGAAACATAAACGCGTCGTTTGGCGGCTTCATAGACCTGGGTTCCATCGACCAGGATGGTTTTCAATGCGCCTACGTCGGACCTTATCCGCTCATCGGAAAGAGCTACAAAGGCCAAGACTGGTTTCAAGAGGTGACGTTGCGCGGTGAATACGTCAGCGACGTGTTCATGGGGTACCGTGATGCGCCTCACTTCGTCATCGCTGTTCGTCATGACAATCCCGATGGCGGGTTTCATGTCATTCGCGCCACGGTGGGAGCGGAATTGTTGAGTCATCACGCAACGTCTTTGGATCTCAAACCTTCGAGTGATGCGTTCATCATCAATCGGGATGGCATTTTGCAAACACCGTCGAGATTCAATGGAACATTCCTGGAGCTATCGCAAATCCCAGTACCGCCATACCGCGCGGAATCCCAAGTCATCGAGCAACTCGATTCGCGCAACAAGCCCTATATCCTTGGCTACGCCTATGTGGAGCGATCGCCGTTCATCCTCATGATGATCAAGCGTCCCGATGACATGATGGCAAGTTGGCTTACTCTTCGAGGAGACTTGATCGGGTTTTTGATTGCGAGTGTGGTGCTCATCGTCATCGTGGTGTTGTGGAGCGCAACGTCGATGATCAATCGGATTCGTCACGCAGACCTTCGACGCGCGGAGTTCATTCACAATATCGAGTACACGAGCAAGATGGCATCGATTGGCCGTCTCGCAGCAGGAGTGGCTCACGAGATCAACAATCCGCTGGCGATCATCAATGAAAAAGCTGGGCTGATGAAGGATCTCGTTTCTTTGAGCGAGGACTTTCCGAAAAAGGAACGGTTCCTCAAAAACATTCAATCCATCACCAAGTCCGTAGAGCGCTGCAGCACCATCACGCATCGGCTGCTGGGATTTGCCAAACGAATGGATGTGAAGCTCGAAACCATCGATTTGCGGGAGCTATTGCAGGAGGTATTGAGCTTTCTGTGCAAGGAAGCCGAGTATCGAAACATCCACATCGAATTTCACGTGGATGAAGAGATCCCGTCCATCGAAAGCGACCGCGGACAACTTCAACAAGTGTTCTTGAACATCATCAACAATGCGGTGGCCGCGGTGCTGCAAGGAGGCCACATCGACATATGGATCGAGAAAACCCGGGATGATCGGGTTCGAATTCGTATTCAGGACGATGGGCCTGGAATCTCGAAAGAGAACCTGAAGAAGATCTTCGAGCCGTTCTTCACCACGAAAAAGGACTATGGCACGGGCCTGGGTCTCTCGATCACCTATGGTATCGTGCAGAAACTCGGCGGAACCATCGATGTGCAAAGCGAGGAAGGAAAGGGAACATCTTTCATCGTTACCTTGCCGTTGACGGTGAGCAATCTGTAGGGAGGGCAAGATATGGACGGAATGAGGGTATTGCTGGTCGACGACGAAGAGGAATTGGTGGAAACGATTGCCGAGCGGCTCGAGCTTCGTGGCATCGTGGCGGAAACGGTTACCAATGGCGAAGAGGCTCTTCAGCGCGTGCTCGAAAAGCCGTTCGATGTGGTTCTGCTCGACGTGAAGATGCCAGGTCTTGGTGGTATGGAGGTCCTCAAGCTGATTCGAATGCAGCGTCCGAACACGCAGGTGATCCTCATCACCGGACATGCTTCGGTGGAAAACGGGGACCGGAGACTGCTTGAGGGTGCATTCGATTTCATCGTCAAACCCGTCGATATCGAGGTGCTCGTCGACAAGATGAAGGAAGCCACCCAACGACGAAAAGAGTCCGACAAACCATGAACCAACCTCCAAGCCGATCGCTCGAATCAGAAGGACTTGCGTTCTTCGGAATCGTCACCGCGAGCATTTCTCACGAACTGAAAAACGTGGCGGCCATCATCAATGAGTCCGCCGGATTGCTCCACGACCTATCCGTCGGGGCTCAAGCTGGCAGAAAACCCCTAGACCCCGCGCGAGTGATGAAACTATCCGCAGATATCGTCCGCAATGTGGAACGATCCGTCAGCATCCTCAACCGCATGAACCGCTTCGCCCATTCCGTCGATGAACCGAAGCAAACCGTCGATCTTTTTGCCCTGTGCCGAGACACTATGGCCCTCGCGGCACGCGCGGCCGTGTCTCGAGGCATAGAATTGATCGACGAACTTCCCAATCAAACCGCACCCATTCCGTCTTTCCCCTTCGGACTGTATCGTCTCCTGTACCAGGCCATCCAAATCGCCGTTCTCGATGTGCAAGGGAAACCGTCGGTCCATCTTTCGGCCACTCTGGCGCCAACGCTTGTCCGGGTGCAGCTTCGTCGCGACGGCAGCTTGATGTGTACCGAGGAGCATCGAACCAGGCGTGAAGCTATCGAGAAGCTCATGCAAGCGCTTGGCGGATGTGTCAGGATCGATGAGAATATGCCCGACGCGATGGGCGTGCAGCTCGAGTTGCCCACGTCCTGATCGAGCCGGATTTATCGCGAGTGTGGATCAAGGAAGGGGTCGAGATGGAACGCGACGAGAAAGTATTGTTGGTGGACGATGAAGTGGAGTTCACGAGCGTGCTGGCGGAAAGGATGCAGGCGCGGGGACTTACGGTGGACACCGCCGCGAGCGGTGTAGAGGCGCTCGAAAAAATGGAAGGAGGGTCGCGCTATGATGTCGTGGTGCTCGATCTGGCGATGCCCGGCATGAATGGAATGCAAACTCTCGAAAGACTCATGGCGTTGAATCCCGACATGCAAGTGATTCTTTTGACAGGACACGCCACGCTTCAAGACGGGATTCGCGCCGTGCGCATGGGAGCCCGAGAAGTGATGGAAAAACCAGCGGATTTATCCGAATTGCTCCAAAAAATCTCCGAAGCCAAACTCGACAAGATCATGCTCATCGAAAAGCGCATGGAAGAGCAGATTCAGGAAATCCTCAACGCCAAAGGTTGGTAGATAGCCTCCCAACCACTAACCATCTCGAGCCAATCGTCATCCAAGCCGTTGCGCGAGTTCGAGGCCATCGTGCAGGTTCGATCAGTGGTTTTTCCAATTCTGCACGAGCGCCATCTGCACCTTGCCATCAAAGAAAAACCGGGAAGGACCCACCTGCGGATCGGCGCCCAACAACACGGGAACATCGTTTTGTACCACGCCGGCCTTGAAGGAACCGGATGCGGTCGTCCCCGTGGCATCGTTGTTGATCCACATCCGAACGGCTCCATCCCCATCATAAGCTCCAATGATGAAGTACGATTGGCTGCCATCGAGCTTCGACGCGGGATAGGTGGCGTACCGATACTCGCCTTCGACAAACACGCCGAAGCGAAGAACGGTATCCTCCGCGCCGGGGGGATTGAATAGCTCGAGGGCAAACCCCCCAGAGTTTGCTTTGCCAATCACCTCTTGCGTTTCACCATCGGGCAGTGTGAGTCGATCGAAGTTCACGACCACGGCCACAAAATACCCAGCGTTTGCCGTCTGATCCGCATCGAAAAAAGTAACCGACTGACTGTCCGCTGCTTTGAAGATGAGGCTGGTGCCAAAACGGTCCTCTCCCATGGACAACGACTCGGTCGTAGGGGCACCCGCGACGTTGACGGGCGCCTGATGAAGCGATGCATCCGAAACGCCATACCAACGCATGGAACTGGCGGTAGCGGGTTGATCCCAAACGTTCAGGTAGATCAGAGCGTTGTTGTCTTGAATCACCGCCCGCGCCACCGATACGGAATAATCTACGGTAACCGCATCGACCTCATCGCGCAACGCGGAGATGAAAGCCTCACCCATCGATGTCGGGATGGTCCATACCGAGGTTCCCAAACGAAGGCTTTTGGCATAGGTCAGCGCGCCAAATAGATTGGGCGTTTGATACTCGAATTCGACACCGTGAAAGCCGTCGTTTTTGCATTTTCTGACTTTCCCTTGCAACGCGGCGATATTCGACCCCTCGTTTCGAGAAAAAAGCACATGAAGGCGCACGTGCTTGCGCAAAGACGCATACGCTGGCGTGGCAAGCAGTTTTCTTGCGATGAGAAGGTTGTTGCGAAGCGCATCAAACGTACGAAGAACGACAGGTCGCCCCGCCACACCATAGCCATGGGCCATGAGGTGATCGAATACGGCTCGCAGATAGCTTTCCGTAGGCGTCGTTTCTTTGGTTTCGATGAACAATAGCTGGCTACCCGACTTGAGCGCCGCGTCCGCGAGCACTTCGACAAGGGTGGGCGCCGAGGTCCCGCCCGTGTCGTTATGCTCTACATACACGGTTCCGTCTTGGTCTTTGATATCGAGTTCGATCAGATCCGCCCCCGCGGCTTGCGCGGCATGAATTTTGTTGAGCGTGCCGGAAAGGGTCCCGGCATAGCAGTTGTGACAAGATACGGCGTTTTCATGCTGATACGGCGTACGAGGCAACTCGCGCTTCACTCCCGTCCAATAAGGAGAATCATGGCATGTCACATTGGCATCGTCCTTCGACCAGGCGGAACCATGAAGGACTGGCAAACAGGCTTGACAAGGATCCGAGGGATTGGGCGTTCCCGCCTCGACACAGGTTCCCGCAATGGAACAGGCTTCCGCACCGCAAGGACCAATACCACCGGCACCCGCTGAACCCGCCGCACCACCCACTGCCCCTGTGCCACCCGTTGCCGAACCCGCCGCTCCACCCATCGCACCGGCTCCAGCACTCGCACCGGCTCCAGCACTCGCACCCGCTCCAGCACTCGCACCGGCCCCGTCCGGCCACTGCGCATCGCCCACACCGCCATGGCCCCCACTGCCGCCCGCCCCGGATTCGCCCGCTCCACCCGAATCCGTTTTCTTCGAACCGGGCGGGGCATAAGCACGCGTGTCTCCCTCATTCGTGGCACACGCCACTCCAAACCCACCGGCCAAGTATAACAACCAGGTTCCCCAATTTGGCCATCGTCTCATGGCATCAAGAGTACCACTTCGAGCATCGACTTGCAGAAACACAACTATCCGCGCCGCGCACCCCCCTGCCCCTTGCCTCATCTCCCCATCGGCTCCAGAGCAGCCAAGTCGCGTTCAACATCGTCAATCCAATCGCAGTCGAACGCCTCGGATTCATCACAACCAGTTGAAATAACTACTATTTTTACCATTTCGGCACCAAGGAGATCCAAGACAATGATGAAACTCTACTACATGCCTGGAGCCTGCTCGCTCGCCAGTCGAATCGTTCTGGAATGGACAGGGGCGAGTTGGGTAAACGAAAAGGTGGGGCACGAACAACTGCACCAAGAGGCTTATCTTCGAATCAATCCGATGGGCGCGGTGCCGGCGTTACAGGTCGACGACACGATTATCACGCAAAATTCGGGCATCTTGACCTACTTGGCGGAAGCGTTTCCGAAAGCTCGGCTCGGAGGCGGCGAGACACCGCTGGGAAAGGCCGAAGTGCATCGGTGGTTGGGATTCATCAATTCCGACATCCACCCCACCTTCAAACCATTTTTTGGTTCCACATCGTTTCTTGGCGACGACACCATGATCGAAAAGACTCGAACGGAAGCCAGGAGGCTATTGCGAAATATGTTCGAGATCATCGATCGGCAATTGAAGGGGCGCGATTGGATCGCAGGGGAACGCTCGATCGCCGATGCTTATCTATTCGTGGTGCTTGGCTGGACGAAGGGAGTAGGAGTCGATCTCTCGGGCTTTGACCAAATCACGCGATTCGTGGAACGAATGAATCAAGATCCGGGAGTGCAGCGGGCGCTTCAATTCGAAAAACAGGCCTGAACACGACGTGCATCAGGTTTTCGTTACCCTTGCTCGCAGCAGATGGAAGTATCGACGCCCCACGCCGGAGGCAGCGGCGGCTTTGGTGACATTTCCCCCATGAGCCATCAAAGCCGCATCGATATATCGTCGCTCGAACTCATCCATGACTTGTTGACGCGCTTCTGGCAGAGGCAAACGTTGTGCCACGACTTCATCAATGTAGTCTTCATGGCCTCGCAGCTCGTTCGAATCGCCAACACTCGCGGGACCATCGGTGAGCCGTGCCCCATCGCCAATCATCTCCCCCGCCAACTCGCCAAGGGCCAGATGTCGGGCGATCGTGTTGTATAGCTCTCGCACATTTCCAGGCCAGGAATAGGCTTCCAGCCGCTCCATCAACGATTGCGGAATCGGTCGCTCTTTGCCTCCCAACATATCCCAGAAATGACGAGCCAGCAGAGCCACATCCCCTCTTCGTTGACGTAAGGGAGGAAGTTCGATCCGTGCGACGTTCAAACGAAAAAACAAGTCATCGCGAAATCTTCCGGCCGCGACTTCTTCATCCAGGTTTCGACGGGTGGCGGACAGTACACGCACGTCGACTTTGATCGGTTTGGACCCACCAACTCGTTGCACCTCCATTCGCTGCACGGCCCGAAGAAGCTTGGGCTGCAAGCTGATATCGAGGTCTCCGATTTCGTCGATGAGCAACGTTCCACGATGCGCTTGCTCGAATACCCCCGCGCGACTGCTCGTGGCCCCCGTAAATGCCCCCTTCTCATGACCAAATAGCGCGGACTCGAGGAGCGTAGGAGGCGCAGACATACAATCGAATACGATGAAAGGCCCGTTGGCTCGCGGTCCCATCTCGTGCAGCGACTCGGCCAAAACCTCTTTACCACAACCAGTTTCGCCTTCGATCAACACGGGAACATCCGATCCCGCAAGCCGCTCGCATAAGGGATACAAGCGACGCATCTCCTCGCTGCCTCCCACGACGCGACCAAAAGTCCTTCGCTGAGACAGGGCCACCTCCTTGCCCTTTTCTTCTTGCTGCACATGAAACACGGTCTGTCCCATGCGCACGAACTCGCCGCCATCGAGGTACACTTCCACGATCGATATTCCGTTGACGAATGTGCCATTGCTCGAACCCAAATCGGTCAACCGCAAACGCCGATCGACCACGTCGAAAGCAGCATGACGTCGAGAAACGGAAGGGTCGGTCAAACAAATCTGGCAGCTTGCGCTTTTTCCAGTCAGCGAGCGTGAAGGGCTGGATGAATCGAGAACGAACTTTCTTCCCTTGTCCGGGCCTTCGGCCACGAGCAACAAAAAGCTGACCGACGAAGCAAGCTTCGGGCGTGCAATCAAGTGGGTTCCCGTATCTGCGAATTCGGTCGGACGACGACCCATGGTTTCGAACCTAGCATGGTCAGCAGTGGTTTCGCACCTGCTGTGATGTATCTTATGGCACCAGTCCCTCAAATAGACCGAAGCTCACGGCCGTTCTACCCGAAAAGCAAGCTTGGCCTCCAGTTGTATCGTCCCCTGGGAAGGTTCCGGAAATCGCCAGGTCGTTGCCTCTTTTTTGACGCACTCGACCGTGGGCAGATCGATCAAGGCAATATCGTCTTCTTGGACATTCCAAATCTCACCAAGACCGTCGATGGTGGCGCGTATGGTCAAGCTTCCCGCAAGCTTCGGATTTTTTCGCAACCCTGCCGCATAACAGCGCTCCAACGCCTCGGTTCCCCTATCGACCACCTCTCGAACCTGCTCCGGATTCGGTCGTGAGGGACTCTCCGGAATCAAGCGCAGCGAGCGTAAAATGACCCGCGCATCCCGGCAATCGGAGATGGAAGGCTCCACCGCGGGCAGCTTTGTCGCTAACCCCTGGCTCTCATACACCTTCACACACGCATCGGCATTGCCTTGCACATCGAGTCGACGACCTTTGCACTCTCGTGCATACGCTTCGCGAGCGCGAACCCGATCGACGGTAACCACCGAATTTCCCAGCGCCAAACATCCTCCCGGTTGTCCGGAAGCACAGCGATTCGCTCCCTGCTGCGCCTGTCGCGCCCTTTGCTCGCGCTGCATCACACAAGCGTCTCGCTTGCCCTTGTCCGTCAATTCGAGAACACAATACTTTCTTCCGAGTTGCTCGGAGCGCTGCGCGTCCTCACCCAAAAAGGCATCCGAAGCCTCTTTGCAAAACTGCGGGTCGTCCAACTCGCAGCCTTTCGCCAACAGCACCCGACGTCGTTCCGCGGCACGATCGACACGCGCCGGTGGCGAAAGCTCCGGATTGCTTTCCGATGGACCCAATAAAATTCCACGAACCGCTCCGAAACAGGCTTCCTTTCGGCCTGCCAGACAAGATTTTTCGTACATCGAAACCGATCGCTCCGCGTCGGACACGGAACCGCTCTTCATGTAACGCTGATCGTACGCACGCGCAGCCGATACACACGATGGTAGATCGCCATTTTCGCAAGCAATCTCGCACGACTCCAGGTTCTTGTCCCGGTCGTTTGCACACTTTTGCGCGGGCGAGGCGCAGCCCACCATGCCGAGAGCAGCCACGCCAAGGACGATTCCCGAAGCCTTCATTCGCCCATTCGACACCGCTAGCGCCGCCGGGTCAACGCATCGCTCATCAACACCCGCGTCACCACGATGTCCGTGAACCAACGCTCGTGAATGAATCCACCCACCAACCTGAATCAGCGACACGAATAGCTCTTGGGCAAGCATTGTTGCCCCACGATCTGATTGCCCTCGGCAATGTCAAAACAACCATAGCCGCTAGGACATCCATCCGGAGCCGTACACTCCACACCACAGGCCTTGCCCGAAGAAAACGCAATGCAACGATTGCCCACCCCAGGACAGTCCGCATCCGTGGCGCACGATCGACAAAGCGACGAAATATCCGCATAGGGATTGACATGCGGGTTGTCATCCAACCCATGCACCCCGTAATACACGTTCCAATTCGAACTCTGGTTAATCTGCCGGAGGATCTGAAGATACGTCTGCGGGTCATGGGTGCCCGCGGACTTCGCCAAAAGCTGATTGATGAAGCCCGACGTCGTATACGGCTGCATCGTGAGCCACGAAAAATTCACGGTGGAAATGATGTCGACGTTGGCGGTCGTCTTCGCCGGATTCTTCATGATCGACTCGGGATACACCCCATACGTTTTGCATCCGTTGAAGACATACACCTGATATTTTTCCGGAAGACTGATCTTGCTGAGTTCATCCGCGCTGATCGCGTGACGTGGATTGTAGTGGTATACGAGACCCGAATAACTGGGGTCTTCCCCCGCGTGACCGTCGTAAATCAATACATCCATGGTTTGATACGCTTGGATGATCTTCGCACGCAGCTTATCGAGATCCCCAACCGATACGATACTCGGGTGAAGCAGCGTGATCTCCACATCGATTTTGCGACCTTGCACATCGAGTACCGACGTGAACGGCGGTGAATCGAGGGCAAGATCCGTGTAACGGGAAGCCGGATGCGCGTAGCCCGCTCGCTTCAACCACTGAAAAATCTCGTCCGCCGCTCGCAAATCATAACGCTCTTCGTTGTAATCCCCACCCACCAACACCAAAATGTCGAGCTTGCCGTCCTCGAACAGACGGTTGTATTCAGGGAACGCATCGAATGACTCCTTCTCGGGCTCGATAGCCACCTGAATCTCTTCGAGTTCACCCGAATAGGTGCTGGCATTGAAGTCCTTCGGATAACTGCTGTACTTGAGCTGGCTTTCCGTCAAAACCGGCAGCTTCACACGAAACGTTTTTTCCCCCGCCGAATTGGTTTCAATCGGCAGATTCGAAAGCAACGCTCGCGGACCGCCCATCTCCAGTTCCCACAAAAACGTGTACGACAAACCAAGATCGTCGATGGGCTCGACCATCGAATCCAGCGACGACTTGCGCACAAGCCCCGAAAATCCCCCATACCCATGGTTGGCGTCGTGACTCGACTTATCCGTCACGTACACATTGATGAAATGCGTATACGCCTTGAACTTATACGCTAACAGTTGCTCGGCTTGCGCCCGCTTCTGATCGTCGGTCTTGTCCAGCCAGCTTTCGTCCAAGTCGAGCTGACCCTCTCCCCAAAGCCGATACTCCATCGACGTCGGCGAAAGATAATTATCCGCCTTGCCCGGAGGCACCACCGTCGCTTGCCCCGCTTCCGACCCCTGCCCTTCCTCTTGCACGGTCGAACCACAGGCCAATACCAACCCCACAGGAATAAGCAGCGCAAAACGACGGTCCAGCATGGAACCTCCCATGAATCAATGACAGCCACAAAAGCACAGGAATGATAGACGCGGGAACGCCAGGGTCAACGGAAATGGCCAATGAAATTGTAATAAAACCAGCGAATTCGCTTCGACAGCGGCAGGACTACAGCACCGAGAAAATTTCTTCTATCGGCTTTTTCGGAGATTGAATCGCCTCCTGAGCCGGCCTTCCCACCGAAATCACCGCTCCCAACCTCCAGGGAGCCTCGATCCCGACATCCCGCTCGATGCTCGCCGAAGCGACTTGAGGAACCGTCAGCCAGCACGCCCCATAACCCATATCCGTCGCCGCAAGCAGCAAGTTCTCAATGCTAGCTCCCAGACTCATCGCGTAAGGATGCCCACGCACCGCATCAGCCGCTTCGCGCGCCAGCCCCGTCGTCATCAACGCATCATCCAAAAAACCAGGATAAATTCGTGTAGCCACGATGAGCAACGCCGGCGCCCTGCCGAACAACCCCACATAATCGAAAAGTTTCGATGTGGCTTTCTGCTGCGCATCGGTTTTCGGCTCAGGCAAAATCGTATGCAGCTTCTGCTCGACCAGCGAAGCAATGCGCTGACATCGCGACGCTTCGACCACCGCATAGTACTTCCACGGTTGAGCGTTGTTCAGACTCGGCGCTCGCCCCGCAAGGCGCACCATCTCTTTCAAGTCATCGACAGACACAGGTTCCGGCAGATAGGTGCGAACACTGGTCCGCGCCTCCATCGCTTCTTTGAGTTGCATCGAAAAACTCCCGAACTCCCACCGCGGTGAGAGACTCATTGCGTGATCAGCTTCTGTGCATAACCCGCCCAGACGTCAATGCCTCAACGCATCTCACCCCTTGGGCCAATACCTGAGCCGTGCTAGCCGTGGATGTCGACTTGGAGGAAACGTCATGAACATCGCCATCATGGGTTGTAAGGAAATCAAAGATGAAACTTGCATCGGTTGCCAGCGCTGCCTGACCGCTTTCCACCGACGGGAAGGCGAGTTTTCACGCTACAAAGACCAGCCTGATGCGCGTATCGTCGCCATTTTCCATTGCGGAGGCTGCCCCGCCACTTCCCCCGTGCTGAGAATGAAACAATTGCAAACCTGGATGAGCCCCATGGGCGAGCGCGTCGATGTGCTCCACCTCGGAACCTGCGTGAAAAACCACTGCGCTTACAAGGATACCCTGGTTTCGGCCGTCCGAAACAAAGCCGGTGTCGAGGTCATCGAAGGCTCCCATCCCTATCTACCGAAAGATATTTTCGCCTGACCACCGCCCCTTTTGCACGAGAACTTGGCCAACGACAGGAGAATTCGAAAGCCTCGTGCCCATGGCCCCTTCCGACCAACCCGCGTCATCACCCTCCCAATCCACCGCTACCCCCTCAGCTCCAGGTGGGGATTCTATATCCGAAAAACGCGGAAAATGCCCAGATCGCCGACAGCTCCCCGACCGACGCTTCTTTGCTCGGCCAGAAGGACGCCGCAACAATCAAGGCCGGCGACGAAGCGATTCTTGCGATTGATAGGTAAGTATTTGTTATTTATCATTAATTTTTGGCTCCGCCGATGAAACGGACGACCCGTTCTCTCGTATTTGCCCTAAGCGTCGCCGCTTTGCTCGTGGGAGGGTTTCTCCTTTTCCACCGTTCGCAGCGGCAGAGGGTTGCCCACCAACCGCTGGCCGCCGTTCCAGCAGATGCACAATTCATCTTGACTGCGAACATGGCTCGCCTCCGTTCTTCACCCTATCGGAACCTGCTCCGAGACGCTTCCATGTCGCCCTTGACGGCTGGAGCACAGGAATCTTGCGGCAAAAACCTCGAGGAACGGATCGAAACCTTGGTCGTGTGGAAACCCGCGGAACCAGGTTCCACCATGGGCATTGCGGCCTACGCTCCCGTCAGCGCACAATCCGTGTGGGAATGCGCAAAAGGCACCATGGATTCCCGAGGAGCCCAAGCCACTTTTTCCCATGTCGAAGGATTTCAAATCATCACCGACGAAACCCTCGGACCAGGCTCCGCCCAGATCGCTGTCCGAGACCCAGGATTGCTTGTGGTCGCACGCCCGGGAACCCGTGCGCGCATGCTCGATGCCTTCGCGGGCCGTTGCCCCTCGGCATTCGACCAGGGAACGCACGCTCGACTTCGAAAAGAACTGCCCAAAGGAGACGTTGTCCTCACCTTGACCGTCAACCCCGCTTTTCGCCAACGGGTCGCCGATTGGGTCGATGAACCATCCGCTCTCGACCACGTAGGGGAAATCGGGCTATCCGCGATTCTTCAACCCACCACGGAGCTGCAAGTCGTCGTCGTCTGTGAATCCGACCACGTTTGCCAATCCCTCGAACAACGGCTTCAAGCGATTCGAACCCGTGCGCGAAGGTCCATGCTGTTGCGGTCCATGGGGGTTGCCGGCTGGCTCGATGCTACAACCCTGCGGCAGGGAAACCAAAGATTGCACCTTCACGCCTCCCTTTCCGCCGAACAAGTCCTGGATCTATGGCAACGCCTCTCCACCGACCCGCAAGAACCCCCGCCTTCTTTCGTCCCCGCTCTCCGATCGTCCAGCGATGAAACGCTCCGCCCGCCCAGTTCCTCCCCACCATAATCAACCACGCTCACCCACCGCGCCTCGATCGAACCTTCCATTGCGACAGGCAGAAGGAAGCGCTACGGGTTCCAAAAAGGGAAAAGACCATGACGGGCGTGTTGCAGCATGTGGGTGATGACGCTCCCCCGCGGTGTGTTCATTGCGGAAAACAAGCCGCGGGCCCTTGCGCTTCCTGCCATCGGATGATTTGCGCCGATTGCTGCACGCTCACGGAATCAAGCGTAAAAAAATGGGCAATCTGCCTGGAATGCGACCGGAAAAAAGGACGCTCCCTCGGCCACGCATGGGGGTCGCTGATTTTATGGCTCTTGCTACCGCTAGGCATCCTCGCGGTAGCCACCGCCCTCGTAGGCTTGCTCGCCCACTTATGAGCGCGGCCCACACCATCCGGGTCCGCGACGGCCAGAACGCTCGTTCCTTCGGCCACGATCTACTGAATATCCATGTTTTCGTCTTTTCGACCGCTATCTTCCCGGTCGCAACCGTTGCCCATAGTTTCGGAGGAAAAAGCTTTCCGCACCTATCCACCGATAACGATCCGAGCATAAGTCCACCTTGCTTTCCCAAAGTCTGAACAACAGTCCCCTTTCCAGTTGTTCAGAGGATCCTAACGATAGCGGGGACGACGTCCCGGGTACGAAGAGCACGTTGGTCCTCGGGTTGTCGATGGTGGGCGTGTCGTGCATGCCTTCGGTTCTCGGAGCCGAGACGCTTGCGCGAAAGCATGATAACTAATTGTTTTTATTATAAAATACAAGCTATCGCCGTTTCGATACCCAAGGGTTGGGCCAGCGTCGGAGTAGAATTGAGTCATGGCTGTTGGGTGGTCAGCCCATCGATGAGCGGAATGTTTCATGGTGATGAGGAGATGATGCTGGCAGAAAACAATTCTGCTATTCTTCTCCAATTCCCGTTCGAGGAGGCGTTCTATGCGATTTTTCCCCTTTTCTTATTATCGGTTTATGGTAGCGGGGACCTTGCTGTTCGCGCTCTCCGATTGCTCTGGCGACGAGTTTACCCAAGAGGCGGCGGATGCATCGGTGGACTCTGGCGGTCCACAAGAGGCTTCGACCGGTGGCAGTGGGGGAACCTCCACAGGCGGAGCGGGTGGAGCGACGGGCGGCAGCGGGGGAGCGCCCACGGGTGGTGCGGGCGGAGCGACGGGCGGCACTGGAGCAAGCGCGGGGCATGCCGGAACTGGTGGCGACGCTGGCCCCGAGCCTACTTGTGACCCGAACGAATCACCACCGACCGACGCCATTTACGTGAGCGCGAAAGAAGGCGACGACAATGCAAGCCAGGGGAGTCCGGAACAGCCGCTGCAATCCTTGAGCAATGCCATCAAATTGGCAGTCCATAACCAGATTGGCAAAATCATCCTGGACCAAGGGACCTACAAGGAGGCGGTGGTCCTTTCCCTACAAGATCCGCTGGTCATCATGGGAGGTTGGATAAAGGTAGGAACCGCGTGGACACGGGATTGCAGCCAGACAGCGCGGAACAAAACGCTGTTGCACTCACCCACCTCGACAGGGCTCCAGATCACGGGCAATTCCTCCGTTTCGCTACAAACCATGGTGATCCAATCCACCGGGACCAATAACGCGGCGCCCGATAACCAAAGTGGAGAGTCGTGTTACGGGGTGTTCGTGTCGGGGGCCGAGCTATCGATGAACGATGTCACCATTCGCGCTTGCGGGGGCCAAGACGGAGGAAAGGCTAATAAATACGAAGAGGTACAGCCGCCCGATTGCAGTCAACTGCAGGGAACCGGATGCTCGATGGGAGAACACGGAGGTTCTGGGAGCGGCGGACAGGACGCTAAGGAGGCCGGAACATTTACATTAAATGGGTATACGCTGCAAACGGACAGCATGGAAACTATGGCAGTAATGGAAACAACGGTACACCAGGCAACCCTGGCAATACCGCGCAATGTTATGAAAAAGGATGCACTGGGCAGCAAGTGTCCGGCTCTTGCCCTAGTAATCATTATTGCGGTAACGAAACGCCACAGAAAGATACCTCCTCACAACCGGGTTCCTGCGGTTGCGGAGGTCGTGGAGGAAGCGGAGGCGCGGGCGGAAGGGGCGGCGGCGGATCCTTCGGAATTTATGCCACGGGAAATGCTTCCGTCCTTGTAAAAAATTCGAGGGTAGAAGCGGCATCAGGTGGAAACGGCAGTCCAGGACAAACCGGGCAAATTGGCTTAAATGGATTAGATGGCAAGCAAGGCGATAGCGTAATGTGCTATACGCAGTGCAAACCCATGCAGGTTGGCGAGAAATGTAATTGCGAACAACCCGGCTCCTATCAACTGGCTGGCGGTGAAAAAGGAGGGAAAGGCGGCAACGGAGGCAATGGCGGCCCTGGAGGCGCAGGCTCCGGTGGCCCTTCGATTGCCGCGCTCATCCATGGTAGCGCCACCATAAGCCATTTAAACGTGGATTTTCTGCATTCGACGGCCGGCACCCCGGGTTCTCCCTCTGCAGCCCAAGGAGATGCCAAGGACATCCTTGAAGTGCAGTAAGACTCCAGCGAATACCCCAAAGACCCCAACACGTCGCCTTTTCGATCCCCCACCCCCTCGAAATCACGTTGCCGTGATGCTCGTAGCCACTGGACGGCATCTCGAAACGATACGTCCGACTTGTCGCACGAGCCGTAAGCATCCACGCTCCCGCCATGCTCTCCACTTCCCACCGAATGCGATGGCTCGTGGACCTTCACGGCCGTCGCCACGTGGTCGATGCCTCTTGGCCCGGCTTTTCCAACTGGATTGCGGTCGATGGTCATACGGTCGAGCGATGGCGCTGGCCCAGCAATAATTTATGGACATGGCGCACCTTCCCGCTCGCTGGATCGTCGGCAAGGATCATACGACGACGTTCGGGCTTATTTAGTTTCGCGTACGAATTGCAGGTCGATGCCCCAGGGGCGCACGTGCAACAAGTGGATCCGTGGTCATCGCTTTGGTGGAACGGGCGGGTTTGAAACCCGCCCCTACGGTATCGCCGATCGATTCCTACCTCATTGCGAACCGATCCTTTCCAGCAGTTCGATCGCCGTTTTTTCAATCAATCGACTACGACACTCCCGGGCAAGGATTCGCGTGCGCTCCAGTTCTTCCCGCGCCAGGTCGGATTGCCCCAGCCGATAAGCTAGCGCCCCAAGCAGAAAACGACCGTCGAGCGCATCCCAAGTCAGCCCTTCGTCTTCCGCTTTTCGCACGAGAAGACGCAAGGATTCGATCGCGTGTTCTGCTCCTTGACGACCTTCGAGATACCACAAGTACATGCGGTCGTGACGGGCCAGCCGGTCGTAGCCATATTGTTCCGCAATCGCGAGGGAACGTTGAAACGCCGTATGAGACCTGGCGAAATCTTCCACCCACAACCACGAATCCCCAAGATTATGCAATCCCAACGCGGTTTCGTACGACAGGCCAATCGATTGCGCCAGGTCCGCTCCCCGCGCCGAAGCCATCGCCGCTTCCTTGAAATCCCCTGAGAAATGGAAGATCAGCGCCCGCAACTTCTCCCGATCCATCGCGGCACCCACATCCCCAGGCTCCGAAATCGCCGTCGCTCGCTCCAGATACTCCAACGCCCGCTTTTTCTGACCGGTAGCCCCATACGCTTGTGCCAACCCCATGTCATACCGAACGGCGTCCTTGCCTTCGAAAAGCCGGTCGCCCATCTGCTCATAGATCGTGACCGCTGCACCAAATTCACCACGGATTCCGAATAGTTGCGCTTGTGTTAGCAAGGTCAGGGAGCGGATGGGCTCGTTCGAACCCGCCAGTTCCAACGCCTCATCCAACAGCACCATGGCTGCATCGAAGCGATGCGCGTACGTAAGCATGCTCGCGCCATCGACCCGCGCCATCACCCTTTGCGACAACGTCGCCTCCTTGTCCACACGCGCCACGACTCGTTGGAGTACATCGAGCAACGAAGCTCCTGCGCGCACGCGACGCACGACATCCCGCAATTCCGCCAACCACTGCAGCAAGGTATCCACGGGACAATCCGCGAGAGATACGAGATCGAAGGCGCGGAGGTAATCCGAAAGCGCACCTTCGAGTTGCCCCGAGCGTTTGCGATACCCAGCCGACAACGCGAACAATCGCGCAGCTCGATGCTTCTCTCCCGCTTCCAAAAGATGGTAGCCCACCCGATCCGCCAGCGCATCGACCTGGCCGCCCAACACATTTTCATACGCCATGGCTGCCGCTTCATGCAGCTTGCCCCGCCCCTCCGGCGCAATGGAATCCACAACGACCTCTCGCAACAAGGGTGAACCAAGCGACGATGTCGAGGGCCCTACCCTTCGCACCAACCCCCTCTCCTCGAGTGTGGCAATCGCCGTTTCTACCGGCATCAACCCCATGCCCAACATCATCGAAAGCACTTCCACATGGGCAGGCGACGCCAACACGGCCATGGCGTGAAGCACCATCTTACAGGAGTCTTCCAAACGGCTCAGACGTCCGGCCAAGAGCGACTTGAGCGGACGCGGCGCGGCAATGTCGCCCGTAAGACGAAGACGCTGCACCTGGCCCTGTTGCACCACCAACGCCTCCGTTTCCATCAACTCTTTGATCAATTCCTCGATGAATAGCGGATGCCCCCCCGCGCGTTGCTGACAAAACGCAACCAACTCCTCAGGCGCGTGAGCAAGCCCCGCACGCGCGGCAATCAAATCCGAAACCTCCTTATCGTTCAACTCGACAAGGTCCACGTAGCTATGCTCATCCAAATCCGCCAAGGGATGCGGAGCATAAGAACGCGTACAGAACATCAATACCGCTCGCGCCCCGGCTAGCCGCTTGGCCGCCGACATCAACACATCGAAGGTATCGTCGTCCAACGCTTGAGCATCATCCCATACGAACGCATGCACCCTGTCTTCACTCAATCGTTGCAGCATTCGTGAAAACGCGGATCGCAAAGGAGGAACACTGGGCCCCACCATGTCGGTCGCCAACGCGCCAAGCTGCCCCAATACGGCACCCCGTTCCTCATCCGTCAACCCCAACGCGCGCAAACGCGGCTCAATCGTGGCTATCCGCTCCGGACCATCCCCTTCTTTCACACCACAAAGCACCCGCAACATCGACGATAGCCCCGAAAGCGGCATTTGCTTTCCAAGGGGCGGACAGCAAGCCACGTACATGCCGATGTGGTACGCACTGCGCTTCAATCGCCGCTCGAGAGCATCCACGAAACGCGTCTTGCCAATGCCTTGATCCCCACGAATCGTCACGATCTTGAGCCTTCGTCGAGCAGCCGCCGCAAGCACCTTGCCCATCTGACGATACTCGTCTTCCCGGCCCACGAACCGTCGCAACGCATCATCCGACAACCGTGGTTCGCCGACCAAAGACCCCATGACCCCGTCGTCCGTGTCCCATGGCTCGAGTTCAAATAGACTTCGTACCTGACGGGCTGCCAATTTCGACACGACACATCGCCCCGATTGCGCCATCGCAAGCTTCGACGCCACCTCGATGATCGAGGCATAGGTATCGTCGCGAGCAGGCTCCCCCGAATCATGAAGCTGAACCCGACCCGTATGCACGCCCGCACTCGCCCCCCATCGTCCCGTCGAAAGCTGACGCAACACTACCAATGCACAGCGAACGGCCGTCTCCGTTTCCCGGCCATCCGCTTCGCCCAAGCCCAAGAGCGCCACCAGCCCATCCCTGGTCTCATCCGTAAGACGAGCCCCATATCGCGCCAGCGTATCTTTCACACGCTGGCTTTGGGCCACCGAAAGAGCAACACCGGTCCGTATCACCAACACGGTCACTTCACGACGCTCGCCCACCGTCGAGGCGTAGCTGTACGTGGGCAACGTTGTCGTAACGCGGACAGGAGGTACGCTTGCCCGCGCATCCGGAACCTCCACCGGTGTGATATCGTCCCCATCGGGCTGCGTTTTGTCGACGAGAAGACCCTCCACGTCCAGCTCTTCACCAGCGCTGGCTCGCAAAGGAGCCAGGTACTCAATCAGGTCATTCGAAGAGAAACGTGTTCCGGTGGCATACATGAACCCAAGCAATTCGTCGTGAAAGACGCCGGCAGACGAGTATCTTTCGCGAGCCGAGAGCGCCATGGCTCGCCCCAAAATGGCCGACAGCGAAGGATCGACTCCCTGTCGAAGCGCATGAACGGGAGTCGGAGAATCGGTCTGCACACGCGCCAACGTCTCACCCGTAGAAGCCGCTCGAAATGGATTCGTTCCCGTCACCATCTCGTAAAGGACGGTGCCAAGGGAGAAAATATCGCTGCGTGCATCGACGCTTTCCCCGCGCGCTTGCTCCGGACTCATGTACGCGGCCTTTCCCGCAAGACTTCCCTCAGGTTGTCCTCGCTGCCAATCCCTCGCTTTCGCAATACCAAAGTCCGTAAGCTTGACATCCCCTTCCCAGGATAACAGCACGTTTTGAGGGGATACATCGCGATGCACGATGCCTAACGGCTCCCGCCGTTCGTCGCATCGCCGATGGGCATGCTCCAATCCTTTGCACACTTCGCTGGCGACAAACACACACAGTCCGATGGGCAATGGGACGGATCGTCGACGCATGCGAGACAGCAGCGCGGCCAGGTCGAGCCCCGCCACGTATTCCATCGCAATGAAGTACGAGGGGAGGACAGCATCCTCGTTCGAGCCAACCATTCCCAAGTCGAACGCCTGAACGATGTTGGCATGAGACAAGTGAACCGAAAGCTTGGCTTCGTGAATGAACAATTCGACGAATCGGGCGTTGCGCGACAACTCCGGCAGGATGCGCTTGACCACCAGAACTTTTTCGAATCCCTCCACGCCAAAGCTCTTGGCTTTGAACACCTCGGCCATCCCGCCTTTTCCGAGACGTTCGATCAGGCGATATCGTCCGTACGTTTCATTCATGCCGCGTTCCCAAGACAGGACGAGGAGCCTAGCACTGGCACGAAGGATCACGAACGACGATTAGAATCGGTGGTGTTTGCTCATGGCGAGCAGCGACGCCGCGGCACGCCCGCGGATACGAAGGTTGTCACCATCGGCGGAAATATGAACGAGTTCGACGGCAAGCCTTCGAACGCTTCGCGCATCCAATCGCTCGGTAATTTGACACATCAACGGGACAGCCCGCGGCGATGGCTCCACTTGCAATACCGATACCGCTGCCTCCCGAAGCGCCGTCGGCCAACGGGTCAGTACCGTCCTTTCTCCGCCATGAAAGGCGTCGTTCGAAGCGGAATTCATGTATTTTTCTCCTGCGGGTCTTTTCCGATTCGAAACGATTTCCCCGACGTCACCCACCATCAGCCGGTCGATAATCCGTTCGTACACTGCGGGATCATCGCGTAATGTCAGCGCTCCGCGATGCGCTTGTTCCGCCAGATCTCGAGCCGGTCGAATCAGAAAATCATCGGGTAGCGGCGCAACGCTAGCGTCAGGCTGCGAGGCCAAAACATGATCGATGAGATCATCGAAACTTGCGTAGCCGTCGAGGATGCTTTCCAAACAAAACGGCAGCGTCGTGACGAGAACGGGATCGTAGCAGGGGGCATAGACGGCGATGAGCCAAGCCATGCGTGAAGCCAAAGCTAATACCGGCGGGTTGGCCGATAGCCCTTCGTCCATCAAGGCCACCACAGCCTCGGCGAGCTGGCGTTGTGATCCACCTTGCCGCTCGAATTTTGCGATTTGACTCCGCAATTGGTCCGCGACGGCTTGAAGCGCGGATGTAGCCGAAGAATTGCTTGCCGAAGCAGCGCTCGTGCTGGAAATCCCTATCGCATTCATGCCTTGTGCGTTCATGACCAGCCGTTGACCACGGCCCACGGGGAGGGCGTCGCCACAGGTATTGCTTCCTCGTTTTGGTACGCTGAGGGTCGAACAACCTTCCCCGCATCAAACCTCGGATCCAACAGGAAGACTTTCGCGAGCGCACCGGATTGGGAATGGGAAATAGGTGAGTGCTTTCGTGGACTCGCTGAGGGTCGTTGTGAAAAGCACCCGAAATAGCTTAGGGATCCAGGGGGTAGGATAGAGAAAAAGCCGCGGGACTCATCGGCAAAGCAAGGGGATGTTGGGGAGAATCAGCGGGAAAGCCGCAACGAACCATCAGGGTTCGAGGCCTTCCCGCGGAAGCAATCGGTCAAGGGGTCAGATCCGCATCCGTTTGCGGCAAGTACTCCCGGTCTCCTCCAAAGACGCTCGAAAAACCGCGTACGCTGGCATAGCTCTTGCCGGCCGTGGGGAACGCTCCACCTGCCCAAATGAAGTTGCTCGCCCGGATCTGTGAACTGCCCTGCGCAAAAGCAATTCCCGAACCCATCGTCACAGTCGACACCGTTTGAATCTCGACTCGGCAGGATTCATAAGACTCCGCATTCGCTCCCACCAACTCGGCCACCGTCACCACCATCGGCGCCAAAGGCGCCCCTGGCGTGGAATTGGTGATCTGGAAACCAATCTTGAGCTGGTTCAAACCGTTGTACTCGTCCAACACACCCTTGATGTCGATGCGATCGCCCACCGATACCGTCGGCGTGTCTTTTCCGGTATGCACGAAGATGCACCCCCACGGCACCGGATTGGGGTCCGATAGATAAAACCCATTCGATGAACCCACGGGCTTGCGCACACCCGTCACCACCACTCCTTGGAACATCACATCATCGCCAGTACTGAAAGTCTTGCGCGCCTGTTCGATGGATGTCGTTCCCGCCGGACACTTCTGCGCCCCCGGATTGGGAACCGTCGGGCACTTGTCACACGCATCCCCCTTGCCATCGCCGTCCTGATCCTCCTGCCCAGCATTCGCCACATACGGACAATTGTCCGACCCATTCTTGATGCCGTCGCAATCCACATCATTGGCCGCCCAATTGTACTCACAGGCAGAGTTGTTGGCGTCGAACGGACAAACATCGCATTCATCCCCGATGCCGTCGCCATCGAAGTCCCCCTGCTTGTTTCCATCCAAGGAACGAATGGGGTTGAAGACGGTCGGACAGTTGTCCGCCGAATCCGGGATGCCATCGCCATCCTGATCGTCTGCCGTGGGAATCCCACCGTAGGAAACCGGGTTGGTTCGCATCGGCACACAACTTGGCTCGTATTCGGGAACACCACAGTAATACAGCGGGTAGATCGGCGTGAGTGCGCCAACCACTCCCGCCAGAGTGACGCCACCGCCCACGTCATCGGCGACACATGCTTTTTTCGGGACACCGCACACGCCCGTTTGCCACGCCGAATTGCTTGCCGCATCGGCGGCGGGTGGCATGTCCTCGCATCCCCCTTTGCCAAGGGAAGTCAGCAAGGCGGCGTCACCGTACATCGGACGCCCCCCTCGTAACACCAACACCGTATCGGTCAGCCCCGCGTTCGTCACCGCCGCATGCGGGTTCTTGTCATGCTTCGCCCCGTTGAAAATGGCGATATCCGCCACGTAGGTTTTCTTCAGCATGCCCAGCACCGAATCGGTGCCCGTCGCAAACGCACCGTTGGTGGTAGCCATCCGCCAAAGGTCCTCATCGGTAAAGTAACCCCCGAAGTTGTTCTCGTTCAAACCTCGGATACAGTCGAACATCCGCGACAGGTTCATCGAGCCACTCGCGACCCAATCGGTACCCAACGCGATGATCGCGCCGGCCTTGTGGAACAAGGTCAACCGATTAGTGTCACCGTATAGGGATACATTCGTTCGCGGCGACCAGATCAGTTTGGTGCCCGTTCGCGAAAAATACTTCACGTCGTCGGCCACGAGCCCCACGCCATGGATCCATGCTGCCTTGTTGAACAGCAAGTTATTGTTACCCTGGCTCAAACATACGAACTCGTTGCGCGCTTCCTTGTTGATGCCCTCAGCCACGTGAGGCACGTAAAAAGGATGTCCCTGGGCCCAACTCGACGTATCCATTTTGGGATAGTTACAGCCATTGGCAATCATCTGGCCGTCGTTGTCCCCCAACGGGAACGTCTGATACTCGAGCGCTCCGAGCCCAAGCCCGTCGTTTTTGTCGTCACGATCCAGGTTTCTCAGGATTCCCTTGGCACCGTTCGAACCGTTGATCGACGTGGCACCGCTCATCATGAACCGAAGCTCGACCCCCGTCTGCACCGCCTGACTCGCACTGCCGCTGACCGGAATCTTCGGTAACCCATTCTTGCCTTTGCGCCATTCATGACGGTGCTGATACCGAACGTCTTTCAGAGCGTTATAGTCCCCCGTGCCATAAGGCCGGTTGTTGCCAAAGGTTACGTGATCATGCGCGTTGATGAGCCCCGGACTGATCACGCCTTTCGGACAGACAACTTTGGTCGCTGCAGCGTAGCTCGGATCGCCGGAACAATCACAGCCGACACATTGGATCATTCCTTTCGAATCCACCAAAACTTCCCCGCCCTCGTACACATCGTCGGGAGCGAGAACGATGCCGCGATACACCGTACTTCCCGAACCCGCCGTGACCGAACACGTGCCCGAAGCGGGTGGATTGCCAAGGGAACCGCAGGTATGCACCGCGCTCGTCTCTCCCGGATCGGGGACCGAACATTGACCCGGCCCTCCCCCAGCTCCGCCACCCCCCGTGCCTCCACCACCCGTGCCTCCAGATTCACCCCCCGTTCCTCCTCCTCCCGTTCCTCCTCCTCCCGTTCCACCCCCTCCCGTTTCTTCACCACCCGTTCCCCCTCCACTGGTCCCAGCCTCCCCAGCCATCCCTGCTTCCCCCGCGCCACCGCCCGAGCCAGACACCCCTGGTTTGCCTTGCGGAGGGGAATCCGAATCATCCCCTCCGCAGGCCCCTGCGAAAAGAACAAACGCCGCGCCCAGCGAGGCCGCGAGCCATGAATACGATTGCTTGCGTTGCATCAAGACCTCCAAAGCATCCACACGTGTTGCCAAACCACAGCAGCAAGAAAGGTCCATCCACGAATCTTCATCGCCTGTGGAACCATCGCCAAATCCCTCAAATCGGGGATGTGCGAACGATCGTAGCGCGTTTGCTCAAGGCTTGCCGTTACAAAGGTGGGCCCCCTCACCGTTTGCCAAACCCCCGAGCGGGTAACGACCTTACCTTTGCGCGATAGGGAGCCAAAGACGCACGATTGAGGGGCGAAAACCATCGCCGGACAATAGTCAAGTCATTGAATTAACTAGTTAAATACAGGGGTCGAAGGACGGCAGGGGGGGCTGGCGGGTTGGACGGGAGAAGGGAAAGGCAGTGTTACGCGGTGCTGGCTACCTTGCCTCCCTTGTCCACCAAAGCCGCTTGCGCCGCTGCAAGACGCGCGATCGGAACACGGAAGGGAGAACAAGACACATAAGCCAACCCCACCTGGTAGCAGAAGTGAATCGAAGCCGGGTCACCACCATGCTCACCACAAATTCCGAGCTTGATGTCCGGTCGGGTTTGCTTGCCTCGCTCCACGGCTGTTCGAACGAGCTGCCCCACCCCCTCGACATCGAGAGTCTGGAATGGGTCCTTCGCGAAGACCGTCGTTTTCACGTACTCGTCCAAAAACCGCCCGGCGTCGTCGCGAGACAACCCCATCGTGGTTTGCGTCAAGTCGTTGGTGCCAAACGAGAAGAATTCAGCGGTTTTCGCAAGCTCATCGGCACAAAGGGCCGCGCGCGGCAGTTCGATCATTGTCCCGAAAAGGATATTGACCGGCTTTTTGGCCTTGGGAAGTACTTCCTTCGCAATGGCATCGAACTCAGCCTTCATCAGGTCCAGCTCGCGCTTGGTCATCGCCAGCGGAATCATCACTTCCGGTTGCACATCGACGCCCTCATTCGCACAAGCGACAGCCGCTTCGATAATCGCACGCATCTGCATGGACGCAATTTCGGGATAGCTGATGGCAAGACGCACACCGCGATGTCCAAGCATCGGGTTGAACTCATGCAACTCCTCGACCTTGTGATGGAGCTTGTCTTGAGACACACCCATCGTCTTCGCCAACTCGGCGATTTGCTCCGCCTTGTTGGGAAGGAACTCATGCAAAGGCGGATCGAGCGTTCGAATCGTTACCGGCAGGCCATCCATGGCCTTGAAAATGCCGATGAAGTCCTCGCGCTGGAACGGAAGCAGCTTATCAAGAGCCTTTTTCCGCTGCTCCACCGTATCGCTGAGGATCATCTCCCGCACCACCGCAATGCGGTCGTCGCCAAAGAACATATGCTCGGTACGGCACAACCCAATCCCCTGCGCCCCAAACTTACGAGCCACCTGCGCATCGTGAGGCGTATCCGCATTCGTACGGACTTTGAGCGTTCGCACCTCATCGGCCCACTGCATCAACTCACCAAAATAACCCGTGAGTTGCGCTTCGATCGTCGGCACCTCGCCTTGATAGACCTTGCCTGCCGAACCATCGAGGGTCAGGAAGTCTCCCTGCTTGACCGTCACCGTCTCCACGGCGGTCTTGCCCTCATACACCGTGATTTGCATTTGATTGGCGTCGTAATCGATGTTCAGAGCGGAAACGCCTGCGACGCAGCACTTGCCCATGCCCCGGGCCACCACCGCCGCATGGCTGGTCATCCCTCCACGCGCGGTCAAAATGCCTTGCGCCGCGTGCATGCCGTGAATGTCCTCCGGCGAGGTTTCGATGCGAACCAACAACACCTTCTTGCCTTCGGCCGCTTGTTTCTCCGCCTCGTCCGCGCAGAACACCACCATCCCACTGGCAGCTCCAGGGCTGGCGGGTAGACCCGTAGCTAACGTCTTTTTGGGGGCTTTCGGGTCAAGGGTAGGATGCAAAAGCTGATCGATGGAGGCAGGATCAACTCGCAACACCGCTTCTTCTTTCGAGATGAGCCCCTCTTTGTGCATCTCGACCGCCATGCGCACCGCCGCGGCCGCCGTTCTCTTTCCCACACGACACTGCAACATGAACAACGTGCCCTCTTCGATCGTAAACTCGATGTCCATCATGTCGTGGTAGTGCTGCTCGAGCTTGTGATAGATGCCCTCGAGAATCTTGTAAGCCTGAGGCATTTTTTCCTCGAGCGATGAGCTAGGCTTGCCACCTTTTTCCGCGGCCGCCTTCGTGACGTTGAAAGGCGTGCGAATGCCCGCCACCACGTCTTCTCCCTGCGCGTTGGGAAGCCATTCGCCATAAAACACGTTTTCGCCCGTGGATGGGTCGCGCGTAAACGCAACGCCCGTCGCGCTCGCATCACTCAAGTTTCCAAAGACCATCGCCTGTACGTTGCAGGCAGTCCCCCACTCCTCGGGGATGTCGTGCATCTTGCGATAGGTCTTCGCACGCTGGTTGTTCCAACTGCCAAACACCGCGCGGATCGCGCCCCAAAGCTGCTCTTTCGGATCGGTAGGAAATGGCTTGCCCGTATGCTTTTTCGCAATCTCCTTGAATACACCCACCAGCTTGCGGAAATCCTCCGCCCCAAGCTCCGAATCCGGAACCAAGGTCTTGAGTTCTTCCGCGTTGTGCTTGGTCACATCAATGCCTTTGCGCGTGGCCACTTCACGACGCGACGCCTCGAGATCCGCTTCGAAGTGCTCTTTGCTCACCTCGAGAACGATGTCCGAGTACATGGTGATGAAACGACGATAGGCGTCCCATACGAACTTTTCATTGCCCGTTTTCTTGGCAAGTCCCGCCGCAATCTCGTCGTTGAGACCAAGATTGAGCACCGTATCCATCATGCCTGGCATCGAAGCCCGAGCACCGCTGCGCACACTGAAGAGCAACGGATTGGTGGGATCGCCATATTTTTTCCCAAGCAACTGCTCGGTCTTCGCCAAGGCCTCATTGACCTGGGCCTCGAGTTCCGCGGGGAATTTACCGCCGTTTTTGAAGTACTCCGTGCAGACCTCCGTGGTCAGGGTGAAGCCTGGCGGCACAGGAATCCCAATGTTCACCATCTCCGCCAGGTTGGCTCCCTTGCCACCAAGCAGGTTCTTTTGCGCAGCCTTGCCATCGGCTTTGTTTCCGCCGAAAAAATATACATACTTGGACATCATCGACCTCACGTGAGCATGTTGAAGTGAGCGATACCCGAGCAACGCTCGGAAATGGTTCTCATCAGACGCAGCCTGTTGTTTCTCAACACCTTGTCCTCGTCCATCACCAGGACATGCGTGAAAAATTCGGCAAGGAGGGGAGCAAAGGCCGCGATGGCGGCAAAGGCCGCGGGGAAATCTCGCCTGTTGTGCGCATTTTGGAGCGCGACGTCAAGGTCTTCGAGGCCTCGAAAGGTTGCGATTTCCGCTTCGTGAACGCTCTCGCCCATCGAAGCGGGATCCCGCGGGGCCCCGGATGGCGCCTCTTTCGCGATATTCGTCGCTCGTTTGAATACTTCCCCCGCACGGGTCCGTACCGAGGGCTCCAATCCCGCCAACGCTACCACCCGCGCCCGAACGTCCACCGGATTGTCAAAGCCCGACGCCAAACACGCATCCACCACGTCGTGAGGATGATGCTCCACCAACAATCCGCGCAAACGCTCCCGAAAAAATTCCAGCAGCTTCGAAACGACCTCACCCATCGGCAAGTCCACCTCGAGGCCCTCCACCCCCTCATACGCAACCTCAATCGCCTCCCGAATCGATAACGCAAACCCCCGATCGAGAGCCGTGCGCAATACCCCCAAACAGGCGCGACGCAGCGCAAAAGGATCCGCAGCCCCCGTGGGACTCAACCCCACGGAAAAACACCCCACCAAAGTATCAAACCGATCGGCCAACGCCACCAAAGCCGCGGGATCGTCATCCGCGGTCGCATCCGAAGCCCCCTTGGGCTGATAATGCTTCGAAATGACTCGCGCCACAGCCTCCGTTTCCCCTTGCCCCAACGCATACACCGCCCCCATCTCCCCCTGCAGCTCCGGAAACTCTCCCACCATCAGCGATGCCAAATCACACTTGCAAAGATGCGCCCCGCGCTGCGCCGTCTCAATCCGATCCTCGGACAGGCCAAGCGATCGCCCCAACCGCACGACCAATCGCTCCATCCGCTCCACCTTGTCGCGCACGCTGCCAAGCCGCTTCTGAAAAACAATGCCCCCAAGCCGCTCGAAACGCGAATCCAAACGGACCTTCATATCCTCCTCAAAGAAAAATCGCGCGTCGGACAAACGCGCCCGCATCACCCGATCGTTGCCCCGACGCACCATATCGGGCTTCAACGCAGTACCCGCTACGGCCAAATACATCGGCGCCAACTCCCCATCCTCACGACGCGCACAAAAATACCTTTGATGCCCCTTCGCCACCGCCAGAATCACATCCTCCGGCAACGCAAGAAAAGCCTCGTCGAAGGAACCCGTAATCACCTGCGGCTCCTCGACCAAGTTCACATTCTCCCGCTCGAGAAACTCATCCTCCACCAACACCGTGCCCGCTTCCTCACAGGCCTCCCGAAGCTGACTCATCATGACATCCCGACGCTCGAACGGATCCACGATCACATGCGCGTCACGCAATAACTCGACGTAATCCTGCGGATCGGGAAGGTCGATGGGCTCGGGTGCCAAGAAACGATGCCCCATCGTCTCCCTGCCACTGCGTACCCCGGCAAAGGACATATCCACCACTTGTCCACCCAAAAGCGCAAGGATCCAGCGCACAGGACGACCAAAAGCGATGTCCCCGTTGGCCCATCGCATGGATTTGCGAAAAGGAATGGCCGCACAAATTTCCTCGAGAATTCGGGGAAGTAGCTCGATCGTGGGCTTTCCTTCCTCCTGCCGCGTGCCCATCAAATACACACCCTTGCCCGAATCCACACGCTCCAGGTCATCGACCTCACAACCAATCTTGCGCGCAAAGGCCAGCGCCGCCTTGGTCGGCTTGCCCTCCTTGTCCAACGCAACCTGCACCGGAGGTCCCTGGACCCTCTCACTCAAATCCGGCTGCCGTAACGCAAGATCATAAACCTGCACCGCCAATCGCCTCGGCGTACCCAACGCACGAATCCCCGTATGCGATAGCCTCGCTTGCCGCAACCGCTCCTCAAAAAGATCCGGAAGCACAATCAAAGCCCTCTCCACATACGACGCAGGAAGCTCCTCGACGCCAATCTCGAACAGCAAATTCTCCGTGTCTGACATGCAGTCTCGCCTCCAATGGCAACGTGCGGCGGCGCCAACCTAACAAATCACCGCCCCATGGGCATCTCCGATTGCATCCCCCCATCCATTCTATAACGCAATGCGTTATAACCTCAAAACAACGCACCTACCCCCGTCGACAATCCAAAACCATCACACCCCCTCATCCCGAATCATCAACGCGGATAGATCGATTCCCGCCTGTTCGAGAACCTCGCGCTGCACGTCCATGAGCATACCAATGCCTTCGAGGGCAAGATCGACGAGCGCGTCCATCTGGGCGCGGGGAATGGCTTCTCCTTCCGCCGTGCCTTGAATCTCCACGATGGCGCCGCGTCCCGTTGCCACAAGGTTGAGATCCACCCGCGCACGGCTGTCCTGCGCATAGCAAAGGTCCAAAACATGCTGGCCGTCGACATGCCCCACGCTCACCGCGGCAACCTGATCGCGCAACACGGGTTTCGTCAACACGCCTCGGTCGTGCAGCGTTGACAATGCCAGGACCAGCGCCACCCAAGCCCCCGTGATCGAGGCGGTTCGCGTGCCGCCATCGGCTTCGAGAACATCACAATCGATGGTTATGGTTCTTTCTCCAAGACGATCCGGTTGGATCGCCGCCCGAAGGGATCGACCGATGAGCCGCTGGATTTCCTGCGTTCGACCGGAAATGGCTTTGCCTCGCCCATCGCGCTTTTCGCGGTGAGAAGGGTTGGCCCGCGGATGCATTTGGTACTCCGCCGTGATCCATCCCACACCTCGACCCCGCATAAACTCCGGCACGTTTTCATCGATCGATGCGGTAACCAGCACCACGGTGCCTTCCGCCTTGTAAAGCACGGAGCCTTCCGCAAGACGATGAAAGTGCGGGATAATCTGCACGGTCCGAATCTTTCGGGGATCTTTTTTTACACTCTCGTCGTTGTCATCCATGGTCCTTCACCTCCGCGGCCTGCCGAAAAACCTTGACGATCACCTATCGGCGACATCCGCGCGCCGCAATCGAATCCGAAAACGAGTCCCATGCGGCTCAACGGGCTCGCAATGAATCGAGCCGCCATGGCTGTCAATCACCTGCCTCGTGATCGCGAGTCCAAGCCCCGTGCCGCGATTTTTTGTAGTGTAAAATGGATCAAAGATATTCATTCGCACGTCGTCCGCAATGCCCGGCCCCGTATCCTCCACCCACAACTCGGCCCATTGCTCGAACTCATGCATCGCAATTCGTAACTTCCCCCCCTTGCTCATCGCCTCTCGTGCATTGCGGATCAAGTTCACCAACACCTGACGAATCTGCTGCTCGTCTAGCCACACGTCCGACGCTTGCTCCGGTAGTTCGAGGTTCAATTCGATCCCCGCTTTGTCCAATTCCGGGCGAACGAAACTCGAGACTTCTCGAACCATTTCGGGCAGTCCTTCGGCTTCCAACCGGGATTGGGGCGGGCGAGCCAAACGCAAGTATTCCTCCGACAAGGCGCTGAGATGATCCACTTGTCGACGAATGGCCTGAAGCAATTGCTTCGGCTCGTCGGAACCGTTCACCGGCGCCAACTCGTCTTCCAACAGTTCGAGATTCAATCCGATAGACGATAAAGGGTTGCGAATCTCATGGGTTACGTGGGCTGCCATGCGCCCCACGGCCGCAAGACGCTCGGACTGCAAACGAGCTTCGTTGGCTTTCGAAATCGCCTCCACCATCGACTCGAACGTGGCTGCCAATTCCCCGATCTCATCACGAGCAGCCACCACCTTCTGCGATGTCAAATCACCCGCGGCCACCGCCCTCGCACGATCCGTCACTGCGGCCAGCGGACGAAGTACCCGGCGCGCATACAAGGTCATCCCAAACCCTACCAAAAGCGTCAATCCCGCGAGAAGCAACAAGCTATGCAAGGCTCGGCGCTCCCTGTCCCGAGCAGCAGCAATGCGTTGATCCATTTCGGACTCGACCTGTTCTTTGAGCACCCTCGTTCGACGCGCCCCCGCGATTTCGTGCGCCATGACCCCATCACGCAGGACTTTGGCTCTTGGAGCATCGGCGGTTTCGAGCGCCTCGAATAGGGAAGCCAACATGGCCCGGTCTTCCGCAAGAAATGCCTCCAACTCCCCCGAAGCCGCCACGATCTGATCACTCATCTGCCGCGCTTTGCCGTCAGTCGACGTAAGCACCTTCGAAGTCGCAGACTGACGAATTCTCTCGAAAATACGCGGACGTAAACGTCGCGCGGTTTCAATCCATTGGCGCGCATCGGCTGGATTTTTTGCCTCCGTGATGTGGTTGAGCTGAGCACTTACCAAGTTCTGATTTTCCAAAGCCGCGTCCACCGACAACACCAACGGCAAGTAGCCGCTGCGCAGCAGTTCGCTATCACGCGCGGTTCTGCGCTGCGCCACCACACCCCATCCCACCGTCACCGCAAAGGCGAGCATCACCGCAAGAAAAGACCCCAGAATTCGCCGCGCAACCGTTCGGCTCCGCCTGCGACGACGGGTGCAGGGACTCGATGCTTCGTGGGAATTCATGGCAGGACTCAACCCTTCCACCCCATCCAGGCTACACCCTACCGGCTCGTTTGAAATCAACCCCAACCCATACCGCGGCATCTTCATCGAGAATTCGAGATAGATGCCCCCTCGGTGGCCACTTCACGGCAAAGCTTCCTCGGCCTGCTTTTTCTCCAACTCCCTTCGCACATCCTTTTCCACAAAACCATCGCGCAACCGAATGATGCGCGGCATCCGTTCCGCAAACCCCACGTTATGCGTCACCACCACAATCGTGGTGCCCCGCTCCCGATTCACCTGCAAAAACAAATCATGAATGGCATCACTCGTGGCCGAATCCAAATTGCCCGTCGGCTCGTCCGCAAGCAAGATCGGAGGATCCATGAACAGCGCCCGAGCCAGTGCCACCCGCTGTTGCTCGCCACCGGACAACTCCCCCGGACGATGGGTGGCGCGCTCTGCCAAGCCAACGTCTTTTAGCAATTGCCTCGCACGCGGCGCCGTTTCCGAACGACTCTGCCCATGGATGAGCCCCGGCATCTGCACGTTCTCCAACGCCGTAAACTCCGGAAGCAAATGGTGAAACTGAAAGACAAATCCAATCGTCTTGTTTCGTAACGCCGAAAGCCGCGCTCCCGGAAGCGCGGTGATATCCTGCCCTTCGAGCATGATTTGCCCCGAGGTCGGCAGGTCGAGGGTCCCAAGACAATGCAACAACGTGCTCTTGCCCGCTCCGGAAGGCCCCACGATCGCGGCCAATTCGCCCCGATGAAGTTGCAAATCGATTCCCTTGAGCACTTCGAGAGGACGGCCCAAGTGATGAAAGGTCTTCTTGACTTGACGAAGTTCAACCAGGGGTTGGGTCACGGCTTTGCCTACTCGTGTCGAAGGGATTCCACGGGACGAAGTGTTGATGCGGCATACGCGGGATAAATGGTCGCGAGCGTACAAATCACAAGGGCACTGACGGCCACCAGTACCCAATCCACCCAATCTACTTTGATGGGCAACCGATCGATGTAATACACCTCGGGATCGAGTCGAAGGCCATACAGCGATAATCCGACGGTCAAAGCGATACCGGAGACGACTCCAAACACGGTGCCGATACCCCCAATCACCACTCCCTCGAGCATGAACACCCGCATGATGGCCTGACTCGATGCCCCCAAGGACTTGAGAACCGCAATTTCTTTTCCTTTTTCGGTCACCATCAGCAGCAAGGTGCAGATGATGCAAAAGCTCGCCACGGCGATGGCAAGGGAAAGAATGATGAACGTGGCTACCCGCTCGAGCTTCAACGCGCTGAACAAGTTACGGTTGAGCTCCTTCCAATCACGCACCCGAAGCGTCTCACGCTGCACCGAATCATAGACCGCCGGTCGAAGCTCCGCCGCCGCCTCCCCTTGAACCGCCCGCAAGTCAATCGAGGAAACGTTCGTACCCATCGAAAACAAATCTTGCGCCACGTCGAGAAGAACATAGGCATGGCTGGCATCGTACTCATACATGCCACTGTAAAAAATCGCCGCGACACGGAACTTGCGCACTCTCGGCATCACCCCCATCGGCCCCAAATCTCCCATCGGAGAAATCAACGTAATCTCATCTCCCACATACACGTGAAGCGTTTTGGCCAACTCACGACCCACAATCACTCCCGGATGGATCGCAGGAGCGCGAAGCACTTCTTGAACCGACGGATCGACCGGGGTTACCGTCCCACGAAACAGCGATCCCCCAATGTCCGGCCCCTTGCGAAATGGCTCACCGCCAGGCCCCAACCCGATAATCTCCCCAGCCGGCAGACGCGTAAGCAATTCCGGCTCCCGCAAGTATTCGAACTTGCCCACCTCGATGTTGTGCAGCAGGTCAATCACATTGCCTATCGAATCCGGGTCGATCCCCCGCACCATCGTTCCCGACGTATTGGTATGCGATGAACCCATCGCCTCTCCCGCCACCACGGGCGTTGCCGCCGCTACCCCCGGTACGAGACGAACCCGCTGCAGCACCGCCTCCCAATCGTCGAAACCCCCTTGATCCTGCACATCAATCGTAATGTGCGGATTGTTGCCAAGAATCTTTCGTTGCAGATCCGCGCCAAACCCTCCCATGATCGAACTGACCGACACCAAAGCACAGGAACTCACCGCAACGCCCGAGATCGAAAGCACGGAGATGACCGTCAAAAATCCGCTTTTCGCCGCTCGAACATGCCGCGCTCCCACAAACGAAATGAAACTGCGTCCCTCGAGAACATTGAGGACCAAAGGCAGCAGCAAGGCAAGAACCCCCAATAAAAACAATACACTAGACACCAGCGCCGTCATTCGAATCAGTTCGTGGTGAATCACGAACTGCGTGCCCCGCGGCCTCGGCAAACGAAATGAAATCGCCGTAAGCACACCAAATACGACACCCGTCAGCACCGTCGCGGAAACCAGAAGCTTGCGATAATTGCGCCTGAAAAACAGCATCGTCCGCGACTCGGACTCGCGCGGTCCCCCCTGCTGCCCCGAGGCGAAAACCCATACGCCCCGAACGAACGCGGCCACCCCAAGCAACAACACCCCCCCATCGATCACGAGCAGATAACGACGAAACCACGAGGCTCCGTCAGTCGCGGGTTGCACATAATCATACGCGGCCACCCCCACCGCCAGAATGAGCAGCAGGATGCCAACGAAAATGTTGCGACGTGGACTGGGTTTCAACATGGGTCAGTGCTCGGGTCGCATGAGCGGAAAAAGAATCACTTCTCGAATCGAATCCTGTGCGGTCAAAGCCATCGTGAGACGATCGACACCCATGCCGAAGCCCGCCGTGGGAGGCAGGCCGTGCTCCAACGCACGAATATAGTCCTCATCATAGTCCATCGTTTCTTCGGCTCCACGCTCCTTTTTCCTCACTTGATCGAGAAAACGTTGCGCCTGATCCTCCGGATCATTCAACTCGCTGAAGGCATTGCATAATTCCCTGCCATGCACGAATAACTCAAACCGATCCACCAGGTCAGGATTGCCGTTGGGCCCTGTTTGACGACGCGCCAGCGGAGATACCTCCACCGGATGATCCGTGACGAAAACGGGCACGCTCTTGTCTCCCTTGACGAATAACCTCGTCAATTCCGGCTCGACAATCAGTTCGTAAAGCACGAACACAAGCTCACCATGGCTTTCACATCCCCGAAGTTGCTTGACGACCACCTTATCCAAGCCTCCGACATCGCACGCCTTTTCCACCACCCCTCGTAGCTTTGGCCCGTCTTGCAGCGCCCCGTCGTCCAGCCCAGCGCTCATCAACGCCGCCACCGTTGCCTCGGTTTGCTCGGCCAACGCTCGCGCCTCGGCTCCAAGACGCATCCTCAATAGCTCCAGCATCGTTTTTCGATGAAATGGCTCATCCAGCGTAAACGGGCGACTGTTCTTCCACTGCGCATGCTCTTGCGGCATCGCCCGCTGCAATGCCTCATCCACGTGACGAAGCATGTCTTCCGTCATGTCCATCAACGTCTCATACGTTGCATACGCCATGTAGAACTCAACCATCGTGAACTCCGGGTTGTGACGTGTCGACAACCCTTCGTTGCGATAACACCGCGCCACCTCATACACCCGCTCGAATCCGCCCACGACCAGCCGCTTCAAGTGCAACTCGGGGGCGATACGCATGAATAATTCGAGCCCAAGGGCGTTGTGATGGGTCACGAAAGGCTTGGCTGTCGCACCCCCCACCAACGTATTCATCGTCGGTGTCTCCACCTCGAGAAATCCCCGGTCGTCCAAGTACGTCCGCAACGCCCGAACGATCACCGAGCGCGCTCGAAATACCGCCCGCGCCTGCTCGTTGGATACGAGATCCACATAGCGGCGACGATACCGGAGTTCGACGTCGGAAAGCCCCGCCCATTTGTCCGGCAGCGGGCGATACGCCTTGGTCAAAAGGCGCAAATCATTGACTTCTAACGACAATTCCCCGGTTTTCGTGACCATCACCCCGCCGGTAGCCGTCACGTGGTCGGCCACGTCGATGTCCTCGAGTCGAGCAAAAGCGTCACCAAGCACGTTTTTTCGGCAAAGGAGCTGAATCTCCCCAGACCAGTCCCGAATACGTAGGAAATGCACTTTTCCAAACGAACGGGAAGCGATCACGCGCCCGGCCACCGTCACGCTCTGCCCCCATGCCGAATCCTGCACTTGCCGCGCTACCGCTTCCGAATCGTAGGTGCCCTGCTCACCAAGCGCCGAGGCAAAGCGTGCCCGAACATCCCCCAACGGCGTGATCCGTTCGGGTTCGATATCGTTGGTGAAAGGGTCCTGTCCCCGCTGGCGCATTCGCTCGGCCTTGGCTTTGCGGGTGGCTATCAACGCGGACTCGGACGAGCCCGCCGGAATCCGGTCCTCGTCCTTTTGGTTGCCTTCTTGCTTCGTCATGCCGTCTGGGCCTGTAGCGTGGTAACTACGGATTGTCCACGGAGGCGTTGCGTGTGACTGCCATCGAATATGAAACCTGGATGCTCCTGGCCCTGCAACAAGCCGACCTCGCCGCAGCCCATGGAGATGTGCCCGTCGGATGCGTCATCGCCGACCCTCACGGAACCATCATCGCCCAGGCTCATAACCGGCGAGAACAAGACCAAGACCCTACCGCCCACGCGGAAATCATTGCTCTACGCCTCGCGGCCGCCGCCACCGGACACTGGCGATTGTCCGACTGCACGCTCGTGGTCACCCTCGAACCCTGCCCGATGTGCGCAGGAGCCATCGTCAACGCCCGGATCCCACGGCTCGTGTTCGGATGCCTCGACCCCAAATCCGGCGGCGTACGCTCGCTGATGCGCATCGCCGACGACGAGCGGCTCAACCATCGCGCCCATATCGTGGAAGGTATTCTAGCGGAAGAGTGCGCCCAACGATTGAAAGACTTCTTTGGCCGTCTGCGACGCGACGGCAAAAAGTGAATCCGGTGGCGATAGAGACCACAGTATCGCACCTGTTGTCCATTCCCCCAGCGCGATGGACTCGCCCCCCTTGGACAAATTATCCAAATCAGTATACCAACGACCCATCGGGCTGCCATCCGAACGGATCGTCTTTCGGTGGATTTAGGGATGGATCGTCGAGGGGCTCGCCCTCATCCTCGTGCATCGGCGTCATCCGGATCGGATCAGGCGTGCCATAGACCACCCACTCACCCAAACCATCCTCCAATTCCAACTCGGTAATCCAACGCATTTTCGCGGCAATACGCATTAGCTTGTATAAATATCGCATCCAACCGTCGGTCACTTTGCCATCCTTGGCGAAGTGTTGGCGCAGCGGTGATGGCAAAACGGACGCCAAGTACATCGATTGTCCAAGGGTGAGAGAAGCGGCATGTTTGTGGAAGTACTTGGATGCCGCATTTCCGATTCCGTAGGTCATTGGTCCGAATTCGATCACATTGAGATAAAGCTCCATGATTTGGTCTTTGGTGAGCGTTTGCTCGAGATACATGGTGAGGATGAGTTCTTGCAACTTGCGCGAAACGGTTTTTTCCCTTCCCAGGTAGAGATTTTTCGCGAGTTGCATCGAAATCGTACTGGCGCCTCGCAACATCTTTTTGGCTCGTAAATTCTCCCGAACCGAGTTTTCGATGGCCTCGTGATCGAACCCACGATGTCGTCGAAATCGCCCATCCTCACAGGTCATCACCGCCGCTTCGATAAAATGATTGAACCCTTCTCTCGAGACCCATCCCGCGGTACCCGGCCCGGTTTCCACCTCGATCGGCTTGCCCTGAAGATCGTAGGCCTTTCGCTTGAAGACACTGCGAAACCGGCGCACATCCACTTGCTCGGGTACCGAAGTGAATCGGCAGTCGTGATCGGCCTTGTATTCGAATCGGTATTTTTTTGGGTCCGTCTCGTCCCATCGAAGATATCCAGATAAGGACAGAGTGCCCGCTGCGATCATCCCGTGTACTACCGGTGCCAGTGAAGGCGGTAACGCTTCGAGCACCGATTGGCAGGCCACCAGTGGTATACCGAAATGGATATCTACCGCAGAGGTTTCCCCCCTGTCGAGACTGCCCCGTAGAGAAAACTGAACAGCCCCAATGTCGATCTGCCCCTCGTCGAACCGCAGCATCGAACCATCCAACGAGGCCACCCCACGAAGCTTGGCAGCCAACTCCAATCCTCGCACCGGTGCCGGAGCCAGACGGGCATGCTCGAGCCCCACGTTTTTCGCTACCACCTTCCCATCGAAGGAAAGGGTTTTGCCATCTTCATGCAGTTTCAGATGGGCATTCGAAGACAGCGTGGTCGAGGCCACATCCACCAACCCGAGATTTCCTTCTTTGACCCCGAGCGCCCCCAAAGGAATGGGCCCCCCCACCACGTCGAGCACCACCGGCCCGACAGAAAGCGGCAAAGATCCACGAAAGGTAATGCCCGCCGCTCCTTCGGAGCGAGGAGTCAGATCCAAAAGAAGCGCCGTTTTGTCCTGCTGAACCGATAGACGCCCAGGCCCAACGTGAAGCTGCTGCCCCCCATGACGCACCAACACCTCCAACGCTTCGACCCGCACCGTCGCCCCCACGGCCATCGGTGCCCATACCGTCGACGCCCACCGCGCGAGACGATCCCGAAAGTCACTTGCCGACACGGCAGCCGATTTCGACGACGCCCCCTGCAGCTCGTGATCCACGCTCACGTCCGCATACGCGCGGCCGATCCCCAAAGAGCGGATGGCCGCCGACGGCTCGCGTATCCACGCCAACGCTACGGCTTCGGCTTTCAAGGAGCCTTGGGGGTGCTCGATTTGCACCAGTCCCACGTCTACAGATTGGCCACCGAAAAGATCGCGGATATTCAGCCCGGTCAGCGAACAATTCGAGCCTTCGCCATCGAAGCCCTGCCACGATAGGGCAAGATTATCGATGGCGACGAGGGCGGAACTTTTTTTTGCCGGGTTCGATTCGGACGACGAGGGGAGTCGGCTTCGCCAGGTATGAACCTGCTCGGCAAAGGAGCGAAGATCGGTTTGTACGGTGGCAGAAGCGTTGATGACGGCGATGGAGGAGCGACGGACTTCGATGGCCTCGGCGTGAAGAGTGAGCGAAGGGATATCCGGACAAGCGATGTCGACCTGTCCGAGGCGCAGGCCGAGCCAGGCAGGTCGAACGGATTGGATTTGAAGGGTGAGGTGGTATTGCTGGGCGCGTCGTTGGGCCTGGTGCCGAATGAAGGGGGGTAGCAGCAACGCGGCGGCGAAAGTCGCGGCAACAGCGAGCAGAAAGGACAAGAGCAACAGCCGTCGACGAAGGGACATCGTGGGGGTAATACCGCGTTGCGAGACGAGGTGAAAGGCGGTGGACAAAAAGAAAAAGCTCCGACTTCTTTCGAAGGCGGAGCTTCTATATAAGCCCGGCAGCGTCCTACTCTCCCACACAGTCGCCCATGCAGTACCATCGGCTCCGAAGAGCTTGACTTCCGAGTTCGGGATGGGATCGGGTATGGCCTCTTCGATATCGCCACCGGAAAATTTTGGGATCCAATGACCGGAGTTGGGTCATAACCCCAACTTCGCGTACGAATGAGATTCGATGAGTGTATTAGGGGACGGTCAAGCCTCACGGCTTATTAGTACTGGTTAGCTCCGCGCATTGCTACGCTTTCACACCCAGCCTATTACCACGTGGTCTACATGGAGCCTTTAGGTCTTTCGACGGGACACCTAGTCTTGAGGCCGGCTTCCCGCTTAGATGCTTTCAGCGGTTATCCGTTCCGTACGTAGCTACCCGGCAATGCTCTTGGCAGAACAACCGGATCACCAGGGGTACGTTCACCCAGGTCCTCTCGTACTATGGGCAACTCC
>Ga0209719_1000044_pt1:120000-163910 | contig 163910 bp, 126 predicted proteins | sample AD_JPNAS2_MetaG_FD_184421 | JGI IMG/M metagenome (GOLD analysis project Ga0209719, IMG submission 184421) | Active sludge microbial communities of municipal wastewater-treating anaerobic digesters from Japan - AD_JPNAS2_MetaG (SPAdes) (version 2) | ecosystem: Engineered >...
AAAGAAGCCATGAAAACGTCTCTCGTCGCACCAAGGGCCCGACGAGTCCTATAGCGTAACACCGCTTCGCTTTTCGTCAACCCGATCCGCAACCGAATCCGCGCCTTCACGCTTGCTTCGTTCCCGGCGGTCGTCAACTTCCCGCGAACCACGGCACCCGTAACGCAAAGCTACAGGCTGCGCTCTTTGACGGCTCCAGCGGAACCCCGCTTGGCAGCGCCGTCAGGGAGCGCGGACCCTACCGGATTCTCACCGCCTGTCAACCCCTTGTTTTTGACCCCGTCGTTTTTCTTCTCCTTAAAATATATATCCCCCTTCGCACCCACCCTCTCCACCAACGTTGCACACCGTCGCCCCAGGCATTAGCTTTCCGCTCGCCTAGGTCGCGAACTAACGTCGCCCTGCCTTTCCCCTCCCACATCGAGGAATCCCGTATGTTCAGTTGGGCCCTTAAAAAACTCTTCGGCACCTCTCATGACCGCGCTGTGCGAAGAATGCGTCCTCGCGTAGCCGCCATCAATGACCTGGAACCCACCATCCAACAACTCACTGACGACGAGCTGCGAGCCAAAACCGCAGAATTCCGCGAAAAACTCGATAACGGCGCCACCCTCGACGACCTGCTCATCGAAGCCTTCGCCGTCTGCCGCGAAGCCGGAAAACGCTCCCTGCGTATGCGCCATTTCGACGTCCAACTCATGGGAGGCATGGTCCTGCATAAAGGCGCCATCGCCGAAATGAAAACCGGCGAAGGCAAAACCCTCGTCGCTACCCTCGCCCTTTACCTCAACGCCCTCGAAGGAAAAGGCGTACACCTCGTCACCGTCAATGATTACCTCGCACGACGCGACGCCGAATGGATGGGAAAACTCTACAACTTCCTCGGCATGTCCGTCGGTGTCGTCGTAGCGCAACAGGACGAAGCCGAAAAAAAACGCGCTTATCAATGCGATATCACCTACGGCCAAAACAACGAGTTCGGCTTCGATTACCTGCGCGACAACATGAAATTCTCCGCGCTCGATTACGCCCAGCGCCCCCTTCACTACGCCATCGTCGATGAGGTCGACTCCATTCTCATCGATGAAGCTCGCACTCCGCTTATCATCTCCGGTCAAGGAGAAAAATCCTCCGACAAGTACCGCATCATCAATGAGGCCATCCCCAAACTACGCCTCGACGAACACTATGTCGTCGATGAGAAAAATCATTCCGCCACCTTGACCGACGATGGGGTCGAACAAGCCCAACGCCTTCTCGGCCTGTCGAATCTTTATGACCCCATCCATCTCGAATCGCTGCACATTCTCAACCAATGCCTGCGCGCGCATACCTTGTACAAACGCGACGTCAATTACATGGTATCCCCGGAAGGAAAGGTGCTCATCATCGATGAGTTCACCGGCCGTGTCCTGCCAGGACGTCGCTGGTCCGATGGTCTGCACCAGGCCGTCGAGGCAAAAGAAAACGTCAACATTCAAGAAGAAAATCGAACCCTCGCGACCATCACCTTCCAAAACCTATTTCGTATCTACAAAAAACTCGCCGGCATGACCGGTACCGCCGATACCGAAGCCGCCGAGTTCCACTCCACCTACAAACTCGATGTCGTCGCCATCCCCACCAACAAATCCCTCATTCGAACCGACCACGAAGACATCGTTTACAAAACCGAACGGGAAAAATTCACCGCCGTCATTCGCGAAATCATCGAGTTTCACGACCGAGGACAACCCGTGCTCGTCGGCACCACCAGCGTCGAAAAAAGCGCTGCTATCTCTCGCATTCTCAAAAAACGCGACGTCCCCCACAACGTACTCAACGCCAAACACCACGAACGCGAAGCGTATGTCGTGGCGCAAGCAGGACGAAAAGGCGCCATTACGGTGTCCACGAACATGGCCGGACGCGGCACGGACATCATTCTCGGCGGCAACGCGGAGATGATAGCAAAGCTACAATTCCTCGAGGCTGGACGTCTGCCGGAAGCCGAACCCGACGAGTTCGCGAAGGCGGTCGAACAGCTCGAAACCGAATGCAAGGCAGAACAACAGGAAGTGCTCGAACTTGGGGGCTTGCATATCCTCGGAACCGAGCGCCATGAGTCTCGACGCATCGACAACCAATTGCGAGGCCGTGCGGGACGCCAAGGTGACCCAGGATCCACCCGCTTCTACCTGTCCCTGGAAGACGATCTGATGCGTATTTTTGCCGGTGATCGTGTCAAGGAATTGATGGATCGCATGGGGATGCCCGACGACGAACCCATCGAACATCCTTGGGTCACCAAGTCCATTGAAAACGCGCAAACGAAAGTCGAGACCCGAAACTTCGACATTCGCAAAAATCTTCTCGAGTACGACGATGTCATGAATGCCCAGCGCAAGACGGTGTATGGGATACGTCAGGCGCTTCTCGCGGGAAGATACCAACCCGAACAGCTCGATGAGATCGGTAAGCCCACTGGAAAAACACGAGACATTCAACCGATGCAATCGATCGTCGACTCGGTCACGCCCGTGGTGGGTCAGCTCATCGGATTATATCTCGAGCAGCCGGTGCAACCCCACGGGGCCGATGGCAAACCTCGTGAGATCACGCGCGAGCAGCTCGCGGGGGGAAAGGTTGTCGAACACGGACAGCTTCGTCATGAGATCTATCACTTGTGGGGAATCGCCGTGGATGTGGAAGGCAAAAAAGATCCGGGCGATCTGTATGATGAAGTCGCCGCGTTGATTCCCCAAGGACTCACCGAACAGCGAGAGCGCGCACTCGATCTCATCGATCGCATCATCAGCGCGATGGTCGAGGAATCCTGTCCCGCCAATCGTCCTCCGGAAGACTGGGATTGGCAAAGCATCCGCGAAGGATTCGAAGATCACTTCGGCCGCAAACCGGATTCGATCGAAGACTTAGGTGATCAAGAAATGTTGGCCGGGGAGATGTATCGTCAGGCAGAAAGCGCCTTCATCGAAAAGGAAAATGACCTAGGACAAGAGCTGTTGTTGCGCGTATTTCGCCATATCTACTTGGAGGAAATCGACAAGGCTTGGGTCGAGCACTTGACGAACATGGATCATCTTCGCGACGGCATCGGGTTGCGCGGTTATGGTCATCGCGACCCCAAACAAGAATACAAACGAGAAGGGTACGATATGTTCGTCAACATGATGGCGGCGGTCTCTGCCAACGTCGTATCCAAACTTTTCCGGGTCCAGGTGCAGCGTCAAGAACAAGCCGCGCAAATGGAAGCCGAGTACGCCGCGCGCAAAGCCCGCGAAATGTTGGAGGCCGCCGCGCGTCATGGCTACGGTGCCTCCGAAGCACCACCTCCCATTTCGGCCGAGCCCGTGGCGCAAAAACCAAAAGCAAAACGAATCGGACCCAACGATCCATGCCCCTGTGGCTCAGGAAAGAAATTCAAAAAATGTCACGGCTCGTTCGCCGAAGACAGTTCTGACGCTTGATCCATGTCCATTTCTATCCGCTCTCAACGGGGTCCCCATGGAGTTGCTAGGGGTCGATTGCGAACTCGCGCCCGGCGCATGCTCGATGCTCTCGGACGATTGGACAGTGAACTGAGTGTGGTTCTTGTCGACGACACGATCATGCAGTCGCTCAATGCCACGTATCGCGGCAAGGATCAGACGACGGATGTGTTGTCTTTCGCGATGACGGAAGGGGATTTCGGTGATGTAAACCCCGATGTATTGGGCGACGTCGTGATCTCGGTTCCGACAGCACGTCGTCAGGCCACCCAGGCACGTCAGCCGCTTCTCGACCGAGTTACTTTTTTGCTAGCGCACGGTCTGTTGCACTTGATCGGCTACGATCATGAAACAGACGAACAACATCGTGAGATGACGCGACAGACGAAACGATTGATGCGCAAAGCGCTGGATCCGAAACCCATTACCAATAAAAAGTAAGTCCTGCGCGCAGCAGTCCACCACCCGAGCTGTTGGTGGTCTGGCCGGTATCCGGATCCGTAAACTCGGGATTCGTGCTGGCGAGGCTATCGGTACGGGTGCGGATGAAACCGAGCAGGTCGAGGTTGAGCGCAACGGGATGGGACAGGCGAAACTCCAATCCCAATCCCGTATGCAGACCAAAATAGCTGTAGTCTACCGATTCATTCGATCGTTCCTGGATCTTGACATGAGCGGCGGACCAATCCAGACCGCCGAGCACGTAAAATTGTGTGGCATCTCTGGGATTGGCATACAGCAAGGCGGACAAGCTGAACGGCAATTCGCTACGTCGATATCCCTGGTAGTCACGTCCTCCGAGCATATCGAGGCCGACATCGATGGCGACGAACCGTTCGGGGCGTAAACGAAGGGCGATTCCGGCCCCTCCCATGCCCGTGCTTTCGTTCGACTCATTGTCCATGAGCACTCCCGCAATGTGCAAATTGAAGCCCCACGGACGGTATCTTTCGCGTTTTTTGGGAGGCGGCGGTGGCGGTACGGGAAAGGGTGCCGCGGGGCGTCGCACCAGCACGACCCTCGGTGGCGGCGGGGGAGTCTGTTGGTAAACGACAATGGGCTGAGAGGCTTGGGCTCCGGGAACGACGATGGTGGTGGGGGCTTGTTTATTTTCGGCCGCGGGTGGTGGTGGCGTGGGGGCAGGCGGGGGCAATTCCTGGGGGGGAGCCGAATCAGGCGCTTCTTCACAGAACCAAGCTCCTGGAGGGCACTCCTGCGTGGTGCTTTGAGCACGTGCCAGCGTGCCGCAGGTCAGCAGCCCAACCACCATCGCATAGGAAAACTGGCTGATACGCATGGGAGTGACTCCTTGACGATGACTTCGAGCGTAGCAATGCGAGTGCCAGATGCCAGCGCTTCGTGAGCGCGAACAAAACGCCACGGATGCCTTCGATAGAGTCCGTTGGGTTCCACGGACGTGTGACGAATCGTTCACAACCCGCGGCAGAACATGCCACAGCAGTCGTCTGTCAGGTATGGTTCGGCCATGCCCTCAGTGATACTCAAACCTGGTCATGTTCAGCCCGTGTGGTCGGGACACCCATGGGTTTATTCCCAAGCCGTGGAGCGCGTGCAAGGAGGGGCGACGGCAGGCGATGAGGTGACGGTGCTCGATCCGCGCGGAAATTACCTCGGCAGCGGGTACTATTCCCCTCGTTCGGCGATCGTGGTTCGGATAGCCACCCGTAATCCGAAAGCGCGCCTCGACAACTCGTGGCTTCGAAAGCGCTTGTCTCAAGCACACGAATTACGCCACGAGATGGGGCTACCTACGGTGCGAACGAACGGGTTTCGTCTCGTCCATGCGGAGGGAGACAATTTGCCGGGGTTGGTGGTGGATCGATACAACGAGACCGTGGCGATACAGCTAACGACCTTGGGAATGCATCGTCGCCGGGCGATGGTGATGGACGCGATTCAGGGAGTGTTTGGAGTAAAAACGATTGTGGATCGGACGCCGACTTCATTTGCGAAGTTGGAGGGGTTCGAACCGGAACCAGGGATCGTATGCGGCCCGATGGATCTCGACGCCTATCGTTTCATGGAACGGGGTTTTGTCTACGAGGTGCCGATGGCTCTCACGCAGAAAACAGGTTATTATTTCGATCAGCGGCCGTTGCGCGCGCGGGTGGAACAACTCAGTCGGGGGCGAAGAGTGTTGGACGCGTTTTGTTTCGTGGGTTCGTTTGCTCTCGCGGCGGCGCGGGGGGGTGCAACGTCGGTGCTTGCGGTGGATGAAAACGTCATCGCGCTCGAAACGGGCGCGCGCTGTGCCAAGGCCAATGGTCTATCGGATCGGATTGCGTTTTCGCGTGGGTCGGTTCGAACGCTGCTTTCTTCTTCGCAGCATACCGCCAAGTTCGATCTGGTCGTTCTGGACCCACCCAGCATGGCTCCTTCGCAGAAGTCGTTGCAGCGAGCAAGCAAGGCTTTTCGATGGCTCGTGGCGCAAGGATGCCGTGTTCTTCGGCCTGGCGGACTGATGGTTCTGAGCGCTTGTTCCGCGGCGGTGGACGTGAACACCCTGACACGAATGCTTGCCATGGGAGCAAGAGACGCCGGAATGCAGGCGATCGTGTTGGAACGCTGGTTTCAGGGAATGGATCATCCCGTCCCGGCTGCCTTTCCCGAAGGGCTTTATTTGAAAAGCCTCATTGCCCGCATCAACCCGATCTAAACCCCGAGCATGACCACCGGATCGTTGCCTCGTTGTATCGGCACATCCTCACACCGAACACGGCGAATCCATCGCGGGGTACCAACTTGCGTGAACCTGAACTAAGCACAACCCACAAGGCCCGTGCATCGCCCTTGGCTCCGGTGTAAACCCCCATTATCTCGCATGACTCCCATGGTTCATCTATTCCCTGCGCTACCCAGACTCCATCGGTCAGAGCCGACTCGGTCCACGCGCCGGGGTCATTACCGATCGAAGAATCGCCGATGACTCAGCGAGAACAGCCCCTATCTCGTCTTCCCGCTGGCCCCATGGTGGCGCCCGTGGATTGCCCCGGCTGCGCACGAAAAATCGATCCGCTTCGCGCCGGCCATGTTGCAATATTTGCTAATAACTTCCATTACTTCTGTGATTATTCCTGCCGCGTTCATTACCTCACGCAGCATCCGGAGTTGGTTCGTCCCACCCCAAAAACAAGTCTTCCGCCAGGCCCCCAGGCCCTTGCTCAATCCCTTCCCACCCTGGACGATGCGGAGCCTGTCGCGTTCGATGCGGATACTGAATTGCTCAACGTCGATGAGCAAGCGGCGATAGGGGCAACGCCGGCGGTACCCAAGTCGGACCCGGGAGCGATCCTTCTCGTAAGCGCGACCGTGACGGGGGTATTGGCGATTGCGCTCGCGCTCACGGGAACGGGTCTCCTTGCGTTGACGATTCGCCTTGCCATGGCGTGTTTGGGTGTCGTGCTGCTCGTGATTCGGTCTAGCCTATCGCCGCGGACTCCATCGGATCCCCATCCTGCCGCTCTGCTGAGTCCCGCGGTAGCGGCGGCGATCATTGCCCTATGGGCTCGTATGGTCGGTCACGAAATAGCGGATGAGTCCGCCGTGCTTACTGGGTTAATCGTGGTATCCACGGGAACCTCCCTTCAACTGATCGAGCAGGTTCGTCGCGGCCCGATGCATCGGATATCGACCATCCAGCAGGTGTTGGATGCACCGGCCCGTCGTGTGACGCCCTCTGGATATGCCATTGTGGCATCGAACCAATTGCGGCCTGGAGAGGAGTTGGTGATCGACGCGGGGGAGGTGGTGCCGGCCGATGTAGTGATAAGCGCGGGGGAGGCGACGGTACTTCCTTGGTTGGGAGCGCAGTCTGCGACGAGCAGGGTAGCGGGGCAGAGTCTTGTGGCGGGTTCGCGGGTCGTTACGGGCCGTCTTCGTGCGACGGTGAGTTGGACAGGAATGGATCGTGCCTGGTTATGTACTACGGCGGATCCTCATCGTGCGGCGCATGTGATGGCTCCGGTGACGCGGCATGCGCGTCGACTGGTGGAGCGTTGGGCGCTTGGGGCAGCGGCGGTTTCGGGGTTGGCGGCATTTTCGAACGGTTTGTCGACTCCCGCGGTGTTGTTGGCGGCCATCGCGGCCCATGCGGCGGTAGCCTCGGCGGCTACGGGGGCAACGCCATCGGTGCATGTGTTGCGAGGCGTACTAGGGGCGCTCGAACGTGGAGTGGCCTATCGTCATGCGTTGGCGTGGGAGCGAGCCGCTCAATCGACGTTGGCGGTATTTTCGGCGAGGGGGACGTTGTTGCTCGGCGAGCCTCACGTAGCGGAAATCGTCAGTCTTGGGCGTATGACGACGGAGCGGTTGTTATCGGTGGCGGCGGGAGCCGAGGCGCTGGCAAGCGATGCGATAGCTTTGGCGATCAAGCGAGCCGCGCTCGATCGACAGGTTGAACTCGATGCGGTGCGGAGTCCTCATGTGGTACCTGGGCTTGGGGTTACGGCGGTGACCTCGGCTGGTGAGCCGCTATGTGTAGGAAGCCGGGCGCTGATGATGCGCGAACATCTATCGATGGCGTCGGTGGAAAACCGGCTAGCGGAATTGGAGGCCATGGGGCGGACGGTCTTGCTTGTGGGGATTGGAGGAAAACTGATTGGATTCATAGCCTTACAAGACGGTTTGCGTCCGGGTGCGCGCGCTGCGGTTCAGCATTTGCTCGATGCAGGGGTGGAGCCGGTGTTGATGTCTGGCGATGCGCGTGAGACTTGTGAGGCGATCGCGAGATCCTTGGATATCGAGCATGTTCGTCCTGAGGTACTTCCCTCGGATCGGGCCCAAGAACTCAAGAGCATGACGGATTCGGGGGCGACGGTTGCGATGGTGGGCCGACTTGGGGAGGACGAGGCGGCGTTATCCGCGGCGGATGTGGCGATTGTGCTCGAGGCGGCGGGGTCCGCGGTCGGAGATTGGTCCGTCACGTTGGCGAGTGATGATGTGCGAGATGCGGCGGATGGATTGGTGGCGGCGCGGCGAGCCCGATTGCATGCAAGGGCAGCCATGTTTCTCGGTTTGGCGCCGGGAGTGGCGAGTGCGTTGGCCATCGCCTTTGGGCTTCTTCCTCCGGCTTTCGCCCCGTTGGCGGTGCTCGTCAGCGCGGTGGGAACCCACCTACACCTTCGGGCGGTCGCGCCATCGCAGCATGACGACACGTCCGGTTGATGCAAATACGGCGATGGCTCGTCGAGCACGCCCACCTTGGCGAATCAGCCACGCGGTGAAAGGAACCGAGTTAGAGTCGGCCATTGGCATGGTGTACTGCACGCGAGACATCCTATTTCGGATTTGTTTTCGAGCGGCAGTACTGATTTTGTGTTTGTTGAGTGCTCAACCATCGGAGGCGCAAGAAACAGAAGACTCATTGACTCCGATTCACGCTGCCTCGGATCTCGGGGATCTGATCGGCAAACCGATTCAACAAGTGCAGGTGGTGCAGACGGGGCGTTGGCGTTCGGAAGCGTTGGTGACCTCGGTGAAAATCGGCGAGCCCATGACGGGAGCGGCGGCGCGACGAGCCGCGCAGGAGTTGCTAAATACCGGTGGTTTTTCCGATGTGCAGGTGTTTGTGGAGCGGTCGGGACAGGGGGTTCGGCTTCGGTTGGAGGCGGTACCGCGACGATTGATAGCGGCACGTCGTTTGGTGGGTTCCACGCTGGACGCCACGGAGCTTTGGCAAACGATGGGGTTACGGGACGGTGATGAGCTTACGGATGAAAAGCTCGTCCAAATCCAAAAGCAAGTCCAAGACATTCATCGTTCCCGGGGATATCCTCGAGCGCGGGTGTCGGTACAAACGCGTGATACGGATGCGCGAGCAAAGGTTGTGTTGATCGTTCAGGTCGATGCGGGTCCTCCGTTGATGATCGCCGATCGCATCTTCATCATGCCGGATGCGACATGGTCCGTTCTTTCGGATGTGGCGCAACGGTATCGTGTGAGCAAAGCGGATCGATTGGATGAGGAGGCTTTGGCATCCGCGAATGTGGAATTGGAAGAAGACTTACGCGCGCGCCGTTATCCCATGGCGCGAGTTCGGCATTCTTCGGTCGTGAAGGACGGGTTTGGGTTCGTCTATGTGTATGTGCAAGCGGGTCCTCATCTTCGTTTTCGGTTCGAAGGCAATGAACGGTTCGATGCCGATCAGCTTACGGATGTCCTTGACTACGACAAGCAACTGGATCGAACCGCTGCGGCCCTGACCGATCGACTCGCATCGTTTTATCGTCGGTACGGCTTTCTCGATGTGGAGATCCACGCCGAGTCACGGGGCACTGCCACGGATTTGGTCAATGAATTGGTATTTCACATCCGTGAAGGTGAGATCGTTCAGGTATATGGAAAAGAATTTCCGTGTCTTCGAGGAGGACCGCGAAGCGTCGACGCTTTGTTGGCGGAGGTGGATGGCGTACTTACGAACGAACTACCTGGTGGTTCGTTGATAGGGAGTGTGGATCCCAAAATCGTGGACGCTACCTTGGGTCCGAAGGGAGTGACGGGGGCGCGCCCTTCGCCTTTGGAGCCAGATCCGACGCGAATCTACGACCCAGCCACGTACGACAAGGTTGTTCAGCACGTGCGGGACTTGTACCGAAGCGAAGGATTTTTGTCAGCGATGGTCGGTCCGGTGCGTGTGCTCAGAAGGACATGCCATCGGCATTCGCCGCCGGGTCAGTGTGTACCGTTGCCGTTACCGTCTCGTCCGAGCAGTGCTTGCCAATTCGATCCGCGAGGATTGCCGGTCGACGACGAGGCGCCGGATGCCCGTTTGCAATGCCGTCCAGATCGTGCGCGGGCCATCACGTGTGAACCTCGTGTGTGGTTGCATATTCCGGTCAAGCTTGGACCTCGAGCCATGTTGTACGATGTGGCGTTCGATGGGAATCGTTCGATCCCGGAAGCGGATCTGTTGGAGGCTTCGGAACTCGATGTGGGTCAACCGGCATCGAACCTGGAACTCGAGAAAGCTCGACGTCGTGTGATTCAGGCGTACCGGGAGATGGGGTTTGCTTATGCGGAAGTGCGAGCCACACTCGATCTTTCACCGGATCACACCCGCGCGCGAGCACGCTTCATCGTCAATGAATCGCAACAAGTGATCGTGGACAAGATCATCGTGGTGGGTGCGGAAAGAACGAGTGAACCGCTGATTATCGGACGAGTATCGCTGAAAATAGGTCAGCCTTATCGTGCCAGCGATGTGCGCAAGACCGAGGAGCGCATTGCCACGCTTGGTACTTTTTCGAGCGTGGCGGTATCGCTTCAGGATGCGTATGTGCCCGCGCGACGCAAGACTGTCGTGATTCAGGTGCAGGAGCGACTGCCGCAATACTTGGACATACGACCTGGGTTTTCCACGGGAGAAGGGGTACGAATTCAATTCGAGTACGGGCACTTGAACATTGCGGGGGAAGCCATTCGTTTCACCTTGCGTCTTCGGCTTTCGTACTTGCCCGATGTCTTCATCCTTGATGAGGATGTGCGAAATAACCTCGACACGCTTCCGATGTCGCGTCGATTGGAGCGGCACAATACGGCATCCGTCCTGTTTCCGGAAATAGGTCTAGGGCCACTTGTCTCGTTGAACTTCGATGGGATCGACGTGCGTTCGAACGCGCGAGACTTTGGACTGAGCAAGAATGCCCTTGCCACAACGCTGAATATTCGTCCGTTTCGCACCTTGTCCTTCGGTCTTGGAGGTTCGTTGGAGCGCAACGATGTGGCCATTTTTAGTGATCAGAGCGTGATCGAGTACTTGCAACGCCCGGGAGTCACGGGGGATCTTCGACGTTTGTTGTTGGCCCCGGATGGGTTGACGTTGGCGGTGGCCCAATTGGCCACGGTGTCTTGGGATCGTCGCGACAATCCTTTGGGGGCCACGCGAGGAACGCTGTTGGGGGGCTCTGTCGAGCATGTGCGCGCGTTTCCTGGAGAGGATAATCCGAATACGAAGCTCAGCGATTTTTTGCGCGTGAGCGGCATCGTATCGGCGTATTTACCGTTGAACGACAATGGGTTGACGCTGGCGGCGAGCATGCGAGCGGGCCGGATCATCCAGATGATGTCCAGTTCCGACACGTATCCGGATCGATTGTTTTTTTTGGGAGGCGTGGATAGCGTTCGCGGTTTCTTGCGCGATTCTGTCGTTCCCCAGGATGTGGCGGAGCGAATTCTCCAAGGCTCACCGCAGGATCCAAACCGGCTGACCGTCAATCAGGTTGCCATACGAGGGGGCGATGTATTTTTGAATCCTCGGCTCGAGCTTCGCATTCCGATGACGGCAACCGTTCATACGACATTGTTCATGGACTCTGGCAATGTCTGGGTAGAACCTGAAGCATTCGAACCCTGGAAACTGCGCTACGCGTCCGGTTCGGGCCTTCGAATTGCCACGCCGATAGGTCCTTTGGCTTTTGACTACGGGATCAATCTGGATCGTCGGTCATGGGAAGACTTTGGCGCGTTTCACTTTTCCATCGGCTTGTTCTGACCGGTTTCGAAGCTCGTTTTTCGGGGGGAATCGTAAGCGTCTGAACAGCATCGCGAGGAGTCCTTTCCGGCGGCGGGCTTCCGTGCCATGGTGTGAGATATCGCTTCCGGCGTCGAACGACCCCGGGAGTCACCATCGTTTCGCCATTCATCGGTATTCATTATCTTTTTCGGGAGCCGCCGTGCCCACCTTCGAACCTTTCGAGCATCGTCAAGCCTTGGCCCAACAAGCAAAGGGTGTGCTGCGAAAACAGATGCGGGGCGTGCGGGCAACCATACCGACGGCAGCCATGGCGCAGCGATCACGACAGTTGCAAACACGAATCATGCAACTTCCGATATGGGACCGTGTTCGAACCGTGCTGCTGAGCGAATCGGCCCACCAAAAAGGTGTATCGACCGCATGGGTAGCGCAACAAGCGCGGTCTCGGGGTATCACCGTGGCGTACCCTCGGGTGGACTACGACGCCCAACGTGTGGAGTATCGAATTGCCACGGAGGCCGACTTGGAAGATCGAGGGCTGGAAACAGCCGAGGCTCCCAAGAATGCTTTCCTCGTTCCACCGGGCACGATCGATCTGGTCATCGTGCCCGTTCTTGCCGTCGACCCAGACGGATTCTTCGTAGACGACGGGTCGGGGGCCTATGATCGCGTGCTGCGAGACCTGGCGCAGGCCATGACTCTTGCGGTTGCGTTTGAATTCCAGCTCATCCCGGAGGCACCGCGTACATCGGAGGATGTACCGGTCGCGGTCATCGTGACCGACCGACGGGTCATCGAGGCTCGTAACAAGCGGGTGGAAAGCGGATCGGAAAACACGCACCACACCAACCGAGCCTTGGAGGAGGATCGTCGTGCCATTCAACCAAACCTTATGGTTGGTCCTATCCATCGCGCTGACGGCGCTGGTGGTGGGACTGGCCATCGTACTGGGCAATGCCCGCAAGAAGGTTTTTGAGCTTCAGCAACAGATTCGTCACAAGGGCAATGAAGACGAACAAATAGTACGTCAAGCCAAAGAGGAGGCAGAAAGAATCCTGGCGCAAGCCAGACTACAAGGACAGCGAGAAGCCGATACGATCACGTTGGAAGCTCAAACGCAGCTTCGTGTCGTGGAGGGTAAAAGCCAGGAGGTGGATGCGCGACGCAAGGCCGCGGAGGTTGAAGCTCGCGAAATCCTTCTCAAAGCACGGGATGCGGCGGAAAAAGAAGCCCAGCAGGCCGCTACCGCGCAGCAACAAGCCCTCGAGGATCTCGAAAAACGATCCCAAAAACGAGAACGGGTCATTCGAGAAAAAGAAGACCTCGTCGCTTCTCGCGAACTCGAGCTGACGCGACGTGAAAAAGGACTGCAAACGCGCGAACAGCAGCTTCAATCCGAAGAAGCACGCATCGCGGAAATCATTCACGCGCAAGAAGACAAGCTGCAACAGATTGCCGGAATGTCCTCGGAAGACGCCAAAAATCGCCTCATGGAGCGATATAAGGACGATGCCCGGCGTGGGGCGGCCAACGATGCCAAGCGCATCGAGGATGAAGCGCGCGAGGAGGCGGAAAAGAAAGCCAAGCGCATCATCGGCCTCGCCATCCAACGATTCGCTGGTGAGTATGTCCAAGACCGCTCCGTCACATCCGTTCACTTGCCCAACGACGAACTCAAGGGGCGTATCATTGGACGAGAGGGACGCAACATTCGGGCATTGCAAGAAGCCACCGGCGTCGACTTCATCGTCGACGACACACCGGAAACGATCGTGGTATCGAGTTTCGATCCGATTCGGCGGGAAGTGGCGAGAATCGCTCTCGAAAAACTCATTGTGGACGGTCGTATCCATCCGACACGCATCGAAGAGGTGGTGACCAAATCGCAAGAAGAGGTGGAGCGAGCGATGCGAGAGGCTGCCGAGCAGGCCATGCTCGAGCTTTCGATCACCCGCGTTCATCCTGAAATCGTCAAACTTCTCGGTCGGTTACGATATCGGTACAGCTACGCACAAAACGTGCTCAGGCATAGCGTCGAATGCGGCTTTCTCTGTGGACTGATGGCTTCCGAACTGGGACTCAACGTCCGTCAAGCAAGACGCGCCGGACTATTTCATGACATCGGTAAGGCCGTCAGCCATGAACAAGAAGGCGGCCACGCGGTGATTGGCGGCCAGATCGCTCGAAAATACGGAGAAGATGAAGTGGTGGCCAATGCCATTGCCTGCCACCACGATGACGAACCGTGCAAGCATCTGTTGGGGCATCTGGTGGCTGCGGCGGATACGCTTTCTGGCGCACGCCCCGGCGCACGACGAGAGATGCTGGAGTCTTATGTTCAGCGACTCGAAGACCTGGAACGGATTTCCACCTCGTTTACCGGGGTCGAGCGAGCTTATGCGATCCAGGCGGGGCGGGAGGTACGTGTGTTGGTCGAACCATCCGAGGTGTCGGATGCCGAAAGCGCTCTGCTGGCACGGGAGATTGCCCGAAAAGTGGAAGAGTCCCTCACGTATCCAGGGCAGATCCGGGTGACGGTCGTCCGAGAAACGCGAGCCATCGACTACGCCAAATAGACACCTCTGCCTTCATCCCCAAAGGCGATACTTCTTCTCATATCCAGCATCCAGGTTGCGAATCGAAACCTCCACGATTCCGTCTGCATCGACCGTGTATCGTTCTTCCACAAGAGGACCAGGACTGGCCAAACGTCGAACGGGTATCGTGCGAAGATCCTCTTTCCCTTCACAAAGCATCGGATCGAATGGAAATAACGCCTCCGCAAAGGGTGTGATATCGCCCGAAGGAACCCCCGACGAATCGATATCATCGCATTCGACATATCGAAAGTGCCCGATATTATGGGCAGCACGATAGGTTCGACTCGATGTCACACAACGTTCTTGCGACAGGGGCATGCATGTATCTTTGGTGAATACCGGATCGAAGGAGACGACCGCACCGTCCCGAAGCTCACGAAATACTCCAAATACCCGCGAAAAACGGTCTGCCAATCGATATCCCGCTTCCTTGTCCCCCGCGATCGCAAGCCCAATGGCTGTCGCCGCAGAGGGATAAGGAGAACGATGAACTCGTCGACCGTACTTATGCTTGAGCGTCCGCCCAACCGCGGGCAAAGCACTCGCTCCTCCCACCACGTAAATACCAGCAATACCAAGCAAATTTCTCGTATCGCCGCCACCCTCTCCGCGTTCGACCACATGCATCATCGCCTCGATACTCTGTTCGATCAGCGGCGTGCAGGCCTCGTAAAACGTGGATACGGGTAACGCGACTTCCCGCACGGGCGCATGCTCTCCCCACGCGGATTCCACATCCACCAATACGCGACGAGACCCTTGGACCAAACTTTCTTTGGCTTCGCGACACACGCTAACCAACCGCTCACGACGTGGATCGCTTTCCGACAGCTCCATCATACCTTTCTCGCCGAGCACGAGATCGGCCAATACCGTATCGAAATCGTCGCCCCCAAGACGCGGGATTCCAGACGTATACACGATATCGTGGTTCTGACCGTTCATGCGTACCAAAGAAGCATCGAACGTCCCACCGCCCAGGTCGTACACTACGACATGCTCACGTTTCGAAGTGATCGTGGAACGATAACGATGAGCGTATTCAAAGCCGGCGGCAGAAGGCTCATTGAGCAAAGCAAGAACTTGAAAGCCAGACTTCTGAAAGGCGTCGATCGTGAGAAACCGTTGGGTGCCATGAGCATTCGCGGGGGTGGCAATCATCACGGGAATGCTTTCCAACGGATGCAATGCAGCCTGCATGCTCGATTGCGACCGCAGATCGTTGTGAAGCGAGCGAAGAAAAGTTACCAGCAGATCGATCAAGGGCATACGAAGGCTTCCCACCTTGACAACATGGTCCGGTCGAACCGTGGGTTCCGTCAGCATTCGCTTGAACGATCGCAGCACGACCCACGAGGGGTCAGAGGCGCACGCATGCGCTGCCCAACCACAGCGCAACTCACCATTTCGCTCAGCGACGAGCGATGGATACCAATCCGCGAAGTCACCATCCTCGCTGGCGAAAGAGACGATGGGATAATTGCCTCGATCGCATGCAGCGACAACCGTACGCGTGGTTCCGAAATCGATTCCTAGATGCACGGCAGCTTCCTATGGCTCTTACTACCCATGCGTATTCTACGAAACAATCGGTACGAGCGGGGGAACAGTCCACGCAGGGCGAGCTTCATGATGAACTCGATCCCCACGGACCCACCATGATCCTTCGGGACGGATCCAATCGTGATGTTGCAGCCACGTAAGCAGAGGCTGGGATTCCGACGGTCCTATCAGCGCTTCGTATAATGCGACGAGCTGGCGGGTTGAAAACCGTTCTGGAAGCAACACGAGGGGGATGGACGACTGGGCAGTTTGCAGGCGAACGCGTTGCCAGACCTTCTGCAAGACGACATCATGGTCGAAGGCAAGGCGAAGGGGCTTGTCTTGCTTGTCCACCGGAATGCCTTGACGAAGAGAAACGAATTCAGCCGAAGCCGCGTCATCCCCTCCTTGGGGTTCGGGCAAATCGCCATGCCGCACCCACGCGAGAAATACGGCGCTCACCACGCGACTTCGAGGATCTCGCCATGGGTTTCCGAATGCACCCAATTGTTCGATAGGTGTGGATCCGAGATCTCCAATTCCCGTCTCTTCCTGAAGCTCACGACGTGCGGCGGTTTCCAGGTCCTCATCCATGTCGACGAATCCCCCAGGCAACGCCCACTGCCCTTGAAATGGCTTGTTTTTTCGCTGAATTAGCAAAAGCCGCAGATCGACCTGCTCTTCCCACCAGATTGCCGTGAGCACGGCAAGATCGGCGGCCAGATTCGGGCCCAACCCATAACGGCTTTGTATCTCCGCGATTTCCTCACGCGTCATTCCGTGATCATCTCTGCCTGCACCGACCATCCCCGCACCTCGAGTGTTGGTGTTCAGATAATCTTGTGCGACGAGCCCTGCGCAAACGCAAGGGGGATGTTTTCGTGGCGCACTCGTTACCCTCTGGGTGGGCAACGTTGATCTACGAATGGCGCCCAAGTGAGTGATCACGGTATTTGAAAAGTCTGACGGCGCAAACCAAAGTCGCATGCGTTCGAGTTTCATCCCAACCTCATGCGATCGCCACTAGCCGAGCGCTCGACGTCGAAACGATTGAGCAGCCGCCCTCGTATCGTGCATGATATCGTCAATCAAGCGCACGATCCGCCAGCGGGGAGTTGAAAATGGCTAGGAGCCTCTACATCAGCGCCGCCGAGCCACACAGCGGCAAGGTCCTCATCGCACTCGGACTCATGGGGGTCCTCGATCGCACGATCCATCGCATTGGTTTCTTCCGTCCGGTCGCTGTGCCGTATCGACTGACGGGTTCCGAAACCACGGTTCCCGACCGCGACGTTCACCTGATGCGTGAGGTCTTCTCGCTCGATGGCGAGGTGAGCGAGATGTTTGGTGTGACGAGCAAGCAGGCCGAAACGATGACCGCGGCTGGACAGCAAGGCGCGCTGCTCGAACGAATCCTCGAGGCTTACAAACAACTCGAGGGAAAAGTGGACTTCGTGATCTGCGAAGGAACCGACTTTCTCTCCACCACCCCGTCGATCGAATTCGACTTCAACACCGAAGTCGCAAGGGATCTCAACGCACCCGTGGTGCTCGTGGTCGACGGCTCTTCGAACGAGGCGGATGAAATTTTCTCGAAAGCGAAGATCGGATTCGACGGGTTCCGTGCCAAGGGCTGTGAGGTGCTCGCGGTGTTCGTGAACAAGGTGCGTGGATCAGGATGTGAAATGTTACGAGCCGAACTCGCACCACGGCTCAACGATGCGGGGATCGCGCTCGCCGCTTTCTTACCCTACGAGACAACCCTCGCGATGCCGCGCATGGACGAGGTCACCGCGCAACTCGGCGGTCGTGTGCTTTACGGAAAGAACTATTTGCATAACAAAGTGGGCAAGACTGTCGTGGCATCGGGCTCCGTCGAAACGATGATCCCGCTGCTCGACAATAACTTGCTGCTCGTCACGCACACCGATCGGCACGACGCCATCTTGATGGCGCTCGTCTCCCTGATGAGCCATACCGCGCCCAACATCGGAGGGATCGTGCTTTCTGGCGAGCAGGAGCTGGCGGCGCCGGTGCGAGAGCTGATCGAAGGGCTGCCAGGACCGCGGATCCCGATCGTGCGTTCGCCAAAGCCAACCTACGAGACGGTGCTCGCGCTGACCCGGGTGCGCGCGGGAATCGAGCCCGGTCATGCGCGCGAACTCGAGGTGGCCCGTCAGCAGTTCGAGACCAGCGTGGACACGGAAGCGCTGACCAAGGCGATTCGTTTGAGCGCACCGCGAATCATGACGCCGAAGCTCTTCAAGTATGAGCTGATCACGCGTGCCCGTGCCGCTAAGAAACATATCGTCCTGCCCGAAGGAGAGGAGGAGCGTATCCTCGAGGCGGCGGATGCATTGCTTCGGCTGCGAGCCGTGGAGCTAACGCTGCTCGGCAATCCGGAAAACGTGCTCGCCAAGGCTGGTCAACTCGGTATTTCGCTCGATGGCGCACGGATCGAAAACCCGAAAACGAGCGCGTGGCTCGATGAATTCGTCGCTATCTACCAACGCGCCCGCGCTCATAAGGGAATGACGTTCGAGGCGGCGCGTGAGTACGTACTCGAACCCACGGTTTTTGGAACGTTGATGGTCCACACCGGCCACGCGGATGGTCTGGTAGCGGGCGCCACGACTTCGACGGCGATGACGATCCGCCCCGCGTTCCAGGTGATCAAAACGCGCAAGGGCTTCAGCATCGTCTCCTCGGTTTTTTTCATGTGCCTCGAGGATCGGGTGCTGGTTTACGGTGACTGCGCGGTCAATCCCGATCCAACTGCTTCACAGCTTGCCGAGATCGCATTGGCGAGCGCCGAAACCGCGCAGGACTTTGGGATCGAGCCAATCGTGGCGATGCTTTCGTATTCGACCGGCGAGTCAGGGCAGGGCGCAGACGTCGAGAAGGTCAAAGAAGCAGTGAAGATCGCACGTGCGGCACGGCCTTCGCTTCTGCTCGAAGGACCACTGCAATACGACGCGGCCGTGGACGCGAGCGTGGCGAAAACCAAGCTGCCAGGCTCACAGGTCGGCGGTCGTGCAACCGTGTTCATCTTCCCCGATCTCAACACCGGCAACAACACCTACAAAGCCGTACAGCGTTCGGCGCGAGCGATCGCGATTGGACCGGTGCTTCAAGGGCTCAACAAACCGGTCAACGACCTGAGCCGCGGCTGCCTTGTCGAGGATATCATCAACACCGTGGCAATCACCGCGATCCAGGCTCAAGGGGCGCGAGGCGGGGGAGCTTCACACTCGTAGGATCGGTTTGGCGAAATAGCTATTTCGGCTGTTCGGTCACCGGAGCGAGCGTCGTACGGCAGCGGGCGATTCGTTTTCGACTCTGCAAAACTAGTGTAACATATTGAATTTATTATTATTTATCTAGAGTCTGACTCCAGCGGCCACAACCTATCCGTTACCTGTCGTACGGGAAGCGCACGTTCGGTTCCGCCTGCATCTCGCGGAACATAGTCATTTCGAGCGGTTTCCCGCCCCTCCCGCACCTCGTCGGTTGCCGTGGCTGCTACCTTATGCGACGACCCCCCGGCAAAGACGAAGGGGATATTTTCGAAGCGGCCACCTTGTTTTCCCCAAACCTTACGCCACCCCAAAGCCCGTTTCAGGAGAGCATTCTTGCACCACACTGCGCACAGCCATCATGCCATGCTCCAGGGGTTGCTCCGGGAGCATGGGATACCCTCACAAATACAAGGGGATTGGCTGAAGCTCCCCCAGGGCATGACGTGCCGCGTCTCGGTTTCCAATCTCGAATCGACACCTTCGGTGACAGCCGTACAGCTCGACTTCCAGCTCGAGCTTTGGGCGGGGCAAATCATTGTGGATTCCTGCCATGGTGTTGGAAGCACGCGGGATGAAGCGGTGCGTAGCGCGTTTAACCTGTTGTCACAAAGCACGCTTCCCCCACTTTCGGTATCCCTTTTCGGTCTCCATCGCCCTGCGATTCGAAAAACCATCGAGGTGGACGGGGTCGAACGAACCGTCACGTGGTCGATATCGTCGGTGCCGCTTTCGCAAACAGAAACCTCGCGGCCATGGCTCCAGGCTTTCGAGGCGACCTTGTCTCGATCGACCATTCCTACCGGTCTGCATTGGGTGCGCGTGACCCACATACAACTCGATCGGAACCCGATCGTGTGGGAAGTGTTGTTGGATAACAAGCCCTGGGAATTCGGCCAGGAGTCTTTGCACGACGCGCCATGGCCTTCGCGGGACGGATACGCCAGCGAGCGCCTATTTGCCATGCTGCAAGGAGGCGTGGACGTAAGCCGCGCCGTGGCTCGAATGATCGAGGCCGCGGGCGCACCGGATAAGGACATTCAGCCCGTGTTGATGGCCGATGGGGCCACCGCTCGGGAAGCGCAAGCGTTGCTCGCCTTCGTCCCGCTGGCGTTCGGTCGCATGGTGCTGCAATCCTTGCCCGTTCATTTTTCGGAAACGGCCCTGGTTCGAAACGATCGCGGGCAGCAAGGCACGGAAATTCTTCTATCCGACGATCCCATTTTCGCGCGCGCGCAGGACCTTGCCGCCGATGCCTGGCAGGCAACCACCTTTACACAAGACGAATTCCTTGCGGTCGCGATGCGTAGCGCCGAAGTCCACGCGGTCAATCAAGCCATCGAACAAGGTGCGCAGGCTTGCGACCTGATCGTTTCTCCCCCCACCATCACCCTGAGCCCTGATGATACTGCGTCGCCGTGACATGAACATCGCACTTGCTTCTCCATCGTGCAGTACATCGCCATGGGTCGAACCAATCCAGCCCGTCGCGGCTAGCTACCCAACGCGCAAAGGTCTGCTTTTACAGTGCGTTTCGATACTCGTTCAGGCAGGAGGCGTAGCGTGAAGACGGCTGTCGTCTGCCTCGGCAATGAGTTGGTCGGTGACGACGGAGTGGGCATGCGAGTCGCTCGCGTCCTTGACCAACTTCACCTTCCAGACAACATCGATGTCGTGGTCCGGCCGTTTCTTGGATTGGACCTCGTTGATTTGCTTCATCAATACGAGCGGCTGGTGATCGTCGACGCCATGACGAGTGGCCGCCCCGCGGGAACTTGCGTTTGCCTCGATCCATCGGAGGCGAAAGCCATGGCGTCGCACCCGTCGTGTGCGCACGGCCTGGGTATCGCGGAGGTCATGCAGCTCGTCGACAAGCTGTATCCGGATCGCAAAGGCCGTGTGATCGGTTTCGTGGGGGTCGAGGCTGCCGCCCTCCAGCAGTTCGAGGTTGGATTGAGCGAGCCCGTGGCGTGCGCGTTGCCCAAGGCGGTGGAGGCGGTGCTGCTTATGGTAGGTGGGCTCGAAGCGTGGTGGGAGGAGGCAAGACGGCTGGCTGAAATCGAGTCTCGAACCACAATGACGCTCGAGCAGATTTTATAATATATTCAATAGGTTATTACTGTTTCGGATTTCCGGGGCCGCGAAGGAATCCCCATGAGCAAGAGCCGGTGGAACAGACGTCCGAATCGATTTTGACAGCGGAGCCAGAGGAAGGTTTGGAGAAGGCCGCGGTGTCCCGAAACCCGCATAAAATCCGCGAGATACAAAGGCCGCGTCAAACCTCGAGCAACTCGAACCGTCGGTCATGAGCCCCGTATCGGCTTGCCCACCAACCGTGTCCCATGGTTTCCGTTTCGCAAAAAATGCAAATACGGCGCTACCACCCCGTTTTTGGGAACTCGCGTGCCATCATAGGTAATCGTCACCACCGGCACTCCCGTCCGCTGACGTATCTGCGCGGCCATCGCCTCGGTGATGAGCGACGGACAACAATACGCCGGGCTGAGCTGCACGAACAGCTCGATATCCGGATAAACATGCATCAAATGGTGTATTTTCAGCAGGTTGTCGAAGCTCTCCCCCGTGTGCTGCACGGTCACCCGATAGGGCGCAAGCACCTTTTCCATTTTCATCTTCGAAACGCGAGGCTCAGGCCCCAACACCCGCTCGAATTGCCGGACCAAGTCCCGCTCGAGGGCCTGTGCCGCCAGCAGCATCAACCTGCCTTGAACCGCCTGGGCTACCTTCCCCTCCCGCACCCATTTTCGCAAATACGCAGCCGCGATCAGCTTCGTGTATTCCATATAAGGGGTCGTCACCACCTCCGCGCCTTGCGCCTCGAGCGTTGCGATCAACCCCTGGTTGAACACATCGTTGTCGCGTACGTATAAATCCCCAAATATCGCTACCTTAGGACGTTTTTCGTCCCGGCGGCGAATCGCCGAAAACCGCGAAACCACCTCCTCCACCACCGGCAATAACGTCTCGCCCGTCTCGAATGCCCGCGCCAACCGAACCAGACTATCCTCCAGCAACCGATCGGTTTGCCCTGGCTCCAGCTCGTACGGACGGATTTTGCAGCCCATGCGCCGAAGATTCCCCGCGCATACAAACACCCGGACCTGATTGGCGATGGCCCGCATCGATATATCCTTGCCCGTCATCTGTCCGACATACACGCGCGCGTGCTCGAAGCCTTCGCCCCTTTCCTCCAGAAGACTCTGCATGACGAGCGGAAACGCGCCGATATTGCACCCCATCTGAGAACTATGCGTCCACAACGCCGCTCTCGAAGGATCGAGCCCATGCTTTTTGACATAGGTCACGAAGCCTTCCACCATCACGTTCAGCGGAATGCATTGACCGCTGTTGTGTTGCAACGCTTGCGTGATGAGCAGCGAATCCTCTTCGAGCACACGGGCATCGACCCCTTCGCGACGAAAGCTTGCCGCCATCATGGTGCAGGCATAGCGATCCCAACAGGGCAACAACAAAACGCGATCCCGCAAGTCATACAAGGGCTCTTGCACCACGGCTCGGTGTGGCGATGGCGAGCGTTTGGACTCCGAAGCAGAAGCGTGATGATTGCGAAATGTCCTGAGGGCCGCTTCGATCCGCGTCTCGTATCCCACCTGCGAATCGTGCTCGTCGAGTTGAAGTACCAAATAGGGTTTGCCCCGACGATCTAGGATGCGACGCACATATTCGATGGCGCAGCTATCCGGAGCACATTTGAAGGATGTGACGATCACGGGATAAAGCCCTGGTGTCGAGGCAACTGCTTCCGCGGCCGCGAGCGTTTGTGCTGGATACGCCCAATGGATCAACGAGAGCAGGGGTTCGATCGATTGCAGATGAGCCTCGGTGACCTCCACCATCGACTGCGAAAAACAACGAACCCCCAGCGCCCCAAATAGCTCGGGAATATTCTTGTTCATCGACGCCGAAAGCACCGTATACGGTCGCCCTAGCAACACCACCGCAAGCTCATTCGGCGCTTTGTCCCGCTGCTCCTGCATGATGCGGGGTAGCGACGCTTTTCGCTCTCGCACGGTTTTCAGCGCATCACGATACGCGCTAGCGACCTCGCCCCATCGCAACGTGGCACCAAGCACGGGCCGTAGCGTATGCACGAGCCGTCGGATTCGTGTTCTCTCACGCTCACCGTTTTTCAACACGGGAGTCAGAAGCTTGCTACGCACCAACGGGTCGGGAATCGTAGCCGCAAGGGTTGCCGCATACTGACTGTAATAACAAAAATTTCTGCGCGTTCCCACGGGCCGATCATCGTCTTCCAAATAATGCGGACTGAACACGTAGTCCGCCTCGTGGGCAAGCTTGGCCACATGTCCATGATACGCTGCCATCGGCGCACAGAACTCCGCTCCCGCAAGACGTTTCCCTATACGGACAGCGTCTTTGAACCCTTCGCTGCTCACCGTAGAAACACCTAGATTAGCGAAAAAATTCCGCCATAACGGAAGATCTTCGTGAAGCGTGATACTCGCGGGTATCCCGATCGTGATAGGCCATCGTCTCTTGGTCGCTGGCACCTGCCAATGCTTTCGCCATGCCTTGAGCAACTGAAACCCGCTTCGATTGACGGATACATATCGCTCCGTTTCGTAATCTCGTCCGCAAAGCATCCCGTAGGCAACGCACTCGTTTCCGACCGTGGCCAGCTTGAGCTTGCAGTGGTTGTTGCACAACCCACAGTCTTGCTCTTGCATCGGGATCGTCTCTTTCCACAGTTCGAGCCCGCGAAATATCGTCTCCTTGGGCGGTTGTTCTTCGATCAACAGCGCCGCCCCAAGCGCTCCGGTCAAATGACAATACCGGAAAACATGGATGGGTTTTCCAAGACGTTGTTCGAAAGCCGCCACCAAAGACCGGTTTTTTGCCGTCGCTCCTTGAAAATGGATCCGATGGCCTATGGCGGATTCCCGAGCCACCTTCCGAAGATAGTTCTCACATACCGCGTGCAGCGCCGCCGCCAATACCTCATCGACCTCATAGCCCGAAGCCAGGTAATGGTTGATGTCCCGCTCCATGAATACCGTGCAACAATCGCTCGTTAGCGGCGCTCTCTGACCCTGGGTTCGCCGCGCGCACGACGCGAGTTGGCAGCCCAACCGGTTTGCTTGCTCCTCGATGAAACTCCCCGTGCCCGCCGCGCATACGTTATTCATGACGGAAAACGTCACCCGTCCCTGGGCAAGGGTCGTGAACTTCGCGTCCTGACCACCAATCTCGATGATCGTATCCACTCGCGGATCCAACGCATGGGCGGCATGGGCATGGGCGGTGATCTCGTCCATGATTTCGTCGGCACCCACGATCGCGCCAATCAATTTTCGACCCGACCCCGTGGTGGCCACACCCGCGATCTGCAACGCCACGCCATGTTCACGCATCAGCGTATCGATCACCTCGAACAACGCCTGGGTCGCTTGCAAGGGCTGCCCCGCCGTTCTCGTATAAAACCCCGCGATCACGCGATCGGAAATCTCACGCTCTTGCCCGTATGGCGCTTCATCCTTCGCACCAAGCAATACGGCCTTGGTACTCGTCGAGCCAATGTCGATCCCGAGCCAGGCACGGCAAGATTCGCCCTTTCGAAGAGGCTTGAAGACATCCACTTCGACAGCAGCCGCGCCGTGAATGCCGCGCGGTTGCAGACATAGCTGTCGCGTTTGCGAAAAGTCCGGATAAGAAGATCGCCGCAGCTCGAGCGGTGGATGAATATAACGTTTTTGTACGGAAGCCGACCGCATGAGGTCCTCCATCCCCCGAAGGACAACAGGCTCAACACGACCCGATCGCACATCGGCATCCATGAGCAACGCCGCACCCATCGCGCCGAAAAGATGCGAACGACCATCCACCTGCAAGCGCCGATCGATCATCTTCTCCAAATGGCGCCCCACCGCCTCGTTGCGACTGACACCGCCGGCAAATACGATGGGCCCGGCGGGAATGTCGCGCCCCCCAAAGAGCGTGTCCACGACGTTGGCCGCAAGACCGTGACACAATCCATTGCAGATCGCCTCGAGGCTATACCCTTGCTGTTGCGCGTGAATCAAATCCGTCTTCGCGAAGACAGAACAACGCGACGCAATCGTGGGCATCGATCCATTGGCCAAAAACGCGGTACGACTGAGGGCAGCGCTGCCCTCGAGCCCCAACCTTCGCGCTTGCTGATCGAGAAAACTCCCCGTTCCCGCAGCGCAAGAACTGCTGCCGCGACTCTCCTGATACGAACCATCCGCGCCAAAACGAACCAACGTAAACGTTTCTCCCCCCACCACGAGCAACGCGTTCATCGAGCCGTACACGAACCTCGCCGCGTGAATATACGCAACGACGGAGTCGTACGGCTGCTGCGCCACAACCACGGCCGGCGCCCGAGACGTGGCGCCCACCGCGCGAATTCGCGTCCAGTCAAGCCCGACCAACAGTTGTCGCAAGGTTCCCGAAACATCGCCACGATGCAGGGCATACCCTTCGCAAGCCACCTTTCCCTGCCGATCCACGCAGGCGAGGGAAACCGCCACGGAACCTACGTCGACCCCAAGCACAAGGGACGCGTCGTCGATTCTTGCCTCAACCATAACGAGTCCTACAACCGATCGTCACACCCCCTGTTTGCCCGTAATGGACAGGGTTTGCCACAGGATTTCGCAGGGGAACTGACGAGAATAGAGGCCCATCACACGCGAAAGGCGAGCGTTGAGCGGTTCAAGCGAAAGGCACCTGGTCCTTCCGATCAGCGTGTGGGGGTCATTCGTGGAATTTTTTATTGTTCTTGGCCATCTCGATCAAAACCGGAGCAGGCTCCCAACGCGCGCCGAATCGATCGTGATATCCCTCGATTCGACGCAAAATTTCGCTGGCCCCCACGGAATCCACGTAGCGGAAGGGGCCGCCTCGGAAGGGCGGGAAACCGAGACCAAATACCGCACCAATATCGCCGTCCCTCGGGCTGCGCAGGATGCCGTCGCCAAAACAACGCAACGCTTCGTTGACGAATTGCAGCGAACAACGCATCTGAATCTCTTCCGGAGGCAACGTCTTGTCCGGATGAATGCCCAACACCTCGTACACACTCGTATCGACGTGCTTGCCCTTGCCCTTCTTTTTCGCGGCTTCGCCGTACAAATAAAAGCCTTTCGCGTTTTTCCTGCCCTTGCGATCATCGGCTACCAACTTCGTCATCGTATCGGGCGGGGTCATGCGCTCTCCAAAGGCCTCCACCATGATCGGCCCAACATGCGCCGCAATGTCGATCCCAACTTCGTCGAGCAAGGTAATCGGACCCACCGGCCATCCCCAGCGCTTCATCGCACCGTCGATCTGCTCGATGGCTACCCCCTCCGCAAGAATGAATGCCGCCTCGTTCATCAGCGGTCCAAGGATGCGACTCGTATAAAAACCAACCCCATCGTTCACCACAATCACGGTTTTTCCCTGCTTCTTGCCGAGAGCCACCGCCGTGGCCGTCACCCACGGTGCGGTTTTTTCCGTCACGATGACCTCGAGAAGCGGCATCTTATGAACCGGACTGAAGTAATGCATCCCCACCACAAGCTCCGGATGCTTCGCTTCCGCCGCGATCTTGGTGATGGGAATCGACGAGGTGTTGGAGGCAAAAATGGTGCTCGGACCACAGGCCTCCTCCACTTGCGCAAGGACCTTGCGCTTGAGATCGAGGTTTTCGAAAACCGCCTCGATCATCACGTCCGTATCCCGCAACCCCTCGAACTCGATCGTCCCGGAAAGTAGTGCGGATTTGCGCAACTTCTCGAACTTGGTAATCTGGCGTTTCTTCAATCTTTCCGCATAGATATCATTGACATACTGATAGCCTCGGGCAAGACCTTCGAGGTTGATCTCCTTGAGACGGATGGGCAAGTTGGCGTTTTGCATCGTGACGTAACAGATGCCTCCGCCCATCAATCCGCCCCCCAACATTCCCACGCGATGGACATCGCGCGGCTTGATTTCCGGATCATCCACACCGGTGTCTTTTTTGAGAGCCGTGACCGCATTGAAAATGCCGATGAGCTGTCGGGAGGTTTCGCTCATCACCAGCTCGCCGAAGTAGCGGGCTTCCAGGTCCGAAGAGGCTTCGAATCCCTTGTCCGCATACGTCTCGAGCACGTCGAGGATGCGCTCGGTAGCGGGATAATGCCCATAGGTTTTCTTTTGGGTCATCTCTCGCGCCTTGCTGAACAACACCTTTCGCCCCACCGGATTGCGTTCGAGCGCAAGAGACGTCAGCCCTTTGGCGTCCAGCGTGATTTTGCTTGGCTTGACCTTGAGCGAGCCTTTTTTCGCAAGGTCCAACGCTAGCTTGCTCGCGACTTCCACCAACGCGGATTTTCGGACGACCTCCGCGGCCACCCCAAGCTTTTTCGCTTTGCTTGGGCGCATGTTTTTGCCGGTCAATCCGAAATCCAACGCGGCCTGAAGCCCGATCAAACGAGCAAGACGTTGCAACCCGTTGCTTCCCGGCAGAAGACCGAGTTGCACCTCGGGAAATGCGAGTACGGTTTTTTTGTCGTCGGATAAGACGCGCGCGTGGCATGCCAACGCGAGTTCGAATCCTCCGCCCAAGGCAGAGCCGTTGATCGCGGCAACCACTGGTTTTTCAAGCTTCTCGAGGCGTAGAAACCCCCGTTGCCCGATGCGTGACAGCGCCTCGGCATCCGCCGCGGTCTTGCATGCCTTGAGCATGTCGATGTTCGCTCCGGCAATCCACGTATCGGCTTTTCCGGAAACAATGATGGCCGCTTTGACCGAAGGGTCCGCATCGAGCTTGGCAATCAACGCCTCGAATTCATCGGCAAAAGATGCCTGCAAGGTGTTGACCGCCTCTCCGGGGACATCGAAGGTGACCACGGCCACACCGTCCGATCGAAGCTCGAAAGAAAGGTTCTTGTTGCTGTTGTCACTCATCACGCCACCTCCAACACCGCGGCTACGCCCATCGCACCACCCGCGCAAATGGTCATCAGCGCAAACTGCTTCTGCCTACGCTTGAGTTCCTTGAGCCCCTGCATCACCATGCGCGCTCCCGTCGCGCCAAAGGGGTGACCAATCGCCACGGAACCACCATTGACGTTGAAACGCTCCGGATCGAGTTCGCCCAGGGGCTCGCTCAACCCCAGGTGCTCCTCGCAGAACTTGCGGGAGCGAAGCGCTTCGAGCGTGCAAGCCACCTGCGCGGCGAAAGCCTCGTGCATCTCGACCAAGTCGATATCCTTGAGAGTCAATCCCGCCTTCGCCAACGCTTTGGGAATGCCAAATGCCGGCGCGATGAGCAATTGCCACATCGGATCGACCGCCGTATAAGCCCAGGAACGCAAGTACCCCATCGGCTCGAGCCCCAACGCACGCGCCTTGGACTCACGCATCACCAAGATCGCCGCTGCACCATCGGTCAACGGCGAGGCATTGGCCGCCGTGATCGTACCGTGCTTCTTATCAAACACGGGACGAAGCTTGGCGTAATCCTCCAGCTTCGAATCGTTGCGAACGATATTGTCCTGCCGGAACGCCTCTTTATAGGGAGGCGCCACCACCGGCATCACCAGGTCGTCATAAAACCCTTCCGCCCACGCCTTGGCCGCTTTGCTATGGGATTGATGCGCGATCTCATCCTGCCAAGCACGCGAAATTCCCCAGTCTTTCACCATCATCTCGCAATGCTGGCCCATCGTCAGCCCCGTGCTCGGCTCCATCGAATACCCAGGCGTCGGCGGGACCAAATCCCCCGGCGATACCGTGGAAAGCAGACGAACCCGATCCATCGCCGTCTTCGCCTTCTGCATCCCCATTAACGCAACCGTCAGCTTGCGACTCACCCCCAGCGGCAAATCATCCATGCTATCCGCCCCACCCGTGATCATCGCATCATGCTCCCCATACGCAATCGCCTGGATCGCCGTCGTCAACGCCTGAACGCTCGTCACACAAGCTTGCGTCACACTGTGAGCCACCGTCACGCTCTCGTCGAGCACCGTGCGGATAACCACCTCCCGCGCCAAGTTGATGTAGTCCAGCGAGGGCATCACCTGCCCAAATACGCAGCCCGTTATCTCTTTCGGATCCACCCCCGTCCGGTGAATCAACTCGTTGACCACCGTGGCCGATAACTCCAACGTCGTCATCGACTTGAAACCAGATCCTTGTTTCAAGAACGGCGTTCGAAGACCGGATACGATAGCCACACGGTCTGCCCCGTTGCTTTTTGCCTTGCTTGCCATGAACCCTCCTTGGGATACCCATCTTTCGGGCGCTGAATGGCGATTCAGTTTATGCCACGCTAGAACTGGTGACGCACCGTGTCAACGGTGCCTTGCAATTAGTTTTCCCCCCTACCGCTTCCGATACACCGACCCCAAATCCCACCCCGCCCCCTCCTTCGACAATACCATCACCACCGAGGGTGCGGTTGCCCCTGCCACCCGAAGCCCTCCCACCACGCCGAGCCGCAACGTTCGCGCCAATACCCTGGGATCAAACGAGGAAAGACGGGGAGGATGCTTGACGATGGAACTGGCTCGCGCGGGATCGTCGGCCGCAACGAGGGCCACCAAACTCGCCACCCCCACCGGGCCCACGGGGCGAACCACATCCACCATCAGGGCAAACGCGCGAGATTGCCTACGATTTTTGAATTCCTGCGATCCCATTACGGAAAGCTCCACTTCGTGGCCGGAGCGCGACAGAATCGAGGCCAGGGTGGCCCCTACCTCGACCAGATGCGCGCAGGAGGCCGGAGCCAGAAGCTTACAAGCGGGCCCACCCCAGGTTTCCGTCACTGCCGACGACGAAAACGGGCCGAGTCCGAGATGGGCGAGACGCGCCGGCTGAATGGAATCGACCAGCCGCTGCGCCACCCCAGGCGCATCCCAGTCGCCTGCTTCTCGTCCCGTGCGCAGTACGATCCAACCCACCGCCCCCGCATCGAAGGCGATCGCGTCGTGACGGGGCTGGTGCAAGCCGGCCCCAAGCCAGCCAATATCCGCTTGTTGCGCCTCGAAAGAACGCAGGGACGTCTTCAGATCGGGCGCCGGGGTGATGCGGATACGACGCAAAAACGATGGCCCGCGAGCCGCATGAGGATTGCGTTCCAGCGTGATTCCTCCGCGCCCCGGCACCGCCAGAAAAGCTCCCGTGCCGTCCGGCCGCGAAGGCGTCGACCCCAGGGACGTCAACACGACCAGGGGCGACGACAACGCCTGAGCCAAGGCCATCGGTTCCACCTGACGAAAAATCGCCACGCCCAGGTCCGACCGATCCACCTTTCCTTCGGGAATCTCTTGCAATATCGCCCCTGCCGCGCTGCGTCGCGCTCGCTCCACCGAAGCGAGCAAGTCCCTCGCCGTCAACGACGATCCTCGCGCGGAAACAAGCCCTTTTCGCAACCGCACGCGGGTATTTTCCCCCTCCCGCTCCGGCATCCCCTCCGCCAAAGAAGCATAGATGTTACCGGAAAGGTCCTGACGATAGACCGGCTCGAAGACCGCCGAGCCGATCAACGCTACCAATGGATCAAATAAATCATAAGGATCCAACACGGTGGTGTCGTGAGGCAGCGAAAACGACAGTTCTCCCCCCACCGGAATGCGGCCCATCGAGCGCGCAGGCCCAGCCAGCATCCCCACGAAGGCACCCGCCATCGCCCCCAACAGGCCTCGCCGACTCGTCGAAAAGCGATTCACAACACCCACAACTCCTTGTGCGTGGCCACCAGCATGTTCCGACGATGCGGGCCGTCGGGCGGACAGACCGTAAGCGCTTGAATTCCATCAACAATTGGTACTTCTAGCCGCTTTTCGACCCTTCCATTCGCTCGCCACGTCCGCAACACCAACGCATCGAGTTGCGGATTCAGAACGTTTTTGCTTGCCAATAACTCCGGCTCCCCATCCAGATCCACATCCGCTATCGCGAGTTGCGCGCCCACATGCAGCAAACGATGCTCCCTTGCCCGATCGTCGCGAAGCACCACGCTCCCATCGGTGGGATTGCGTACCGCCCACACGTCCGTGGTCGCACCTTTCGCATCCACGATACGCTCGAAAGCATACGCGTCGAAGGCAAAGGGCGCCGCCGGAGCCGACGATTCCCCGGTCATGCAAGGGGAAAGCTCCGCGGCCAAAGAACCCACCCTTCGCTGCGCGCAGGCCACCCCCGACGGCCCCGAAAGGGGCATCCCCTCATAGCTGCCCACCACGGAAAAGTTGGGATCGAGACGCACCGACATCGCTCTGTCGGTCAGCCCGACGTCGAGACCGCCCACGCCCACAACCATCGTTGCCAACGGCTCCCGCCACGGGGAAGGCGCGATGGAGGAAAGATCGTTCCATGCTTTTTCTTTCAACGTCACGATGCGCCCCTGTCGAATCCGTCCTTGAAGAATCGTCCGACGCGTCATCATATATAGCGCGATAGCCCCATCTTCGCCCCAATCTCCACAAGCCAACGCCACCACTTCCGCCGCTGGCATCGGTACTTTTCGAGGCGTTTGAGCCACCAGCGGAATCGGAGCAAGGAACGATCGTACCTCCGCATCCAACCGGGCTCGCCCAAACCCATGGGCCGACGGCCCCGGGACACCGCCTCGCGCCTTATCCCAAATATTTCTCGCCATCGGATAGCGATCCACCGTCACACGCACCTCTCCCGAGGCGATTTGGGTGCGTACATACACGAGGGCCGGAAAGCCATTTGTGCGTAACATTGCGTTTTCTAAAGACAATTCCGACTCACAGCCCCTTGAGGTCGGGCCCAGGGCCCCGGCCACGAGCGAAACCACTCGCTGCACCAATGCCGACGCTTGCGGCGCCGGAGTGTCCGTCTCCAAAGGCGCGCCCACCACCCGATAGCCCCCCCCTTCCGAAGCCACGCTCCGCACCGCCTCACCCACCGCCCTGGACAACGCCGGAGCCGCGAGCGCACCCGAATTCGACGCCATCGAACTCGATGCCGCCGCTGCCCCCGGCGTCGGCTGCGCCCCCAATCGCGTTGGAATGGTCACGGATACAGCGGCGCCCAGGGCCATCGCCAGAATCAATCGGAGTGGTGAACCCATACCCATCGTCTCCCAGTCCAACAACTTTTCTTCCCCGATGCAACCAACAACACGCTCGTGGCTCCTTTCGCCCATCCCACCACCCCTTCGACGGGTGCCGCCCTCCTGCGACTTGCAGCAACTCCAGCGCCGGGCGTGGCTGCCTTCGAATCCAAAGACTCCGACCCGTGCGCTCGAGACACCCAGGCAAAAGCGATCACGTGCGACGCAACCAGAACGTCCTGCCACGACGGAAATCGATCTCGGCAACCTGCCGGCAAGCACGGCCATCGGCGTGCCAGTCGGTTGTCTTCCAACGCGGATGGATTGCCATTTCCCCTCTTGCTCCCGACGAGATCTCGTTGCACCGTACGGGTGCCCGGCGTGTGTTTTCTTATCTCCATTGTAAAAGATACGACGCACACGCTGGGCCATGGCTTTTCGGCTTTTGCAAATCATTCTTGCGCTGGACTGCCGGTCCACGAATCAAAAGGGCACGAAATCTACGCCAAGAGGGTCATCCGGTCGAGATGGGGTCATCCGACGCAAATATTTTCAATCTGTTGGCCAATGCCGAATCACCTTTCCCTGGCTCGAGGCAGCCGATCAAAGCCGATCAGGCTAGCAGGCTTCGTCAATTGCGCTGCTGGGGAAGGCCGGGGCTGCCTCAATGCTCCGCTTTATCAGCAGACGGAAGATGGCTGGCGATGGGGCAAACGATGGGCGTGCATGTTTACGACGCCCTAAGCTTCAAGCTCCTACAGACCATGCAAATCGAGCGCCCCGTCAAGGCCATCCGTTTCGCACCGGATAGCCACCTGCTATGGACCGTCGCGCATCCCGATTCGGCTGCCGGGTTGCCAGAAACCGCTTGCGCCTGGCGCTGGCAGAATGCCTGGCTCGAATGCCAAACCGCGCTGCCGGCTTCCATCGGTACCCATCACATAGACACCTGTCGAAATGGTCACCATATCGCATTTCAGGGCACGGGAGGCAGCGAAGTCTATGATTATATCGGCAGGCACTTTGTCGATTTATCGGCACTGCCTTCTAGAAGAATCGTAGCCATCAGCCCCCAGGCAGACCGCTTCGCCATAGCCACCAGCGATACCGTCTTTCTCGTGGCAGCCCACACGAACCAAATCGAAAGTCGCATTCCCATTCCTCGAAAATCTCCATCTCAGAGTTGCCGCATCGGTACCCTATCCTTCAGCGCCGATGGTCGCTGGCTGGGCATCGGGACGCGTCAAAGCATCATCGTCTGGGATATCCACCACGATTGTATACGGCATACCATCGACACTCAGCTTACGGTGAGCCGCTTGGCCTTCAGTCCCGATGCGAGCCAACTTGCCGCCGAAGACTCGCTAACACCTTTTGGCCGCAGTTTGATCAGACTTTGGGCCTTAGATTCCGCCAGACCTTTGCAGATTTTCGATAGCTCCGCGCGCGGCCTGGTCGAACTCCTGGCCTTCAGCCCTGACTCTCGGACTCTATTTTCTCGTCAATATGGAGATAACGTATGGCAATGGGACATAAAAAGCGGTCAACTTATCAAAAGCACCCACTTTGGCCCAAACCCCAAGTGCAAGATCATTTCTACCTTAGGCGACGAGAATTTATTGATTGCGCTAGATGATACTCAACGCGAAATGGGCCCGCTCGATGGCCCGCTTGCCATGGTGGAAACGAAACCTGAAAGCGCACATTCCTCTGCCGAAACAGATGGGCCAGGACATATTGTGGATCCCACGTTGTCGATAGAGGTGCGCATCGCGGCGGGAACGGGGATAGATCACCTGCTTGACACCACACGATGCGATCATATCCGCGTGCTGGACCTCAAAGACGGACAGGAACGCCTGGTATTTCAAACACCCGCCATAGACCTGGTCGCCATAGCCCTCAGCTCGGAACAAAAGCAGCTAGCCACGCAATGCAAAAGTGGTCGAATCGACCTATTCCATGTTCTCACGGGCCAATGGCTCTGCAAACTCATGCAGAGTGATGACCCGAGGGCGCGCAGCGCGGCTCAAACCAGGGTGTGCTTCAGTCCCAACGGCAAATATGTGGCCGCTGGACTATTTTCAGACCAACTCGGCTTGTGGCACGCGGCGACTGGCGAAATCGCACACATTTTTCAAGGGCATACGCGTCCTTGTCTTTTGGCATTCTCTCCTGATGGAAACCTTTTGGCCTCTGGCTCTTGGGATAAGACCATTCGCCTCTGGGATGTAGAAAGCGGAAGCTGTCTGCTGGTCATCAAAGCGCATAGCGCAGAGATCAACTCCATCGTGTTTACCGCCGATGGAAAGTTCTTGGCCGCAAGCGACTGGGCTGGAACCCTGCGCGTATTTGGACTTTGAAGCACGTAGGGCGCTAAGGCGGACAGATCCCCTCATTTTTCCCTGAATTCGAAGGGAATACGAGCGACACCCCCCAAAACGTTGGTGAAGAGTGTGCCAGGCTCGGAACGTCGTGATTTCTGAGGGTTGGGCACGCCTCGGGGTGGAGGCGCACCAGGATGATCGCGTCATGAACGGCGCTGTGAGAGCCGTAACCCCATGGGTGAGCGATCGTTGCGAAAAATGCGGAGAGATTCCATGGTGGTGAAGGGAATCACCATGAGATTAAATATCCATGGGCGTGATGGTGATCGAGCCCTTCTCGAAGATGTCGGCGGCGGAGTACTTGTAGGCCTTGCCGTTCTTTTCCAGCTTCGCGCGGTATACAAGGCTTTTGTTGAACAGCTCCGTGATGGTGAAGCCACTCGCCTTGACCAAGGCCTGGCCGTCGACGCGGATGTTCCTTGGGTATTCGATGTTGAGTTCCCCCAGCTTTTTGCCAAGCTTCGTTTTCCCACCTTTCGGGATCTTGAGATCTGAATACCCGCTTAGAACGTCGAAAGGGATGTTGACCGCGGTGGCGCTAGCCGTGGCATTGGCAGCCTCCGTCGTGTCTGTGCTGCTGGACTCCTCCGCATCGCCCTTCTTACAACAGCCAGCGAGCACGGTACCCAGCCCAACCCACAACATCAGGATTCGCAACCTTGATAGTCACATCGACTTCTCCCCTAACGGTTCAATCGGCCACCTGGCCGATAACACGGCATTTTACGGTCAGATGACGCGGGAAGGCAACAGGAATCCACCGACCAGCATCGTGGGCGGGGCAACAACGACAGCTACTCTCTCGAGAGCATGTCCCCATGACGACGCAGGTTCGCACGCTCTGCGAGGATATCGAGGAATTGAGCACGATCCCGAGGGGAAATCATCACGGTCTTCGTGCCACCTTTTCCGTAGGTAATTTGCAATCGGTCGAGGGATAAAGCGGGGGAACTTAGCGGGTTATTTGTGGGTTGAACCGAAGAAATATCATTCAACTCGATCTGTTGTCGGACGAGGCCGAAACGCACGACGAGCCGTGTGGCATCGAGGCCGTACCGAATGGGCAGGACCAGCCCGATGTAGATCGCCGCGACGAAGACTGTGGAGATGGCGCTTACCGTGATGAAGACCGCGGAGTGTGTGGACAACGCCCAGCCTAGCGTCGCGACGGTACTGATAGGTGCGATGATGAGAACCAGCATGATCCACCAATCCACTTTCGACGGGTACCACTGCATATCATTACTTTTCCATAGATGGCTCCTTACTGTCCGTGGCTAGCTGTCATCCGTCTCAGCGATGAAATGATCGAGGGCTCATGGCACGCGCAGTTTCCAAAGGCTCGCTACGTGGGCGAGCCGGATTTCGTGTCGAAGTTGAGCTTCCTGTTCGGCAACGACGATCATGCACCCGTCGCTCCCGAACGTACATAATTAATTTTTTGAAGGCAATGGTCTAAAAGCTTGAAAGAATGATAAACCGATAAACAATTCGAACACCTCTCGAAAATCGAGTCGATCCTCGACGGCATCGGCCACCGCCAGCACGATCGGGCACAAAACCACGCTCGTGGCTCCCTTCGTCAATCCAGCACCGCCCATCCGCGTGCTACCATCCCCCGCCATGCCTGTTCCTCCACGCTCTGCCGTGCTCTTGCTCCTTGGCCTGACCTTCGCCTCATGCCGGTCGTCCGAAGCCGACCCGCCCCCCCCTGCCCCCGCCATGCCCGCGTCGTGGGCCGTCAAAGACGACCAGACCTATTCCCACAACCAACGCGAGTTTCTCGAAATCGAAGGACGACTAAAAGGTCGCGTCAAAGCCCTGCGAATCACCCTGTACGAGGTCGACCACCACCTCGTCCGACTCCACACCATCGTCCCCATGAACAGCGAGGAAGCCGACAAAATGTACCGTATCCTCGCCAACAAAAAGCACCCCGCCTCCTATCTTCGAAAAGACGAAATCATCTATGAATTCTCGGGCCCCGAGCAAGTTCAGGACCAGATCGAACGGGCTCATGACCTGCTCCTGCCATGATCCCAGAGAAGAGGCCATCCGTATCCGCATACGTTATCTATTTGTATTTACACATATTTTCACCAATCTGCCCCTGACTTTCGCGAAACATTCCGACTCCTCCATCCAATGACCCGGCTTTCGGCAGCTCGCAGCGATACCCGCCCCATGCCCTTGGCTTGACGAAACCGTTTCACCCCTTGAATCCTCGGCCATAACAACGCATCACCGTGATTACCGTGCCTGTTTCTTCCCCTGCTCCCCATCGTCTTTGCCGTGTGCTTATCGTTTCGAAAGAAGCGTCGTTGCGACGCGATCTCGCACGCACCCTCATGAGCGAGCATGAGATGCTCTCGGCCGAAGACGAAGCGACTGCCAGGTCTTTGCTTTCCAGCACATCGGTGGATGTATTGCTTTTCGATGCGGCGGGTTTCGACCCTGACCTGCCAACCCTTTTGTTGGAAAGCCACCCTGCCCTGACGCTCGTGCTTCTCACGGACTTGTATCCGAATCCGGATACTCCCTGGCCGCAGCGACTGTTTCTTACCCTTCCCCGAAGCGCTTGCCCACCGGAATCCATGGCGCAGGTCGTGCATCGCGCTCAGCAATACAAGCAACTCACGGAGCGAATCGCGGCGCGCGAGCGCCAACCGGATCGAGCTGCCCCGGTGCAAATCGTAGGTTCTTCCCGTGCGATGGATCCGGTATTCGAATTGGCGCACGCGGCAGCGACTTGCGCCATCCCCGTGTTGCTCGTGGGGGAAAAGGGGACAGGAAAGGAAACGTTGGCTCGCGCCATTCACCACCAAGGGCACGGCGCTTCTGGCCCGCTCGTTGTCGTGGAATGCACTGCCATGGCTCCCGAAAGCCTGACACGCGAGCTTTTTGGTCCTTTGGATTCCGCCCTTCGCCCACCGCTCGCCGTAGCGGCCCATGAAGGCACGCTGTTGTTGGCAAATATCGAATCGCTTACCCTCGAATCCCAGGCCCAGCTCGTTCGCCTGCTGCAATACGGTGAAATCGCCGCGGATCAGGCGCAACCCCAACACGCCAACGTGCGTGTGATGGCCACCACCACCCAAGACCTCAGACCCCTCGTTCGCGCGGGGACCTTTCGTCAGGATCTACTCATCCCCTTGAAAACACTGACGATTCGGATTCCCCCGCTGCGCCAACGACCCGACGACATCCCCTTGTTGGCGTATCATTTCGTCAAGCGCCATGCCGACCGGATGGGACGCGCTTTCGACCGGATTAGCCCCGACGCGCTGCGAATTCTAGCTCAGCATCGCTGGCCGGACAATGTTCGCGAATTGGAAGCGGTGATGGCAAGAGCCGCGGCTTTTTCCCGGGGAAACGTCATCTTGCCGTCGGATATCGCACGCGCCATCGAGCGAGCCATCTCACCCGTCGACCTTGAATTCGACGCGAAATCGCAGGAGTTTTCGTTCGATCCTGGTGTATGGGACCTTCCCTATTCGGAAGCCAAAGAACAAGCTCGCACGTCGTTTGACCGACAATATGTGCAGCAAATGATGCGACGGGCGGGCGGAAATATTTCGGAAGCCGCGCGTCAGAGCGGATTGGATCGTTCCAACTTCCGGAGAATCATGAGAAAAACCGCGGATCGACGAGACGACGGATCGTGAGTCCTACGGGCTTTCTCGAAGCGATTCGCTAGCCCTGGTGAGTGCGGGGGCGAACGTGCTAGCCTATGATTCATTGACAGTTGCGACGATTGGAGAAAGAAGTCGAGAACATGCCCCGATCATTCGTTGCGAAGCTAGGCATTGCTTGTAGCTCACTGGCCTGGATTCTATGTGTGGCGCCCGAGGCAAAGGCAGCCCCCATGCATGTGAGCTTCGTCGATGTGGATTCAGCGAGTTATGGCTCTTACGTGGGTGTATACGGAAAGGGCTTCGGAGACACCAAAGGTCAGATCTCGTTTGGTGGTGCTACGTCGATCGACATGCCGCTTTGGTCCGACAGCCTCATCATTGCGAAAATACCCGCCGGCGCCCAAACCGGCATCGTCAAAGTGACAGCGGGATCCGAACAGGCCGAATCACCCGAATCGCTCAAGATTCATTCCGGAGCCATATTCGTGGTGTCTTCCGCCGGAAGCGATAGCAATTCGGGCGATACGGAGCACCCCTTTCAAACACTTCACAAAGCCATGTCCGTCGTGCAACCGGGCGACACGGTGTTGATCCAGGCCGGGGCCTACGACGAACCCGATCTGGATACCTCGATTCCGTTGCCAGCCATGTATTTTCGCAACAACAGTGGAGGAACCGCCGAAAAACCGATCACTTGGCGAGGCTATGGCGCGGACGTACCCGTCATCCGAGCCTCTCATTCCCTATCATCCACCAGCCCCGTGCTGCTCGTCGAAGGCGAGTATTTGCGTTTCGCCCGTATCGAGATCAATGGCACGAACAACACTTCCAGCGGGGTTTCGGTGTGGGCTTCGAATACATGGGTCGTGGGTCTCGATGTACACTCCTTTGGAGAAACCGGAATCTTGGTGGGGGAAACGGACGCCACGATGGTTGCCGCCAACCGTATTCACAACGGTGGAACACGGGCCGATCTCGACCATGGCATCCTGATGCTTGGGCAACACGCGACCATCCGAAACAACGATATCAGCGACCTACCCAATGGTTACGGCATTTTTTTGCAGTACCAATCGCAAGAATTCGCGTATGTTTTCGAAAACTTCATTCACGACATCGCGGGCGGTGGCATTGGACTGTCCCGCGTCGGCGGCAACAACAGAATCTTCAACAATATCGTATGGAAAGCCGGGTTGAGCCAGGGATGCCGTTGCGCACTGCAAGTCGCTTACGGACAAGCTGCCAGTGAACCCTCGTCCACCGACCGCATTTATTACAATACCTTCGTCGGTCCCGGGGTGGCAGGCCTGTTCGTCGCTGATCGGGAAGGCTCCATCGAGATGCACGGCAACATCTTTTCGGAATTCAAAGCGGGCATCCGCATCGATGACACCGGCCCGTGGCCTTATTTGTCCACGTCGCATAACCTCTGGCACGGACAAAAAGGCGCGCCCCAATTCAAGCTCGGCGGACCTTGGATCGATTTCGCTCAATTCCAATCCCAGACCGGTCAAGAGGATGGATCGTTGGTAGCGGACCCCAAGCTCGTCGATCCCGAGGCGGGGGACATGCATTTGTCAGCGGGCAGTCCGGCGATTCGCGCCGGGGGCGGACCGGACAGGCCAGCATCGGATTTCGATGGAGTTGCAAGGCCTTCAGAGGCTGTTGCCCCGGATATGGGAGCCTTACAATTCGACGGTCCGAATGGTTCCGGAGGCTCCGCGGGTTCTGGAGGCTCGGGGGGCGATCCGGACAGCGGCTCCGCGGGCTCGGGAGCAGAAGCCGGCTCCGGTGGTTCGAGCGAGGGAGGCTCCGGCAACGCCAGCGGCTCCGGTGGCTCGGGCGGGGGAGCCAGCGCTGGCAAAGGTGCCGCATCCCAGAATGACACCTCCGATGACGATGGCGGCGGCTGTGGATGCACAACCCCCTCCTCCCCCACGCATTCACCCTTGGCGTTGCTCGTAGCGCTCGGGGCCCTGGCCTGGCGCCGTCGACGCTAACCTCATCGTTCCACGAAAACGCTTGGCAATCGCGGGGCCTTTGACCATGGTCCCGCCATGTTTTCTTATGTAGACCCGACGGTGAAGCGCGATTTGCTTCGCGAGGGGAAACTGATTTTTTTGGATGAATACGGACGCGAATGCGCGGACCACAAGCATCCCAATCCACTCATCAGCATGGTGGGCCCCGTGCCTCTTCCCGTCAGCTTATGTCCGGGAGAACCTCGCTTTCACTGGTATGCTTGGGTCAAACATTCGGACTTGCACCGCATCGAACAGGTCGTCGAACAGGTTCGCCTCGAAGGGCCTCGTATGCTTTTCGCCCTGCTGTCCGAATCGATGGCGGTCAATTCCGTGCTGCTATTCGGTGACTTCGAGCACGCGCGGGCCCCTCTGGTCCGCGTGCATTCCAACTGCCTGACGGGCGATGTTTTTGGCTCGATGCGCTGCGATTGCGGCCCCCAATTGCAGCACGCCCTCGAACGAATCCACAACGAAGGCGCAGGAGCGTTGGTATACATGGCAGGACACGAAGGAAGAGGCATCGGCCTGTGGGCCAAAGCCATCACCTACCTTCTGCAAGACGCTGGACAAGACACCTACCAAGCCAATGAAAAACTGGGGCTCCCCGCCGATTCTCGAGACTTCCACGACGCCGCCTTGGTCGTCCGTTACTTTCGAGGCGCCAACGACGATATTCGCCTGCTGGGAAATAACCCGATGAAGCGCGAAGCGTTGGAAGCGGTTGGCTTACGCGTCACCCAAGAACCCCAGGTCGTTGGGCTGACTCGATTCAACATCCGCTACCTTACTTCCAAGCAGCAAAAGGGACATATCATCCCCAAAGATGCCCTTGACAGCATCGCTCCCGCCAGCGCGGCAGACGATGATGTCCATGGAACATAAGCTGCCGTGGGGAGCCGTCGCGTTGTGATCGATGCGAGGTTTTCACAAAGCAGCAGCCAAACGAAGACCTTCCTCGATCGCGCGTTTGGCATCCAGTTCCGCGGCTTTCGCGGCCCCCCCGATCAAATGGACGGGCTTTTTCACGGCCACGAGTTCTTCCTCCAGGTCCCGCAACGGAACTTGGCCTACGCACGGCACGATATGGTCAACCTCAATCGTGCGGGATATCCCATCCACGATGATATGAAGTCCGGCGTCATCGATCGATTGATACGTCGCCCCGGGAATCATCTCGACGCCCCGTCGCTCGAGGGTGGCTCGACGGATCCAACCGGTGGTTTTGGCCAGATTGACTCCTGGCTTCCCCCGTTTCCGCTGTAGCAAATACACCTGTCTGGGCGATGTTTGCCCGGCTTTTGTCGTCTCAACCACGCCTCCCGGCGCGCGAACCGTGGTATCGACTCCCCAAACGCGAAGGAAAGCCTCGATGTCCTGACTCGTCGAAGGCTCCGTGTGGGTCAGCACCTCCGCCACATCGAAACCGATCCCTCCCGCGCCAAGGATGGCAACGCGTTTTCCCACGGATACGGCTCCGGTGATCACATCGGCGTAGGAAACCACGCTGGGGTGATCGATACCGGGAATCGAAGCTTTTCGCGGTTGGGTTCCCGTGGCGAGGACGATGACATCGAAGTCAAGCGAGAGCAATTCGGCCGCCGTAGCCCGATGTCCGAGATGCCGGCTTACACCTATCTTTTCGATTTTATTATTGAAATAACGAATCGTCTCGCCGAACTCTTCTTTGCCCGGCACGCATCGGGCGAGGTTGAATTGGCCGCCTATCCGAGGGGAGGCTTCGAACAATTCTACTTGATGGCCTCTTTCGGAGGCGGCCGTGGCGCAAGACAACCCCGCCGGACCGGCCCCTATCACCGCCACGCGCTTACGCCTTCGAACGGGATGCAAACGGATCTCGGTTTCACGACACGCGCGCGGATTGACCAGACACGACGCGCGCCGATTGGCGAAAACATGGTCGAGACAAGCTTGGTTGCAGGCAATGCACGTGTTGATCTCATCGGCCCTTCCCTGCTCGGCTTTGCGAACGAAATCGGGGTCGGCGAGCAACGCCCGCGCCATCGACACCATATCCGCATCGCCCCGTGCCAGCGCCTCTTCCGCAACATCAGGCGCATTGATGCGGTTGCTCGTGATGAGGGGAATCCCCACTTCCGTTTTTAGCTTGCGAGTCACCCAGGTGAAGGCAGCGCGAGGCACTACCGTAGCGATGGTGGGAACGCGGGACTCATGCCATCCGATGCCGGTATTGATCATCGTTGCCCCCGCGCGTTCGATCTGTTTGGCGAGCGTAACGACCTGTTGCCAGTCGCTTGCTCTCGGAACCAAATCGAGCATGGAAAGACGAAAGATGACGATGAAGTCCGGTCCCAACGCCTCTCGTGTTTGGCGTACGATCTCGACGGCAAACCGCGTTCGATGATCGAACGTTCCTCCCCATGCGTCCGTGCGTTGGTTGGTCCGCTCGGCGAGGAATTGGTTGATGAGGTAGCCCTCGGAGCCCATGATTTCCACGCCGTCGTACCCCGCCTCTCTGGCGAGCTGGGCGCAGCGAACGAAGTCGGAAATGGTTTTTCGAATCTGCCGATCGGAAAGAGCGCGAGGCTTGAAAGGGCTGATGGGAGAGCGAATGGCGGAAGGAGCTACCGAAAGGGGATGAAAGGCATAACGGCCCGCGTGCAAGATCTGAAGGCAGATACGCCCGCCCTCATCATGCACGGCGCGTGTCATCGGGCGATGTTTGATGGTCTCGAAACGATGGGTGAGCTTGCCTGCCAACGGCGCCACCCTTCCCGATAGATTGGGTGCATAGCCGCCCGTCACGATGAGAGCCACACCACCGCGCGCGCGCGCGCCAAGATACGCCGCAAGCTTGCCGTAATTCCAAATCGAGTCCTCGAGCCCCGTATGCATCGACCCCATGAGCACACGGTTGCGCAGGGTGACAAAACCAAGATCGAGGGGCGCGAGCAGATGGGGATAGGGATTGGACACGGCAGCAGTATGGACAGGACACTGGCATTGTTCCAGAACGACGCGCCCCATCGGGAAAACGCCCGGTCGAATTCTTGAATAATATAATATTATTCAATAGTTACAACATATCGAACGAAGTACCACGGCGCGGAACAACCCGGGCGAGTCTTGAGCAAGCCGCTTTTCGAATCCTTGGTTCGCTACCAAGGGCAAGAGCCATTTCGGTGTATCGTGCGATGGTGGAGACGAGGGGGAGTCGTGCCTGGACATGCTGGGGGGATGGGAGACGGGGGTAGGAACTAGTACTACAGATCCTTTCTTCGTTCCACATTAGGACCGGGGCGTAAGAACCCACGGGAACTCAAGAACCAGCTTGTCCAACAACTCATGAAGAACACCTTGCAGCGGCGTTGGCTCCCAACGCCC
>Ga0209719_1000051_pt1 | contig 153275 bp, 128 predicted proteins | sample AD_JPNAS2_MetaG_FD_184421 | JGI IMG/M metagenome (GOLD analysis project Ga0209719, IMG submission 184421) | Active sludge microbial communities of municipal wastewater-treating anaerobic digesters from Japan - AD_JPNAS2_MetaG (SPAdes) (version 2) | ecosystem: Engineered > Bioreactor >...
TGTTGTGCCGTTCCACCACCACTTTGGCGATGCGCGGGGAATGGGTCAGGAAGGTGCGTTCCACGCCGATGCCATTGCTGGCAACGCGGCGTACGGTAAAGCTGGCATTATTGCCGCGTCCCCGGATAAAGAGCACCACGCCCTTGAATTCCTGGATGCGCTCGCGGTCGCCTTCTTTAATTTTATAGTGCACGCTGACTGAATCCCCCGGGAAAAGGTCAGGGATATTCGGATTTTTTTCTGCTTCGACAGAGGCTAATAATTCTGCATGGTTCATAATAAGTTCCTTTTATTCGCTTGCACGCTCAAACGCGGCCTGGTTTTGGACGGCTGGCGTGAAAACGTAGTATACCCAACACCGGCGCGATTTGTCAAGCCGAATTTAGCCCGCGCCGCCCTCTTTTGGGCTCGGAGGGGAGTCCAACGGTCTGGATACAATGTCGCGGGCGATGAGCACCATCACCCACAGATAAGCGAGCGCCAGGATGGGCTGCTCCACCACCGGTTCAAAGCCGTAGAGGTAAATCAGGTAGCCGCTGACGCTGACCAGCCAGATTACCAGGGGGATATAGGCGCGTTCTTTGCGGGCGAACAGATAAATCACCGCGAGTAAATCCCCCGTAAACAGGTAGCGCTGGTGCATCGCGGGCAAGGTGTAGGCGCAAATCAGAATAGTCAGCAAGCTGACCTCCACCAGCGTCCAGCCTGAGAGTTCCGCGCGGTCGGTTTTGAGAACGACAAAATAAAAGGTCAGGAGCAAGGCCAGGGTTAAAAGAACGCCGGGGACGGCAAACTGCCAATAGATATTCGGCAGCAGGGAGTACAAATTGGGGAAGTTCATCGTGGTCTCCGAGTACATTTCCATCTGACCAAGATACACGCTGAATACTTCCACCGGAGGCTTACCGATGATAAGCGCGGGCAGGCTGAGCGCCGCGATAACCGCCGGGATTATCAAAAAATTCAGAAGGCTGAAATTACGGTTTTTCAGGTAGAGCAAGAGCAGTACCGGGAAAAAGAACACGGCTTGTAATTTAATGGAAATTGCAAACCCAAAGGCGATAAAAGCCCTCGGGAATTTTTCGCGCATGAGAAGATACAGCGACGCCAACAAGAAGGCGGTGTAGATTGCGTCGGACTGCCCCCATGCCGCGCTGTTCAAAATCGGGGTGGGAATGAGCAGCGCCAGCGCGTATGCCAGCCAGGGGATGAAGCTCTTTTTGGAGTAAGCCCCGGCCTGTCGGACAATCAGCATCGCCAGACCCGCGTTCACGAAGTCAAAAAAGACCGAGACCACCTTCAATTTGGCGAGGTACGAGCCGGGCAGGTAAGTCAGGAAGGCCAGCATGTATTGATAGGTCACCGGATAATCGCAATAGGGCGGGCCGGAGGCAATGCCGGCAAAGCCCCCATGCGCTTCGAGATACTCAGCCCAGGGAACCAGGTGTTGAATCATATCTCCGGATAGCCAGCCGCGAAATTCGTTGCGGATGACGAGCGTGAGGATGGAGATACCCACAATGAAAAACAGGAGCAGGTTCTTCCGGATAAAATCCGTAATAATAAGGTCAAACTTTTTCTGGTTGGTATTCATCGCTTGCCTTTCGTGTCAGTAAGGTCAATCGCAAGGCGCTTCCGGGAAATATTGTTTACAAAGCTCGCGCCTGATGAAAACGCGGCCGGCCGCGTCTCCGCCGAGGAAAGAAAAGCCTTCCACAGAGCCGCGCTCAACATCCCGATAAAAACGCTGGCTCTCGGCAAAGAGAGCGGGGTCTACCCCTTTGACTGCCGGGTTGAGATAATCGCGGACGCGCTGCTCTGCCAGCAGTAAGACGTCAAAGTTGTTTTCAGAGACCTGAGAATAACTCAGGGGGACGTAGGCGGTGCTCAGCTGCCATCCGGGCTTTTCCGGAACGTAGAGGCGGTAATCGTAGTACACGCGCAGCGGCGCGCTGCCAAGCGGGGCAAGGCTGCGCTCGGCGGTTTCGGAGAAATGGATGTAAGGGTTGTCATCCGCGCGGCGCACCCGGGCGGTGAACATCCGCTGGCTCTGCTGCGCGAAAAGGAAGAACTGCGCCAGAAAAAGTAAGGCAAGCCCGGCCCAGACCGCCCCGCGCCACCCCTTCAGCTTAAACGCGCGGATTTCCTCCGGGAAAACACTGGCCCAACAGGAAAGCAAAGGCAAGGCGACGGGCAGCCAATACTGATATTTGAAATGGCTGAAGACGGTCACGTACAAGGTCAGGGGGATGAACCAGGTGAGAATGAGGGCGTTCAGATAGCGGGCTTTGTTGGCGGCAATTCCATACACGCACAGACCAAGGCTGGCGAGCAGGAAGGGCGCGCTCCCGAAATACGTATTCATGAGAGGCCAGGACGCGGCAAGCCCTTTCGCGTAGACGACGCCGTACCCGGAAGACAAGGAGAACATTTGGGCGCGCATCATGTTCAGGTAGCCCGCCCGCCCCCATTTTGAGAAGAGGAAGGGGCTGCTGAGCAAAAAAGCGGCTGCCATGACGCCAATGAACTTGAGAGCCAACAAAGCGGCTTTGCCCGGCGTGATTCGTTTTTCGAGCAAGCCCCAGATGAGAACCACAGCGACGGTGAGAAAGAAGAAAATGCCCACGGTCTTGGCGGCTGTCAGGACGCCGCAAACGGCGGCCGCCCAATAAAAATTGCTGCCGAAGCGGAGCTCATCTTTATATAAGAGCCCCAGCACGAGCACAGAAAGCAGCAGGGTCAGCCCGTCCGGGTGCCACCAGAACCCGTTTTGCACGACAGCCGGGACGACGAGCAGGAACAAGAAGAGGAGAACTGAACGGTAAGTCCGGAAGCGGTCTTGCAGCCAAACCAGCAGAAGCAGCCCGCACAGCATGGGCAAGACGCTGATTGCTTGCCGGAGGACCAGGAAAGCAGCCGGGTAATTGCCGTCTAACCCAACCCAACGCAGAAAAACCAGGAGCAGCGCGGAAGGTCCGTAGAAAGGAAGTCCTTTGTTATAACGCTCGTAAACGATGAATTGCTTTACGAAGGTGACAAAGTCCCCTTTCGGCTTCGCCATATTGGAGATGGTCGGGAACTCAGCGCTCTCATCTGGCTCAAACACTTGAACCATGGCCAGGTCTTCCGAGGCTTTCGCGTTTGGGATGGAGAAGAGGACGAAAGACGCGACTGCCAGCAGGAAGAGCAGAACCCGAACGCCGCGCCGCGCTCCAACTTCCTGTGATATCTGCTCGCGCGGCTGCTGCGCTGAAAGCGTTTCCTTCATTCCACTTCCTCCCGGTCTATGGTCATGCAAATAATACGCGAATAAGAAGAGCTCTTATCAATACGCGTCATTATAATATGCCCATTCCGAATTAACCACAACCGGCAACCCAGGCGCGCTGTTATTGCCAGTCAGCACGAACAGCTCCAGGCAACGGCCGGGGGTGGGGATTATTGCACCAGCCTATGCCGGAAACCGGGAAAGGAGCGCGCCTGCCACGCGCCGCCGCGGAAGCGCGGGCACCTCCAAGGGGAACGTAACCCGACGGAATCACAGCGCGGTTGCGACCTCACAACCGCGCTGAGCCGGGAGAAACTGTCAATCAGGGCATTTTCACCTTGGGCAGGCGCTCTTCCAGACCTTCCAATTGTGCCTGGGCGATACCGCCATTAATCATGCCGTCGTGCAGGTATTGATCATACGCCGAAAGGTCCAAAAAGCCGTGACCGGAAAGGTTGAATAGAATCACGCGCTGCTCGTTTTTGTCGCGCGCGTCAATTGCCTCGTTGATTGCCGCCAGAATGGCGTGTGACGATTCCGGAGCGGGCAGGATGCCTTCCGCGCGCGCGAACTGCACCGCCGCCGCGAACACATCCAACTGACCGACCGCGACGGCCTCAAGTAAACCGGCATGATATAGGGCGCTGATGATGGGGGACATGCCGTGATAGCGCAGACCGCCAGCGTGGATGGGGTCCGGGATGAAATCGCTCCCGAGGGTGTGCATCTTCAGAATCGGCACGATTCCGAAGCTGTCGCCATAGTCAAAGCCGTACACGCCGCGCGTGAGCGATGGGGTGGAGATGGGCTCTACCGCCAAAAAACGGGTCTTGCGGCCGTCGCGCAGGTTCGCGCGCAAGAATGGCAGGGCGATACCGGCAAAGTTGGAGCCGCCGCCGACGCAGCCGATGACCACGTCCGGGTATTCGCCAGCCAGGTCCATTTGCTTCAGGGCTTCCTCACCAATCACCGTCTGATGTAAAATGACGTGGTTCAGAACGGAACCCAGACCGTATTTTTTCTCGCCGTTGGATTCGGCAGCCACTTCGACTGCCTCTGAAATCGCGATGCCGAGTGAGCCGGGGTGATTGGGGTCTTTTGCCAGGTAGCTGCGCCCGATTGCTGTGTGTTCGGACGGGCTGGGGAAAATCTGCGCGCCGTAGGTTTGCATGATAATTCGGCGGTAGGGTTTGGCCAGATAAGACGCGTTGACCATGTAGACTTCCACACTGATGCCGAACATACCGCCCGCCATCGCCAGGGCGGACCCCCACTGCCCGGCGCCGGTTTCGGTGGTCATGGCTTTGGTGCCGCTGCTTTTGTTATAGTACGCCTGCGGGATAGCGGAATTGAGCTTGTGGCTGCCGGCGGGCGAGGCGCCTTCGTACTTATAGTAGATATGCGCGGGGGTCTGCAGCAGCTTCTCAAGCCGGCGGGCGCGGATGAGCGGGGTGGGGCGGTAGAGCTTGTAAGCTTCGCGCACGTCCTCCGGGATTGGGATGAAGCGCTCCATGCTGGTTTCCTGCTCAATCAGGCTCAATGGAAAAAGCTTTTGGAGCGCTTCCAGGCTGATTGGTTCTTTCGTGGTGGGGTCGAAGACTGGCGCGGGCGGGACGGGGCTGTCGGCGTTGACGTTGTACCAGAAGCGCGGAATCTCATTTTCATCCAGATCAAAACGATTTTTGTTGTTTGGGTCAGACATAATAGTATCTCCTCTGTTTAAGTTTGCTGCTGGTGTAAAGTCGCGAAAGGCTTGCGCGAGATCGCGGTTCTTCTGGAAGTTGGGCTGCGGCGGGCTCCCCTGCGGGGTGGAAAGGGCGCCGCGTCGGCATGGGGGCAAGGCGGCTCACCCGGAGAAGAACAGGGCTAAGGCTGGCAGATGGCTTGACTGGCTGTTTCACGCGCGCTCCTTTGCGATTAATAAAAAACACACCCATCCCGCTCAGGGACGGATGTGTGAAAAATCCGCGGTGCCACCCGGTTTAGGCTGTGTTATTAAGAAAAATTTCCGGTGATGAACACAACGGAAAGCCAGCCTCACTCTTTTCGGATACGGTGAAAATCGCGATATCCTTGCCTGGATAACGGCGGCAGTTCCGGCTCGGGCTAATGGCAGCGCGTTCGCCCGGCAACTCGGAGGTCCATTCGGCGCGGTCGTGTGGGCAGGTTTTCAGCTTATCCTGCTCTCTGTGCCACCGGTTCTGCGGCTACTAGTCCTCGTCACAGTCTTTCAAAATTCAATTAGGCCCAATTATAGGCGGAGAGAGGACGTGTGTCAAGACAAACAGCCGGTTGATATGCCGGAATTGAATAATCAAAGGCTGAACTTAAAGCCTGAAACGACTTAGTCACCGCAAACATAAAACAAAAAACCCGCCGACACATCAGGTTCTACCTGGCGCTTGAAACCCGATGTGTATGGCGGGCGGTTTTTCTATCTGGCGCTACTTACCAACTGAAAGGAACTTCGCTTCCAGATATGGGAAGTCTACGTAACAGCCGTTTGTGAGGTCAAATACCGCGTCAAGATGGCCCAAACCACCATCCCCGAAGCGGACCAGGAACGGGAACATATAGCCTGCACCGTTCACCCTGACGATAATATCGTCCGCGTTGCTCCAAATGGTCTGGTGCTCCGATGACATCGCTTCAGGATTATACCCACGCAGCCTGGCGAGATACTTGATTAATTCCATGCGCATGGAAACTTTATCGGCATATCCAAAGGACGTATCGAAAGCGTGCTCACAGAAAATAAAATCACCCTCGCTATCCGCGTCTTCCACAACAAACATGGAATAGTACTTGTCCGCCTTCGCGACAGCCGCGTCCCGTTCCTCTTTGAGGGTTTCAACGTCCGCCAACTGCGCTTTCAGAGCCGCGATTTCTGACTGAAGCTCGGCTTCTCTGCCCGCGAAGTCGTTTTCTACGGTTGGCTGTTTGGATTCGGCAGGGGTGCTGCTGTCTTTTCTACCGGAACCCCCACATGCAGAAAGACCAAGTAAAATGATTAACAAACCGAGAATCACTGCTTTTTTCATCTTGTCTCCTCCTGACTGATAAAAATATGAAAAGATGCCTGTTCCATTCCCAACTGGTATTTATTGGTGATGTGAAACACGCCTGAATTTAGCATATTATAGTATAGAACAGGGTTAATCACGAGATTAACTGCAGCGATTTGTTCGCGCCTCTTTGCGCGGCTGAAAAACCGTCATTCGCAACTTTCTGGAAACGCGTGATTTTTGAATATAATTCAAAGTATGGCAAAAGCCCTCACGCCCACCGCCCGCATTACGAAAGCCCGTCAGTTCATCCAACAAGCCCGTGAGATTCCCGTCCCGGATTCGGCTGGCTGGGAATACTTCAGCTACACCGCGCAGGTTAAAGACACGCTCAAAAAAGCCTTCGAATTGGTGAAGCTAATCCAGTATTCCCCCAGCACGCCCCCCGAAGTGAAAGCGGAAGCCCGCGCGCTGATTGAATCGCTCCCCAGCGTGGAAAAGGAAATCCTCAAAGGGGGCAGCGCGGACGCTCCGAGCTAAGAACACCCGGCGGGTTTGTGCCTGGTCTCACGCTTTAGCGAAGTCTAAAACCATCAGCGGACACCGTTCGTCCTCGCTGAAGGTTGCAAAGCCGGCTTCCGTAAACATAGCCCGGCTGCTGTGGTATTGCAGTTCGGGGCGGTCCTTCCATTCAAAAGGCAAACCCAACACGCGCGCGAAGTCGTCCCGGCGGAAACCTTCCACCGCGGCGCGAAGGAGCCGGCGTGCCGCGCCTTTTCGCCGGTATTCGGGGTGGATAACGAAGCAGATGATTACACCGCTGGGACCGGCAAATTGAGCAAGTTCCGGGAAGACCGCCAGGCGCGGCAGCGCTGATAGTGCGTTGACGTTGCACCAACCGACGCACTTCCCTTCAGCGTAGGCCAGGTAGCCGCGCATTTCTCCCCGGGCGATGAGGTCGAGCGCGGACGCGCAGTTTTGCTCTGGGCTGCGCGAACGCCAGCCGGCGTCATCGCAAGTGGTGTGGTAATACTGGCAGAAACAGCCCTGCCAGTCGGGTTTATAGCTGTAATCCAAATGATCAAAAAACGCGCAGAACTCCGCGCCAGAATCCGGGCTGAGAGGGATGTTCCTGTAAGTTTATTCCGCCTGGCTTACACTGCCAAGCTGAAAGACAGTTGTGTTGGATAAAAGCAGCTTTCCTTCTTGTTGAAATTGGTCAAAAACCGTACCAAGCGCTGCCAGGAACTGCTCATAGCGCGGGTTATCCGGCAGGATAGCATACGAAGCCGAAAGGCAGCGCCCGATGTAGGCCTCACGGGTATAGTAGATGGGGTACGCGAATTGCAGCAGCTCGTATCCTTGCGTGAAGAACAGGTCAATGCGCGCGTCGCGCTGGCTCATCCCCCCGCTGAAGCCAATGAAGTCGGGGCAGTATTCGCTGAATACCGCTTTGCTGGCGATATTTACCGGGCTGTTTGGGTCGCGTTGGTTCCAGACGAGAACCACCTTCCCGCGCGGCTTGAGGATGCGCTGGCATTCCTGGCGAAAAGCGGCAGGATCAAACCAGTGAAACGCCTGAGCAGCGCTCACCAGGTCCATGCTCTTATCGGGGAGGGTTGTGCGGCTGTCGCGGCCGGCTACCGAATGAAAGCCAGGGAAGCCGCTCAATTGACGCTCTGCTTCGGCGCGCATGTCCGGGTTGGGTTCGACGGCAAACACCCGCGCTCCGAGCAGCAGAAGCTGGCGCGTGAAAATGCCCGTGCCGGAGCCAATATCCGCGACACAAGCGCCAGCGCCAATGCCCAGCTCATCCTGCAAATACCGCAGGGCTTCCGCGGCGTAATCCGGACGGTATTGCTGGTAGACCCCGCCTTTTCCAGTGAACTTTTCAAGGTTATCCAATTTTAAAGCCTCCTCCCCGGGTTCGGCGAAGCTGGCTGCCATTCGACGCGCATTTTGCTCCAGTACCCGGAGTTTTATTTTATCAAGGCTGAGCGCTCCGACCGGCGAACCCGTTTGTTTGCCAGACATCCGCGCTGCCGCGGTGGGCAGGCTCGCGCGAATTACTTCAAAACCTGCCCGCCCTTCCGGCGCCAGGGGGCAATCTCAACTTGTTTTGTCCGCCTCTTACGCGTCAGCTTCCACAGATACCCAAAGCGCGAGCCAAAGACCAAATCTGCTGCCGCTTAGCAGGAAGATTCGCTGACACAATCTTATCACGCGCGCGGTTTCGCTCTTGACATGCAGTATACCGAGCGGTATACTTGCTTTTATGAATAACCGCGAGACTATCCTTGAAACTGCTCTGACGTTTTTTGCCGCCTTTGGGTACGAAGCCACCGGCACGCTCGAAATTTGCGACGCGGCTGGGGTCAGCAAACCGACCATGTATCACTACTTTAAAAGCAAACGCGGCTTGATGGAGACCATTCTCAGCGGAAATTTTGAACCATTCCTGGAACGCCTGCGGGATGCCAGCCGCTATCAGCACGACCTGACCCTGAACCTGGAAAGCATACTGCGCGTGTACTTTGCCTTCGCGCAGGAAAACCCAGTATTCTACCGCCTGCAGTTTTCCATGCAGTACGCCCCGCTCAAGAGCGAAAGCTACGAACTGGTTTCGCCCTGGGTGCGGCGGCAGCGCGAACTGCTGCAGGCAATGTTCCTATTGGCGGAAGCCGACCACGGCAATATGCGCGGCAGATCTGTGGGGTACACAACCACCCTGCTTGGCATGATTAACGCCTACGCGAGTGACGCGCTGGCGCGCGGACGCGAATTGGATGACGAACTGATTTATCAGGCGCGCCACCAGTATATGCACGGCATATTCTCGTGAGCTGAACTTTACGGCATATTTTTTTACCTTATCAACTATACCGAACGGTATAACAACGGAGTTTACATGAGCGAAATTAACAGCAGTAATTTTCTTTATCACATTTTCCCTCTGGGGGCTTGCGGCGCGCCAGAGAGCAACGATTTTTCCAGCCCGCCCCAGCCGCGCCTGCGCCGGATACACGGCTGGCTGGATCATATCCAAGCCCTGGGAGCGGATACCCTCTTCCTTGGGCCGGTGTTCGAATCGGGCAGCCACGGCTACGACACCGCGAATTATTACGAGGTGGACCGCCGCCTGGGTACGCGGGAAGACCTGGCGGCGCTGGGCAGAGACTTGCGCGGCAGGGGTATGCGCCTGGTCTTGGACGGCGTGTTTAACCATACGGGCCGGGAATTCTGGGCATTCCGCGATTTGCGGGCGCATGGGCCGGCTTCCGCTTATCAGGATTGGTACAGCGGCGTGCGCTTTGACCAACGCAGCCCCATGGGAGATTCCTTTTCTTATGACGCCTGGAACGGGCACTTTTCACTCCCCAAACTCAATCTGGAGAACCCGGCTGTGCGCGAACACCTGTTTGGCGCGGTACGGCTGTGGGTTGACGAATTTGGCATCGATGGCATCCGCCTAGACGCGGCAGACGCGCTGAGCTTTGATTTTATGCGTGCCTTGCGCGCTTTTAGCGGTCAAATAAAACCCGACTTATGGCTGATGGGTGAGGTGATTCACGGGGACTACCGTCAATGGGCGAACGCTGAGACCCTACACAGCACCACGAACTACGAACTCTATAAGGGGCTGCACTCGGCGCACAACGAGCACAACTACTTTGAGCTGGCGTACAGCCTGAACCGGCAGTTCGGCGCGCAGGGCATCTATCAGCACCTGCAGTTGAACAGCTTCGCGGATAATCACGATGTCACGCGCATTGCCAGTCAGCTGCGGGAACCCGCCGGGCTTTACCCTTTGCACGCCGCATTGTTTTGCGCGCCCGGGATACCCTCAATTTATTACGGCAGTGAATTTGGTATACACGGGGTGAAAACCCGGAATGACTGGAACCTGCGTCCGGAATTTAACCTCCACGCGCTGGCAGAAGACTCCCCGCAGCCCGACCTGTTCGGTTGGATCCGGCGCCTGGCGGAAATCCGCAAAAACAGCCCGGCGCTGCGCTGGGGCACTTACGCGCAAAGGTTGGTGGCGGCAGACCAATTTTGCTTTTCCCGCCACACGGAAGGGGAAGATATGCTCGTGCTTTTGAATAATGCCAACGACATGGCGGAGGTCAGCGTTCCGATGCCCGGGTTTGAGGGCGCGAACTTCAGGGATTTGCTGACCCCAGGCGAGGAACTCCGGGCAGACGCGCGAGGCGGCCTTTTCGCGCGGCTTTATCCGAAGAGCGCCAGAATCCTGCGGCGGGATTAGAAATTCAGGCTGTCTTTTCGACCACCCAAAAGTGCGAGAGCCCAAGGCGTTGAAGCGGGGTCTTTTCCAGCCACTGCAGAACGGAACGCAGAGCGCGCCCCAGGCGCGGCTTGCGCTCGATGATATTGTCGTACGCGCCAAAAATGGTGCGCTTCTCAACGATGCGGACTGGCAGACCCTGAAAGAGGCGCGATAAATCCCGCCGGGTGTAAATTTCCACATGCGGGGCAAGCTTGTCCCGCCAGCGACGCGGCAGGTAGTTGACCAGCGGGATGTTGCCGAAATGGTACCGCCCGCGCCAATAGATGCCGTGGGTCTCAAAGGGGTAGCCGCGGTTGGGGCAGAACAATACCACCCGCCCGCCCGGCTTCAGCACGCGCGCTATTTCGCGAATGGCAGCCTGGTCGTTCTGGACGTGCTCCAACACCTCGTGACTGAAAACGAGGTCAATACTGTTGGTTTCAAACGGCAGGTACTCACCTGCGCCGCACACAACCAGCGGCGTGAATGCGCTGCTGTCTTGCACGCGCGGGAATTCAATATCCAGACCGATGGTCTGACCGGAGAGCGGCGCGAGGCGGCTGAGATAGGTGCCCACGCCGCAGCCGTCCACCAGAACGCGCCCACGCAGGCGCTCGCCGGCCGCGCCCAGGAGCATGTCGAGGCGGCGCTGCTGCCCGGCGCGCCAGACGCGCGAAGGTTCGCCTCTTGCGGCAGCTTTATCCAGGTCTGCGGGGATGATATGCGGCATGGGAATTATTGTATCAAGAGTGCGGCTTAGCGGGCAGGCTGATTCGCGCCTATTTCCAATCCACGCCCATTTTTTCGCGCTTGCGCAGGTATTTTTCAACCGCGATGCCGGCTGTGGCGCCGTCTGAGGCGGCGATGACCGCTTGTTTGATGTGCTGGCAGAGCACGTCGCCTACGGCAAACACGCCCGGCATCTGGGTTTGGAATTCACGGTCAACAATCAGGCAGCCGCCCGGGTTGGTTTCGAGCTGACCTTGCAAAAAGTCGGTAATTGGCACCCCGCCTTGCAGATACACAAACACGCCTTTCACGGGCAGGTCTTGCTCGGTATCACTGCCGCGTTGGACGTAGCGCACACCTTCCACGTGGTCGTTGCCATAGATTTCCCGCAGCGCCGTGCCGGTGAGCAGCTCAATTCTGGGGTTGGAGGATAATTCCTGCAGCAATTCCGGTGTGGCGGCAAGCTCAGGGGCGGGAGAGAACAGATAGACTTTGCTGGCAAAACGGCTGAGGTAAAGGGCTTCTTCAACCGCCTCGCCGCCCTTGCCGGCAACTGCCACCACCGCCTGTTTAAAAAACGCCGCGTCGCATACCGCGCAGTACGAAACCCCGCGCCCCAACAATTCCGCTTCGCCTTTTATCAGGTTGTTTCTGCCCAGGGAACCGGTGGCGATAATTACCGCGCGGGCCGAATACACTCCGAAATTCCCAAATATCAGCTTCGGGTCGGCAGAAAGGTCGGCGCCGATGGCTTTATCATTCACATACTTAACGCCAAAGCTTTCGGCTTGCTGGCGGATGGCGCGCAGCAGGTCTGCGCCGGCAATTTCGCCGGTGACCCCCGGAAAGTTGGCGATTTTGCTGGTGGCGCCCAGCGCGCCGGTAGTCAAGCCTTTATCCAGGATGAGCGTGCTCAGGTTGGCGCGGGCGGCGTAAATCCCGGCGGTGGAACCGGCTGGCCCCCCGCCAATAATCACCACATCGTAAATTGTTTCAAGGTTGTGTTCTGACATAACGCTTTCCTTTATTTCCTTTTAGATTCCTGAAGTATATCCATTTCAGCCCTCATTGCTACCGGACGCCTAAGCTTTACCCGCGGAACACCCCCAAAAGGGGGTAGAATCCGCTTCAGACAGACGAATTTCTGGAAGCCTGATAGTTTTTTAGAGAGCCAGGGTGGTAAACCATACTGGAACCCGCGGCAGAATCGGGTTTGTTAGTGGAGCAAAGAAACTTTGGAACACAAAAAGTTATACCTGATGAGCCTGAAGGAACGCCGTGAATGGCTGCAGAGCCAAACCCGGCTGAGCGCTGAGGACTTGCGCGCCTGGCTGCCTGAGGGTGGTTTGAGCGCTGAGCTGGCAAACCATATGATTGAAAACGCGGTTGGGGTGTTCGCGCTGCCCTTGGGCGTCGCCCGGAATTTTGTGATTAACGGGCGCAGCGTGTTGGTGCCGATGGCGGTGGAGGAACCTTCTATCCTGGCAGGCGTGTCTTTCATGGCGAAGCTGGCGCAGGCTGGCGGGGGGTTTTCCGCCTGGGCAAACCCGCCCGAAATGATTGCCCAAATCCAACTGTTGGATATCAAAGACCTGGACGCGGCGCGAACACAAATTCTGTCGCATAAAGCGGAACTTCTTGAAACCCTGAAAGGCTTGCACCCGACCATCGAAAGCCTGGGCGGCGGCGCGCGCGACCTGCAAGTGCGGCAGATAGCGAACTCCGCGATTGGGCCTTTCCTCGTCGCGCATCTGATATATGATGTGCGTGATGTCATGGGCGCCAACGCGGTAAATACCGCCGCGGAAGCGCTGGCCGCGCCGCTGGAACAGCTGACCGGCGGACGGGCGCATCTGCGCATCCTCTCCAATCTGGCAGACCGCCGCCTGGCGGGAGCGGAAGTGAGCATCCCTGCCGAAGCGCTGACCTTTGCTGATTTCAGCGGGGAGCAGGTGCGCGGCGGCATCCTGGAAGCCTGGGCTTTTGCCGCGGCGGACCCCTATCGGGCAGCCACGCACAATAAGGGCATTATGAACGGCGTGGACGCTGTCGTCATCGCCACTGGCAACGATTGGCGCGGGGTGGAAGCCGGCGCGCATGCCTACGCCGCGCGCAGTGGAACGTATACCAGCCTTTCTACCTGGAGCGAAGGCGCGGGCGGAGAGCTTATTGGCAAACTTGAGCTGCCGATGGCAGTTGGCATCACCGGCGGCTCCACGCAAAGCCACCCGGCAGCCCGCACCAACCTGCGCCTGATAGGCGCGCGCAGCTCGGGCGAGCTGGCAGGGATTATCGCGGCGGTTGGACTGGCGCAAAACCTGGCGGCTTTGCGGGCGCTGGCAACCGAAGGTATCCAGCGCGGGCATATGCGGCTGCACGCCCGGCAGGTGGCGCTTTCGGCAGGCGCCAAGCCGGATGAGGTAGACCGCCTGGCCGCCCAGCTTGGGAACGAAAAAAACATCAGAATTGAACGCGCCAGGCAAATCCTGGACGACTGGAGAAAGAACAAGCATGACTGAACACACGCATCATCAGGACAAATCCGGTCTGCTGCTGAAGCCCGACCGGCAAGTTGGCATTATCGGCTACGGCGCGTATGTGCCGCGCTACCGGCTGCCCGCCAAGGAAATCGCGCGCATCTGGGGCGCTGGCGATGAGGGGTTGCCCGTAATCGAAAAGGCCGTGGCCGGGCTGGATGAAGATGTTATCACCATGGCGGTGGAAGCCGCCCGCAACGCGCTCAAACGCGCGGAAATAGACCCCTTGCAGCTGCGGGCCGTGTGGGTGGGCTCCGAGTCGCACCCCTACGCGGTCAAGCCCAGCGGCACCATCGTGGCGGAAGCCATTGGCGCGTCGGTTAACATCCAGGCAGGCGATTGGGAGTTTGCCTGTAAAGCCGGCTCGGAAGCCATGGTTGCGGCTTTGGCGATGGTTGGCTCGGGAATGGGCCAATACGCGCTGGCGATTGGGATGGACACCGCCCAGGGCAAACCCGGCGACGCGTTGGAATACACAGCTGCTTCGGGCGGCGCCGGCTATATCTTCGGACCTGTTGAAGAGTCGCTGGCTTCTGTGGAAGCCGCCTATTCGTACGTCTCGGATACGCCTGATTTTTGGCGCCGGGCGCACGCGGTGTATCCGGAGCATGGGCAGCGCTTCACTGGCGAACCAGCGTATTTCCAGCATGTGCTTACCGCCTCCCGGACGATTATGGAAGCCTCCGGGCTTAAACCCGCGGACTTTACCCACGCGATTTTTCACCAGCCGAACACCAAGTTCCCGCAGCGCGCCGGCAAAGAGCTCGGCTTCAGCCCGGAGCAAATCAAGACCGGGCTGCTTTCCCCTGTGATTGGCAACACCTACGCCGGCGCGTCCCTGATTGGGTTGAGCGCCGTATTGGATGAGGCGCAGCCGGGCGACCTGATTTTGATGACTTCCTACGGCTCCGGCGCGGGTTCCGATTCCTTTATCCTGCGCGTTCGCGAACCTATCCTGGAACGGCGCGGAAAGGCGCTCTCCACCCGGGATTACATCGCCCGCCGCACCGAAATAGATTACGCCACCTACGTCCGCTTCCGCGGCGAGATTGTGGTCCGGTAGGTTTGGGATGAACGCGAACAAACCAAACGTCGTAATCGCTGGGATCGGACAAACCGATGTTGGCGAGCTTTGGGATGTATCCCTGCGGGATTTAGGTGTGCGCGCGATCCAAGCCGCGCGTGAAGATGCCGGCGGACTGGCTCCGCAGGCGCTCTTTATTGGCAATATGCTGGCAGCCAGCGCGTCGCATCAGGCGAACCTGGGCGCGCTCCTGTGCGAATGGGCAGGCTTACGCGGCGCGGAGGGCAGCACGATTGAAGCGGCAGACGCCTCCGGCGGAGCCGCGCTGCGCATGGCGTATTTGGCGGTTGCTTCCGGGATGGTGGACGTCGCGGCGGCTGTCGGCGTGGAAAAAGCCACGGATGTGCTTGGCAGCGACATTGAATCTCTCAGCACGCGCAACCTGGATGCGGATTTTGAAGCGAATGAGGGGCAGACCCCGGTTGGTCAGGCTGCCCTGCTCATGCAGCGCTATTTGCACGAAAACCATTTCCCGCGCGAGGCTTTGGCGGCTTTCCCGGTCATCGCGCATGCCAACGCGGTCAATAACCCGCATGCCATGTACCCCAAAGCTATCAAAACCGAAAGCTATCTCAAATCCGGAACGGTGACCGGTCCTTTCAACTTGTATGATGTGGCACCCCTGGCGGACGGCGCGGCGGCGCTTGTGCTCACGCGCGCTGAATTGTTCCCTGAAGGGCTGTCGCACGCTCCGGTGCGCCTGGCAGGCTCCAGCCTGGTGACGGACCGCCTGGCGCTGCACGACCGACAGGACCCGCTCTTTCTTGAGGCTGCCGCGGTCTCCGTGCAGCGCGCCTGCCTGAATGCTGGCATCAGCCTGGCGGACGTGGACTTTTTTGAATATTCTGACATCACCACGCTGCACGCTGTTCTTTCCCTGGAGGCAGCCGGCTTTGCCCGGCGCGGGGAGGGCTGGAAATTGGCCAGCGACGGCAACCTACTCCTGACCGGCTCCCTTCCGGTGGCCACGCTGGGCGGGCACAAGGCGCGCGGCAACCCGATTGGCGCGGCCGGCGTGTACCAGGCTGTGGAAGCCTGCCTGCAGCTGCGCGGCGAAGCCGGCGGAAGTCAGGTGCCGCACGCCCGGTTCGGGATGATTCAGTCATTGGCGGGCACCGGCTCCACCGCGGTCACCCATATTTTGGAGCGCCAGGACGCCTGAAGCCCAGCAGTTCTGAAAACCAACCCGTGCCGCGGGACTTGAGAATAGACTGTATGGCCTGAGGTTAACCCGGGCTGTCTTAAATTAACGCGCGTGGTAAACTTACCGGCGTGAAGGAATAAATAACCTATGAATCAACGCGTCATTTATCCATTTTCGGCAATTGTCGGGCAAGACCGCATGCGCAGAGCGCTCATCCTGAACGCGGTTTATCCGCGCATTGGCGGGGTGTTGATTCGGGGCGAACGCGGAACGGCAAAGTCCACCGCAGCGCGCGCTTTGGCGGCGCTTTTGCCCGAAGAAGCGGTGGTGGAAGGCTGCCGGTTTGGCTGCAACCCGCATGATCCCAGCCATTGGTGCACGGAATGCCTGGAGCGCGCTGCCGCTTCGGACCAGCCGCTGCCCTCGGTCATGCGCCCGACGCCTTTTGTGAACCTGCCTGTCTCAGCCACCGAAGACCGCGTCGTGGGCACGCTGGATATTGAACGCGCCATCCAGAAAGGCGAAAGACACTTTGAACCCGGCGTTTTGGCGGCTGCCAACCGCGGGCTGCTGTATATTGACGAGGTGAACCTGCTGGACGACCACGTGGTCGATATCCTGTTGGATTCTGCCGCGATGGGTATGAATATCGTGGAGCGCGAGGGCATCTCTTTCAGCCATCCCGCGCGCTTTATCCTGGTGGGTACGATGAATCCGGAAGAAGGCGACCTGCGCCCCCAACTCCTGGACCGCTTCGCGCTATCGGTGGACATTCGTGGCATTCTGGACAAACGCGCGCGTGTGGAAATCATGCAGCGCAACGTCGCCTTTGAACAGGACTCGGAAAGCTTTCGCGAGGAGTGGCTGGAGCAGGAACAGGCGCTCTCCGCGCAAATTCAAAAAGCCCGTCAGTTGGTGGACTCGGTCACATATACGAGCAGGGACCTGCTGATTATTGCCGACCTTACCTCATCCATGGAGGTGGACGGACACCGCTCCGACCTGGTTATCCTGAAAGCCGCCCGCGCCCAGGCAGCCCTGGACGGACGCGCGCGCATCAACCAGAACGATATCGCGCTGGCAGCCGAATTGGCGCTGCCGCACCGCGTCAAATCCGGCCCCTTCCGCAAGTCCGACCTGGGCGTCGAAGCCCTGGAAGAACGGATTGAACAGCTTAAGGGGCAGGCGGCAAGCGAGGAAGAAGGGCTGCCGGCAGAAGAGCAGGACGGTAAAAAAAAAACTGACTCCGGGGATGGACCGGTAAGCCTGGACCCGGATGACCCGCTGATTCCGGTTGGCGAGGGACAGCAGCAAATCTTTACCGAATTGAACCCGCGTTGGTGGGATGGGGGAACTGTTGTGAAGCCAGGCGAGACTTTTGAAGCCCGCGCTCTGGATACGCCCTTGGATGAAATGGTGCGCAAACACGGAGGGAGGCGCTCCGAAACCTACACCGACCGCAAGCGCGGGCGGTATATTCAGGCGCGCCCGTCCCCCTACAAAGCCTACGACCTGGCCTTTGATGCCACCATCCGGGCTGCCGCGCCTTTCCAGAGTGAACGAAGCGGAATCCGCGCGGAGCAGCAGGTCGCCTTCGCGGTTCGTCCGAATGATTACCAGAAAAAAGTGCGCGTGAAGAAGACTGCCAACCTGATTCTCTTTCTGGTGGACGGCTCGTGGTCTATGGCGGTGGCGGAGCGGATGGCTGCCACGAAAGGCGCGATTTTATCTCTGCTGAACGACGCCTATCAACGGCGCGACCGGGTGGGTCTGGTGGTTTTCCAGAAAGACCGCGCCACGCTGGTGCTCGCGCCCACCAACTCCGTCCTTCTCGCGCAGCGAGCCCTGGCGGATATTCCGGTGGGAGGCAAAACACCCCTGGCTGCCGGGCTGGTGATGGCATATGAGGTCATCACCCGTGAGCGTATTTTGCATCCGGATGTGCAGCCGCTTCTGATTGTGCTTACCGACGGCGCGGGTAACGTCCCCCTGGGGAAAGCGCCAGTCAAAGAGGAAATCCGTGAGTTGGCGGGATTGTTTTCCAAAAAGAATATTCACAGCGTGGTAATCAATATGGAGAAAAAAGCCTTCGATCAGGGTTTGGCGCAAGAGCTGGCAGACCAGATGGGCGCCGTTTGTTACACCCTGGAAGACATCCGGGGCGATACTTTGTACGAGACGGTCCAGAAGGAAATGCGGGCTGTATCGAATTAATCCCGAATCGCGCTTATTCAACCGCTTCGATCGTCATTTCTGGAAAAAACTGCCGGATGGTTCCAGCGACCCAACCCTGGAGCGTGGCTGGCAGGAGCGGGCAGCCTTCGCAGGCGCCGCCCAGGCGAACTTTTACCAGATCACCCTCAATCGAGACCAACTCCACCGAACCGCGGTGAAACTGCTCAATGTATGCGCTGATCTGGTCAATCAGGCCGGCGATTTTTTCTTCTTTGCTGAATTGCGAGACCTGGTCGGTGTTCATTCCTTCCTCAATTCTATTCGGGCAGCGGGGTGCTTTTTCTAATCTTACCATAGTTTACCGTGAGGTCTGCGCGCGGCTGCCGGGGCGCTCAGGACGGCAGGCGCTTGCGAATGAAGGCGCGGGTAATCAGCGAGCCGATTTCCTCTGAAAATGAGCTGCGCAGCATTTTCTGGATTTCGGAAAAGAAAGTTTCAAACAGATTTTTCAGGTGGGTTTGTGTTTCGGGTTCCAGCTGTTTGAACGAGGCTATCATGGCTTTGGAAGCGGCAAGCTTATCCTGCGTGAATTCCCGTAAGGTGCGCGCGCCCGTCGCTTCCAGAATCGTGAACAGCGCGTCAATGAACTCTTTCCGTTCCTCAAGAGGCACATTATCCAGCCACTCGCGCAGCGCTGCGTTGAATTTTATGCTGCCGGTGGAGAGACCTTCAAGGTAGACAAAGTTTGGACCGATAACCTTCCAGGAGAAAGCGTCGTGCTGCATGACCCCGCTTTCGTCGCTGCCAACCACCTGGTATAACCCGCTTTGGTTGAGAAGCATCCCAACGACCGAAGATTGGGGCATGAAACGGACTGTTTTGTCAATCACGCGCAGGTAACCGGGGTTTTCGAGCATAGAGCGTTGAAAACCAGGTCCATCGTTATTAAACACGCGTTGGACGCTCGGCTGCATTTCCGCGGGAATGTTCGCGGCAGCGAAAACTGCCAGGTTACCGCCTTTGGAATGCCCGCCAAGATAAAAGATGCCGGGTAAATGGGACATCAATAAGTCAAGATACTCAACCGCGCTGCGCTGCGCGGGGACCACCTCCCGAAAGCTCATTTCAAGGTCTTCTTTCCAACCAATTAAGGTGTCATCCGTGCCGCTGAAAGAGACGAAATGGGTGTATTTATCCATAGAAAACACGAGCGCCGAAAACTGTTCGGCTTCATCGAAAGAAACGCGGTTCACGTAATGCGAGAGGCGCAGGTTCTGAAAGCGGGTTGAAGCCGCGCACTTCTCCAGCAGTAGCGGCAGGCGCGAGAAAAAAGCGCTGGTGACAGGCGCGGTTATCTGGTCTGGCATCTGCTTTATGGCCTCGGCTGCATCTGCCAATGAGACCGAATCACTCTCATCCGGGGTCGGAACCACGCCGGCAAAATCCAGATAGGAAAGGACAGAGAGCACCAGGTTATCCACCTCATTAATCGGATCGGTGGAAAAATCCAGGTCGCCGCGCCAGTCAAGATAATCTAAAATATTGGACATTTTTACTCCCACGAACAAGTAAATTGTACATTAAATTGTGCCCGCTTCGATAAGAAACCGCTTAGAGACACCCATGCGCCTTCGGGCAGGAAAACGAGCCGGGAAAAAGAGCTCAGCATTCTTGACTTATACTATACTTGACGAATAAAATAGATATTATTCAAATGAGAGCGGGTTGCGATGCCTTTCATTCATTCCTCAAAACTCAATTGGGATTTGAGCACCGGTTATGACTTTTTTATCAGTCAGATGGTGCTTTACGAACCAGACCGCTTTGGGCTGCGCGCGTCTTGGGCGGCGGGCATACGCGCTCGAATCCCTTTGGAATACCGCCAGGCAATCGAAACCTTCTTACAAATTGCCTTCTTACCCATGCAATTTATTTTCAGCATGCCAGCTCCAAAGGATACTGCCCTGCTGCTCGCCGCTCTTGAGAGCCTGCCTCCCGAAAAGCGCTTGGAAGCGCTGACAGCTCAATATAGTTTGACGGGTAATGTTAAGGAGATCCTCCTCGGGACCTCAACCCGTAAACCATGGACAGCCGCGGAGAAAGGCGTCGTGGAAGCGTCGTATTCCAGGTTGAATCGGAATCTGACGCCCACACAGTTGGATTTGGTATACAAAACCTGGGCGGACCGCGAAAAATTTGGATACCGGCACCTGTGCGCCCTAAAAACCTATGCTGAGGCTTTTTTCTATGAAGAAGAACAGCGGATTCTTCCCGTTCTGCGGCAATCCCTTTCCCACGCTCAGATGCGTGCCGGCACACTCCCCCTGATAGCCATGCTGGAAGAACTCTCCGCGGGCGTCCGTTGGGCTGATGTTGCCGCTATGCAGAAAATTTTCCTCGCGCCGTCTTTTTGGGGAGCGCCTTTTCTGATCAGCGAAAAATTAAACAACAACACCGCTTTAGTCATTTTTGGATCAAGACCCGACAACCTGGCTTTGATTCCAGGCGATATTATTCCGGATAACCTTTTGCGCGGGCTCAAGGCGCTCGCAGACCCGACGCGCCTGCGAATTTTACGGACGCTTGTCCACACACCACATTCCGCGGCACACCTTGCGCATGTGCTTCGCTTGCGCCCCGCGACTGTAAATCACCACCTGATGGAGCTGCGCGTGGCGGGAATGGTGCACGTCATCATTTCTTCTGAGGGCGACCGCTGCTACGCGACGCGCTTTGAGGCTTTTGAAAGCACCCAGGACCTGCTGAACCGCTTTCTGAACGAAGAATGATGTGACCCTCGTAAAAGAATCTGTTTGGAAACGCGGCGGGTCGGTCATTTCCACGTATTTTGACCGCGTGCGCGCATTTACCCCGAACGCCCGCAAATACCTGACCGGCGTCATGATATACGGCGCCGCGATTGGGGTCTTTCAGCTTCTGTTCAATTTTTATGTTCTCAGCCTTGGATATAACGAAGCTGCGCTTGGCAACCTGGTGACAGCCCGCAGCGCCACCACCCTGATTGCCGCCTTGCCAGTCGGATACCTGGCGGACCGGATTGGGAGAAAGCTGGCTTTCATCATCGGGCAAGGAGCGGTCGGCGCGGCTATCCTGTTTATGCTTCTATTTCCATCCCTGCCTATGTTTCTGGTGATGAATATCGTCATCGGCTTCGCGCAGTCGCTGGCAGCCGTCGCGATGGGGCCTTTTCTGATGGAAAACAGCGGCGAAGCGGAACGCACATACCTGTTCAGCTTCAGTTCCGGGCTGCGCATGACCGCTGTTTCGGTCGGGGAATGGGTGGGCGGCTTTCTGCCCACTTGGTTTGGACGACATATCGGAGTTCTTCCGACCAGCCCGTCCGCCTACAGCGGCGCTCTCGGACTGGTTTGCGTTGGCGCGCTGCTTTCGCTCCTTCCGAACCTGCTCATACGCCAACAAAAAACGCCCCGGGCCAACCGGGCGTCTTTCGCTCCGCTTTCGTATATGCGAAGGAAGCCGGGCGAATTGACCCGCCTTATCTTGCCGCTGCTGCTGACTTCCATCGGGGCGGGGATGATAATGCCGTTTATGAATGTGTTTTTCCGCAACGTCCACAAGCTCTCAGACGCTTCAATTGGGATTTTGTTCGCGTGGGGCTCTTTGGCGATGGGTGTTGGGCTGCTTTTAGCGCCGGCACTGGCGGAACGCTTCGGGAAAATCCGGGTTGTGGTGGCTACCCAAGGTCTGTCCATTCCCTTTTTGGCGCTGCTCGGCTTTTCCCCGTTTTTTCCACTGGCAGCCGCGGCATATTACGCGCGGCTGGTGCTAATGAACATGAGCGGTCCGGTCTATACGACCTTTACGATGGAACAGGTGGAGCCGGAGTCGCGGGCGATGGTTGCCAGCCTTTCGACGATGGCGAGCAATTTTGGCTGGGCCTTCAGCCCGACGCTGAGCGGGTATTTCCAGGTGCGCTACGGCTTTGGACCATCGTTTGGCGTCACCATTTTGTTTTACGTCGTTTCGGTTGTGATGTATTACGTCTGGTTTGGGAGGAAGAAAAAACAGGCAGCGCTGGAAGAAGGCGTACCAACTCCCGTGGAAGCCCGGCAGTAGCTCAGCGACCCCGCCAAACTTTAGATAATAGGTCCCGGGCGGCGTTGGAGACCACCGTTTCGCCGCTCCGAATCTGACAACCGCCGGGGCTTGACGCCCCGGCATACGCCTGACAACTGTCCATCACGAAGGGAAGCGGGCCTTCCGCCGCAATCCTCTCCCCGTTGGTTTTGCGGGCAATGTGCCGCCGCTCAGCAGACCAAGCGCTGACAGCATAAGCAAGGCTTTACGCGCGGGCAAAGAACGCTCAGACTTCCGGGTTAATCCGGAATTCATGAATGCCGTCCGCGTAAGCCCAATCATGACCGCATTGGGGGCAGCTTTGGGGCTGTCCGACTTTGGCTAACGCGCCGCCGCAAACCGGGCAGGCAAAAAAGCTGCCTTCCGCAGGGGCGGACGAGGAGCCCACGGCTTCGGCAAGCGTCCAGATGCTGGGGGCGTACTGCGCGAACGCGCCCGTCCACTGCAGGGCGGAATCCAAGGCTACCAGGGCTTTGAGCGGGACGTGCCGCTTGAGCCAGGCAACCCGGAACTGGGACACATTCAGCTGTTTCCCGACGCTGAAGTGGTTTTCTTTCAGCAGGGAGCGAATGGTTTTCGGATGAAAGTCAAAATTCAGCTCCACAAATTCCACCTGTTCCGGCGAGAAAGGGTTCCACTGCTGACGACCGGTCAGATAGCGCAGGATGGACTTGAGGTTGCGCTTGTTGGCAAATTCCAGCAGGAATTGCGCGTTCGGACTCAGCACCCGCCGGACGCTCTGGAGAGCCAAACCGGGCTGCGCCATATGGTGCAGCGTACGTATCATGGTGGCGCCGTCGAAAAGGCCGTCCACGAAGGGGAGTTTATAGATATCAGCGGAAACAAACAGGTAGCGCGGGTCATCGCCCAGGCGCTCACGCGCCTGCAGCAGCTGCGTGCGTGAGTAATCCAGCAGGACGACGCGCTCAAAACCGGTATAACGCGCTGTGTTGCGCCCGGCGCCGGCGCCCAGCTCCAGCAAAAGTTTGCCTGACCTGGTTAGCAGGCGTTTGAGGGCGATTTGTTCAACCGCGTCTTCATAGGCGCGTCCGCCGGAATCCCAAAAGGCGCTCTGGTAATCAGAGCCTTCGTAGGAACAAATGGGTGGGTCTTCGCCTGGTTTTGTGTTCATGTCCAATTAAAAGCGTACGGGCAGGTTTGCCGGCAACACCCGAAGCAACCTCCTTACCGCTGCTTCCTCTCGGACCTGACGGGGTTCGCAGGGCTCCGCCGCGCCGGTCCCGCCCGGACGCCAAATAAGCATAACCGAGACAGGCAGGGCTGTCAACACAAGCGCAGGTTCAATCCAGTGCTTGTGTGCAGTGCTGGCGGTAACCGCAGGCCCGGCAGCGGGAAGCTTGCGCGTGCGAGCGCGGGGGTCCATCGGGGCAGTTTTCCGCGGCGCGGACGCTGGAAATAAGGTTCAGCAGACTTTCTTCCAGCCCGGGGGTGTAATCAACCCTGAAAGTGCGGTCGCGGTAGCGCAGCAGCCCGTAGGGCGGACGCTTCCCCGAGGAGCGCTCCAGCAGCAGGCAGTACGCTGCCAACTGCATCACATGGCTGTCGTAGGGTTCAGCGGGCGCGGGGGCGCTTTTCACTTCCACCGGCACGCGCACGCCGCCGCCGATATCCACGACGTAATCCGGCTTCCCGGTCAGGCGCAAGCTGGGGTCATAGAGCGGAGCGGGCAGCTTTTGCCAGGAGTCTGTGTCGGCGTAAACGATTTTGCCGGTGGGCAAGCCCGTCTGGCGGCGTTTGCGCGCGGACCAGAGGAACAGGACTGCCGCCGCGAGAACCAGCAAGCCTATCCACAGCCAATCCGTCACCGCGCCACCTTCAGGATGAACAGCGCGCAAGCCAGAATAAGAAGGAGCACAGCCGCCGCGCGCAAGAGGAACGATTGCAGCACGCCGCTGGCGTGCTGCTGATGAAAGTTGGTTCCGGTTTTTAGTTCCGCCTGGTTATCAGACGGGATGCCCAGGCGCTGATACCACCAGGCGCGGGCGCAATACAAATAACTGCCCAGTTCGGACGCGCGGAGAACGCGCATCAGTCCGATTCGGAATTCAGCTGGTCGGAGAGCCGGGTGAGCGCTTGCTCCAGCTCGCTCTGCCTGAAGCTGAGGGTAATATCCGCGCGCGTGCGTTCAATGATGCCGCGCGCCAGGTCAGTCCGGCGGCGCAAGCCTTCGGTAATCGCGTCGGGATAATCCATGGTGACCAGCTGGGTGAAGATGTCGTCCATCCACATCAGCAGGCGTTCCACTTCGCTGGAATAACCCGGGCGCAAAAGGTCCAGGCAGCGCCGGCGCAGTTCGCCCAGGGTCTCGGCCAGGCCGGCCAGATAAGCCGGGTATTCCGCGCTGAGATCCGCAGGCGTGGGCAGGGGCTGGTTCAGAATAAGGGCGACGGTCAGTTCGGCTTCGACGAATTCCTTGAGCGCGTCTTGCGTGTAGCCGGCAAAGTACAGGTCGGGGTCGTCTTTCAGGCCCTCGCGCAGCTCACGGGAAAGGTCCCGCGCGCTTTGGAGTTCCTGTTCGGCTTCAGCCTGATCTTCGCGGTGGATAGCGCGGATAGCCAGCGAGGCGTGCCGGGTCAGCTGGCGCGCCTGCGCCAGGGCGGCATCCCGGCGGGCGCTTTTCCGGTCAAATTCCAAACGAATCTGGTCAGAAATGCGATCTAATTCGCTCATCTCAACTGCCTTCCGGCGGATTGGGTTTGGCCTGGCTGAAAAGGTCGTCTGCCAGGGAATGGGGAGGGTTGGGCAGACGAATTTCTCCGAAGTTGCTTTCGTAGCGGTGGATATTCTCGTTGAGAACCTGTTGGAGCAGCTTGGCGCCCAACGGGGAGAGAATAACGCGCGCGTCCACCTGGCTGAATTCCTGACCGGGTAAAACCGCGGAGAAATCCAGGACGAACTCGCCAGGCGTGTGCGCGGCGCGCACCAGGTTGGCAAACAGCGGCTTCAGGTCCGTCGGAAGGCGCAGAGTGATGGGTTTAATTTCCGGCATTTGCGCTCCTAGAATGGGACGTCATCATCTCCGGGCACGTCTTCTTCAAAGCCGCCTTCTTCGCCGCGGCTGGAGCTGAGGAAGCGCACGCTTTGGGCGGTCACCTCGTAGCTGGCTCCCCAGGTGCCGTCTTTCTTCTGGAAAACCTTGGGAGAACCGTTGGTGTCGGGGTTCAGACGCCCTTCCACGAGGACTTTGGAACCTTTTTTCAGGTATTGGTTGCAGGATTCGGCTTGGGGACCGAAAACTGTCACACGGAACCAGGTTGTTTCGTCTTTTTCTTTAAATTTACGGCTGGTTGCCATGCTGAAGGAAGTGATAGGCTTACCGTCCCCGGTGAAGCGCATTTCAGGGTCTCTGCCGAGGTTGCCAATCAGGATAAGTTTCTGGTACATGAGGGTGTTCCTTTCTTGTTTAAGTGCGTTCGTGTGGTTTGTGTCTGCTGTTATCAGGAACAAATGTTTTCCTTGTTCCTTCTATTTTACTGCAGAATCCACCGAAAACCCCCGCGCGTATATCAGGAACCGCTACCGGGCGGAGTATCGTCCGGCTGGTCTGCCCGGAAATCCATGCCAGACCCGCCCTCCGCCGGGATGAAACGGCGCGGGAAGCTTTTACGATTCAGTTGACGGCCGCCAGGGGATGTACAGAACGCGCAGCAGAGCGAAAAAGAGCCCGCCCAGCGGGTTGGACGCGGGCTCAGTATCCCCCCTCTGCGCTTGACGCGCACGCCCGCATGGAAGTATACTTTCAGTCCACCGGGGTGTAGCGCAGTCGGCTAGCGCGCTGCGTTTGGGACGCAGAGGTCGGCGGTTCAAGTCCGCCCACCCCGACCTGCAGCAAACACGCGCAACCCCAAAGACAACCGTGGAAACTCCCTTCCTCTCCATCATCATCCCTGCTCACAATGAAGCTCAGCGCCTGCCCGCGGCGCTGGAACAAGTCGCGGCATTTGTGCGCGCTCAGAACTACCTGTGTGAGGTGCTGGTGGTCGAGAACGGCAGCACAGATGAGACTGCCGCTATCGCGCGCGCCTGGCAGGAACAGCTGCCAGAGCTGCGCGTGATTAACCTCCCGGAAGCGGGCAAAGGCGGCGCGGTGAAGGCCGGTATGCTCAGCGCGCGCGGCGCTTACCGCTATATGGCGGATACCGACCTTTCTGTCCCCCTTGAAGAAATCCCGCGCTTTCTGGATGCCATTCAGGCTGGCGCGCAGGTCGCCATTGGTTCGCGTGAGGCTCCGGGCTCTGTGCGGATTGGCGAACCGTTCTACCGGCATTGGAGCGGACGGGTTTACAACCTGTTGGTGCGGTGGTGGGTTTTACCGGGAATTCAAGACACACAGTGCGGCTTTAAATGTTTCAGCGCCGAAGCTGCCGGGGCGCTTTTCCCGCTGCAGAGGCAAATTGGCTGGAGCTTTGATATTGAGGTTCTGGCTGCCGCCCGACAGAACGGTTACAGCATCCGGGAAGTGCCGGTCACCTGGACTTACGGCACCGGCAGCCGCATCCAACCGCTGCGGGACGCTTTCGCTTTGGTGCGGGAGCTGTGGATAATCCGCGCGAACGCCCGTCGGGGGGCCTACCGTGCGCGTCCGCTTTGACCCCGCGCTCATCCCTGAGAGTCCAACTCTGGAATTTGAAGTCGCCTTATGGCAGGCTGGCACGCTGCTGGTGGCTGGCCTGGACGAGGCCGGGCGCGGCGCGCTGGCAGGCCCTGTATTCGCTGCCGCGCTGGTGCTGCCGCCCGAGCCCGAACGCGTGGCCGGAGTTTTGGCCAGCGCCCGGGATTCCAAACAGCTCGCCGCGCGCACGCGGGAGACGCTCGCCGAACGGATAAAAACAGAATGCGCGGCGTGGGGGCTGGGTTGGGCGGAGGCCGATGAAATTGATCGAGTGGGGATTGCCCGTGCCAGCCGCCTGGCGTTTTGCCGGGCGCTGGACGCGCTCCCGCTTTCGCCGGAGCATTTGCTGCTGGATTACTTCCGCCTTCCAGAAAGCCCGCTGCCCCAGACCGCGCTGGTGAAAGGCGACCAACGCTCGCTCTCGATTGCCTGCGCGTCCATCCTGGCGAAGACTGCCCGGGACGCGCGCATGCGGATGGAGGAGGAACGCTTTCCAGGTTACGCTTTTGGGCGCAACAAAGGCTATGGAACTGAGCGCCACCGCCGCGCGATTGCGGAGCTGGGGACGTGCCCCCTGCACCGCCAAAGTTTTAGCCTCCACCTTTGCAGCCACCTTTCAGGTAGCGCAGCTTAAGCGAGACTTCAGGAAAAAATCGGGGGCATTGAAGCACAAAAATGAAGACATCCTCTCTTTTTCATTGTTTGGTGATATGATTAAATCGTTCGAACACAGCAGACATGAGCCTGAAAAATGGTAGCTAAGAATCCATTAACGCGACCGTATTTCCAGTTGTGCGGTCTGGTATTGCAGTGTTCTTCATTCTCTCTTGTGCCACAAATTGCTGGCACATGTTTTATTAACCCCCAAAATTAACGACAACGTAAAAACGACCTGGAGATGAAAACAATGAAGATAAAAATTCCCAAACTGCTTAACATTTTGCTTGCCTTATCTTTGGTTCTTGGCCCGCTTGGGCTTCTGCACGGATTGGCGTTCGCGAACTCGAGCGCGCAGACCCTGCCCTTCAGTCAGGATTGGACGGATGGAAGCTTGATTGTGGTGAATGATGACTGGAGTCAGGTTCCCGGCATTGTGGGATTTCGCGGAGACGGCCTGACCTCAACCACGGGGGTGGATCCACAGACAGTTTTGGTACCGGACAATCCGGGTGTTGAGGACGTTAATGCGAACCAGACAAACCCAAACACTTACACAACAGGTGGGGTGACTGAATTTGCTATCACGGATCCAGTGGTTGCGCTGGCTGGTTCTAATACAGCCAATGCGCCTTATTTGAAACTTTTCATCAACACCACCGGAATGACCGCGATTCAGATAAGCTACGATTTGCGCGATTTGGAAACGGGATCGGATAACGCGGTCCAGCAGGTCGCGCTGCACTATCGGGTCGGCAGCAGCGGTAACTTCACCAATGTTCCCGCGGCCTATGTAGCCGACGCAACCGTTGCCAATGCCACCATGACAACCCACGTCTCCGTGACGCTCCCCGCGGCAGTTGACAACGCCGCGCTTGTGCAGCTGCGGATCATGACCACCAACGCACCTGGTAATGACGAATGGGTGGGGGTGGACAATATCTCCATCACTGGCACGCCAATCGCCGGCGATGCCGCCCCTTACGTTGCCAGCACCTCACCTGCCAACGGTGGTGAAATCGCCTCGAGCGGCAACCTTACCATCACCTTTAGCGAGCCCGTCACGCTCAGCGCGGGATGGTACGACATCACCTGCTCCTCATCCGGCACGCATACCGCGCAAGTAACCGACGAAGACCCGGTCTATACCCTGAACCCGGATACCAACTTTACCGCCGGTGAGACCTGCACCGTGACTGTTTTCGCCGCGAAAGTGAGCGACAACGATACGGACGACCCGCCGGACAATATGATTAGCGACTACAGCTTTAGCTTCACGGTGGCGTTTGGCTGCGGCGACGCTTTTACCGCCATTTCTGCGATTCAGGGCAGCGGCACCAGCAGTCCGCTGGTTGGAAATGTCGTCACCACGGAAGGCATTGTCACCGCGGATTTTCAGACCAACGCGTTCGTCGCCGGCACCAAGAACGGCTTCTTTATGCAATCCGAGACCGGGGACGGTGATCCGGCCACCTCGGAAGGTCTGTTTATTTACAGCACCCTGACCGATGTGCATGTGGGCGACCACGTGCGCGTAACCGGCACCGTGAAAGAACAGTTCGACCTGACCGAGCTCTCACCAGTAACCAAAATCCAGGTTTGTTCAACCGGCAACAGCGTTGAACCAACCGACTTCAGCCTGCCCGTCGCCAGCCTGCTGGACTTCGAAAAACTCGAGGGCATGTACGTGCGTATTCCGCAGGAACTTACCATCGTGGAATACTACAACTTTGACCAATTTGGTGAGATTGTGTTGGGCACCGAGCGCTTTATGCAGTTCACCGCGCTGAACGAACCGGACCCGGCCGGCTTCGCTGCCTGGAACACGGAACTGGGCCTCCACAGTATCCTCCTGGATGACGGCAGTGAAGCCTCCAACCCGGACCCCGCCCGGCACCCCAACGGTCTGGAATTCACCCTGGATAACATCTTCCGCGGCGGGGACAAGCTGAGCAACGTGATTGGCGTGATGGATTACAACTTCAGCAAGTACCGCATTCAGCCCACCGCGGGCGCTGAATATCAAGCTGTGAACCCCCGCACGCCTGCTCCGGATGTGCTTGAAGTACCCGGCTCCCTGAAAGTGGCCAGTTTTAATGTGCTCAACTACTTCACCACGCTGGATACCGGCGCGGCCGTCTGCGGCCCGTCTGGAACGCTTGGCTGCCGCGGCGCGAACACTCCTCTGGAACTCACCCGCCAGCGCGACAAAATCCTGGCGGCGCTCCTCATAATTGACGCGGATGTCATCGGCGTGATGGAGATTGAAAACGATAAACCGCTTGGCGCGGGCGAGCTGCCGGATTACGCCGTTGCGGACCTGGTGGCGGGTTTGAACGCCGCCGCTGGCGCGGGGACGTATGCCTACATCGCCACCGGCGCGATTGGTGGGGACGCGATTAAACAGGCAATCATCTACAAACCCGCCGCAGTCACGCCTGAGGGGGAATACCAGCTGCTCACCACTGCGGTGGACGCGCGTTTCATTGATACCCTCAACCGCCCGGCCCTGGCGCAGGTCTTTTGGGATAACCGTTCTGAAAAAACTTTCGTCGTGGCGGTTAATCATCTGAAATCCAAGGGCTCAGCTTGCCCTGGCGACCCCGACCTGCTGGACGGCGCCGGCAACTGCAACCTGACCCGAAAAGCCGCCGCGCAGGCGCTGGTGGATTGGCTGGCGAACCCGGTTTACTTCCCGGATGTGGGTAACGCGCTCATCATTGGCGACCTGAATTCGTATGATTATGAGGACCCCATCGATATGCTCAAATTGGGCGCGGATGATAGCGCGGCGACTGACGACGATTACCTGGATTTGATGCGCGTGCTTCGCGGAGACGAAGCCTATGGTTATTTATTTGGCTCTCAAATCGGGTACCTGGACTATGCCCTCGCGAACACCAATTTGGCTAAGAGTGTTGTGGATGTGAATTTCTGGCACATCAACGCGGATGAGAGCGACCTGATTAACTATGACATGACCTACAAGAAAGATGCTCAGGACGCAATCTATGCCCCGGACGCTTATCGGTCATCAGATCACGATCCGGTAATCCTGACGTTGTTGTTCAACACCGCGCCTGCCGCCAATAACATGACCATCAGCACGAATGAGGACACGCCTTACGAGTTTGGCCTGGATGTTTTGGACGCGGAAGGAGACAGCCTTGTGGTAACCATCCTGAGCGGGCCGCTCCACGGCAGTCTGAACATCGTCGGCACTACTGTCACGTATAGCCCCGCGGAAAACTATCACGGCCCGGATGAATTTACTTACAAGGTGAACGATGGAGAATACGACTCTGAGGTCGCGACGGTCGCTATTACGGTAATTCCTGTCAACGACGCGCCGGTCGCATCCGGCGCCACCTATGATCTGATCGAAAACGGAAACATCGTGTTCAACCTGGATGCCAGCGATGTGGATGGTGACGCGCTGAGCTTTAGTGTGACAGCCGAACCCCTTCACGGCAGCCTGGAATGCACAGGCGCGGTTTGCACCTATACCCCCATGCCGGGCTGGTACGGCGAGGACAGCCTGAGCTTCAAAGCTAACGACGGAACGCTGGATTCCAACGAAGCGGTCGTAACCTTCCGGGTTGCCGCCCTTCCGCGCATCTACCTGCCCATCGCTTTCAAATAGGCTGACAAATTATTAAGTTTGAGAGGCTGACCGCACGGTCAGCCTCTTTTTGGTGCCAGGTCGGCACTGCTCTACCCTTGTTGCTCCCGCTGGTGTCCTCACCGCGCGAGGGGCTTGACCGCAGGTCTCCTTTCCGGCCGTAAGGCGGCATGCGCGCTTCAAGCTGCTGTTTTGTCAGGTTATGAAAGTGCGGCGCAGCAGTAAAACCGCGCCATTCGGACGCGAGGGCGAAGCATCCCGAGAAGCGCACTACCCCGCGGCGGAATTGGTCACATACCGGATGCTTTGCCCTACCCATCCTTGTTTTTTACCCGCCAGCAACAGCCAACCTCGTGAAAATCGGACACCTGTGAAAATATTGGGTGCCGGTCTCAAGGGTGATATATAATCATAGGGCTCTACACGAAACAGAGGAAACTATGATTATTACCCAGGGACTTAGCAAAGTCTTTAAGATTGGCAAGAAACAAAAGCAGGAGTTCACCGCGGTTGACGGGCTGAGCTTGCAGGTGAACGAGGGCGAAGTGTTTGGGTTTCTTGGCCCAAATGGCGCCGGCAAAACCACCACCGTGCGCATGCTCACCTGCCTCATCCAACCCAGCGCCGGGCAAGCCAGCGTGAACGGCCTGGTGGTGGGGCGCGACGACACCCAAATCCGCCGCACGGTTGGCTTACTTACCGAGTCGCCCGGGATGTACGAAAGGCTCTCAGCAGAAAAGAACCTGAGCATCTACGCCAGACTTTATGACGTACCGGACGTTGAGGCCGCGGTGAATAAGTACCTGGTGATGTTGGACTTGTGGGAACGGCGATTTGACCCAGTCGGCAGCTTCTCCAAGGGCATGCGCCAGAAACTGGCCGTTGCCCGCGCGCTCTTGCACGAACCCAAAGTGCTCTTTTTGGACGAACCTACCACCGGCCTGGATCCCGAAGCTGCCAAAACCGTGCGCGACTTCATTTACGAGCTGAAAAACGAAGGCCGCACGATTTTTATGACCACCCATAACCTGAATGAAGCCGAACGCTTGTGCGACCGGGTTGGGATATTCAAGCAGAGCTTGCTGGCGGTGGACACGCCCGAAGCGCTGCGGCAGCGGCTGTATGGGCGCAAAGTTGTCTTCCATCTGGCCGCGCTGAACCCCGACTGGGTCACGCTTATCTCGGCACAGCCGGGCGTAAAGGCAGCGGAGGCGGCGGAAAACAAGTTGGTTGTCAGCCTGGAGGAACCGGAACGCGAAAACCCGGCTATTGTGCGCGCGTTGGTGCAAGCCGGCGCCGACATCCAATTTATTGGCGAACTGCGGCATTCGCTGGAACAGGTTTACCTGGAAATGCTTCACTCTGAGGCGGAAGGAAAAGAAAAATGAAACACATCCGCACAATTATCAACAAAGAATGGGCGGAAGTTTTTAAGAACCGCACGGTGCTGTATACAACCCTGCTGCTCCCGCTGGTTTTCGCCATCCTCCCGCTCATCATGCTCAAATCCACGGCTGGAAGCCTGCCGGATATGGGCGGCGCGGCCGCTACCGGGCTTCCGGAAGGCTTCCTGAAAAGCTGCCAGGGCATGACCGGGAGCGACTGTCTGCAAGCTTATCTTGTGAGCCAATTCATGTTCATGTTTATGCTGATGCCGATGATAATTCCAATCAACATTGCCGCGTACAGCATTGTCGGCGAAAAGACCACCCGCAGCCTGGAGCCGCTGCTGGCAACCCCGATTACCACGGTGGAACTGCTGGCTGGCAAATGTTTGGCGGCAGTTTTGCCGGCAGTGGGGGCCACTTACCTGTCCATCGGCGTCTTCAACCTGGGCATGTTTCTGCTAAAAACAAGCTCAGGGGTGATTGCTTACGTCAACAGCCCTATCTGGCTGCTGGCTATCTTCGTGCTGGGCCCGCTGCTGGCGCTCATTTCCGCGTTGTTTGCCCTGTACATTTCCTCACGGGTCACCGACCCGCGCGTGGCGGAGCAGGTTTCTTCGGTTGTGATTGTCCCTTTGATGGGGATTATGCTGGCGCAGATGGCCGGGATTGTGACCCTGAACCTGACGATGATGCTGATATCCATCGTTTCGGCGGCAGTGCTGTCATTCGCGATGCTGCACCTCGGCAGCGCGGTATTTGAGCGGGAGAACATCCTGACCCGCTGGAAGTGAGAAAACAGATGAAAACCAGAAAATTCATATCGTTCACATTTATCTTGTGCGCCTTTTTGGTGATATCAGCGCGCCCGGTGCAAGCGCAAACGGAACAGCCCTACCGCGTCAGTCTCCGGCGGGATTTTGGCTACGGCAACGGTATGGACATTCAGGGCAGGATGACCCTCAGCCTGAAAGGCGACGAGAGCGCCGTCAGCCGGGTGACCTTCTTCATGGACAGCCAGGAGCTGCTTAGCACGCAAAGCGCACCTTTTTCGTTCTCCTTCACCACCGATGACTACACCCCCGGCGTGCACCGCCTTTCCGCGCGGGTGGAAACCGCGGACGGAAAAACATATACAACCGACGCGCTCACCTATAATTTCCTTTCCAAGGAGGCGGCCAACAAAAGCACCATCGGCATTATCCTCCCGCTGCTCGGTTTGACGGTCGGGATTGCCCTGCTCTCATGGCTGATTCAATACCTGGGTTCGCGCAAGAAGCCAAAATCGGGCGCGCTTACCTATAACGGCTTCTACGGTGGGGCGGTCTGCTCAAAATGCGGGAAACCATTTGCCCGTTCGCTGCTGGGGCTTAACCTGATTGCCGGACGCCTGGAACGCTGCCCCCACTGCGGAAAGTGGAGCCTGACCCGACGGGCGAGCCTGGCGGAATTGGAAGCGGCGGAAGCACGCTTACGCGCCAGCGTGGTGGTGGACGAAGCCCCGGCAGAACCGCCCAGCCCGAAAACTGACCCGCTGGAGGACTCCAAGTATTACGACCTCAACGGGAAATAAGCGAAGGGCGCCTGCCGAAGCTTGTGTCTGGTAAAAACGCGCCGGGCTTGGTAAACTCTCGATAGAGACACAGACAAAAAGGAGCTTACGATGGGATTAAACGGAAAGAAAATCGCGATATTGGTTGCTGAAGGCGTGGAAGACCTGGAGTATTCCGTGGTCGCCATGCGTTTGCAAGAAGAAGGCGCCGTGGTGCTTACGGCGGGTATGGACCTGAAGCCTATCCGTGGGAAGAACGGACTCCCGATTACCCCCGACACGCTGATTGAGTCAGTGAACGCGGACGAAATTTTTGGGCTGGTGCTTCCGGGCGGTTGGGCGCCGGATAAACTGCGCCGTTACGCGGCCGTGAAAGACTTAATCGCGAAAGTACACGCGCAAGGCAAAATTATCGGCATCATCTGCCACGGCGGGCTGCTGGCAATCTCAGCCAAAATCCTGACGGGCGGGCATGCCACCGGTTCTTTGGGTATCAAGGATGACCTGGAGAATGCCGGCATGAAATGGTTGGATAAAGCCGCCTTCCGCGAGGGCAACCTGGTGTGGGGGCGCGTGGTGGCAGATATCCCCGCGTTTAATAAGGAATTGGTCGCCGCGCTGCTTGAGAAGGCCTGATTCTGGAATATAAGTCAAGCAGTGGTACAATCCCAATAGAATAATCTGGGTATTGGAGGTTGCATGGAACAGCAGGTTTCAAGTTTTGCTGTCAAGAAAGGCTTGGCGCAGATGCTTAAGGGCGGCGTGATTATGGACGTGGTAACGCCGGAACACGCACGCATCGCGGAAGATGCCGGCGCTGTCGCGGTGATGGCGCTTGAACGCGTCCCCGCGGATATCCGCGCCAGCGGCGGGGTTGCCCGCATGAGCGACCCTGAATTGATTACGCGCATCATGGAAACGGTCAGCATCCCGGTGATGGCAAAATGCCGCATCGGTCACTTCGTGGAAGCCCAGATACTTGAGGCGCTGGGCGTGGATTATATTGATGAATCTGAAGTGCTTACCCCGGCGGATGAGGCGTACCATATTTACAAGCATGTTTTTAAGGTGCCCTTTGTGTGCGGCTGCCGCAACCTGGGCGAAGCGCTGCGGCGCATTGGCGAAGGCGCGGCGATGATCCGCACCAAAGGTGAAGCTGGCACTGGCGACGTCATCGAAGCTGTGCGCCATGCCCGCCAGGTTATGGGTGATATCCGTGCTCTGCAGGCATTGCCCGAAGAGGAAGTGATGACGTTTGCCAAGAATAACGGCGCGCCGTATGAGCTTTGCCTGGAAGTTCGCGAGAGCGGGCGCATGCCTGTGGTGAACTTTGCCGCCGGTGGGATTGCCACCCCGGCGGATGCCGCGCTCATGATGCAGTTGGGCGTGGACGGTGTGTTTGTGGGCTCCGGCATTTTCAAATCTGGCGACCCTGCCAAACGGGCTGCCGCGATTGTGAAAGCCACCACCCATTACCAGGACGCCAAGCTGCTGGCAGAAGTGAGCCGCAACCTGGGCGAACCTATGGTCGGACGGCAGGTAACCAACATTCCGGAGCAGGATCTGATTTCAAAGCGCGGTTGGTAAACCCCGCGGAGCGGCGCGTGAAAATCGGCGTACTCGCCCTGCAAGGCGATTTTATTGAGCACCGCCAGAGCCTTTCAGGCCTGGGCGCGGAGAGCGTGGAGGTGCGCCTGCCTGCCCAATTGGATGGACTGGACGGTTTGATTATCCCCGGCGGGGAATCCACCACAATTGGAAAGCTGATGAGAGCCTATGGTTTTATGGACGCGCTGCGAGATTTCGCGCGGGAGAAAGCCATTTGGGGCACCTGCGCCGGCGCGATTCTCCTCTCGCAGGATGCCGGACGCGAACAAGACCTGCTGAAGCTGATGGATATCCGGATTATCCGGAACGCTTTCGGTCGGCAGGTGGACTCGTTTGAAACCGAGCTTGCGATGCCTTTCCTCACGCCCGCCACACCGCCTTACCGCGCTGTATTTATCCGCGCGCCAATTATCACGGAAGTGTTTGGACGGGCAAAGACCCTCGCCGCGTTGGATGATGGGCGCGTGGTGGCCGCCCGGCAGGGTAAGCTCCTGGCGACATCCTTCCACCCGGAACTGACCGCCGACGCGCGTTTTCACCGCTATTTCCTGGAGTTGGCGCAATCACAGCCCGCAGAGTAAGCCTGATAGATATTCCCGCGCTAATTGGGGCGGCGGGGCAGGCGCAGAGCACGGACAGCGTCAGCCAAGTTACGCGCGGCAATCCGCTTGCCGCCTTACACGCTTTGTCCTTCCTTGGATTTGCCACAAACTCCTATACCGCGCTGTGGGAGGAGGACAGCCAGGCGTGCTGGTTTGGGCGGGCCAGCCATGCCGAGGGTGAGGTGTGCAGCCGGCTGGATTTTGTGGCGCGCGCCCACGCGAGCCAACCGGAAGACCTGGTATTCTTGCTGGAGGAACTGATTCGGGTCTGCGGCACCTGGGGGGCACGCTATATCCTGGCGGACATTCCCACGGGTTCGGATTTGCTGCCGGCCTTCCGAAGAGCAGATTTTTCGGTATGGTCGCAAGAGCGCATCTATCGCTACCGAGGCGATTTTTCCCCGCGCGGCAAAAGCGGCAACCCCTGGCGGCAGTGGACAGACCGCGACGTGAAAGCCATGCAGGCTTTACACAGAAGCGTCGTGCCCAGGCTTTTCCAAAATATCGAACCCCTTTCCCGAAAAAAAGCGCAGGGGCTGGCAGCCTGTGACCAAAGTGGAAAGCTGATTGCCTTCGCGGACCTGGTTTACGGCCCGAAAGGAATCTGGCTTCAGCCGATGCTGGACCCGGCAGTTGACGCGCCTGACCTTCTGCGCGATTTGGTTTTGGCTGTTCCTAATCGGTTTGGCAGGGCTGTCTACCTCTCGGCGCGCTCCTACCAGGCACGCCTGGGCGCCTCACTCGCCGGGCAGCCGTTTTCTCTCGAGCAAGAGATATCCCGGATGACGCGCCCTTTGGTCATACAGGATAAACTGCCCGCGCTGGAAGGGCAGACGGTTTATGAAACCAATAATAACGAAGGCGGCGTGCCCGTGACCCAATGCCGTCATAAAAAGGCGGCCTGAGAGGGCGCGTTCGGCGCCGGCTTCGGGGTGCGCAGAGAACAGGGGTATATCTTACGATATTCATATCCAAATGTCTGAGCCCGTGAATTAACGCCTTGAAAATCGATTAAAATGAAACTGAACACCCGAAGACTTTGAAAAACCCGGGTGCCCATTGAACCTGCGATAATAAAAAAATGACGACGACTCAAAAAAAAATCACTGACGACCTGGAAGCGATGCTTTCTGTGCTGCCGCCGGAAATCGCGCGCGCGGTCCAATCCAAGGATAACTTTGATAAACTGCTGGAGGTAATTCTGGACCTTGGCAGGCTGCCGACCGCCCGCTTTGTGGATGCCGAACTGCCCCTCTCCGAACAGCTCGTTACACAATTTGACCTGGATTACGTGACAGAACGCATTGGCGATTTTGACGCGGATAATCGGGCGGGGATGGAACGCACACTGCACCGCATTTCCGCGATTCGCAACCGGCGGGGGAAAATCGTTGGGCTCACCTGCCGCGTCGGTCGGGCTGTTTACGGCACGATTGATATCATCGCGGATTTGGTCCATTCCGGTCAGAGCATCCTGATTCTGGGAAAACCGGGCGTTGGCAAGACCACCATGCTGCGCGAAGCCGCGCGAATATTGGCGGAAACGCGGCGCGTGGTTATTGTGGATACCTCCAACGAAATTGGCGGAGATGGAGACGTGCCGCACCCCGCGGTAGGCGCCGCCCGGCGCATGCAGGTGCCCAGACCGTCGCTTCAGCACGAGGTCATGATTGAAGCGGTGGAAAATCATAACCCGGAAGTGATTGTCATTGACGAAATTGGCCGGGAATTGGAAGCGCAAGCCGCCCGAACCATCGCGGAACGCGGCGTGCAATTGATTGGCACCGCGCACGGCAATTCGCTGGAAAACCTGCTGCTCAACCCCACCCTGTCTGATTTGATTGGCGGGATTGAATCGGTCACGCTTTCGGATGATGAGGCGCGCCGGCGCGGCACGCAAAAGACCGTGCTGGAACGCCGCGCGCCGCCGACTTTTGATGTGTTGGTGGAGATTCAAAGCCGTCAGCGCCTGACCGTCCATCGGGACGTCTCGGCAGCGGTGGACTTGCTTCTGCGCGGCTTCCCGGCGCCGGCAGAAGAGCGGTATTGGGATGAAAAGGGCGGCGTGCATATCCAAAGCGCGCCTCAACCAGCGGTGACTACCGCGGCTCAATCGCTCAAACGCGGCGGAATGGAAAAAGCACCTTTCCAACGCGGTATGAACCATGACCGGACCAAGGTCAGCCCTACCCCCGCCATCCCTGCCAACGCTGTATATGAGAGCGTGCTCGCCAGCAAAGCGCCGGAAATGAAGAATATTTACGCCTTTGGCATCGCCCGCAACCGGCTGCTGCAGCGCATCCGCAGCATGGGTGTGCCCGCCCGCCTGGTTCGCACCCTGGAGGAAGCGGATACTTTTGTCACCCAACGGCGTTATTACCGCGAACGACTGCAGCCTGTGGTGCAAGCGGAAGAACAAGGCGTGTCAATTTTTGTGATTAAGTCCAATTCTGACAGCCAGATTGAACAATTCCTGTCGGACCTGTTTATGCTGCCCGCTCCGCGCCAGGCTTCCAGCCCTTACATAGAAGCCCTGGAAGAAGCGGACGATGCCGTCCAGATGGTCCTGACCGGTGAAAAGTATGTTGACCTGCGCCCGGCCTCGGCCGACGTCCGGAAGGGGCAGCACCAGCTGGCGGAAAAGGCGAATTTGTCGTCAGAATCTTTTGGCACAGAACCCCACCGGTTTGTGCGCATATTCCGGGACTGAAAATGTTTATAACCCTGGAAGGACCCGACGGGAGCGGTAAAACCTCCCAAATCAAAGGTTTGGCCGCGTATCTGCGCGAATTGGGCTTTAACGTTCTGACCACGCGCGAACCAGGCGGCACGGATGTGGGCGATCAAATCCGCCAGGTGCTGATGCGGCTTGAGAATCAGAGCTTGCAGCCGCGTACGGAAATCCTTCTGTTCCTGGCCGCGCGCGCGCAGCTGGTCGATGAAGTTATCAAGCCGGCTCTGAAAGCAGGGAAAGTTGTGCTTTGCGACCGCTACGGAGATTCTACACTCGCGTATCAGGGCTATGGTCACGGATTAGACTTGAAGGTGCTGCGTTCTATGTTGGACTTTGCCACCGACCACCTCAAACCCGACCTCACGCTCCTGTTGGATTTGGACGCGGAAGCGGGCTTGCAGCGCAAACGCAAAGAGGCGGAATGGAACCGACTGGACGCGTATGAAGTCGCGTTTCATCAACGCGTGCGCGCGGGATATTTTGAACTCTGCGCGCAAGAACCGGAGCGTTGGCGGGTGATTGACGCGAGCGCGCCGATGGAAGTTGTTCAGCTGACCATACGGGAAGCTGTGGCCAGCTTTATTGCTGAAAAGCGTATTTAACCGCTTTCCGCCCCTGCGAAACAGGGAAACCAGTGCGGAAAGCCTAACTGAAAGGTAAATGTATGAAAAAATGGTCTGGATTGATCTTAGTTTTGTTACTGGCTTCGCTGGTATTGGGCGCTTGCAAGGTGCGCGATTTTACGGCCACCCCCGAACCCACCCTGACGGCCGAAGCCACCAAAGCCCCGGCTGCGGAGAGTACTGGAGCGGCTGCCGAGCCCACCAAAGAAGTGGACATGCGTCTGTTCGATGAAAAAGGGAAGATGATTTGTACGATTTATAAAGGCTTTTTCCCTGAGCTGACCAAAGAACAAGCCGCGACATTGGCAGTCTTTCCCGAAATCACCGACAAGGATTGGTCGCGCGGACCAAAAGATGCCACGCTGACTATCCTGGAATACAGCGATTTCCAGTGCCCCGCTTGTTTGGGGTTTTATACTGAATTGGAAAAGCTCCTGGCAAAATACCCGGATGATGTCCGTCTGGTCTTCAGAAACTTCCCTCTGATCAGCATCCATCCCAACTCTAAGGTTGCCGCTCAGGCTGCCGAAGCAGCCGGGCTGCAGGACAAATACTGGGAGATGTACGAGGCGCTTTTCTCAAAACAGGTAGATTGGTCTGGATTGGGCGCGGAAGACTTATTAAGCTGGCTGAAAACTGAAGCCGGAACGCTTGGTTTGAATAGCGAAAAGTTCGCTTCTGACCTGACCAGCGATGTGATTGTTAACAAAGTGAATTCCGAAATGGATTATGCGCATAACACCATCGGGCTCAACTCCACCCCCACCATTTTGTTGAACGGACGCCCATGGTCTTACGACTGGAGCGCGAGCACGCTGGGTATGGTGGTCGATGTGTTGAAATACGAGAAAGGTCACCTCGAAACCGAGTGCCCCCCCTGGGTCATTGATATGTCCAAGTCTTACACCGCGACAATCAAGACTGAAAAGGGCGATATCGTGATTAAACTGTATGATGACGAAGCGCCTATCACGGTCAATTCCTTCGTGTACCTGGCTGAAAAAGGCTTCTTTGACGGCGTCACATTCCACCGCGTTTTACACGATTTTGTGGCGCAGGCTGGCGACCCCAGCGGCACGGGCATTTCCGGCTCGGGCTACGAGTTCCGCGATGAAATCGTCAGCACCTTGACCTACGACGAAGCAGGCATGGTGGGCATGGCGAATGCCGGCGCGAACACGAACGGAAGCCAGTTCTTCATCACTTATGTTCCCACCACGCAGCTGACCGGTAAATACACCATCTTCGGTAAGGTGATTGAGGGGATGGACGTGCTGGCAAAGCTGACCGAGCGCGACCCACAAAACAACCCCGACGCGCCGGCCGGCGATAAGATTCTCAGCATCACTATTGAGGTGAAATGAGTTTTGAGCCTGCGGCTCAAAAAATGACCAACAACGCGAAGACTGACTGGATGAGTATCCTCCAGTTAGTCTTTTCGTTATTGGTTTTCGTTTCTTTCCTGGGCGCGGCGGTTTTGATGCTTGCCGCGGGCGCGGCTGTCTTTGGCTCGCCAGACATAGTGGATCTGAACCCCGACAGCCTGCCTGTGCTGGCGTGCGCGTTTGGGGCTTTGGCGCTGCTGAATTTGCCCTCAATGGTTACTTGCGTCGGCAGGCTGGCGGGCGCTGGTCAATCTGGCCTTCGGAGCCCGGGTAAGCCTGAAGCTGACCGGAAAAGCGGGCTGTTTGGCTGGCTCCCGCTGGCGTTGTTTGGCGCGCTGTTGGCGGGGATATACGCGCTGCCGGAAAACCTCCCGCGGCGCGACCTGCTGATTGGCGTATTGGCGGTTCCGGGCGTGATATTGCCCGCAGTTTGGCTGTTGCGCGTTGGATCCGGCACGCTGTGGGGCACATTTGCCAAACGCGACGCCGGCTTGTTAAGCTTTAGCATCGGCTTCACCACCTACTTTATCTTGCTGCTGGAATTGGCGCTCATCTTGCTGCTCGGGGTGGGGGCGGCGCTGGCAGCCATTTCCAACCCGTCCATCCTCAACGGATTGACTGAACTTTGGCGGCAGCTGCAAAGCTCGGGCGCGGATTCTGAAGCGCTGCGCGCCAGCCTGGCAGAATTCGCGCGAAATCCGCTCGTGCTGGGTTTGGTATTTGGCATGGTAGCTTTGGCGCTGCCAATGCTTGAGGAAGTCTTCAAGACGATGGGTGTTTGGCTGCTCAGCGACCACAAAATCAGCTCGGCGGAAGGTTACGCTGCCGGCTTATTCAGCGGGGCGGGCTTCGCGCTTGTGGAGGCGCTGCTGAACAGCGCGCAGCTGATGGGCGGAAGCCCGGCGGAATGGCTGACCTTTCTGCTGGGGCGCTTTGGCGGCACGCTTCTGCACACCTTTAACGGCGGCTTGATGGGCTGGGCGCTGGCAAGCTCGTGGCAGGACAAACGCCGCGCAAGGGTGGTGGGAGTTTTTTTGCTGGTGCTGCTGACGCATGCCCTGTGGAACGGCGCCGCCCTCGCGAACATGTTCTCTGATGGGCAAGGCGGCATTAGGCTGCTTGCCTATCTGCCAATGATTATCCTCTCTATGTTGATGCTGGCCGGATTTTTTGCGTTCTCCCGCCGCGTTGGCCGTTCCGGGCTGAACGAACCCTAATCAGCTTATACTAAAAAAGCATAATTCACCCGGAAAACAGTAAAATTGTGTCAGATAACTATGCATCGCGAAAAGATTGTCAAGATATTTAGATTTCTGGCCAAGCTCCTGGTCAATTTTCGTATCGAGGGCAGTGAAAACGCGCCCGAGAGCGGGGCGTATATTATCGTCACCAACCATATCTCCCGGCTGGACACCCCCGTTTTGATGCTTTCCACCTCCCGGCAGGATACCATTGGAATGGTAGGCGACAGCTACCGGAAAATCCTGTTCTTCAGATGGCTGCTTGATGGGATTGGCGTCATTTGGGTCAACCGCGAAGGCTCAGACTTTGCCGCTTTCCGTGAAGCCGCGGACTACCTAAAGAAAGGCTGGGTTGTTGGCATCGCGCCCGAAGGGACGCGCTCCAGAACTGGTCAGCTGAAACAAGGGAAACCCGGAACGGCGCTTTTGGCGAAGAAAACCGGCGTCCCCATTATCCCCGTCGCGGTGACAGGCTCGGAAGAGATGAGCAGCCGGCTGCTGCGCCTGCGAAAGATGGATGTGTGCGTGCGCTTTGGAAAACCATTTCAGCTTGATTTGAGCCATGCTGAAAGCGATGGGAAAGCCTGGCTGGAGGCAGCCACGGAAGAGATTATGTGCCATATTGCCGCGCTGCTTCCGGAGGAGAGGCGCGGGTTCTACGCGGATCACCCGCGCGTGGCACAGCTATTGAGCGAGAACCAGTTATAATGAGCCGGAGAGGTGCGTATTGATCCCAATTCGTGATGAAATAAAAGCCCGCCGCTTTCCCTATATCAATTACATTCTGATTGGTATCAACCTTGTCGTTTTCATCTTTGAATTTATGGCCGGCTCGCACCTGGACGCGATAGTAAACCAATACGCGCTGGTTCCCTCGCAGATTACCAGCGGGCTGGACCTGGGGGATATGCGGTCTATCCTCACCAGCATGTTCATGCATGCCAGCTGGCTGCACCTGCTGGGCAACATGCTGTACCTGTGGATTTTTGGCGATAACGTTGAAGACCGGCTGGGGCATTTCTGGTATCTCATCTTTTATCTGGTGGGCGGCTTCGTGGCGGCTTTCACGCATTGGGCGATTAACCCGACTTCCGTCATCCCGACGGTGGGAGCCAGCGGAGCCATTGCCGCGGTTTTGGGCGCGTATCTGGTTATGTATCCGCGCTCGCGGGTATATACCTTCATCCCGATTGGGTTCTTTGTCCGTTTGCAGCTGCTGCCGGCCTCGGTGGTGCTGGTGCTTTGGTTTGTCTTGCAGCTCTTCAACGGCATGCTCAGTATTGGCGGGGAAGATGTGGGCGGAACGGCCTTTTGGGCGCATATTGGGGGCTTCGTGTTTGGCGTGCTGGTGGGATTGCTGGCAAAAGACAGGAGCGTGGAAAACCCGGTCCGGCAGTGGTCTTAGCAGCACCGGGCGGCACACAACTGCTGATGCCATTCGTTCGTTACCCAGAGTGGATTCCTCATTTTGGTCGTCATAAAAAGAACGGGGTTATGAGGTTAACCTCCGCGTTCGGCACCCCGCGTGAGGCTCTGGCGCCGGCAGGCTGCCCAAACCCGATAAGAAGAAAGTGTATAATGGGCGGATGTTAAAAACCGAGCCCGACAAACACCAACAATCCATTCTGCAAGAGCATCAAACCGTCTCCCGGATGATTCGGATATACTGCCGCGCCAAACACCATCCGGAAGCCGGGCTGTGCGCGGATTGCGAGGCCTTGCGGGATTACGCCTTGCGCCGCATTGAGCGCTGCGCTTTTCAACCGGATAAACCTTCCTGCGGCAGATGCCCGGTGCACTGCTACCGTCCTGAGATGCGCGAGCGCATCCGCGGTGTCATGCGCTTTGCCGGCCCGCGCATGCTGATTTCTGCCCCGCTGGCGGCTGCGCGACACCTGGTCAGAAGCCACCGCAAACCAAACGCGAAAGTCCGACAGGCTGCCCAAAGGCAAAAAGAGTCCGCCTGAACCTGTTCCTTGTTTTCGGCAAAGCGAATATTCCACCGAACCGCGATAAACTTTTGCGCGCGGGTGGTGGAAAGCAGAGCAGCCCTGCCAACCCCTGTCGGCCGGCTGTGAGCCTTCTATTTTGGGCGCGTGGGGTGGTTAATCAAGGAAAAGCGCTTGCGCCCAGGCGCGGACAGCGTCCCAGTCGCGCAGGTCGCTGGCGGGCATCTGGCTGGCAAAGGCTTTGAAAGGGAAACCGATTTTGCCCGGGTCCCAGCGCCCGCCAAAGAGCGCGACGGATGTGGGGGCGAACCAGGCGCGGGTGGCGAGTTCTTTATCCAGGATGGCGCGCGCGTCGGTCCATTCTTTTTCTGAGCGCGGCTCGGTGGTTGGTCCCAGGGCAAAGGCGGCGGCGGGCAGTGCGGGGAGTACCTTGCAGAAGCGGTCCAAAAAGCGCAGGGCGTCTTTGTGCCAGTGGAACATAAAGAGCGGGGCGCCCAGCACGACCGCGCGGACGCCTTGCAGGTTTGTCACCTCGCGGGCGGGCTGGCAGAGCGCGGGCTGGTTTTGGTTTTCGAAGACGGAGGCGATGAATTGGGCGGTTTCGGCGGTGGAGCCGTAATGGGTGGCGTAGGCGACGAGAATAGGTGCGGGCATGGCAAATCCTTTGGGGGGGGAGGGGAGGGGTGAGTTTATTCGATGATGCTTGTGTTTAGAAGTTTGTGTACTAATACCTCTTCTATTTCTTTGGTTGTCAATAAAATCTGTATCTAAATTTACTTTTGCTGGTTTCTTAATAAAACATCAAAGAGCTAAGCAACAAAACTGCTTTCTGTAAAGATATCAAGGTATTTTTTATACATATAACTTTGTCCATAAGTTTTATCAGTATACCTAGGAACTAGTATTCCTAAGTCAACTAGACGAGTAATTATCTTGTGTGCTCCATCACGTGTGTATCCTGTCCAGTATTGAATGGTTTGGACATTGACGATGGGTTGTGTAAAAAGACTTGGGAGAAGTTTTGTGATGAGTTCAGCAGAACGTTTTCCAAGACCTTGGATGATGCGCATATCCTTCTCGCGTAATTCAATTATTTTATCCACTGTTTCGATTGCTTCAGTTGCTGTATGAATAACACCGTCCAGGTAAAAGTCTAACCATTCAAACACCTTTCCTTGATGATAACCTTCGAGGCGGTCATAGTATTCCTGCCGATGTAAATGAAAATAGGAAGAAAGATAAAGAACCGGTTTGTTAAGGTATTGTTTGTTCCAAAGATACAGAGTAATTAACAAACGCCCCGTGCGGCCATTACCATCAAGAAATGGATGAATTGTTTCAAATTGCGCGTGCAGTAACCCTGCTTTTAGGAGTACTGGCACTCCATCATTCGCATGAATAAATGCTTCCAAATCTCCCAAAGCGTTAATCAGGTGCGATGGAGGCGGTGGAACAAAACGTGCGTTATCTGGAATGGTGCCACCTACCCAGTTTTGAGTAATGCGAAATTCGCCAGGGTTAGCATGATGACTTGAACGTGCTTCATGGAGTAACTGGTAATGCAAGTCCCTTATAAAACGCAATGAAAATGGAAAATTGTGATCCTCGATCTGCCTCATACCAAAATGCAAAGCAGTAAGGTAATGTAGTATGTCGTCGACATCATCAGGTAAACTCGAGTTAATCTTGGCTTCAGCTTCGATAGCATCTATCATTGTTGCCAAGGTCCCTTCGATTTGGCTTGATGAAGTAGCGTCTTTGCGTAAGTACATTTTAATGAAAAAATCGATATCAGGAAGCAGGCGCGTAATTCCATTTAATGTACCAACAATAAAGGTTGAATCGGAATTCTTAATCAAGATATTCTTTGGAAAATCATAGATTGATTTGGGTGGAAATGAAGCTGGAATAAAAGCCCGGTAGCCGGAAGGCTGTAATTGCATAGTTCCAATCTGAATGGTTTTCATCTCTGGTAGCAACCGCCTTTCTCGATGATAGACCAGTTTGTATACATCTTTGTAAAGATGTATACAAAACACCCACCAAAGTATACATCCATGTTAAGAAATATACAAACTGGTTTGTTGATAACTTTGACCGACGACCTCGAAATTCCGTGCCCCTACAATATCATGAGTGGGAAGCCCCCCTCACTCCCTTTCGCCCGTCTCCACGTATTGCGTCAGCTCCTCGATGCTCAGGTCTTGCAAGCCCAGCTTATCCAGCGTGCGGCCCTTACGCCAGTAATCCGTGTTGTGGATGATGCACGCCAGGCGGATGATCGCGTCTATCCCGCGCACGGAAACCCCATACCGCTGCCCCAGCGCCGCAATTGGCACCAGGCTCATTGGAATCTCCTCAAACAGGTAGCGGTGGTTCAGCGTGGGCGGCGCTTTAATCCCATAATAGCCGGACTGGTTGTGAATGGCTTCGTGCAGGGTCTCCCCGCGCGCGTCGTATGCCAGCGCCAGCCATTCCAGCCCGGTGCGCGCCCGAATCCCCAGCGCCGAAGCGACCGTGCAGCGTTCCCGGTCCACCGTTTCCAGCAGTTTGGCGACGGAAGGGGAAACCCCGTCAATGTAAAACTCAAAATCGCCGTGGGTGGTTTCAATCCAGCCGGCATTGAGCAGGGTGATGGTGGGGTGGAAGACGGCGCCCATGTTGTTCAGCCCGGTCTTCAGCACGTTTCCGCCGTCAATATATTGTGGGAAAACGCGGTGGATGGCGTTCAACACGGTGCGGTTTTGGGTGGCGGGCAGGGCTGCCAGCGGGACGGACTCTTTAATCCGGAAGATGCGCGCGTGGCTGGGACCCTCAGAACGGCTGGCGTAGATAAAAGTCTCCGCCTCGGCGACGATGGGCTTGCCCGGGCAGTTGTTTTGCCGCAGCACCTCCATGAATTCAATCGCTCCGCAGGTGCGCCCAGGGTGCAGTAACACTATCTGCCCGTCGCGCAGGTAGGGAGCAGCCGCGGCGGCAACGTCGCGGTGCCCGGAAGAAGGCACGACGACCATAATCACATCCGCGCCCTCAACCGCCTCCTGGATTTGGTCGGTAACTTTGGCCAGCTTGCCGAAGCCGCTCAGGCCGTCCGGATTATCCAGGTCTACCCCGCCGCGCTGGGCGATAACCTCTATATGGGCGTAAGTGCGGTTGTACAGCGTCACCTCTTTGCCCATCAGCGCCATATGCGCCGACATAGCCTTGCCGCCATTGCCCGCCCCAATGACTGTGTATTTCATGTTGTCGTTCATATCTTGCTCCTTTTACAGGTATTCCGACAGGCGTTCCGCCTCGGAGAGGGGGCTGCCGTCGGGTCTGACGGCTTCACAGCCGCCTTGAATCACGCGGGTGCGAATATCCCCGCGCGCGATTTTACTGCCGCGCAGATGCGGCGCGTCCAAAATTCCAAGCCGCACAGCTTTGCCCAGCACCGCGGGGTCTGTCAGCGGGTCCGGGCTGTCGGGTTCTGCCAGGCCGCGGATGGCATCCAGCGTCAGCCGCGCTTCAGCGATGAGATGGTCTTTGCGCGCCCGCACAGCCGGGTCTGCCAGCATATCGGGCTGGCCTTTAATCGCGTTCGAGATAGCCTGGCGTGCCATCAGGCTGGCGTCGATGATGTCGGCGGCGGTGGCGGCGTGGTCGGCTTCGGTATGCCCGACGATGTGCACGATATGGGGTTTGAGCGCCATTTGCAGGTAGATGCTGGCGGAGAGGTGGGCGCGGGCGGCGTTGCTTTCCAACGGGTAGCTGAGCAAGCCGGTGCGCGTCTGCCTGAGGATGCGGAAGTTCTCAGCCTCCAACGGCGCGGTCATCTCCAGGATAGCCAGCATTTTCGCCAGGTCCATCGCGTCGGACGTACCGGGCGGGCTGTTGAACATCATCTGGGCGATGTAATCGCGCGCGCCAAAAGCCCTGGCGTTGTAGGCGGATAGGTAAGCTGAGACCAGGAATACCACATCCGGCGCGTCGCGCATGCCCCAATGGTGGGGTTCGTTCAGCTCCACCGGAACGCCGCGCTGCCCATACCAGCGGATGAGCTCCTGATGCAGGCGGATTGAATCCTCCAGGCTGACCGGGCCGCGTCCGTCGAGCTGGTTGAACCAAAAGAGCGGCACGGCGCACCAGGCGTTATGAATGGTCTCCATATAGAGCTCCGCCAGACGGATAAAATCATCTGTACCGGAATAGGTGCGCAAAAGCGGGTAATTGCCGCGGCGGGAAGCCTGATAGAGAGCCCGGTAGTCTTCCGCGCTGCGCACGGGCACCCCGCCGGCGCCCTTGGCGCGCGGGTTCTGGCGCTCCGGGTGGAAAAAATTCTCCTGCGCGTCCTGGTCGGTGCCCAGCGAGATGACATCCAACACGCGCGCTTCGGCGATTTGGGCGATGCCCTCCAGGGTAGCTTCCATCGTGGGCAAGCCAAAGTGGTGGCGCAGCAGGGGGAAGGGGGCTTTCCAGGCCGCGCGTTCCAGGGTGGTCTGGGGGTAATGTGCTGGTCCTTCGCGATTGGCAGCCTCGCCGCGTAAAAAAGCGAGCACGTCTTCCGGGGCTTCGCTGCCGTCAAAGCTTCTCTCAAAGAAGCCCAGCTTACGCGCGCGCTCCGCCACCGGCGGGGTGCCTCCAAAGGTAAAGCGCACGCCGCGCGCGCGCAGTTCATCCGCGGCTTCGGCGAACTCACCCAGCAAGCGTTCGCCGGTCTCGGGCGTCAGACGATACGACACGCCAACCAGGTCCGCGTGTTCTTCCCGGGCAGCGCGCAGGAATTCCTCCACGGGCACAGCCGGACCAAGAAAAACCGTGCGCCAGCCCGCCAGTTCGGCCAGGTTAAGAAAGTTCATTACGCCGGCAACGTGGACGCATTCCCCCAGGGCGCCTCCAACAACGGTTTTCATAAGAAACCTCCTTATTGGTTTTATCGTTTATCGGTCTCACTCACCAATTGGTGAAAAAGAAAAGATAAAGACAACCCATGCCGGGTCAGCTTAACATAAGATAGTTTATTTTACCCGAAACTGAAAGCGGCGGTTCTTTATGGATAAAAACCCGGGCGCGATTCAACAAGCCCCGGGCAAAAAAGGACAGGAAACAGCTTTATGTTAAACCTTCTGACTTTTGACGGCATGGTATCAGCCTGCTCGGCCCCGGGAAAAGGATGGTGACGCGCTTTACCCGCTTGTGACGAGGCAGTTTTTGGGCTCGGGGCTGCGCTGCCGCCCCGCTGCGGCTGGCGGGCAAACTTGTAACCCATAAGCTTGTCTGTTCATGCTGGTCAATGAAGGGTGACTCCCTCCGGGATTCGAACCCCCACACGCATTAAACAGATGGGGGTCAACCTTGCCTTTCAAGCAGTGCTCATCGGGCGCGGCTGGGGTAAAATTCTCTAAACCGGAAATGGAAAGCGAAAACGCAGCCCCAGCGTACGAACTGTATCATGACGAGTCTGCCCGAAACGGGTATTGGCACGGGATGCTGCTCGTGCCAGTCTCCCGGAAGGCGGCGCTGGTTGAATACCTGACCGCCGCGCGCGCGGAGCTGGCTTACCCGCATAAAATCAGCTTCAAAAAGATTAACCGCCCCGGCGCCAAGCGCGACCTGGCAGATGCCTGGCTGAGCGTCGCGCTGGGTTTTATGCGCTCTGAAAGCAAACACATCCGGTATTTTTATTTCACTGGCGCACGCGGGGAGCGGCAAAAAGCCTTCAGGCTGCTGGACGATTACGCTTGCGGGGCAAAGTTTATCATCTTCCGCGAGAGTGCAAATCACGAAAATATGCTGCACTACCCGGATGAGACCAGCAAGGTGGAGACCACTTTCCGCTTTGGCTTCAAAGGTGGGCTGCACTACCTGTTCAGTCCGGATAGCCCGGTTTGTATCACCAAAATTCATTTTGACGGGCACCTGCACCAGGGCAGGCATATCAACCGCCAACGCGTGGTGGAGCGGCTTTCTGGCTTGCGCGATTACTGCCGCGTTGAGAGCCAGCCGGACCTGATTGACGACCGGGCCAGCGACCCAGCCGGGGAAGACGCGCAGCCCTACGCTGACTGCCAGCTGCTGCAGCTGACCGACCTGCTGATTGGCTCATTTCGGGCAGCTTTTGGTTATTACAGCAATCAGTCCCAGTGGCTGCTGGCGCGTTACGCGCGGGTTCTGATTGATAAATACAGACAGGGACCCCAGCGCATGCGCAAAAGCCGCTGGAACCGCGCCTTTTGTATGAGCCAATGCCACCTGGAAGACGGAACCTGGCGCTTTGAGACCATCAACCTGATGGAAGAAGAAGAGGTTTGTCAACTTCCGCTGCTGGAATAGCTGAAAATCCGACTATACGCTCAGTTTAGGCGGGCGCTGGGTCTGGTAAGATTATCCAAGCTTAAAACCTGGAGCGAAGAGAAAACGATGCTCAATGTAATCACAGTTGCCGAAGCCCAGCGCCTGATCGCGAGCACTTTTGGGATGCTGAAAATGCCGGCGGAAATCGTGCCCTTGGAAAGCGCTGGCGGCAGAGCCCTGGCGGCAGACACACTGGCACTGGAATTCGTCCCGGACTTTGATCGTTCCACCGTGGACGGTTACGCTTTGCGCAGCAAGGACGTTTTCGGCTGCTCCGAATCTATCCCCGCCCTGATGACGGTCATTGGCTCGGCTGAGATGGGCAGGCACACAAGTTTGCGGCTGGCAGCCGGAGAGTGCGTGTACGTGCCCACCGGTGCGGAAATTCCAGCCGGGGCGGACTGCGTAATCATGCTGGAAGATGCTGAAGTGCTGGAGGACGGGCTGGTGGCAGTTTACAAAGCTTCCCCACCAGGCGCGAATCTGATTTTTCGCGGGGATGATGTGCGCCCCGGGGATGTCGTTTTGCGAGCCGGCACGCGCCTTAGCCCGGCCCACATCGGCGCGCTGGCGGCTATGGGTCTGACTGAAGTATCCGTGCGGCGGCAGCCGCGCGCGGCGGTAATTTCTACCGGTGACGAGCTTGTCCCCGCGGGGGAGCGCTTACCGGCGGGTAAAATCAGGGACGTGAACGCCCCCATGCTGCTTCAGGCAGTGCGGGACGCCGGCGGACGGGCGGATTTCCTTGGGATTGTGCCGGACCGGATTGACGAAGTGAGGGCGGCGCTCAGCGCGGCGCTGGCGGATTACGACCTGGTGTTGATTTCCGGCGGCACCTCCGTAGGAGAGAAAGACGCCGTGCCGCAAGTGCTCTCCGAGCTGGGCGAACTGCTGGCGCATGGTTTGGCAGTCAAACCTGGCAAACCAACCCTGTTTGGCCGCGCGCGCGGCAAACCTGTGTTTGGACTACCGGGCAACCCGGTGGCAGCTTATTTTATGTTTCATTTATTGGCGCGCCCGCTCATCGCGTCCATGCTTGGCGCGGAATTGAATGACCGGCGGGTGAGCGTTCCCATCGCGCGCGCGGTTCCTTCCAACCACGGGCGCGAAGAATACGTCCCGGTAACCTTACGGGATGGCGAAGCGCAGCCAATCCCGAGTAAATCCGGGCTAATCACCACACTGGCGCGCGCGGACGGTTTCATTGCTATCCCGCGTGACAAAGAGGGCTTGCGCCAGGGCGAATTTGTGGAAGTAACACTATTGGAGAGGTAAAACATGGCGTTTGAATATTTAACCAACATCCCCCTGGAAGAAGCCCGGGAAACCTACCTGAAGGCGCTGCAGCAGGCCGGCCTGAGCTATAAAACAGAAACCATTCAGACCAGCTCCGCCCTGGGACGGGTGACCGCGAACGCGGTGTACGCCCGGATCAGTTCTCCACACTACAACGCCTGCGCGATGGACGGAATCGCGCTGGAGGCGAAGCGGACTTTTGGAGCTTCTGAGACCACACCTGCGCGCCTGAGCGAGGATGATTTTGTGTGGGTAAACACTGGCGACCCGCTGCCTGAGGGCTGCGACGCGGTGGTGATGGTGGAGGATGTGGTGCAGGAGGGGGACGGCGTGACGCTTTACGCGGCAGCCCTGCCCTGGCAGCATGTCCGTCAGATTGGTGAGGATATCAGCGCCGGAGATATGATTGTCCCCTCGTTCAGCGTGCTTTCCCCGGCGGCGCTGGGGGCGCTGCTGGAATCCGGCGTGCTCAGCGTGGAGGTGGTTTCCCGCCCGATCGCGGGGGTTATCCCGACCGGGAACGAATTGGTGGCTCCGACGGAAGACCCGCAAACGGGCAGTATTATCGAATCCAACTCTGCGGTCTTCGCGGGTATGTTGGAGACCTGGGGCTGCTTTCCCAAAATTTACCCGGGCGTGAAAGACGATCCCGCCCTGATTGAAGCCGCGCTGCGGCGCGCCCTGGAGGAATGCGACCTGGTCGTGCTTAATGCCGGTTCCTCCGCGGGCAAGAAAGACTTCTCCGCCGACGCGATACGCCGGATTGGCGAAGTGGTTTTACACGGCGTGGCAATCAAACCCGGCAAGCCTGCCATTCTGGCGCACGCCCGTCCGGCTGGCAAAAGCGTGGTGCCAGTGCTCGGTTTGCCTGGCTACCCTGTCTCCGGCATCCTGGTGATGGAAGAATTGTTCAGACCGGTTGTGGAGAACCTCACCTGCCGCCCTTCACAGCCGGCGGTTTTTACTCAGGCTGTCATTTCGCGCAGGCTGACTTCCTCGCTGAAGTACCTGGAGTTTGTGCGCACCCGGCTGGGGAACGTGAACGGCAAGACCGTGGCGGTGCCGCTCAACCGCGGAGCCGGCGTGGTCAGTTCCTTCGTGAAGGCGGACGGTATTATTCACATCCCGCAAAACACCGAAGGGTATGAGGCGGGTGAGCTGGTGAACGTGCAGTTGACGCGCAGCCCCGCGGAAATTGAACGCACCCTGGTCATCACGGGCAGCCACGACCCGCTGCTGGATGAAGTCGCGGATATCCTCAAACGGCAGGACCGGAACAGCTCCGTTGCCTCCTCGCACGTGGGCAGCATGGGCGGAATCACAGCCGTCAAGCGCGGCGAGGCGCACCTGGGCGGCGTCCACCTGCTGGATGAAGCCAGTGGAACTTATAACATCCCCTACCTGCGTAAATACTTCCCGCAAGGCGGCGTGTTCCTGGTGGAATGCGTTCAACGCACGCAAGGGCTGATGGTCCCCAAGGGCAACCCGCTGGGCATCCGCGAGTTTGCGGATATTGCCGGCAAACGCTATGTCAACCGCCAGAAAGGCAGCGGCACGCGCATACTGTGCGACTATCTGGCACGCCAGAACAAGGTGGACCCCGAAAGTGTTTGGGGTTATGACCGCGAAGAATACACGCACACCGCGGTGGCGGCAGCTATCGCCGCAGGCACTGCGGACGCGGGCCTGGGCATCCTCTCCGCCGCGCGCATCTACGACCTGGACTTTGTGCCCATCTGTGAGGAGCAGTATGATTTGCTTGTCGCGGAGAACGCCTTTTCGCTGGATATGGTGCAGCGCTTGATGGAAGTCTTACGCGGAAAAGAATTCGCGCGCAGGTTATCCGTGATGGGCGGATATTCACTTCATCACCCGGGAGAAATCAGACCATGGAATTGAGCCATCTGGACAAAAACGGACACGCGCGCATGGTAGACGTTTCGGCGAAGGATGAAACCCCACGCGAAGCGCTGGCAAGCGCCTTGATGCAAATGCAACCAGAAACGTTGGCGTTGATTCAGGCTGGCGAACTGCCCAAAGGCGATGTTTTCGCTTGCGCGCGCGTGGCAGGCATCCTGGCGGCAAAGCGCACCCCCGAACTCATCCCCTTATGCCACCCCATCCCGATTACTTCAGTCTGCGTGGACTTTGAGGCGCTGGCAGCCGACCAACTGCGCATTACAGCCCGGGTCAGAACCACGTATCGGACTGGCGTGGAGATGGAGGCGCTCACCGCGGTCAGCGTTGCCGCGCTGACCGTGTACGATATGTGCAAGGCGGTGGACCGCGGGATGCAAATCCTGCAAATCCAATTGGAGCAAAAAAGCGGGGGGAAGTCCGGTGAGTTCAACAGAGGGGGTATAATCCCTGCTGATGATTGACCAATACAAGCGGGATATAACCTATCTACGATTATCTGTAACCGAACGCTGCCAGCTGCGCTGCACTTACTGCCGCGCGGATGAAGGCGCTTGCCCCAAGGCCGAAGAGTTGCGCGCGGAGGACTTCGCGCGCATTGTGCGGGTAATGGGGCAGTTGGGAATCAACAAGGTGCGCCTGACGGGCGGCGAACCCCTGCTGCGGAAGGACATTCTGGATATCGTTGCTCAGGTGGCTGGGGCGGCGAAGCTAAAAGACCTTTCGATGACCACCAACGCCCAGATGTTGGCGGGCAGGGCTGGCGCGTTGAAAGCGGCCGGCTTGCGCCGTCTGAACATCAGCCTGGACTCTCTCCGACCGGATGTGTTCCGGGAGATGACCGGCGGGGATTTGCAGTTGGTGCTGGACGCGATAGACGAGGCGCTTGACGCGGGGCTGACGCCGCTAAAAATTAACATGGTTGTTGTGGCGGGCTTGAACGACGGGGAGGTGGATGACTTCATCGCGCTCACCCGCAAACGCCCGCTGGACGTGCGCTTTATTGAGCTCATGCCGATTGGCGACCAGGGCCGGAACACCGCGCGGCGGATATCCAATCAGGATTTGCTGCTGGCGCGTCCATATCTCCAGGCGCTGCCGCCGCGCTATGCCGGGCAGCCCTCTGCCGATTATCAGGTGCCGGGCTATCCGGGCAGGGTGGGTTTCATCAGCCCGATTTCGCATCAGTTTTGCGGGGATTGCAACCGCATCCGCGTGATGAGCGACGGCAACCTGCGCCCCTGCCTGGGGGTGGACCATCAGATTTCCCTGAAAGAAGCTTTGCAAGGCGACGATCAAGGCTTGCTGGAACTCATCCGGCAGGTGATTTACGAAAAACCCATCGGGCACGCGTTCCAGACCTGTTCCGGCTCTGAGCGCAATATGAGCAGGATCGGAGGCTGAATTTGGCGAAAGTTGTTGCGGTAAATATCAGCGCTGAGACGGGCGTTATCAAACAACCCGTGGAGAGCGCGGTATTACTCGAAAAGTTTGGGATTGAAGGCGACGCGCACGCCGGCAACTGGCACCGCCAGGTAAGCCTCCTGGATCAGGCAAGCGTGGATAAGATGAGCGCGCTGGGGGTGGAGGGGCTTACGCCGGGCATTTTTGCCGAGAACATCACTACCGAAGGCATTACCCTGCACGCGCTGCCCATCGGCACCCGCCTGCGCGTGGGCGAGGTGGAACTGGAAGTCACGCAAATTGGTAAGGAATGCCACGCCCACTGCCAGATTTATCAGCAGGTGGGCATGTGCATTATGCCGACCGAGGGCATTTTCGCAATCGTCATCCGCGGCGGGGAAATACGGGCGGGGGACGCGATTGAAATCCTGAATGGGGTACGCGCGGCGGTCATCACCATCAGCGATAAGGGCGCTGCGGGCGCGCGCGAGGATAAAAGCGGCCCGGCGCTGCTGGAAGCCTTGCGCGGGGCGGCGCAGGTAACCGAGCAGCTGGTTATCCCGGACGAGTTTGAGCAGATAAAGGCTGAGTTAACGCGCCTGGCGGACGCCGGAAAGGTGGATTTGATTTTGACCACCGGTGGGACCGGGCTGGCGCCGCGCGACGTGACCCCCGAAGCCACCCTGGCGGTGGTGGAGCGGCTCGTGCCGGGAATCCCTGAGGCAATGCGCGCTGAAAGCCGTAAAATCACGGACCGGGCGATGCTATCCCGCGCCCAGGCGGGGGTGCGCGGGCGGACGCTGATTGTCAACCTGCCTGGCAGCCCAAAAGCGGCGGTGGAATGCTTGCAGGTGCTGCTGCCGACCTTGGGGCACGCCGTGGAAACCCTGCGCGGGGAAGCGTACGAATGCGCCAGACCCTGAAGGAGGGCAGGCAGAGCGGGGGCAGGGGCGCAGGAGCGAACCCCGACAACAATTATCAGGTTATCGCGAAATCTGGATGGGCGAAGCATCCCGGGAAATTGTACAGCAGAAGCCATGTACTCAGTCGGGATGCTTCTCCCCTACGCTGAATATCTCTTCCCGTCGGCATGAAAAGCGCAAGCTGGCTTACTACTTTGCCGCAAACTGGATGGGCGAAGCATCCAGTTTGATGGTTTTGGAAGGAAAGTGCATATTGTTCAGGATGCTTCGCCCATAAGCCGACATCATCCACGAACTGCCTCACGCATTACCAAATCGGCAGTTTGAAAAGCGCAAGCCGCCCTACAAATGAGAAGATGAGATCTTTCGCTTCGCTCGAGGATGACAACCCGGCAAAGCTGACGGCTTGAAAGACGCAAGCTGGCTCACTACTTTGCCGCAAACTGATCGGGCGAAGCATCCCGGGAAAAATGTATATACTAACCCGCTGCATTCAGTCGGAAGGCTTCGCCTCTACGCTGAATATCTCTTCCGGACATCTTGAAAAGCGTATGCCGCTCTATATCTGAAACAATTCAGCACCGCTTCAGCTAATCCAGCCGCCGCCCAACACCCGCTCACCCCGATAAAAGACCGCCAGCTGCCCGGGCGTGATGTCTCTCAGGGGTTTTGCAAAGCGGACCAGCGCGCCGCCGTCCGGTTCCGGCCGGGCCACGGCGCTGGCGGGAGCGGCCCGAAAGCGAATTTTCACCTCCGTCTGAAATTCATCCGTTGGCGCGCTGCCAGAAATCCAATTGATGTCCACGGCGCGCAGCGAGTCGGTTCCGAGCTCTTCCGCCGGGCAAACAACCAGACGGTTATTTTGGGTGTCTTTTTGCCACACATACAGCGCGTGCGCCGCGGCGGGCAGCCCTTTGCGCTGACCAATGGTATAGAACGCCAGCCCCTGGTGCCTGCCCAAAACTTTGCCGCCGCGGTCGGTGATGGGCCCGGGTTGGACAGTCTCGGGCGCGTACTCCGCCAGGAAGGCACGATAATCCCGCTCTCCCAAAAAGCACAGGTCCTGGCTCTCGGGCTGGTCTGCCGCGGGCAAGCCGCGCTCCTGAGCGATGCGGCGCACATCGCTTTTGCGCAGCTCCCCCAGCGGGAAAAGTGTATGAGCCAACTGCTCCTGGGTAAGCATGCTGAGGAAATAGGTTTGGTCCTTACCGGGGTCCTGGCCTTTCCAGAGCTCAAACAAGCCCTCATGTCCGGTAAGGACGCGCGCGTAGTGCCCGGTAGCGAGGTAGTCCGCACCAATGGATTTCGCGTAGTCCCACAGCGCGCCCCACTTGAGGTAGCGGTTGCAGGTAACGCAGGGGTTGGGCGTTTCGCCGCGGGCGTAGCCTTCGAGGAATTGGCGCACGACGATTTTCCGGAACTTATCAGTTTCATCCAACACGATAAAGGGGATGTTGAGCTTATCTGCCAATCTGGCTGCCAGGGCGCGCGTTTCAGGCGTGCAGCAGCGGTTTTCCTGCTCGCCGCCCGGGGCGCTCCACAGGCGCATTGTGGCGCCGATAACCTCGAAGCCTTGTTCCACCAGCAGCGCCGCGGCGACTGAACTATCCACGCCGCCGCTGAGGGCGACCAATACTTTTTGCATACTTATTTCCTATGAATGCGGCGCGGCGATCTGCCTGCGCGTTTCCATTATATACCGGCGGCGGCAGGGAGAAGATATTGGGTTGTACGCAGGGGGCTCAGATCCACCAGTCGGTTTTATCCGGTAGAGGCATTGCTATGAGGCACAAATCCGCAACCTGACTTGCGAAATGGGCTGATTGTTGAGTTTTTCTGGAGAGGGGGCGAAGCACCCCAATCGGACGCGCGAGCATTTACCGGAACATTTGGCAAGGCTGCTTCGCCCGTGTACCCGATATGGGTATTGTCAACCTCCTCCGGGGAGAAGTTGCCCACAGGGCGGATGTTTGCCTTTGGCGTTTTTTTTAGAGGAAATAACCACATCAGGCACTCCACGCCCGCCAGGTACGAGCTTAAGGGCTAAGCATCCAGAATACGCTGCTCTTTCCTGTCAAATCGTTCAATCGGGAGGCTTAGCCCCTACAAATGCTCTCCCTCAGGTTGACGAAGGGCTGCGAGGCAGTCAATGCGCAAGCAAACCTGCGAAAAATTATTTAGCATCTGCCTCACACAAGACATAGCAAGGATGAACAAAAATATGTTGTGAGCTGGGATTGAATGCCTAAATGCGCCAGTGCTGCAGGAACAGACGCGCGCTTTCGGTCTGCGGGTTCTCAAGCACGTCCCGCGCGGGCCCTTTTTCCAGGATTTTCCCCTGCTCCAGAAAAATAACTTCCTGCGCCAGGCGCAGCACCTGCGCGGGCGAATGGGTGGAGAATATCAGCGTGCAGCCGGTGCTTTGCGCGTATTCCAACAGCGTGTTTTCAATGGAATCGGTGCCGCGGATATCCGTGGAGGAGGTCGGTTCATCCAGCAGCAGCGTTTTACGCGGCTTGGCAATCATCCGCGCGACCGCCATGCGCTGAGCTTCTCCGCCAGAGAGTTTGTTGCCGCGCGCCGCCAGAAAATTTTCCATTCCCACCATTTCCAACGCGCGGGCGGCTTTCGCGCGGCGCTCGGGGCTGTTCTCAAGCGCCATTTCCACGTTGCGCAGCACCGAAAAGCTGAACGCGTAGGGCGACTGGGGCATATAACCAAGCCCGTTCGGGTCTTGCCGGGTTACCTCGCCCTGTGTGGGCTGCATGACGCCCGCCAGCAAGCGCAAAAGCGTGGTCTTGCCGCTGCCGTTCTCGCCCACCAAGCCGTAGCGTTTGCCCTCCTCAAATTCCAATAGGGGAATATCCAGAATGACCCGACTGCCAGCTTGCACCAGAACATCGCGCACGCTAATCATGCCAGCCCTGCCTTTTCCTGGATGCGGCTGACGAGGGAGTTGATGAGAAAGGCTATCAGGAGCAGCACAAGCCCGAGCGCAATCGCAAAGCTGAAGTGTCCCATGTTGGTCTGCATCATAATCGCGGTGGTCATCACGCGGGTCTTGAACTGGACGTTCCCTCCGACCATTTGTACCGCCCCAACCTCTGAGATGGCGCGTCCAAACCCGGTGAGCACGGTGGATATGAACTGCACCCGGCATTCGTAAATGATATATACCATGCGCTGGCGCGGCTTAAGCCCGATTCCGGCGGCCGTTTCGTGGATCAGAGGCGCTTTGACCGACACAATATTCGCGGTCAGCCCCGTCATGATAGGCGTAATCAGGACGACCTGCGCGATGACCATGGCAGTTACCGAATAGAGCAGCTTGAGCGTCCCCAACGGGCCGCTGCGGGAGAGGAACAGAAACACAATTAAGCCCGCCACAACCGGAGGAAGCCCCATCAGGGTGTGCAGGACGCGGTTGATCAGGCGTTTGGCTTTAAATTCCGTGCTGCCGATAATAACGCCGAGCGGAATGCCTAGCAGAGATGAAATCAGGGTGCTGAGCGTGGACATGCGCAAGGTCACGCCAATAATCCGGCGCAGTTCCGGGTCTGAGCCAAACAGCAGGTTCAGTATCTCTTTCAGGACACCCATCAAGTAGACCCTTTACCGAAAACTATTGGTGAGTTGGGCGGCTTTGGGGCTGCGCAAAGTCTGAGGCGCGGCTGGGGGTAGAACCGCGCCTCAGGAAATCTTGCGGTGATTATTTCGTCGCCAGGATGAAGAACAGCGGCTCGCCGTACTGTTCCACGCCAAACTTGGAGATTAAATCCTTGGCTTTGTCGGAAGTCATCCATTTGATGAAAGCTTCAGCGCCGGCGTAGTTGGTATCCGCGTAGCGCTGGGGGGTGATGGCAATCATGGAATAGGTATTCTTCATGTCATCGGTTTCTTCCAGCAGCAGGCTGAGCGTGTTATCGTGAGCCAGGAAGGTGGCTTTGTCGGTGAAGACATAACCCTGCATTTCATTGCCGACAGTCAGGGTCTTCCCCATGCTGTCGCCCACGCTGACGTACCAGGGCTGCCCGGTGGGGTCCACATCGAGAGCTTTCCAGATTTTCAGTTCGGCTTTGTGGGTGCCGCTGTCGTCTCCGCGAGAGACGAAAGTGCTGCCGGAGTCGACAATCTTCTTGAAAGCTTCTGCTGCGGTGGCAGAGCCTTTGACGCCGGCTGGGTCGCCCTCAGGGCCAACGATGACAAAGAAGTTATACATGAAGGGCACACGGACTTCGCCGAAACCCTCATTGATAAACTCCTCTTCGGCAGCTTTGGCGTGTACCAAAAGCAGGTCCGCGTCGCCTTTGCGCGCCTTTTCGATGGCAGCGCCCGTACCGGCAGAGGTGATTTCGAGCTTATAGCCCGTATCCTTCTCAAAGACCGGCTGCAGGTAAGCCATCAGACCGGAATCGTTGACCGAGGTGGTCGTGGAGATCCGGATGACAGGATTCTCAATTTTACTGGCGCAGGCTGTCAAGCTGAGAATCATTACCCCCATAAATACAACAACACACAACTTCTTCATATCATTCTCCTTTCCAAAAGGGAGGCGCTGTCGTTTCCAACAACACCCTCGAGCCCGGAGCGCTTGGGATTTTCCCCGGACTGCCGCTCAGCTACCCATGTCTGCGATTTAGGTGTACTGAGTCGAAGAACCAGCCCTATTATACACGAGACAGATAAATTCGTTGGGGATTCCCCCATTCGCGGGGAGGAGTTTGGGTCGGGTAGAGTTTCGCGCGGGAACAGCAGGGTTAGCAGCCGGCTAAGGCGCTAAGCGCCTGTCAGGGCTGAATACCGCTTCGGGCAGACCTCGAGCGGAGAGGGGGCGCGTTTGGAAGGGTTACGCGGTGCGCTGTTCCAGCCAAATATCCGCTTCGTTATGGTACCCGGCGCGCTCCCAAAAGCCAGGGCGGTCGTGCGCGCTGAATTCCAAACCGCGCAGCCATTTGGCGCCCTTCCATAGGTATACATCCTTCAGGTCGTCCCGGCCTGGGATAGCGCCGGTGACGCCGCGCAAGGGGAAGCCGTGCTCCGGGCTGAGCGGCTGCCCTTCGTAGTGGGTCGCCAGCAAAAAATTATCCGCCTGCGCTACCTCCAGGGGCAGGTTGGCTGTAAAACCAAACTCCGCGTGCTGAATCACAAAACGAGCCTCTGCGGTCGGCACAACCAAGCCAAGCTCCCGCAGGGTCGCCAGCGAAACGCCTTCCCAGTGTGTGTCCAGCTTGCTCCAGGTGGTCACGCAGTGCAAATCTATGTTTAGCGCCGTGCGAGGCAGCTCGCAAAACTCTTCCCAGGTGAGCGTCAGCGGTTTCTCCACCTCACCCCAGGCGCGAAACGTCCAGGTTTTGGGGTCGAAGCCCGGAATGGGTCCGTAATGCAGCACGGGAAAGCGGTTGGTCAGGAACTGCCCAGGGGGGATGCGTCCGGGGTCAGGTTTGGGTACGCGGCTTGGTTCCGACATTTATGCTCCAATTGTCACAGTCCCGCCGGGGGACAGCACTTCCACGCGGGTTTCAGTCTCCGCTTCCACGCGCTTTTTCCAGGCGTTCACATCCTGTTGGATAAGCGGGAAGGTGTTGTAGTGAATTGGGACCACAACCTTAGGCTGCAGGAGCTTGACCGCCCGCAAGGCGTCATCCGGTCCCATGGTGTAGTTGTCCCCGATTGGGATAGCTGCCAGGTCCAGCCCTTCCTCACCAATCAGGCGCATATCGCCAAACAGACCGGTATCGCCGGCCAGATAGAGTTTCTCTCCGCTGTTGGTGGTCAGCAAAAAGCCGGCGGGGTTCCCCCCGTAGCTGCCGTCCGGCAAGGCGGAGCCGTGCAGCGCCAGGGTGAGCTTGAGGTAGCCAAAGGGATGACGAAACCCGCCGCCGAGATGCTGGGCGTGCGTTTTGATACCCTTTGCCGAGAACCAGCCGCTGATTTCGGCGTTGGCAATCACCGTCGCTCCGGTGCGCCGCGCGATTTCCAATGCGTCGCCAACATGGTCTCCGTGCCCGTGAGAAACAAGCACATAATCCGCCCGCACTTGGTGGGCTTCTATGCTCGCGGCCGGGTTTCCGCTGAAAAACGGATCTACCACCAGCGTAATGCCCTCGCAGTTCAGGCCGATAGCCGCGTGTCCATACCAGGTAAAGATTGTGCTCATCGTAGTCCTCCTCTTCCTTTGCGATTATACCCTGCCGCGGGCGCTGCTTCGGAATTCGCGCGTTGGCAGCGGGCTTCAGCGCAGCCAGACAAAAGCCTGCTCATCTCCGCGCCAAACGTCCGCTGTCACCAGGCGCGCCTGCAGCAGTGGGAATTGATAATGGAACAGCCCGTCTTCCTCCAGGAGGAAAAAGCCCTTGCCGTCCTCCTGCCAGATCAGCGCGCTGACGCTCTGGTCGGTAAGGGTTTGCAAACGCAAAGCCTGGCGTGAATACAGCCGCGCGCCGTTCCCGCCCCAGCCAATCAGCCAGTTCCCATCCGGAGCGGCACCCAAACGTTCCTCACCCGCAAGTACAGATACACTGCCGGTGCGGTCAAATCGCACCACGCCGAGCGCGCTGGAAGCCGTGAACAGCCCGCTCTCCGGGGAAAAACCAAGGTTTTTATACTCACCCGCCAACAGCGCCGAAAAGGTTATCCCGCTGTTGGAGGAATAATAGATACCTGCTGTCTTTCTGGGGTTGGCATTCTCGGAGCGTACCACAACAGCGATATCCCCGTTTTGTGGGTTTACGGCTGCTTCGGCGAAGGCTCCGTCAAAAATCACGCGCGGCTTCCCCGCGGAGACGTTGCTCAGGCGTAAATCCACCGCGCCGCTTTCGGTCGGGGTGCAAGTCAGCAGATACAACGGGCTCATCCAGCCAATATAACGCTCCCAATAGCCCGTATCGCGGGGGACGTGCAGGTAACGCGTAATTGCCCCGGTAGGCATGCTTAAGGCCCCCACCAACGAGATTTTCCATTCGCTGATTGTCGCGTAGCTGTTGACTTCCTGGAACACAATCCATTCCTGCCCCGGAGACCAAAGCGGAGAAAAATCCTGTTGAAAGCGCTGGTTCAAGCGCACAAGACCCGGGCTGCCCGGGCGGTAAAGGTATAAATCGGCGGATGGCCCATCCAACGCGGCCGGGAAAACCGCGCTTGTTCCATCGCCAGACCAGCTGACGGGGTTTGGCTGCTGCACCGCTTGCAGCGCCATTTGGGCTTGAACTCCGTCGTTTTGTAAGACAGCCTCCTGAAGGCTTTCGGAAAGCAAACTGGTAAGCTGGCGCGCGGCTTCCCAGGGGGAAAGCAACTCGTACAGACCTAGCTCCGCCAGCTCTTCGGGACTGCCAGCCCGCAGCAGAACCCGCGCGCCGTCTGGAGCCCTGCCGCCGATGATATCCCGCGGGTCGGTCAGTTCCGGCAGGGCGATGGGGATAAGCGTGCCGCTGTCCTGGTCCAGTGCGTAAAGACGCTCACCTACGGCGTCCGGGAATATGAGCCAGGGGCCGTCCTCTGCCGCGGTCGGGCGCGGATAAGGGGTGTTGGTTTTGGTGGGGAGGGAGGCAGGGCCGCGGGTCGCGCCTGACGCGCTGTCGGTTGCCAAAGCGGCGCGCGTGCGCGCATCCTGCTCCGCGGTGGCGGTGGGCGCCCAAGCCACGGGGGTGGGAGCGGTATAACGGCAGGCAAGCCCCAATAAAAGCACGCTGACTGCCGCGAGGAGAAGCGCGCGCCTGGAGTTCATCACTTAATCGTACCCGATATTTTGAGGATACGGGGCGGCGCAAAAGCTTTTGGGCCCGGGTCGGCTGGTTCGCAGAAGGTAAGTATAAACACGCACAAAAACGCTCTCGCGAAGGAGAACATCTGTGGGGAAGTTGCGGTTGGAAATGCCTTAGAGTATCTCCAGCTTTGCCAGGGAGGCCACCAGCGCCTTCAGCCCGACGCCTTCAAAGTAGACTTCCACGGTTTCGTCGCCGTGTTCCAGCCGGCTGGCTTTCACCACCCCGCGCCCGTATGTTTTGTGCCGCACCTGCATGCCCGCTTTGTATTGGGTGTTCTGCGGCAGGTCCTGGCGCGGGGCGGCGCGGTAGGCGGGCGTCTCCCAGCGGGAATAAGCGTTTTGGTAGCTGATATTCAGGCGGCTGGGCAGGCCCTTCGCGCTGCCTTGCAGCAGGTCTTCGGGCAGGTCGTCCAAAAAGCGGGAAGCCAGGGTTTCTTCATAGCTGCCGTAGGGGCTGCGCCGGCGCAGCGCGCGCGTCAGGGTCAGCGTTTTCTTCGCGCGGGTAATGCCCACATACAGCAGGCGGCGCTCCTCCGCCAGAGCCTCCGGGTCGTCGCGCGAGCGGCTGTGCGGCAAAATCATCTCATCCAGACCTACGATAAATACGTTTTCAAATTCCAAACCCTTGGCGGCGTGCAGGGTCAGCATAGTCGGAGCGTCCAGAGTCTCGGGCAGGGTGTCCTGATCCGCCACCAGCGCCATCGCTTCCAAAAAGCCAGGCAGCCCCTCATATTCCAGGATGACCTGACGCAATTCCATTACGTTCTCCCAGCGGTCCTGCCCTTCTTCACTGCGGTCGTGAATGTAATCCTGATAGCCAGTATCTGCCAAAACGCGGTCAAAAAGCGAAGCGGGCGGGTTCCCGGCCGCGAACTGGCGCCAGAACAGCAGCTTTTTGCCGAATGGTTCCAGGCGCAAACCCTCTTTCCCGAGTTCTTCCAGCGCCGCTCTGCCTTCTGGCTCGGCGATGCGCGTGACGGCTTCGCCCAGGGTCAGATCAGCTGCCCGGGCGTATTCCTCCAACTTTTCGAGGCTCTTGCCGCCAATTCCCCTGGGGGGCAAGTTGATGACCCGCCTCAAGCTGATTTCATCCTTCGGGTTGTGAATCAGGCGCAGAAACGAAATGACGTCCTTCACTTCGCGCCGCCCGTAAAAGCGCTGCGCACCCACCAGCCGGTAGCTGATACCCTCCCGACGGAAAGCTTCTTCAAACAGACGGGATTGGGCGTTGGTGCGGTACATTACCGCGAATGAGCTTGGGTTCTGCTTCTGGCCGCGGATGCCTGCCTTGACTGCCTGCACCACGTATTCAGCTTCCTCTTTATCGTCCGCCGCGGCAAACAATTTAATTTTCTCGCCCGCTTTTTGCTCGGTAAAGAGCTTCTTGCGGGTGCGGTTCGCGTTGCGGTCTATCACCGCCATAGCGCCGTCCAGGATGCGCTGCGTGGAGCGGTAGTTTTGTTCCAGCAGGATAGTTTGGGCGTTTTTGAAGTCCGACTGGAAGCGCTGGATGTTGCGATAATCCGCGCCGCGCCAGCGGTAGATGGATTGGTCTTCGTCGCCAACCACATACAGGTTGCCGTGTTCCTGGGCCAGGCTGCGCAAAATGGCATATTGTGAGAAGTTGGTATCCTGAAATTCATCCACCAGAATATGTTCAAATTTATGCGCCCAGGTGCCGCGCACTTGCGGATAAGCGCTGAGGAGTTGGTGGGTAAACACCAGCATGTCGTCAAAATCCATGGCGTTGTTGCGAATCAGCAGCTGTTGATAGCGCAGGTAAAACTGACGCACCTTTTCATCCCGGAAGTTTTGAATGGGATAGTCTTCGGGTGTAATCAAGTCGTTCTTCGCGCGGGAAACAGCGTCCAATACCGATTCTGCGCGGAAGAGTTTCTCGTCCACGCCGGCTTCGCGAATGACTTCTTTCATCAGCGTCACCTGGTCATCCGCGTCAAAGATAACAAAATCCTTTGTCAGCGGAAGCAGGTCGGCTTCGCGCCGCAAAATTCGCCCGCAGACGGAATGAAAGGTACCCAGCCAGATTCCCGAAGCTGAAGCGCCGAGGATTTTCTCAACGCGGGCTGCCATTTCCCGGGCGGCTTTGTTGGTGAAGGTTACCGCGAGGATGTGATAGGCCGGCACGTGCAGCACGCCAATCAGGTAGGCGATGCGGTAAGTCAACACGCGCGTCTTGCCAGAGCCCGGGCCAGCCAACACGAGCGCGGCTCCGGCAGGAGCGGCCACCGCCCGCTGCTGCTGAGGGTTTAACAGGTCCAATAAATCATCCATAGTCAGAGGATTCTACCGCAGACCCGCCCTAAAAGAACAGCACCTTTGCCAGGCCGACCACGAAGCCCGCCAGGACCAGCCAGTAAGGGGTCAGCTTGAGGAGGAATAAACCCGCCAAACCAGCCGCCAATAAAAGCCCCGTCCAAACATCCACAACCGCGTTTTTTGCCATCGTGATAGCAATGGTGATGACGAGAGCCACCACGCCGGCGTTCACGCCTTCCAAAACAGCTTTTGCCACCTCAGACTCTGCTAGTTTCTTCATCAGCGGGCCCATCGCCGTGACAATCAGGAAGGACGGCAGAAACACGCCAATGGTGGCGGCAAACGCGCCGGGCAGACCCCCGACCGTGTAGCCAATAAAGGTGACCGCCGAGGTCACCGGCCCGGGCGTCATTTGCCCGACCGCGATGGCGTCAATCAACTGCTGCTGGGTCATCCAACCGAAGCGGTTGACCACATCCTCCCGAATGAGCGGGAACAGGACCAACGCCGACCCAAAAAGGACGGCGCCAGTACGCAGAAAGTAGAGAAAGAGCTGAACCACCCGGGAATGCAGCCAATCGGAACCCTGCTGAAAAAAACGCGCGACAAGCGGGAACGGAAAGAAAGCCAGCAAAGCGGCGGGTGTTTTTGGCGGGCGTTTAATCAAGTCAAGCAGGACATAACCCAACAGAGCGGCCGCGAAGAGTACCAACAATTCGCTCACTCCCAAAAGCGAAGCGCCGAGCGCCAGTCCGAAAATCAGCCAGGTCTGCCAGGTTTTCAGGCAGCTCTTGCCCAGGTTCCAGACTGTGTTAATCACAATCGCGAGCACAAGCGGGTTCAGGGCGTAGAATATCGCGTCTACTTGCGGCAGCGAGCCGTAGCGGGTGTACACCCAGGCCAGCGCGATGGTGGCGAGGAAAGACGGCAGGATGAAACTCGCGCCGGCTGCCAACAAACCAGCGTATCCCGCTTGCAGGTAACCGATATGCAGCGCCAGTTCCGTCGCGTTGGGCCCCGGCACCAGATGCGTGGCAGCCAGCAGTTCCAAAAAGCGTTCACTGGTCAGCCATTTGCGTTTGCGCACAATTTCGCTTTCCATCATGGCGATATGCGCGGTCGGAGAGCCAAAACTGGTCGCCCCGATTTGGAGGAAAACCCGGATGATATCCTTCAGTTTGGCTTTTTGTCCGGGCTGCAATTTCACACCGACAATGCTCAATTGGCACCTCTGCAATCGGTCAGAATCGGGAGCGTCAGGAGCAGATATTCCAGGGTCAAACGCGGATTAACATACGCGTCCAGCTGCGCGAGGGCTTTTTCATGCCGGTCCAGAACAGCTTCGACCTGGGCGAGGTTCAACTGCCTGGCGGCAGCCTGCAAAAAAGGCTGCCTCTGCTGGTTCACCAGGGGCAATTCCGCGCCGCTGCGCACAATCAGCACATCCCTCCAAAAACTTAACCAGGCAGAAACAAGCTGCCCTGCCAATTCCCGCTGTCCGCCTTTGCTCTTCTGCAAACTCTCGACGTACTGCAGCCTCTGTCGGCGCTTGGAACACAGCAGTTCCTCCAGGCGGTCCAAGTGGTCTGAATACGCGCTCAGCAGGTCAGAGTTTTCATTCAGGCGCACGGCCGCACCAGGCCGGCCGGAACTTAACTGTGCCAGCAGGGCGGCGCGTTCCGCGGGCACCTGATGGCGCTCGCTCAGCCAGCTGGCAGCCAACCCGATGGGCAGTGGGCGCAGGCGCAAAATCTGACAGCGCGAGGCTATCGTCGGGAGCAGATTTTCCTCGGCGTCCGCCGTCAGGATCAGGACAGCTCGCGCGGGCGGTTCCTCCAGCGATTTGAGAAGCGCGTTGGATGCCGCGGCGGTGGCGCGTTGAAAATCCAGTATCAAGACCACCCGGTAATTTGCCTGGTACGGCGCCAGCGCCAGCGACTGCTGCAGCGTGCGGATTTGGTCAATGCGCAGGTCCTGGTGCCCTTCCTCTGCCGCTAAAACCGTCAGATCCGGGAAGCTTTGGGCGTCAATTTGGCGGCATGCCTGGCAGGCGCCGCAAAACTCTCCCGGGGCAGGCGGGTTCTGACAATTCAAAGCCTTAACGAAGGCCAACGCCAACGTGCGCCTGCCAACACCCTGCGGACCTGTAATCAGATAGGCGTGGCGCAGTTTATCCGGCCTGGCATGTATCTGCAGAAACGCGACCGCGGTCTCATGACCGCAAATGTTCCATCCCATTGCCTGATTTTAACACAGCCTGCCGGGGGTTGAACAAAGAACGTGATGAGCCGGCGTTCAACCTGAATCCTGGCGTCTTCCTTTCCACCGCAGGCATGTGGAATTACCCGCAGATAGAATATAATAGTCAGACATGCCAGACGGCATCAACTTTATGGAGGAACATTTCATGAGTGAGAAACCAACTACCGCTGCTGGGGAGGAGCAAAAATCCGTGAGCCTTTTCTGGCACGCTTTGGACGCGCCGGAAGTGCTTAATTCCTTAAACGTGGCGGCTGAAGCCGGGCTAACCAGCGAAGAGGCCGAAAAGCGCCTCGCGCACTACGGCCCAAACGAATTGGTCGAAAAAAAGCGCACCTCTTTCCTACAAATGCTTTGGGCGCAAATCAACAGCTTTGTCATCTGGCTGCTGATTGGCGCTGCCGTCATTTCAGCCCTGCTGGGCGATTACGTGGAAGCCGGCGCGATTCTATTAATTGTGGTTCTGAATGCGATTATGGGTATCATCCAGGAATCCCGGGCGGAACAATCCCTGGCGGCGCTCAAGAAGCTGGCAGCGCCAGAAGCCCAGGTGCTGCGCGACGGTCATCGCATGTCTCTGCCCGCTCCAAAACTCGTGCCCGGCGACATTGTTTTTATAGAAGCCGGCAACTACATCCCGGCGGATATTCGCCTTCTGGAGGCGGTCAACCTAAGCATCGATGAATCATCCCTGACCGGGGAGTCTGTGCCGGTCAAGAAAAACGCGGAGGGCGTCTTCCTGGCGGATATTCCGCTGGGTGACCGCGAGAACTCTGCCTTTATGGGGACACTTGTGACCTATGGGCGCGGCAAAGCCGTGGTGACGAGCACGGGCATGAATACCCAACTTGGTCTGATTGCCAGCATGCTTCAGACTGTTGAGGAGGAACAGACTCCGCTGATGAAGCGCCTGGACCAGCTCGGAAAAACCCTCGGCATCGGCGCGATTGTTGTCTGTTTGTTGGTTTTCCTCATTGGCGTCGCGCGTCTGATCCTCGGACCAGAACATATTTCATTCAGCAATCCCGATTTTGTCAGTGAGATTGTCAGCCTCTTTATGATTGCTGTCTCTCTTGCCATTGCCGCGGTGCCCGAAGGTTTGCCCGCGGTGGTGACCATCAGCCTGGCTGGCGGCATGCGCGAAATGGTCAACCGTCACGCGCTTATTCGCCGGCTTTCTTCAGTGGAGACCCTTGGCTCGGTCACCGTGATTTGTTCGGATAAGACCGGAACGCTCACCCAAAATCAAATGACCGTCACCCGCCTGTGGACGGACGGAAACACCTTTGAAGTGACCGGCAGCGGATACGATCCGGTCGGCGACTTTTTGTTGAATGGGCAGAAAGTTGACTTGCAAGCTTATCCCGCGGTGCGCACCGCTCTGTGGGTTGGCAGCCTGAATAACGACGCCCAGCTGGAAGCGACCGGTGAAAGCGGTGGGAAAACCACCTACCGCATGGTAGGCGACCCCACCGAAGGCTCCATCCTGGTTGCGGCACATAAAGCCGGCGCGAGCACCCGCCAACTGAACGAAGCCTTCCCGCGGCTGCAGGAAATCCCCTTTGATTCCGAGCGGAAGCGCATGGTGACAATCCACGGGCTGCACACCCCGAGCGCTGGGGATATCTCACCATTCGAGCAGTCTGACCAGAATAAATGGCATGTCATCGCTCTGAAAGGCGCCCCGGATGTGGTGTTGAAGCTGTGCACCTACAAACTCCGCGCTGATAACACCCACGAACCCCTCAGCGAAGCCGCCCGTCAGGAAATTCTAGCCGCTAACGACGCGATGACCCGCAACGCCTTGCGCGTTTTGGGCGTGGCGTACCGCCTTGTCCCCGAGATGCCGACAGACACCAGCCCCGAGGCGCTTGAGCAGGAGCTGGTTTTCATCGGGTTGATTGGCATGATAGACCCGGCGCGCACGGAAGTCAAACCCGCGCTCGCCGAAGCCAAAACAGCCGGCATCCGCACCGTAATGATTACCGGGGACTACCCCAACACAGCCCGGGCGATTGCCGAGGAAATCGGCTTGCTCCAACCCGGACACAGGGTGATGACCGGCGCAGAACTGGACCTCATCAGCGCGGAAGATATGCGGGAAGCGGTGAAAGAGACCGATGTTTACGCGCGCGTAAGCCCCGAGCACAAGATGAAAATTGTGGAAGCTCTGCGCAGCAACCAGGAAGTCGTCGCGATGACAGGGGATGGGGTTAATGATGCGCCGGCTATCAAACTGGCTGATATTGGCGTCGCGATGGGAATTACCGGCACTGATGTTGCAAAAGAGACCGCCGACATGGTGTTGACCGACGACAATTATGCTTCTATCGTTTCAGCGGTGGAACAAGGCAGGGTCATTTACAGCAACATCCGCAAATTCGTGTACTACCTGATTTCCTGCAATATGGCTGAGATTATGGTGATCTTTTTGGGGACTCTGTTTGGGTGGCCGCCGATACTCACCGCGATTCAACTGCTTTGGCTGAACCTGGTGACCGACGGCGCGCCAGCGCTTGCCTTGGGCTCTGAAAGAGGCGACCCGGACATCATGCTTCACCCTCCACGCCCGACCAATGAGCCGATTATCAACAAGTTTATGCTGCGCGGAATTATCGTCCAGACCATCGCGATTACGACCGCGACGATGAGCGCTTTCGCGATTGGCAATCGGGTCAGCCTTGATCTGGCGGAGACGCTTGCGTTTGTGACGCTCTCGGTCAGCGAACTGCTGCGTGCTTATACCGCGCGTTCTGAGTATTACCCGCTGACCAAGATTGGCATCTTCAGCAACAAGGGTATGAACCTGGCGGTGTTTAGCTCGCTTGTGCTGATACTCTTGGTTGTGTATGTGCCCTTCTTGCAGCCCATTTTCAACACCAGCGCGATTGACGCTCTGCATTGGCTGATCATACTGCCGCTGATTTTGATGCCTTCTATCGTGGCTGAGATTATGAAAGCCATTCAGTTCAAACGGGTGGTCAAGGCAAGCGCCCGGTAATCACCTGCTGAGGAAAGGAGCCTTCTATTGGGAGGCTCTTTTTTGTTTGCGCAAGCGAAGCGCCTTGTCGTTTAGAGACACAGGCGCGGCAGCCGATTGGAAAAAAAGGGGAAGCATGCAAGTGTCTGGTGTTTGCGTGCTGCGGTACCGCTTTGGTCCATATTGGGAAGAAAACAGGCAGACCGCCGCGCTGCGCTTGTGGTGACGGGAAAGGGGAGCCGCTGCGCTTGCGTTACGGAACATAAGAGGAAGCCGCATTTGCGAAACACTCCTCACTGCTTACAAAACACAATAAGCTGTTGCGAGTCTGATAAAATCACTTCGCATGGATTTATCAATTCATCAGAATAATTTGGACTCAAAGGACCCTTGAATGGAAATATCTCCGAAGAACTTGCTTGACCAGACCCAGCCTGCCCGCCGCGCGCGGCGCGCCTGGTATCTCTACGATTTCGGTAACTCGGCTTACGCCGCGATTGTTCTGTTGGCGGTTTACTCCGCCTATTTCAAAAACGCGGTGGTGGGCGGCGCGGAAGGCACCCGTCTGTGGGGATGGGCGGTTGGTATTGCCGCGGTGGTCGTCGCACTTCTTTCCCCTGTTCTTGGAAGTATCGCCGACTTTTCACGCTCCAAAAAGCGCCTCCTGTTCATCTTCACCGCAATCGCGGTGGTCTTCACCGCCCTCCTCTTTTTTGTGCGCCCGGGTGATGTCTTTATCGGCATGCTGTTTTTCATCCTGGCGGAAATTGGTTACCGCGGCGCGCAGGTTTTTTATGACGCGCTGCTGGTCGATGTCTCCACCCCCGAAACGATTGGCTATATCTCTGGTAAGGGCTGGGCGGTTGGAATGGTGGGCGGCGTTATTTGTTTGATTATCGTGCTGGTGCCCATGCAGCTGATCGGCAACAGTTTTATCCCCTATACTTTTCTGATTACCGCGCTGTTCTTCCTGCTTTCCTCCATCCCCACCTTCCTGCACGTGCGCGAAATTACCGAGCCTGAACAAATTCCCGCTGGTGAAAGCGTGTTCGGGCTGGCTTTTAAGAAGCTTGGCTCCACTTTCCGCGAGATTAAGCACTTTGGCGAGTTTGTTAAATATATGGCTGCTTTCCTGATCTACAATGACGGCATTATGATGTTGATGGACTTTGCCGCTATCATCGGCGCGACGCTGTTTGGTATGCAGCAGGTGCAGCTGATCCTGTTTGTCATCGTGATCCAGATTGCTGGCGCTGCCGGCGCGCTGCTCTTCGGCCGGATTTCAGACAAAAAATCCAGCAAGCAAGCCATCATTGTCTCACTTCTGATCCTGAGCGCCTCTCTAATCGGCCTGTTCTTCATCAAATCCACATTGATGTTTTTTGTCATCGGCGCGGTGGCGGGCTTCTCCCTCTCCGGGGCGCAGGCGGTCAGCCGCACGATGGTCAGCCAGTTGGCGCCGGCGGGTAAGGTCACCGAATTTTATGGTTTCCTTTCCGTTGCCGGGCGCACCTCCACCTTTGTGGGCCCGTTTGTGTTCAGCACCGTCTCATACCGCGCGCATAACCTCTACCTTGCCAGGGGTCTGAGCGAACTGGCAGCTGAACAGGCGGGTTTGTATTGGGCAGTGGGGTCTATCCTTCTGTTCCTGCTGGTCGGAATGGTGATTTTGATGACGGTGCGCAAGGTTACTGCCAGCGAACCGATAGAATACTAATCCGGATAACAAACAAAGGAGAACCATGAAAATTCTGATTACTGGCGGAGCGGGATATATCGGCAGCACGATTGCATCTGTCCTGGAGGATAACGGGCACACGCCTGTCATTCTGGATTCCCTGGTTACCGGGCGGCGCGAGTTTACCCGCGGGCGGATTTTCTACGAGGCGGATATCGCTGACCGCGCCATGGTGCGCCAGGTGTTTTCGGACCATCCGGATATTTTTTCCACCATTCACTGCGCCGCGCTCATCGTGGTGCCGGAATCCGTCGCCCGCCCGTATGATTATTACCGTGATAACGTGGTCAAATCCATGACCTTCTTTAAGCTTCTGAGCGAGCTGGGCTATCCGCGCGTGGTGTTCAGTTCTTCAGCCGCGATTTACGACGTGGTTCCCGGCTTTATGGTTACCGAGGAATCTCCGCTGCGCCCGCTGAGCCCTTATTCCCGCACCAAGTACATGATGGAAATGATTCTGAAGGACTTCTCGCACGCGTATGACCTGAAAGCTATCGCGCTGCGCTACTTCAACCCGATTGGCGCCGACCCCCAGATGCGCAGTGGGATGCATATCCAAAACCCTTCGCATGTGCTGGGTAAGCTGGTGCAGGTCGCGCTCGGGCAGGATTCGGTCTTTTACCTCACCGGTGTGGATTGGCCTACGCGCGACGGCTCCGGTATCCGCGATTACATCCACGTCTGGGATCTGGCGCGGGCGCACCTGAACGCGGTGGAGCGCTTCGACCAGGTTATCGCCACGGCTTCTGAAGAAGATTCGCAGTACTGCGTGATTAACCTTGGGACAGGTAAGGGCGTCACCGTGCGGGAATTGGTCGCCGCGTTTGAACAGGCTTATGGGCAGCGCGTGCCGGTTTCCATCCAGCCGCCGCGCCCGGGGGATGTGGCCGGGGCCTACGCCAACGCCGACAAAGCCGCCCGCCTGCTGGGTTGGAAAGCCGAACTGCCCATCACCCAGGGCATTTCCGACGCGCTGAAGTGGGGCAAGGTGCGGGAGAGCATCATCCATTGGTAGGTTTGGAGATAAAGGCGCCCTGCTGACAACGGCAGGGCGCTTTGTTGTTGCGGTCTGCGGACGGCCGCGGCCCCTGGCTTATGCTGGCTTTGCGCGGCAGCCCGCCAGCAGACGCCTATGCAGAAAAACCGCGCTTGGCGGTTGAAACCCCTGCTTAAGTCCATTAACTGCTGATAGACGTGAGGTATCTTATCAGGCAGAAAGAGGAGACATTCGCGAAGCTGGTAGGACAAATGACCGGGAATTTCGGTTACCCGCTGCCCGCCGGGGCGACCCATGAAATGCGGCGTTAAACATAAACAGCCCGACCGGAAAGTCGGGCTGTCCTGACCTCAACCTGCAAAAATCCTAAATCCAGCCGCGCAGTTCCATGGCCTTCACCACCTTGTGGATGGCAACCATGTATGCCGCGTCGCGCATGCTGACGTTCTGCTGCGTAGACATATCCAACACGCCCTTGAAGGCGGTGGTCATGTTGTTGTTCAGTTTCTCCAGCACTTCTTCGCGCGTCCAGTAGAAGTTCATGTCGTTCTGCACGCCCTCAAAGTACGAGACGGTTACGCCGCCGCTGTTGCACAGGAAATCCGGCACGATGAAGATGCCGCGCTCGTTCAGTACCACATCGGCTTCGGGAGTGGTGGGTCCGTTGGCGCCTTCCGCCAAAATCTTCACGCTCGGGTTGATAAGCCGCACGGTTTCCGCGTTAATCTGACCTTCCAGAGCCGCGGGGATGAGCACATCCACGGGCTTGCTAATCCAGGCACCGCCGTCTTCAACCTGATACCCGGCTTCGCGCGCTTTTTCTTTGTTAATCGTTCCGTATTGGTCGGTGATGCTCTTCAGGAACCAGGGGTCTATGCCGTCTTCCTTGCTGAAGGTGTACGAGACTTTGTCTTCACGGTCCCAGCAGGAGACGCACACAACCTTGCCGCCCAGGATTTCTTTGAAGCCAATGGACGCGTACTGCGCCACGTTGCCAAAGCCCTGCAGGGCGACGCTGCATTCCGAAGGGGTGAGACCCAGGTGCTTCATCGCCTCGCGCACAGTGAAAATCACGCCAAAACCGGTCGCTTCGGTACGTCCGAGCGAACCGCCGCCGCCAACGGGCTTTCCGGTAATCACGCCCGGGGTGTATTGCCCGACGATGCGTGAATATTCGTCCATCATCCAACCCATCATCTGCGGCGTGGTGCCAACGTCCGGGGCGGGCACATCCTGGCGCGGACCGATATTGCGGGAGAGCGTGCGGACGTACGCGCGGCACAGGCGTTCTTTCTCGCCGACCGAGAGCGTGGCGGGGTCCACTACGACGCCGCCTTTGCCGCCTCCCAGAGGGATATCGGCGACGGCGCATTTCCAGGTCATCCACATGGAAAGCGCGCGCACGGTATCGGCTGTTTCTGCCGGGTGAAAACGCAAACCGCCTTTATTTGGGCCGCGGGCATCATTGTGCTGCACGCGGTAGGCTTCGAACACGCGGACTTTTCCGTCGTCCATGCGCACTGGCAGGCGCATGTGGTATTCGCGGGCAGGCCAGCGCAAAATCTGACGAACCTGCTCATCCAGCCCCAGCTGGTCGGCAACTTTATCGAATTGCTGCTGTGCCATTTCAAATGCATTGGTTTGTCCTGACATTTTCTCTCCTGTTGTTTGTTTGTTATTTATTGCACTCGGACTGATAAAAGAATTACGGGCAAACCAGAGCCGCGCTGGGTGCCCGTATTTTGACTGTTATGCCCTGGAAGAAGGTTCATCCCATCCTCAAGCTTCTGTTTTCATTACTTTACTGTAAATAAAGCGGCGCGTCAAGCAAACCGCTTTCTCCGGCTCAAGCGCGGTGCCGTTCAAGAAAAGCGGCAATCCGTTCCAACGCGATTTCGATGCTGTGATACTCCGCGGCATACGAACAACGCACGAAGCCGATGCCGGAATCTCCAAATGAGCGCCCGGGTACGACCGCCACATGTTCTTCCTGGAGCAGTTTCTCGGCGAACGCTTCATCATCCAAACCGCTGGAAGTAATATCCGGGAAAACGTAAAAGGCTCCACCCGGCAGGCTGGTCTTCAGCCCGAGCGCGTTTAATCCGCTCCAGATGAGCTGCCGACGGCGGGCATATTCCGCGCGCATTTCCTGCACATAAGGCTCACCCACGCGCAGCGCTTCCAGGGCGGCATACTGGGAAATTGTCGGCGCGGACATTACCGAATATTGATGGATGCGCACCATGCCATCGCAAATCCGAGCAGGAGCCGCCACGAATCCGATGCGCCAACCGGTCATCGCGTAAGCTTTGGAGAAACCGCCCATTAGAATCGTGCGCTCCCACATGCCCGGCAGCGACGGGAAGCAGACATGTTCCTGTTCATAAACCAGGCGGTCGTAAATCTCATCCGAGACGACCATCAGGTCGTATTTTTCCGCCAGCCGGGCAATCTCGAGGAGCGTCTCGCGTGAGGCAACCGCGCCAGTCGGGTTGTTGGGGTAGCCGATAAAAATCGCTTTGGTGCGGGGGGTAATGGCTTTTTCTATCAGTTCCGGGCGCGGTTGAAAGTTATCCGCCATGTAGGTTGGGATTTCCACCGGCACGCCGCCAGCCAGGTGCACCTCCGCCTGGTAGGACACAAAACAAGGCGTGGGGATGATGACTTCGTCGCCGGGGTCCAACAGCGCGGTGAAGGTCAGATAGAGCGCTTCAGAAACACCGACAGTGAGGACAATTTCGTTTTTGGGGTTGTACGTGACCCCATAAAGCCTGTTCAGGTGTTCGGAGAGCGCCTCGCGCAGCGGGAGGATGCCGTGATTTGATGTGTAATGCGTGTCTCCGCGTTCCAGGGAGGCAATCCCCGCGCGGATAATCGGTGCGGGCGTCGTAAAATCAGGCTCGCCAATACCCAGTGAGATGACATCCTGCATGGTGGAAGCGATGTCAAAGAATTTGCGAATCCCGGAAGGTTTCAGCTCAACTACCCGCCTGGCAAGTGCAGTTTTGGTCATAGGTTCTCCTTTTTACCCGTTCACCAACTCACCCAGGAGTTATCTCCCAGGTTAAATTTACCCATCATGCCCGAAATGACCACATTTTGCCCCAGGATGCTGCCTTCAAGGTGTGTGTTCGTGATGTGCACACCGGGGCTGAGGATTGAATCGCGAATGCTGCTGTTCTGGATGACAACGCCCGCGCCAATGGAGGCGTACGGGCCAATAATTGAAGCGCTCACCCGGGCGTCCGGATGAATAAAAGCCGGCGGCAGAATCACACAGTCGTTGTGATAAACACCCTGCTGCACGTTCGCGCGATCGTGGTCCAACAGATAGCGGTTTGTATCCAGCAGCGCTTCCGAGGTGCCCGCGTCCAACCAAACGTTCACCTGTTCGGTGCGCATCACATATCCGTTTTCCAGGTAGATATTGAGCGCGTCTACCAGGTAGTATTCTCCCTGCAGCGACACATTGCGGCGGAACTGTTCCTCAATCGCCGCGAGCAGCCCCTGCCCTTCTTTGAAGTAATAACAGCCAACCACTGCCAGGTTGTTGTTCATGTCATTTGGTTTTTCAATCAGGCGCCGGACCAACCCCATGGAGCCCGTTTCTGCCACTCCAAAGCGGCGAGGGTCTGGAACAGCCTTTACCCAGGCAACCGAATCCAACTTCTCTTGGCTCAGAAATGCAAAAGAATTTTCAATCAGCGTGTCCGAAAAGACCACCAGCAGCGGGCCTTTCAGAAACTCCCGGGCGTGCCAAAGCGCGTCGGACTGCCCCTTTTTTTCCGGCTGTTCCACATAATGGACTTGCGCGCGCGGATGGAACTTTTGCATGTGCGCCTGGATTAATTCGCGCTGCCCGGGCGACATAATAAAAACATATTCCACGTGCCCGGATGCGGGGACAGTTTTGAACATGCTCAGCATGTGGTCCAAAACCGTGCTGCCTGCCAAGGCGATCAGCGGTTTGGGTCTGCTCCAGGTGAGCGGGCGCAGCCGGCTTCCAAGGCCTGCCATGGGGATGAGTATCTTTAAGGTTTCTGACATAGGGGATTCTCCGAAAAGCGCGTTAATATCCTGACAGTAAGCGTGTGTGACATCCCGGTAACTGTCCTTGCTCCAAAGTTCAGTATATCCATTACACTCCCGCGGCAGGCTGCTTCAGCCCGGCAGGCTTAACTTGATTATACCTGCATCCGGGATTAAAGGCAGGTTCAGGGTTGGGTGAGGCGCAGCCCGGTTATGTTATAGGTAACCGCCCCTTCTCCTGAAGCGCTGGCAAACACCCCAAGCGCGCCGCTCAAACCTTTGCGCCCCTCCGCGCTGAATTGAAACGCGTCGTTCACGAAGAAGTAGAGCGTGCCTTTGTCCGCCCAGATACCCAGGCGATTTTGGGCTGGCGCGTTGGGTTGGTAGCGCCGGAGCGGCGTCCAATTTTGCACAATGGAAACGCCGTCAAAGATGGCGCGCTCCAACCGCGCCTGTCCATCGCAGCGGTAAAGCATCCGGTATGTGCCCAGTTCGCTAAGACGCCAGAAAATTATTCCAAAACTGTCATTCTTCCCACACAGCGCGGATTCCAACGTCAGTTCAAGATAAAAAGTGTCGGGCAGCTTCACCTTGCTAAGGCTGCTGATTTCGCCTTTTTTGCCGGAGAGCGCCAGGGAAAGGGCGCCTTTCACATAAGTCACATTGCCAAGCGCTCCAGAACCTAACTCCCATTGTTTGTCGGTTGTGAAGTCTTCTTCATAGATAACCTGCGTGTATACCGGTGGGGTCAGCCCGGCGAGTGGGTCTGGGGTGGACTCATAAACCCGGGGGGTGGGGGTGGGCGTATCGGGGAACCAGTCTATGGTTGGGCTGGGTTGGGGGGTGTGGGTTGGGGGTGGAGTGGGGGTGGGCGTTTCGAGGGCGGGGGCTGGCAGGCATGCGCTCAGCAGCACCGCAGCCGCGATGGAAACAGCCAGATATTTTGCGAGGTTGGATTTCATCTTCTTAATTGTACCCAATCCTGCCGCCCGCGCATGATCAACAGAGCGGGTTGAACGCCGCGGCAGAATTGCGGCGCCTTATTTACGGCCATTTTTGAAATTCCGGGATGGGTAACAGAAAAATTTATGCCGCCCGGTTGGTTTTTCCGGGCTGGATATCTGAGTATAATGGTAGTACTGAATAAGAGGTGAAAATGAAAAGCTCTAAAACATTCCTCCTTCCGCTTAGTGTTATCATCCTCGCGCTTGTCTCCGGAGTCTTGCTCTGGAGCGCGTCCGGATTCCTTTCTGCCAGCGCCCAAGCCGTTTATCAGACACCCACGCCTGATGCCGAAGGGCGCATTTACTATACCGTGGAAGCAGGCGATACCTGCACGCGCATATTCCTGCTGACCAATGTTTCCATTGACGATATCATCCGCCTGAACGGTCTGACCGAAAGCTGCAACCTGATTATTGGCACCAAGATTCTGCTTGGGACCGTGGCGGCTCCGGAATTGACCCAAACCGCGATGCCAACCGCCACAATCGCTCCGGAAAAAATCACCCCCACGCCCACCCCGGAACCTGGTTTTGCCAAGGTTTGCGTGGCACTGTTTAACGACCTGGACGGCACCGGCATGCGCACGCAAGGCGAAACTTATCTTTACGGCGGCGTGGTTAGCATCAATGATCGGCTTGGTAAGGTTTCGCTGACCGGGACAACGGTGGCTGGCAACCCGGATGAGGTGGACCCGCTGTGCTTCGACAACATACCCGAAGGCAGCTACAACATCACCGTGGCAATTCCGGACGGATTCAACCCCACCACCATTACCAATTATCCGCTGGAAGTTAAAGCTGGCGAACAAGCCACGATAGATTTTGGCGCGCAGGTTTCCACTGCCGCGCCTGGCGAGCACAACCCGGCTGCGGCTGGCAGGTCGCCAATCCTTGGGATAATCGGGGTTGTGATTCTGTTGGCTGGGCTGGGGCTGGGTTTTGTGATGTGGCGCCAACGCAAGGTGTAAATGCCAGACATTGTAAAAGAGACCGGTTGTGTATACAGCCGGTCTCTTTTTGATTCTGAAGGAGCGCGGTGGGATGCATGAAGGTTGCCCGGGATTCGCGCTCTTTGGTGGATAACGGCAGAGGCGAAACATCCCGGTCACGGCGCAAATCAAGTATCAGCGCATTCATTATGGGTGCTTCGCCCTGTGAACATAATTACGGCAGGATACCCGGCCGCGGGCGATGTTGTTAATCCAAACTCAGACGACGATATTCACCAGCCGGTCGGGCACAATAATCACCTTGCGCGCTGGCTTACCATCCAGCGCGGCTTGCCGTTCACCTGCACCACCAGCCCGCCAAGAGGATAAAGTTGGGCTTGGCTCTGATCAATGCCCCAGCGCCCTTGAGAGCGCGGATGAGCAGATTTGAGGGAGTAATCCTAGCTCAGGATCTCAAGGGCGCACCGCATTTTCGTGATCGCTGGAAAGTTGGATGAATCAATGCGCTGCAGGAAGAGCCTAACCCATGTTCTGCTGATTACTACGGAAATGCGTAAATTTGCAAGGTGGGTCCAGTGAGATACACATCCTTGTCATCTCTCACTAGACGCCTGAAATATTCAAAAATGACCTTAAGCTGCCCTGCTACCGAGGTGGGCTCTGCGTCCGGCTGAAATTCTTTGATTAATTTCAAGTGGTTTCTGACATCCGAATAAAACGCATTTTGAGTTATATATCGGTCTGGTTCGGCGGCATATCTGTCAAACATCATGGAAGATAGAATGATGTACTCTTTTTCTCCTGGTTCAAAGATGTCAAATTTGAGGAAATCACTGTTCTTGTTACCCGGGTTAAACGGTGTGTATCCGTCGGAGATTGTGTTATCGGTCGTGATCTTGTTTTCTTCCAGGAAGTGCAAGGCGTCGTTCCGTGTATCCTGCCAGGTGAGCATGATTGAGGTCACCATTCCTTTGAGGGCGAATGGTACAACACCTGCCATCAGAATTACGCTCAACGCGATTCTTGCAGGCTTCCTGCCCACGGTTTTTTGCCAGAGAAATGACGCTCCAACGGCCGCAAGAAATAAGGGGGTTGTCACCATTGGAAGAGACCAGCGGATATGGTGAAGGTGCAATTTGCTCAGAGCGATCCAATATCCACAGCCAAAGAATAAAAGCAAATAAGTGGGATCTTTCATCAGGACAACTGTTAGTAGTCCAATTATCGACAAACCGCTGATAATCACACCGGCATTGGAATAGAAGTTCCTGAGATAGAAGAACATATTTCCACCCCAGCTGAGCCCATCTGCTCCCAGATGAGTGGGCCGGGCTTCTCTGACCAGATTATTGATGGTAGTGCTGATATGGATAAAAAGTTGAGGCGCGATCAGAATGAAAGCTAAAACGGTCACCCCCAAACTCCAGGCCATAGTCTTGAAAAAAAAGCTCCATCCTGGAAGAACACCCTGCTCATCCCTGCTAAAAGCTCGGATCGCAATCGATGTCCACACGATTCCTACGGACAAAATCCCCGGATATTTTTCCAAGCCAGAGATTGCTACCATCACGGTTGCCAGGATCAGCCAGTAATTGCGTTTGCTTGACAGATAATTCAGGCAGCAAAGAAGGACAAGCATGACAAAAAGTGTCAATGGAATATCAACGCTTACGTAATGAGAATGCAGAACAAAGACTGGGTAAAAAGTGAAAAAAGCTGCAGCCATCCATGAAATACTGACTTGTTTGTATTTTCGCCCGATAAACCAGGCAAGTACCGGAAGCAAGGCTCCTTGTACAGCAGTCATCAATCGCGATACTGTAAAGAATAAATGGGGATCCTGCCAATAACCATACCCATAATTCACGCCAAACTTCAACTTACTCAAAGCGTTAAGTACGATGAATTTGGAATAATAGGAGGGAAAGGCAGGGTATGGATAAGATCCGGGGTCCAGTGAGAACTTGATACTCATGTCGCGTAATCGGTGCATGATAATTCCCTCGTCCGGATGGGTGAACAGAGGGAACGCAAACTTTACACCAACACAGCGGACGGCGAGGGCAGTTAAAAAAACTAACATCGCAATAGCAAAGATTTTCCAATACGCGAGCTTATTTTTCGGATCAATCACATTTTCAGTATCGTAATTCACGACCCAACCCCCACGCTCTAAATAAAAAAGAGGTGCCTGATGATTGGTATTATATCCTTTCCGGGTTATTTGGCAGATGGTTCTTTAAAAATTTTGAAGCTATGATCTCGTCTCATGATGAGGTGACAAAAATGCCGCGCTGGAATGCCCAGCGCGGCTTCAAATTATGCATCCCGTACCACGTTCACCAGCCGGCCGGGCACAATAATCACCTTGCGCACCGGCTTACCATCCAGCGCGGCTTGCACAGCTTCACTTGCCAGGGCTTTTTCCTGCGCTTCGGCATCGCTGATGCCCGGGGCAACCAGGATGCGGTCGCGCAGCTTGCCGTTCACCTGCACCACAAGCGTAATCTCTTCGTCGCGCGCGGCTTCTTCATCCACCGCCGGCCAGGTTTGGGTGTGGATGGAATAGGGCTTGCCCAGCCGCTCCCAGAGCTCCTCGGCGATGTGCGGGCAAAGCGGCGCCAGCATACGCAGGTAGATATCCGCGCATTCGTTCCATTCCGGGCTGCCCCAGGCGCCGGCATTCTTGGCGCGTCCCATCTCATTCAACAGCTCCATCAGGCTGGAAACAATAGTGTTGAACTCAAAGTTCTCGTAATCGTAGGTGATAGCGCGCAGAATCTGGTGTGTCTTACGCCTCAGCGCGCGCAGGGTTTCGGGGCTGGCATTCGTCTGTGCGGGCTCCAACAACATCGCCCACACACGGCGCAGCCAGCGCGAGTTGCCTTCGATGCCGCTGCTGTTCCATGGTCCGCCCACCTCCCACCGCGAGAAAAAAGTCAGGTACGAACGGACAGTATCCGCGCCGTAGCGGGCGACCAGGTCGTCCGGAGCGATGACATTGCCGCGCGATTTGGACATTTTTTCGCCGTCTTCGCCCAACACCATGCCTTGGTTGCGCAGCTGCAGCATCGGTTCGCGCCCGCTGGTGATGCCGCAGTCGCGGCAGGCTTTGTGGAAGAAGCGCACATACATCAGGTGCATGGTGGCGTGTTCGCTGCCGCCAGTGTAGGTATCCACCGGCATCCATTTTTGGTAGCGCGTGGGGTCAAAGGGATAGGTGTTGTAGTCCGGGCTGAGGTAGCGCATGAAATACCAACTGGAGCACATGAAGGTATCCATCGTGTCTGTTTCGCGCTCAGCTTCGCCGCCGCAGACCGGGCAGGTGGTAAAGCGCCAGGTGGGGTGCAGTTTGAGCGGGCTCTCTCCGGTGGGCAGCCATTCCACGTCATCCGGCAGGATGACGGGCAGCTGATCTTCCGGAACGGGCACGGTGCCACAGCGCGGGCAGTAAATTATCGGAATAGGCGCGCCCCAATAGCGCTGGCGCGAAATCAGCCAATCGTGCAGGCGGTAGGTGACGGCGCTTTTGCCGACGCCCAGTTTTTCAATGTACGCGATTGCCGCGCCCATACTGTCTTCTTCCGGGGTGCCGCTGAGGGGGCCAGAATTGACCATGGCACCGTGCGCTTCCGCCGCGACAGTCATCTGGGCGGGATCGGGTTCGGGGCTGCCTTCGGGTTGAATAACCACGCGGATGGGCAGTCCGTATTGCCGGGCGAAATCAAAGTCGCGTTGGTCGTGAGCGGGCACCGCCATAATGGCGCCGCTGCCGTAGCCCATCAGGACGTAATCAGCGGTCCAGACCGGCACGCGTTCGCCGTTGACCGGGTTGATGGCATACCCGCCGGTGAACACGCCGGTTTTTGCGCGGTCAGCTGCTTCGCGCTGCATATCGGATTGATGTTTGGCTTGCTCCTGGTAGGCGCGCACCACGTCAGCCTGCTCGGGGGTGGTGAGTTTGTCCACCAGCGGGTGTTCTGGCGCGAGCACCATAAAAGTCACCCCCCATAAAGTGTCGGGGCGGGTGGTAAAGACTTCAATCGGGTCGCCCTGTTCCGATGTGAAGGTCACAGACGCGCCGATGGACCTGCCAATCCACTTGGTTTGAAGGGTTTTAATGGTATCAGGCCAATCAATATCGGAAAAGTCCAGCAGGTCTTCGGCGTAATTGGTGATGCGGAACAGCCACTGAGGTAAATCCTTGCGAATTACAGGCGTGCCGCAGCGTTCGCAGTGGCGGTTTTCGCCCTGAACCTGTTCGCGCGCGAGGGTTGTGTTGCAGTGCGGGCAAAAATCCACCGGCGCTTCTTTTCGGTATGCCAGATTGTTTTTATAGAATTGGAGGAAGAACCACTGCGTCCAGCGGTAGTATTTTGGGTCAGAGCTGATGATTTCGCTGTTCCAGTCAAACATATTTCCCATGGAACGCAGTTGAGTACGCATCCGCTCAATATTCGCGTATGTCCAAATTTTTGGGTGGAGGCGGTTTCTGATGGCGGCGTTTTCGGCGGGGAGGCCGAAGGCGTCGAAACCAATGGGAAAGAACACGCTGTAGCCCTGCATGCGCTTGAAACGCGCGCGCGCGTCGGAGGGCGTCATGGCATACCAATGCCCGATGTGCAGGTCTCCGGAGGGGTAGGGAAGCATGGTCAGGGCATAGAAGTTATCCCCGTCGGTATCGAGTGGGGTTTCGTAAAGTTTGTCCGCTGCCCAGCGAGCCTGCCATTTGGGCTCAATTTCATCGGGTTTATATTGCGGTATGCTGGTTGGGTCAATCATGGTTTCGCTCCTCTTAAACAAAAAGTCCCTGCGTGCAGGGACGAAGTTACCTTCGCGGTACCACCCTGCTTCCCGGCGATTCCGGGCAGCTTGGGCTTGCGATAACGGGCAAATCCGTCAGCAGCTACTGATTTCACTGCCGCCACCCCTCTGATGAGGAAGCAGGCGAGTTTGGCCTTTGGCGCTCCGTTGGCGCGTGCCGGAATCGCAGCCTTGCTTCCGGCTCTCTGACGGACGGCTTATTACTCCTGCCGTGGTGTTTAACGATGGTATTTTATCATATTTGTTTTTTGATTGGGGAAGGGACGCGGCAGGAATGAAAGGCAATATTCTTACCGCGCTCTGCTAATTTGGTTGGTGAGAATCTGAAACGCCGCAGAATATGTCTGTGGTTGGTTCCAGCCTGGCATACAAGCGCATGGTTCTGGCGGGGTGTTGATACGCGGAAAAGCGGCTTCTTCCTCGCCGCTAAATATCGTAACGGATCATCTCGTCCAGCACTTTATCACGATAGACCAGGTCTGGGCGGGGGAAAAAGCCGGATTTCTCCCAAAAGGCGTTGCCTTTCTGGTTGCGCACCATCACCACCAGCGCGGCTTTGTGGATGCCTTCCGCGCGCAATGCCTCGAGAGCGGCCTGGAGGAGCGCGCTGCCGATCCCGCGGCGTTGGAAGTTTTCGGCGACCGCCAGATGGTAGATGAACGCCCGCCGGCCGTCGTGCCCGGAGAGGATAACACCCACCAACTCGCCTTCCTCCACCGCCGCGAAGCAGGTGCTTGGGTTGCGCTGCAGATAACGCGCGATACCAGCGGGGGAATCGTCCAGGTTATTCAAGCCCATCCCGGGGGTTTGCTGCCACAGCGCATAAATCCGGGGATAATCTGAGGGGGCGAGCGGACGGATATTCATGGAAAGCTCCTGAGGGCTGGTTTTATGTTTGGCCGTTAATTTTTTGGGCATTAATGCGTTCACCCATTGACCCTTGCTGCAATACTGGCTAACCACGGCCTAGACTTTACAAGAACCTTACGCTCGCCTTAGCAGCGCCAGTTTACCCTGGCAGAAATGGGCTCGTCGGGTAAGGCTATCGCACGGAGGGCGACTTCCAGGTTGCAGAGCATCTTGCAGGGTTTGGGCATCGTGCCATCCTTTAGTTTGTGCAGCTGAATGCACCAGGGGCGGCACCCGACATTGAACAACCCCTGACAAGTAGATTATACTCGCGCAAACAGACCTTCCTGAAGCAGGCTTGAATAAAAAACTGGCTGCGTTTGATTGGCAGCCAGTTTGATCGTTCAGAAGTCAGTTTTAGTGGTGGTGCTCGGCTGCGTCCGCTTCAGCTTTGGTTTTGTGCACCGTTCCGTCCGGATGCTCGGCCGGGGTGTAGATGGTGTACAGTTTGAGCGCTTCTGTTGTGGAAATGTTCACGACGTTGTGTTCGGTTCCGGCCGGGATCACCACCGCAGTACCATCCGCCAATTCAATTTCCTCTCCATCGAGGATAGCCTTGCCATGACCAGCTTCAACCCGGATGAATTGGTCCACATCGTCGTGGGTTTCTGTGCCGATCTCCTCCCCGGCTTGCAGCGCCATCACAACCAGTTGGCTGAACGGGCCGGTAAAAAGGACTTCACGGAAGTAGTTGTTTTCAAGCGTTTTCTTTTCGATATCGGTAAAATAACCAGACATATTTTCCTCCTTGAATAGTGTTGTTCTAATGGCATTGTATCGGGTGAGGACGCTCGAAGCAAACGAACTGTGTAAGCTTGCCCCGCGGGGGATTGTTTGATTCCCGCCGCGAGGCCTAGCTCGAAGATCCGGGAGACTGCAGCCGCTTAGAACGGGATGACAATATTTTCAGGGTGGGCTGCTGATTTTTATACCAGTTTGCAGAGTTGTGATCCTTACTTGAAGAGGCGACAAAGACTCTTGCGCGACGAAACCGGGGCGCCGTGCGCAGCCCCCTCTTGAGGGCAAGGCCTTCTCAATGCCACATAGGCCGCAAAAAAGCACCCTTACGGATGCTTCTTGCAGTGGACCCAGGGGGATTCGAACCGTGCGCAGCCCCCTCTTGAGGGCAAGGCCTTCTCAAGGCCACATAGGCAACAAAAAAGCACCCTCGCGGATGCTTCTTGCAGTGGACCCAGGGGGATTCGAACCGTGCGCAGCCCCCTCTTGAGGGCAAGGCCTTCTCAATGCCATAGAGGCAACAAAAAAGCACCCTTGCGGATGCTTCTTGCAGTGGACCCAGGGGGATTCGAACCGTGCGCAGCCCCCTCTTGAGGGCAAGGCCTTCTCAATGCCATATGGGCAACAAAAAAGCACCCTCACGGATGCTTCTTGCAGTGGACCCAGGGGGATTCGAACCCCCGGCCTTCTCAATGCCATTGAGACGCGCTCCCAACTGCGCTATGGGCCCGGAAACTATCTTTATTCTTTGCCCTCAGCGCTCCCAATTCCCCGGGGAGGGGACTGTGTGCGCTATGGGCCCGGAAACCATCTTTATTCTTTGCCCTCAGCGCTCCCAATCCCCCGGGGAGGGGGCTGTGTGCGCTATGGGCCCGGAAACCGTCTTTATTCTTTGCCCTCAGCGCTCCCAATTCCCCGGGGAGGGGACTGTGTGCGCTATGGGCCCGGAAATCATCTTTATTTTTTGCCCTTAGCGCTCCCAATCCCCCGGGGAGGGGACTGCGTGCGCTATGGGCCCGGAAACTATCTTTATTCTTTGCCCTCAGCGCTCCCAATCCCCCGGGGAGGGGGCTGTGTGCGCTATGGGCCCGGAAACTATCTTTATTCTTTGCCCTCAGCGCTCCCAATCCCCCGGGGAGGGGGCTGCGTGCGCTATGGGCCCGGAATTAACTTTATAAAGATCACTCGGTCGGCGCCTGCTGTCTGTCCATCAGGCGCCTCCCGGCTCTTGATGGACCTGGAGGGATTCGAACCCTCGGCCTCTTCAGTGCGATTGAAGCGCGCTCCCAACTGCGCTACAGGCCCGCTCACGAAACCAGGCACAAGTTTTCATGAAAAAACAACCCGTTTTCAGAGTTCAAAGATTCTAACTGACTCAAACAGAGATGTCAAGCTGCAGATTATATCCATCCTAGCCTGGCCAAAATAAAAAAAAACCAGGCGCCAATTGGCGCCTGGGATCTGGTTTTCTGACGTCTACGCGTTGGTCGAGATGACCGTTCCAGCCTTTTTCTTCTCGTTTTTGGCTTTACGCTTTTCCTTAATATCCATCTTAGGTTTCTTACGTTCTTCCTTACCGGCTTTATCCTTGCTTGCCATCGAATGCCTCCTTCTAAATCCTGCAATTCAAACAACGTATTGGTGCAGCGAATAGCTCTATTATAGCGCAAATTAAAAATTATCCGCCTGCTAATGGTATGATTAAGCCAATATCAGCCGTGTCGGATATTAAAAAACGGCTGACCCGGAGCAGAAATTGGAAACGCTATCCCGTCAAACCCGGACGCGCTATCTGTTAATCCTGATGATCCTGATTACCATCCCGTGTTATATCCTTGGGATTGTGCTCCTGCGCATCAACCGCGGGCCTTTCGCGCCCACCCCGACGCCGCTCTCCAGCCCGACAATCACACAAACGGCGACTATCACACTGACGCCCTACCTCACCCGCACGCCCACCATTACCCCAACCATCACGCAAACCCTTACCCCAACGCTGACGCGCACTCCCACCCAAACGCCCACGAACACGCCCGAGCAAACAGAACCGCCTGACAATACACCTACGCCTGAACCTGACGAAATACCCACCGGCTCTGAGCCGTAAAAACCAATAAGAGAGTGCTATGACCATCGACTTGCTTCCGCATCTTAAACAAATGTTGTCCGCCCCCGGTCTTTCGGGCTACGAAGACCCTGTCCGGGAAATCGTCCGGGACGCCTGGGAACTGCTCAGTGACGAAATTTCGGTCAGCCGCACGGGCAGTTTGCACGCCCTCAAACGCGGCGATGGGCCCGACCCCTGCCCGCGTGTGATGCTTTCCGCGCATATGGACGCGATCGGGCTGATGGTGACCGGCATCGCTGACGGTTTTTTGCGCTTTACCCAGATAGGCGGGATAGATCCGCGCATTTTGCCCGGACAAATGGTGACTGTGCACGGACGACGCGACCTGCCGGGGATGGTGGTGATGCCCCCCGCGCACTTGCTTCCACCCGAAGCGGGCAGCGGGGTGGCGGCGCTTCCGTACCTGCTGATTGAGACCGGACTGCGCGCGAACGAAGTGGATAAAGTGGTGCGGGTTGGCGATGTTGTTTCCTTCGCGCAGGAGCCTGTGGATTTGGCAGGCGGCGCGTTGGCCGGACACACCCTGGATAACCGTGTTTCCGTGGCGGCGGTGACGCACTGCCTGGACATACTCTCCCGCCGAAAACATGCCTGGGATGTGTGGGCAGTGGCGTCTTCGCAGGAAGAAGTTGGCCTGACTGGCGCGTTTACCTCCCCGGTGGAAATTCGGCCGGATTTCGCCATCGCGATTGACGTCACATTTGCCAGAAGCATCGGCAGCAGCGATTGGCGCAGCTTCCCGTTAGGCAGCGGCGTGACTTTGGCTTGGGGGCCCAACATTCATCCGGCGCTCTACGACGAGATTGCCGCGACAGCCAACGAACTGGATATCCCTTTCACGCGCGAGCCAGCCCCAGGCATGACCGGTACCGATGCCTACGCCATTCAGGTAGTGCAGTCTGGCATACCCTGCCTGCTGATTGGCATCCCACTGCGATATATGCACACCCCGGTGGAGACCGTCTCGCTGAAAGACGTGCGCCGAGCCGGACGATTGATGGCAGAATTTATCAGCGCGCTGCCGCTGGATTTTATGCAGACTCTGGAATGGAAGTGAATATGAGCCCGAATCAAAAGAGAACCCCAAACAGCCGTCAGCGGATTGGGAAGCGGCAAACAGACCTGCTTGCCAGTCTGTGTAACGCCCTGTCAGTCTCCGGCGACGAGCAGGAAGTGCGCGAGATTGTCTTGCGCGAGGTGAAACCGATCTGCCAGAGCGTGAAAGTGGACGCGCTGGGGAATGTTTTGGCAACGCGCATTGGCTCCGGAGCGGACAGAGTGCGGGTGATGATCGCCGCGCATATGGATGAAGTCGGCTTTATGCTCACCCAGGATGAAGGCGACGGTTTGTATGGTTTTTCCATTGTGGGCGGCATTGATGAGCGTCAATTGGTGGGCAAACCGGTTATCGTCGGACGGGAGCATATTCCCGGGGTCATTGGCGCCAAGGCTATCCACCTGACCACGCCGGACGAACGCAAGACTGCCCTCAAGGTTGAGCAGCTGCGCATAGATTTGGGGCCTGGCGGCGCCGGGTTGGCGAATGTGGGAGATCGGGCGGGTTTTGCCACGCGTTATACCGAAATAGGTCCCAGCATCCGCGCCAAGGCCCTGGACAACCGCCTGGGTGTGGTGAACCTGATTGAGCTGCTGCGCAGCGCGCCCGAGAACATTGATTTATTGGCGGCTTTCACCGTGCAAGAGGAGGTGGGTCTGCGCGGCGCGCGAACGGCGGCGTATCATTTCAACCCTCAAATCGGCATCGCGGTGGATTCCACGCCCGCCAACGATTTGCCTGCCTACGACGAGGACGACGAAAACACGCGCTACAACACCCGCCTGGACCACGGACCCGCGATTTACCTGATGGACGGCGCGACCATCGCCGACAGACGCCTGGCGGAATGGCTGATGACAAGCGCCGAAGCGGAAGGTATTCCTTACCAAATCCGCCAACCCAATCCCGGCGGCACCGACGCGGGCGCCATCCACAAGACCCGCGCCGGAGTGCCCAGCATCTCGGTTTCGGTTCCCCAGCGCTACTGTCATACCGCTGCCGGCTTGATTCGCAAAAGTGACTGGGAGAATACCCTGCGTTTACTTGGCGCGGCGCTCAGCCGGCTTGATTCAAAAATTCTCACGCCATTGGAGGCATAAGATGACCAAAACTCAATCCAAAATCACGCGCGATTCAGCCCTGCTGGCGCTCATCCAAAAACTGACGGAAACCCCCGGTCCTTCCGGGCAGGAGAGTTTGATACGGGCGGCAGTTCTGGAAGAAATTAAAGACCATGCGGATGAAATCCGCACCGACGCGCTTGGCAGCCTGATTGCCCGGGTTGGAAGCAAACAAGACGGCGGGATGCGGGTGATGATTTCGGCGCACATAGATGAAATTGGTCTGATGGTCACGCATGTGGACGCGAACGGCTTCGCGCGGTTTATCGCGATTGGCGGCGTTTCTCCGCTCACCTGTATCGGCGGGCGGGTGCTCTTTATGAATGGCGCGCGCGGCGTCATCGGCTGTGAACGGCTGGAGCCAAACGCGATGCCCACTTTGGACAAGCTTTTCATAGACACTGGCGCGCTGAGCAAAGCGGATTGCCCGGTGAGCGTGGGGGATGTGTGCGGATTTGAACGGCCCTTTTTAGACCTGGGCGCGCACCTGGTGGCTAAGTCTATGGATGACCGGGTTGCGGCAGCGATTGCTATCCAGGCTCTGCGGGCGCTGAAAAAGACACCCCACGAAGTTTATTTCGTCTTCAGCGTGCAGGAAGAGGTCGGCTTACGCGGCGCGACCACAGCCGCCTACGGCGTCAATCCTGACATCGGCTTGGCGGTGGATGTTACCCGCACCGGGGATACCCCCCGCGGCATCAAGATGGAAGTTGCTCTGGATAAGGGCCCCGCGATTAAGGTGCGCGATTCTTCGTTCATTGCTGACCCGCGGGTGGTGAATTGGATGGCATCCTCTGCCGAAGCCGCCGGAATCCCCTATCAGCTGGAAGTGTTGGAAGCGGGCGGCACCGACGGGCGGGCGATTCAGCTCGCGCACGCCGGTGTGCCGGCAGGCTGCCTTTCAATCCCCTGCCGATATATTCACTCACCATCCGAGATGGTCTCGTATACGGACGTGGAAAACGCGGTCAGACTGTTGGTGCGTCTGCTCAGCGAAGAAATCCGGCTTGAATATTCCCCGGAAAGCGCGTTTTAGGTTGGTGGTATAACCAAAGGTGAGATGAAACCTGAAAACCTGAGCTCTGACCGGCGCCAAAAAAACACGAACCGCTTCCTCAGGAAGCTTTCCGCGTTGAAGCTGTTAATCGCGCTCAGCCTGATATTCGCGCTGACTGCCTGCGCTTCGTGGCTGCCGCAGGTGGAATTCCCCTGGCAATCGGAGGAAACCCAGCCGACCCGGACACCCGAGCCGCCGCTAACTGAAACCAACGCCCTGCCAGCCGAGACCCAGCCGCTGCCTACCCAAATGGCGCCTTCAAACGAGCTGGTCGTGTGGCTGCCCGCTGAAATGGACCCCGCCGCCGAAAACCAGGCGGCATCCCTCTTAAACGCGCGCCTTTTGGCGTTTTCACAGGCGGAGGGGATAACCATTTCCGTTCGGCTCAAGAGCCTCTCGGGCTCTGGCGGCTTGTTGGATGCGCTTACCGCCGCCAGCGCCGCTGCCCCACAGGCCCTCCCCGACCTGATTCTGCTTCCCCGGCGCGATTTGGAAACTGCCGCGCTAAAATCAATGGTTATCCCGTTGGACCCGCTGACAAGCATCGTGGATGATAAGGATTGGTTCCCATACGCCCACGAGATGAGCCTTATCCAGGGCGCGGCTTACGGCATTCCCTTTGTTGGCGACCCGCTGGCATTAATCCTCAAAGCGGGCGTAAAAAGCAGCCCAACCGCGGACTGGCAGGTAATCAACTCACCGGGCAGCCTGTTTACCTTTCCGGCGGATGACGTTCAGGCGCTCCTGCCGCTCACGCTGTATATGGCTTTAGGCGGCGCGGTGTCTGGCAACCAGCTGCGGCCAAGCCTGGATGAGGAGATATTGGGGGATACTTTGACCTTGCTCGCGGAAGGACAGCAAAAAGGCAGCATACGCGCTGAAGTCCTTCAGTGGCAAACTTTTCAGCAGTCCTGGCAAGGGTTTTTGGAAGGCGACGCAAACTGCACCGCCGCGCCCGTCAGCTTGCTATTGAGGCGATACGCGCAAGCGGGCACTGACGCTGAGGCGCTGCCCGGTCTGCTTGAGACCAGCTTCACCCTCAGCAGCGGTTGGGTTTGGGCGCTCGGCGCCTCGCAGGCTGGCAGGCAGGAGCTGGCTGTCCGGCTGGCTGAATACCTGGTGGAACCAGGCTTTTTGAGCAGCTGGAGCGAGGCTTTTGGTAAGCTTCCGGCCCGGATTTCGGCATTGGAGAGCTGGCAAAACCCTGAATTGCGCGCCGCGTTGATGCGGCTTTCTTTGAAGGCTCATTTCCTGCCTGGCAACGAAATTCTGACGAGCATATCTCCGGCGCTGCGCAGCGCGGTGCTGGCAGTCTTACGCGACAATTCCACACCCGAAGAAGCGGCCTTGCAAGCCGTGGAGAGCCTACAATGACACAGAAATCACCCTCAAAATTCCCGCCGGTTTTGCTGCACCGGATGATATTAATTGTGATTTTGATGTGCGTGGTGATTGGATTGGTCATCGCCGTTATCGCCCTCCCAGGCTTCAATATTCCCGCCGTGCCAACGCCGGTTCCAACCCTCCCCAGCGGGGAAGCAGCGGCAGTGAGCACGGCGCAGCTGACCGAAATGGCTGCCCCGACACTGCCGCCGGTTGTGCGCGTGGAAAGCATTGTGATTACCGGCGGTGCGTTGGTACTTATTGTTTTGGGGCTCATCCTGCGGGAGATACTGCTTTACCGCAAGCGCGTCAGCCAAAAAGAAGGCGACGGGCAAAATCCAGCTGTCCTGAAAAAATAAAGCCGGCATAAACGACCGACGGCGGGTTCGCCGGACGCGGTCGCGTTTTCAGCGCGTCCCGTGATGGCGCGGGTGGGCTGGCAGGCTTATCCGCCGCGCCTTACCGCGGAAAAATGCAGCGGACGAGGCTTTTAATTCCCCATCGAAAGCAATTATTGATTGGAATTTGCGCTTCCTCAACGCGCCAGGTGAGCTTTCTGGAATTGCCGGCTGCCCGGCCGTCGGGTTTGGCTGCTCTTTCCCGGGCTTCTGGCGGTGTTATTCCCAGGCGTGCTGAGCACGGGCTGCATTATAATCAGCACCAATCACCTTCCGGAGGGCGAAATGACAGACAAACTTTCCCGATTGCTTGAACTGATGCGCCAGCATGATTTTGACGCGGCGGCGATTAACCCTGGGCCCAACTTCACTTATCTGACTGGCATGCGTATGCACCTGATGGAGCGCCCGACCGTGCTGCTCGTGGCGCGCTCTGGCTTGGCGGCGCTCGTGCTTCCGCAGTTGGAACAGCTGCAGCTGACCCACGCTCGGATAGAACTATCGTCCTTCCCCTACCCGGATAACCCGTCCACCTGGCAGGAAGCCTTTTCGAATGCTTTCAACGCGCTTGGCATCCGGCAGGCGCGCGTTGCGGTAGAGCCGCGCACCTTACGCCTTCTGGAATTGGATTTCCTGCAATCCGCCGCGCCCGATTGCGGTTTTATAAACGGCAGCGCTGTTTTTGAGAGCCTGCGCCTGCGAAAAGAAGCGGACGAACTTGAAAAAATGCAGCAGGCAGCCCGGGTGGCCGAGACGGCGCTCCTGGAGACGCTGAAAACAGTGCGCCCCGGGCAGACAGAAAAACAAATTGCCGCCGAACTGGTTATCGCGCTCTTTCGCGCCGGGTCGGATATTGAACTGCCCTTTCAGCCGATTGTCAGCTCCGGCGAAAACAGCGCCAATCCGCATGCCTCACCTGGCAAACGCGTTTTGCGTGCGGGCGATCTGCTGCTTTTCGATTGGGGCGCGAGCGTGGACGGCTACTTCTCCGATATCACCCGCACGTTTACCGTGGGAGTGGCACCCAAACAGCTCTTGCAGATTGGGACTGTTGTGCAGGCTGCCAACGCCGCCGGACGGGCGGCTGCCCGTCCGAACCAGCTCGCCAGCGCGGTGGACAGGGCTGCCCGGGAGGTAATTAATTCCGCCGGGTTCGGGGAGTACTTCACCCACCGCACCGGGCACGGGCTGGGCATAGAAGCCCACGAAGCGCCTTACATTCGCGGGGACAATGACACGCCATTGGAGCCTGGTATGGTCTTTACGGTGGAGCCGGGGATTTATTTGCCTGGTTTGGGCGGCGTGCGCATCGAAGACGACCTGGTCATTTCTGATGAGGGCGCGTACAGCCTGACTAACCTGCCGCGCGAAGTGCTGCCCTACGATTATCAGCAGAATTAATATGAAAGAACACCGCGACCTCTACCTGGTAACGTTTTCCTTGTTAATTTGGGGAATTGGCGAAGGGCTGTTTTACATCTTTCAACCGCTGTACATTCAGCAATTGGGGGCAGACCCGATTATGATTGGGACGGTGCTTGGTATCAACGCCGTGGGAATGACCCTTTCGCAAATCCCTTCCGGTTACCTGGCAGACCGCGTCGGCAGGCGTCCGGTGATGTGGTTTTCGTGGGGGATGGGCGTGGTCTCTTCGCTTGTGATGGCTTCCGCGAGGAGCCTGCGGGGTTTTGTCATTGGTCTGCTGCTCTATGGGCTCACCTCGGCAGTGCTCGCGCCGATGAACAGTTATATTGCCCACGCGCGCGGTAATTGGACCGTGGGGCGGGCTGTGACCTTCACCGCAGCTGGATTCAGCATTGGCGCCGTAATTGGCCCGCTGGTTGGCGGCATGATCGGAGAACGCTTCGGCCTGCGCAGTGTGTATTGGCTGACGGCAGTTATGTTTTTTATCTCCACGGTGATAGTCCTGTTTATCCGCAAGCAGCCGGTTGAAAAGCACGACGAATCCGCACCCCAACCCGGGCTGCTGCGCAACCCGCGCTTCGTGATGTCATTGGGCTTAATCCTGATGATTATGTTTTCCACTTACCTGCCAATCCCATTGGCGGCAAACTTTTTGCAAAATGAACGCGGACTGAGCCTCACTTCCATAGGCCAGCTTGGCTCTTTCCAAAACCTGGGGAACGCGGTTTTCGCGCTGACTCTGGGGCATTTGCCCGCTCTGACGGCGTTCATTGCCGGGGAGGCAGCTTTGCTGGCTGTCAGCCTGCTGCTCTGGAAAGGCAGCGGAATGGGATATTATGGGCTGGCGTATTTTTTGATGGGCGGCTTCCGGCTGTCGCGCACGCTGAGTGTGGCATTTATCCAACCCATTGTGGGCAAGAATCAACTTGGGCTGGCTTTTGGGGTCGTGGAATCTGTCAACAGCCTGGCATTGATTCTGACCCCGATTCTGGCGGGTTTTTTATATGACCGGAACCCTTCGCTGGTTTTCAGAGTGGGCGCGGTGGTGCTCTTGTTTAGCCTCACCCTGACGCTTTGGACGCGCGGACCAGGCCGGCGCGCGGCTGAGACGCTGCTAACACGGAGCGGCAGGTAAAGGAAAGGCTTATGACAGTTACGATTGCGAGTCTGACGCTGGGACCATTGGGGAATAATGTTTATATCCTGGGGGATGAGGAGAGCGGAGCAGCCGTGGTGATTGACCCGTCTTTTGAACCGCGGCGGCAGGCGGATGAAATCCGACGGCGCGGCTGGACTTTGCGACAAATTTGGCTGACCCACGGTCATTTTGACCATACGGAAGGCGCGGCAGCTCTGCGGGAGCTTTTTTCTCCGGCGCCGCTGGTGGGCATGCATCCTGACGCGCAGGATTGGGTGCGAACTTATGGAAAGCGATTCAGTTTTGGCTTTCGATCCGCGCCGCTTCCACCAGTGGATGTCCCGTTCTACCAGGGGCAGCGCTTGAAGCTGAATCCGGACGGCGGAAAGTTGATGGTTGAGGTGCGCGAGGTGCCGGGGCACAGCCCGGGCTCGGTCATTTTTTACTGCGCCGAGGCAGGCGCGGCTATCGTGGGTGACGCGATATTCCGCGAGAGCATTGGCAGGACGGATTTGCCGGGCGGAAATCACCCGCAGCTTATCTCGGCAATCCGGACGCAAATTTTCACGCTGCCGGAGGAGACCAGGCTGCTCCCCGGCCACGGGCCGGAAACCAGCGTGGGGTATGAAAAAGCTCACAACCCATATTTAAGTTAATAACCTGCCAACAAGGCTTTCTCACACAGCGGCCGTCCCTTGTGGGGAGAGTGAACCCCTCCTCATTTTTCGAGGATGAGCTCAAAACAGTTTCCCGCCGCTCTTTGTTAGAGAAAGTTCGGCTTAATATGAAGCAGCACGGGTGATTTAGCAGGATGGCAGAGCCTGGAAAAAACCTCCTCCCTGGTTTGCCGTAAAAAGGCATATTAGTCCAAGGAAGAGGTTATTCAGGATCAAAACAAGCTCTTTTTTATCGACTATGTTCGATAAAAATAGGTTTTCTGTTATTTTGTCGACTATGGTCGATAAAATATAGATGGCAGGGAAAGGATAGGAAACGCGCGAATCAAAAAGCCCCCGATATTCCGGGGACTCTTTGATTCGCGAGGCTGCTTATTTGGCGTAAGTTACGGCGCGTGTCTCGCGGATGACTGTCACCTGAATCTGACCGGGATACTGCATCGTATCCTCAATTTCGGTGGCAATTTCCTTCGCCATCTCGTGCGCGGCCAGGTCGTCAATCTCATCCGGGCGCACTATGATGCGTACTTCACGCCCGGCCTGAATCGCGAAGCTGGACTCCACGCCCTTATGCGAGTTGGCAACCGCTTCAAGAGACTTCAGCCGCTTAATGTATTGTTCCAAATCCTCACGGCGGGCGCCGGGGCGCGCGCCAGAAATTGCATCCGAAGCCTCCACGATAACTGCTTCGACCGAACCCTGCTCTACTTCGTGATGGTGTGAGGCGATGACGTTCACAACCGCAGCGCTCACGCCGTGCCGCTTGGCAAACTCCGCGCCGATAATCGCGTGGGTGCCTTCGGTGTTGTGGTCCATCGCTTTGCCCAGGTCGTGCAGCAGAGCGCCGGCTTTACAGACTTCCACGTTCGCGCCGAGTTCTGAGGCAAGCACGCTGGCGATTTTGGAGGTTTCCACCGCGTGCGCCAGCTGGTTCTGCCCGTAAGATGTGCGGTACTTGAGCCGACCGAGCTTCTTGATAATCTCCGGGTGCAGCCCGTGCACGCCGGCTTCATAGGCGGCATCGCTGCCAGCCTTAACAATGTCCTCATCCATTTTTTGCCGCTCTTCATTAAGCAGTTTTTCAATATAGGCGGGGTGGATACGTCCGTCTACTACCAGTCGGCTGAGGGTGCGTCTGGCAATTTCGCGGCGCACAGAATCGAAACAGGAAATCGTTACCGCTTCGGGTGTGTCGTCCACAATCACATCCACGCCGGCAGCCTGTTCGAAGGAGCGAATATTGCGCCCGTTGCGGCCGACGATGCGCCCCTTCATTTCTTCGTTGGGGAGCGCCACCAGGGAGGTGGTTACCTCCGCGACACGGTCGGACGCGACGCGCTGGATGGCATCAGCAATCAGCTCACGGGCCTTTTCCTGCCCCATCTCGCGGGCTTCGGCTTCGTATTGTCGGATGATGCGCGCCATATCTCCGCGGGATGCCTGGGTGACTTCTTCGAGCAGTTGGCTGCGGGCTTCTTCGGTGCTCATCTGTGAAACACGCTGCAGTTCTTCAATGCGTTGGGAGGCCAGGCTTTCAATTTCGTTGGCGCGGCGGTCAAGCGCGCTCTGCCGTTTGCTCAGCGAGCTCTCGCGCTGCTGCATCTGGTCCCAGCGGTTGTCAAGTTCCTCACGCCGCTTAACAAGGCGGTCATCTTCCTTGCTCAGTTCACTGCGGCGGTGCTGCAAATCGATTTCCGCGTCCCGGATAATCTTGAGGGCTGAGTCTTTCGCGTCCAGCTCGGTCTGTTTGGCGCGTTCTTCGGCTGCCGTGAGGATATCTTTGGCGGTCTGGCGCAGTTTTTCTTCTTTCTGCTTGCGCGAGACGGAGAAAATCACGAAGCCGATTAGCAAACCAAGCGCGAAAGCCAGGACGAGAAGAAGGGTCCCTGGTGTGTCTCTCAGGATGGGGCCCTGAGCGAAAAAATTAAGGTGTTCCATGTTTTCAATTACTCCATATTCTTATGTTGTGCTTGCCCGTTTGTGGAGTTTCGCGTTTCATTCCACAGACGCTGCACCACCAATGAGGCTGTCCCGTAGGAGAAGCCGCGGCGCTGCAAGTAGGCACCCAGCCGCAGGCGAAAGACTTCCTGCGGAAGCGCGGCATAACGCCCCACAACGCGTTCGGCGGCTTTGAGCGCCAGTTCGCTTTCCGACAGGTCCGCCTGGGTGAGAGTGGTATCAATGACATCGTTGGGGATTCCTTTGCCGCGCAGTTCGGCCCTGAGCAGGCTGATGCCGCGCGGGCGGAACGCGCTGCGGTTTTCGACCCATTCCCGGGAAAAGCGGGCATCATTGAGATACCCTTCTTCTTCCAGGCGGGCGAGCACGGAGGCGATAAGCTTTGGGCTGCAGCCTTTGCGCGTCAGATAATCCTGCATCTCTTTCGTGGAGCGGGAGCGGAAGCTGAGGAAGTGCAGCGCGCGGGTGTGCGCGCTTTCGACCTCATCCTGCTCCCGAAGCCGACTAATCTCCTCCGCCGAAAGCTTTCGCCCGGGTTTAAGCCAGGCGGCGGTCAGACGGTCGAGCGAGAAAGCGAATTCACCGTCCAGGCTGATGTTTACGCGCTGGCGGCTGCGCTTTTGGGCTTCGATTGCGGTAATTTCCTTTTCCATTTAATCCAACAAAGCCATGGTCAGTTGGAGACCACGGCTTTGATGACAGCATGTAATCCGGAATCAAACGCTTTGCCCAGGCCCGGGCGCGGCGCGTACACTCTGGACTGATTTATATCTTGGTACAGTGCTTATCGGATTATCTCATTTGCATAACGGGCGCTGAAGGTGCCTTGGCACCGCGCGCAGACGACCCGGGGTGAATTATAAACTTCCAAAAGAGCCCCTCAACGCATCGTTAGAAAACAAGCCTGAATCACGCATTTTGTACCAATTTATAAGCCGGAAATCCGGCAGTTAACTATCCAAGCAAGACCAGCGACCAAACGCCAGGTCCTCAAAGCCATGATCTCCATGAGTACGCTTTCGCGAACTCACGGGCAATTCATGTTCTATATTTATATATTATACATTAAATTTTTACAATTCCCGGTTTCTGTTTGTACGCCCACCTGGGAAATGTGGTTTTTTCAGCTTCTCATGCTACAATATTCCTATGAAAAAATCCGACAGGTCAGACGCGGCAGTATACACGCCGGAACAAAACCACGCGCGGGAAAACTTCTGGCAGATATTGTTTCCGTTGATTCTCGTGTGCGTCTTACTGACTGTAAGCTTTGTGCTGCTTTTGGTATATGCCGGTGAAATTGGAAGCAGCACGGAAGGATTGGCGGCGGCAGCGCTGGTGGTTATCGCGCTTCCGGCCTTCCTGGTCCTCCTGGTATTTCTGTTGGTTTTTGTCGCGCTGATAATCGGAACAGCGAAAGTCACGGCATGGCTGCCAGGCGCGGGCAAACAGGTTCAGACGGTCTTCAGCAGCGTCAGCTCGGCGGTCCACAAAGGCAGCCGGGAGGTGCTTAATCCGCTCCTCGCTATCGGGCAGAAATCAGCCGAATTTGGTTATGTGTTGGCGGAATTACGCCACAGGTTATTAAAAGGAAAAGTCAGATGAAATCCTCAATTAAAACAATTACCCTGGTCATTGGCACAGCTTTAGGCGCGCTTTTGGGTTTTGAAGCAGCCAGAACATTAATCAAGCAATCGGAAGCCGCCGGAAAAAGCACACCGGTGACGGCCTCTCAGGCGCTGCAGGTTGGGTTGGGCGCTTTGGGGCTGCTGCGTCAGGTTTCGGGCGGCCGCAAGTAGCGCTGCCTGACGGAGGAAGCCTTCCCTTTGTTTGAACTTGTTTTTCTCGGCACATCCGCTTCCGCGCCCTCCATTAAAAGAGGGCTTTCTTCACTGGTGGTCAAACACGGCGAGCACCGCTTTATGGTTGACTGCGGCGAAGGCACCCAACGCCAGATTTTGAAATCCGGAATTGGCTTTAAGCGCCTGAATCATATTCTGCTGACGCATGGGCATCTGGACCATATCCTGGGGTTGGCGGGGCTTGTTTCAACCTTTATGCGCTGGGAAGCCATTGAGGAGATTAATATCTACGGCAGCCGGCACACCATGGAGCGCGTGGACGACCTGATCAACGGCGTGGTCTTGCGCGGGGCGCAAACCCCGATGCCGATTAATCTGCTGGATATCAGCCCGGGGCTCATTTTTGAAACCGAAGATTTTTCGCTGCGGGCTTTTCAGGTGGAACACCGCGGTTCTGCTTCGTTGGGTTTTCGCTTCGATGAATTCCCGCGCCGGCCTTTTTTGCCGGAAAAAGCGGAAGCGCTCGGCGTCAACCCCGGGCCCTGGCGAAAAGACCTGGTGGCGGGCAAAGCAATCACTTTACCCGACGGGCGCGTGATAGAGCCCGATCAGGTGCTGGGCCCTGAAAAGGCCGGCACAAGTCTGGTTGTGGTCGGTGATGTTGGCAAGCCGGAACGGCTCCTGGAGCAAGTGCGCGGGGCTGACGCGCTGGTGATTGAAGCAACTTACCTGAAAGAAGAAGCCGACATGGCAAAAGAGTTTGGACATACCACTGCCGGAGCGGTGGCTGAGCTGGCAAAGCGGGCCGGGGTAGGACAGCTGATTCTCACGCACGTTTCCCGGCGCTACAGCGACGAAGACATTCTGGCTGAGGCTTGCGCGATTTTCCCAAACACGGCACTGGCGCGCGACTTTGACGCGTTCGTCATCCGGCGCGAAGAATAACAGACCAACCCCCATACCCCAGGCGCTGAGTTTATCCATTTATTCAAAGAAAACGCCGCGTTCATCTATGTTAGAATCTTTTTCGTTATGAAAGAGCAAAAACTTGTTCTGGCGTCCGCGTCTCCCCGACGCAGAGAGTTGATGAGTCTGTTCGGGTTTCCATATACATGCCAATCCGCTGACATTGATGAGCATGTTCACACCGGCGAGACAGCTCAGGTTTATGTGCAAAGGCTGGCGCGCGAGAAAAATATTGCCGTGCAGGCAGACGCGCTGATTCTCTCCGCGGATACGGTTGTGGCGTATAACGGCAGCCTTATGGGGAAGCCGGACGACGCGCAGGCGGCGGCGGACAGGCTCATGGAACTGCGGGGCAAAGACCACACGGTCTTGACCGCGCTCCATCTGCGCGAGGATGGGCATGCGTGGGCGGCTTGTTGTGAGACGCGCTTGCGCATGCGCCAATACACGCGCGCCGAAATGGACGCGTACATTGCCAGCGGCGATTATCGGGATAAAGCCGGCGGGTATGCCATTCAGCATCAAGCCTTTCATCCCGTCGAAAGCCTGGAGGGTTGTTACGCGAATGTGTTGGGTTTGCCCTTATGTCACCTGTTTTGCCTGCTTCGGCAGGCCGGGCTGCAGTTTGACGCGGACATCCCAAGCCGCTGTCAGCAGCACCTGGGAATAACATGCGAGGTGTATCCCGGTATCCTCGCCCGCTGTAATGCGGAAAATTGGGCTGTGGTCTGATATGAACATGAAAAGAACCCTTATGCTTTTTTTGGTTTTCGCGCTTGTGCTTGGCGCCTGTGCGAAATTGCCCGCAACAGAAGCGCCAACTCCCACCCCGGAATCAGGCTTGCCAACGCCGGTTATCGCGCTCTCTCAGGTGCCGGACGCGGAAAGCGCCGCCAGGGCATATCTGGACGCCTGGAAATCTGAAGATTATGAGGGAATGTACGCCAGATTGAGCGCGCTCAGCCGCGACTCACTGACCCTGGAAGATTTTGAAAAACAGCACAAAAATGCCGACGTCGCCATGACCATGCAGGAAATGAATTACACCATTCTTTCCAGCATGGTGCGGCCCTCTACGGCACAGGTGAACTACGAAATCAGCTACACCACGACGCTGCTGGGGACAATTACCCGCAGCGCGATTATCAACATGAGCCTGGAAGGCGGCAGCTGGCAGGTGCAGTGGGACGTCAGCATGATTTTGCCGGAGCTAGCGGGCGGCAATAAGCTGGAATTGACTTACGAAATCCCGGCGCGCGGCAACCTGTATGATATTTACGGGTATCCACTGGTCGCTCAGGATGACGCGGTGGCTTTGGGAGTCATCCCCGGGCAGATTGACCCTGATAAAGAAGCCAGCATGCTCAGTTTGCTGGCGAATATCCTGGGCGTCAGCTCAGATTCTATCTATAAAAAATACCAATACGCCGGCGCGGATTGGTATGTGGCTGTGGGGGATGTTTCCGCCAAGGTGGCGCAGAAATACAGCGACCGGCTTACGCAATACCCCGGTTTGTTGATGAGCTCCTTCCGCTCACGTTACTACTACGACGGCGGTATCGCGCCGCATGTCATCGGATATGTCCTTTCAATATCGGCGGAAGAACTGGAAAAATATCAGCGGCTGGGATATCGGGGGGATGAAAAGATTGGCGCGAGCGGGCTGGAAGAATGGGGGGAGGCATACCTGGCGGGCACCCACGGCGCTTCGCTGTATGTCAAGGACCCTCAGGGGCAGGTGGTCACCAAACTCGCCTCTGCCAAACCCAAACCAGCCGCGTCAATTACCACGACCATCGACAGCACCCTGCAGTATTACCTGCAGCGCTCACTGGGCAATCAGCTTGGGGCGATCGTGGTAATGGAACGCGACACCGGCAAAGTCCTTTCGATGGTGTCCAACCCCGGCTTCAACCCGAACCTGTTTGAACCCGTGAATTACAACAGCATGGTTTTGGGCGACGTGCTGGCAGACCCACAGCTGCCTCTTTACAACCGCGCTTCTCAGGGGGTATATCCGCCTGGGTCAGTGTTCAAGATTGTTACCATGGCAGCCGCGCTGGAAACAGGCGTGTTTACCCCGGACTATCCTTATTACTGCGATGACAAATGGACCGAACTGCCCGGCACCGTGCTCTATGACTGGACTTATGCGCGCGGTTTTGGCGCTTCGGGCATGCTCAGCCTGAAAGATGGCTTGATGCGTTCCTGCAACCCCTGGTTTTGGCATATCGGGCTGACGCTCTGGAACGATGGCTATAAAAGCGCTATCGCGGATGTGGCTGCTGGCTTTGGGCTCGGCAAAAAGACCGGGATAGAAATCCCCGAATTCGAGGGCCGGCTGGAGCAGCCGGATTCTGTGTCCGCGAATGTGCAGCTGGCAATCGGACAGGGGACGATGCAGGTCAGCCCGCTGCAAGTGGCGGCGTTTGTGGCCGCGGTCGGCAACGGGGGCACGCTTTACAAGCCTACCGTCGTGGAAAAGATTGTGCCGGTGGACGGCAGCGCCCCCGTGTATGAGTTTAAGCCGGTTATCAACGGACATCTGCCGGTGACGCCCGAGAACCTGAAAGCGATTCAGGAGGCTATGGTCATGGTGGTACGCAACACGCGCGGCACCGCCACCTATCAGTTCCGCGGGCTCAGCGTGAAAATCGCCGGAAAAACCGGCACCGCCGAAAATCCGGCCGGAGACTCACATGCCTGGTTTGCCGGCTACACATTTAATGAAGACCCCAACCGCCCGGATATCGCGGTCGCGATCATCCTTGAAAACGCGGGCGAAGGCTCTGAAATGGCCGCCCCGCTTTTCCGGAGGGTGGTCCAACTCTATTTCTCCAATTACAACAACGCTGGCGGCACCATGCCCTGGGAGGAATCTCCGTATATACCGGCAACCAAAACCCCCGAACCTTAGGCTTCGCGATGGCTTCTGAACAGACCTCTGGCAATTCCAGCCAAAACCTGCTGCAAGGGCTGGTGATACGTTCCCAGGCAGGTTACATGACAGTGCACACCGCTCGGGGGGATGTGCTTTGCCGCGTCAGGGGGAAGCTGCGCCGCGGACGCGCTGAGGGCGACCTGGTGGCGGTTGGCGATCAGGTGCTGATTGAGAAACACGAGGACGGCAGCGGCAGCATCGCGCGGGTGCTTCCGCGCAAATCCGTGCTCTCACGCAAGCTCTCGGGCGTGAACTACGAATACCAACAAATCCTGCTGGCAAACCCCGACCAGGTGGTGCTCGTGTTCGCCTGCGCCCAGCCGGACCCCAGCCTGCGCATGCTGGACCGCTTTCTGGTCGTGGCGGAAAAACAGGAAATCCCGGCTGTCATCGTGGCGAACAAGCTGGACTTGGTGACGCGCGCCCAGGCGGAGGCGCTGTTTGAGGTTTACCGCCGCATCGGTTACGACCTGATATACACCTCCACCCTGACCGGTGAAGGCATTCCCGAAATGAAAAGCCGGCTGCAGGGCAAACTTAACTCGCTAGCCGGGCCTTCCGGGGTGGGTAAAACCAGCCTGCTCAACAGCGTGCAGCCCGGACTCGCGCAGGAAGTGGGAGCCGTCAGCCGCGGATTGGTGGGGAAGGGCATGCACACCACGCAGGTCAAACAGCTTTTCCCGCTGGACGCGGGCGGCTACCTGGCGGATGTGCCGGGGCTGCGCACTTTGGCGCTGTGGGACATCCAGGATGAGGAATTGGACGCGTATTTCCGCGAAATTGCCCCGCTGGTACCCAACTGTCAGTTTAATGACTGCACTCACAGCCATGAACCCGGCTGCGCTGTGCGCAAAGCGGCAGAGAACGGCCAGATTGACCCGCGTCGGTACGATTCTTACCTGCGCCTGCGCTTTGGCGGAAAAGTGGTGCAAGCTGAAGATGAGGAGATTGACTTTGAAACATTTGACTGAGCGCGCGCTGGCAGGCTTTGCGGCGAAGGCTGTATTGGGGCTCCTGACGCTGAGTTTGGCTGCTGGCTGCGCGCAAATTCCCGCTGTGACTTCCACCGAGCAGCCCGGCCCGGAAACGCCCGCGACCCTGACCCCCACCGCAACGGCGGCTCCGCCCAAAGTGCTGAATGTCTGTTTGGCGAAAGAACCCGCCAGCCTGTACCGCTATGACGGACACACAGGCGGCTCGAAAGCAACCGTATTCGCGGCATTGTACGATGGTCCGTTTGAGGCTGACGGAGATGGAGCGTATTCGGAATCCATCCTGAACGCTTACCCCAGCCTGGAAAACGGCGGCGTCAGCCTGGTCCCCATCGCGGTGCAGCCCGGGGATGTGGTTGTGGATGCGTATGGCGAATTGAGCGTGTTCAAGGCAGGCATCCTGGTGCGCCCGGCTGGCTGCGCGGCCAGCGACTGTGCCCAGAAATGGGAAAGCGGTGAGTTCCAGATGGACCAGACCCGCGTGGAATTCCGGCTGCGGCCAGACGCGCTGTGGTCTGATGGCGAACCGCTCACCGCCGCGGATGCTGTCTTTTCTTATCAGCTCGCCAAACAGGAAGCGCTGCCCGCGGGAGCCTGGGCTCTGGATCGGACCATTTCTTTCACAGCGGCTGACGAGCGCACGGCTGTCTGGTTGGGTGTCCCCGGGTTTTCTCCGCGGGAACTGGCGCCGTTTTTCTGGCTGCCGCTGCCCGCGCGCCAATTTGCCGCCGCCGACCTGGCCGCGATTGCGGGAGATCCGCAAGCCGCGCGCGCCCCGTTGGGCTGGGGGGCATACCGATTGGTCAACTGGGAGAGCGGCAAGCGCCTGGAACTGGAGCGCAACCCGTATTATTTTGGCGGCGAAGAAAGCCAGGCTGACTTTGACCGGCTGAATTTCCTGATCGTTCCCGACAGGGAAGAAGCGCTCCGCCGGCTTGCTGAAGGCGGCTGCGATGTGTTGGACAAAGCATATCATCTCGAAGCCCTTCCGAAAGAGCGGCTTGAGTCCCTTTCTGCCTTTGCCGACCTGCATTGGGAAGACTGGCAGCCGGTGGAACAGCTGGTATTTGGCATCCGGCCGGCCAGCTATGATGACGGCTATACCTATTGGGCAAATGACCGCCCGGATTTCTTCTCGGACGCGCGCACCCGCAAGGCAGTGCTTGCCTGCCTGGCCCCGGAGAGCCTGGCAAAGCAGCTGCTTGCGAATTGGCTGCCTGAGGGCAGCGACCTGACGCGTCTGCAGGTGACCCCAATCAATGCCGACCCGGCCGCGCTGTTGGATGAGGTTGGTTGGAAAAACCCTGAAGCGGACCCGGGCGCGCCGCGCACAGCGCAAGGCGTGACGGGCATCCCCGACGGCACGCCGTTCAATCTGACGCTCTATACCAGCCAGAGCGCTTTGCAAAAGAGCGCCGCCGCTGCGATTGTTGAGAGGTTGGGCGCTTGCGGGGTGAGGGTGGACTGGCAGGCGCTGCCGCTGGCGCAGCTTTACGCGCCGGGGCCTGAAGGTGTGCTGTTTGGACGTAAATTTGACCTGGCGCTCGCCTCCTGGCAGCCGGGCAGTGAGCCGCTGTGTGCTTTGTATCGCGGCAGCGCGGTGCCCGCCGGGACGAATTACTGGGTAGGCACTAATCTGGCAGGTTATATCGATCCGGGCTTTGACCTGGCTTGCGCGGACGCGCGGCAGGGCGATGGGTTGGCACCCGCCTACCCGGCCGCCGGGCTGCTGCCGCACCTGAGCCTGTGGCTTAGCCGCCCCGGTCTGGCGCAGAAGGGGAATTGGCTCTGGAATCAAATGGAGAGCCTGAAGGCTGAAATGCCAGGCAAGAATCAGTAATAAGGAAGCGCGCGTGAGAAGATTCACGAAAGATTATGAACTCGTTACCACGACCGATGGAAAAGGACGCGGGAAAACGAGCATGGTATATATCGGAAGCTACTACAACCTGGACATTGAAGCGGCAGCATACCGGACTTACCGCGGGCTTGCCTGGGCGCTGCTGATTGGGATGGTTATTTTCCAGATCGCCGCGGGTTTCGTCAATAACCGCGGGATGTACCAGATGTATGTCGCGGTCCCGTATGTGCTGTGTTTTTTCCCGCTGGTCTACCTGAGCGCGGGCGCGTTAAAACTGCCGTCCGCGACAACCCACCTGCGGCGCGACCAGGCTGAGCTCAGCCTGGGGCGGATGAAGAAGTCTGGCACGGCGCTGGCGGTATTGAATGGGCTGGTGGTTCTGGCTGAGCTGGCTTATCTGCTTCTGTTTGGCACGGCAGCAGAGCTTCAGAGGGAATTGGTATTCCTGGCGCTGATGGTTCTGGTTTGCGCGGCTAACACCCTTTTGCTGCTGAAAACGCGCGCTATCCATGTTAATATCACGTAATATTATTGGTATATGATAAGAAAATCATCCTAAAAGTATTGACGGAAAATTTTTAACGCACTATAATCCTCTATACCTCTATGCAAACTAGGAGAAAATAGGAGAAAACAGGAGAAGTTATGAAAAAATACACAAAGTTCCTTTCATTTCTGTTGGTCTTCGTGATGCTTGGTGTGGCGATTGCCGCGTGCGCGCCAAAACCAACAGCGACCGAAGCCCCGGCAGAAGCCACCCAAGCGCCGACTGAAGCAGTTGGCGAAGCCCCAACCGAAGTCGCATCCGCGACCCCGCTTGTGGTTGCTTACAATGAATTTTCACAAAAATTCAGCCCCTTCTTTGGCGATACTGCCTATGACATGGACGTCGCGGGGATGACCCAAATCTCTCTGCTGACCACCGACCGCCAGGGCGCGATTGTCTTCAACGCAATTGAAGGCGAGACCCGACCCTATAACGGCGTAGACTATCTGTACAAAGGTCCAGCGGACGTCGAGGTGGACTATGATGAAGCTACTGATACTACCAAGTACAGCGCCACGCTGCGTCATGACTTGAAATTCTCCGACGGCACCCCGGTGACCGCGGATGATATCATCTTCACCTATTACACCTTCCTGGATCCTTCCTATGTTGGTTCCACCACCCTGGGCTCTTACAAGATTATCGGCCTGAAGGACTATCAGACCCAGACCACCAGCGAAGTCTATCAAAAGTACGCTGATATGGCTGACGCCATTTACGCGGTTGGTCCGGATCATGTTCACGCTGATTCTGATCCCTGGACCGCGGAACAGCAGGACAATTTCTGGGCTCTCGTGAAAGAAGGCTGGATTGCTGACGTCCAGGCAATCGTGAATACTGTCAACTCCAAGTACCGCGATGCCTACGCTCAGGATTACATTGGCAAGTCCCCCGAAGAAGTGGCTGCCAGCCCCGACCTGCAGATCGTGCTCGGCATGGCTCTGTGGGGTTTTGGTGAAGTCGCTGATGGCGTTTTAACCGCACCTTCCGGAAAAACCTGGGACCTGACTACCAGCTTCCCGACCATTGAAGATTATTACAATGAGACCTATGCCGCTTACGAAGGCGACCCGGCTGCATACGCGGCTGTGGAATCCCCCAACGGCACCGATATCCTGGGCAACGCTAAGACTGCTTTCATCGGCAACTGGGGCCCCAAGGATGAGAGCATGGGCGGCGAAGGCGTCCCGAATATCGCTGGCATCAAGAAAATTGATGACTATTCCGTGGAAGTGACCACCTCTGGTTTTGAAGCCCCGGCTGTCTACAGCATTCTTGGTATTCAGGTTACCCCGCTGCACTATTACGGCGATGCTGCCAAATACGATTACGAGAACAACAAGTTCGGGTTTGACTTTGGCGACCTCTCCAAACAGCAGAGCCTGACCGCTACCCCGATGGGCGCTGGCCCCTACAAGTTCATCAAGTACGACAATAAAGTTGTCTACTTTGAAGCGAGCGAGTACTATTTCCGCGGCGTTCCCAAGATTAAGGAAATTCAATTCAAAGAAACCGTTCCCTCTGAAGTTGCGTCTTCCGTCCAGACTGGAACTGCTGACGCCGGCGAAATGACCGGTTCCCGCGCCCGCTTTGAAGAAGTAGCGTCTTACAACAGCAACGGCGAAATCACCGGTAATGTCATCACCACCAGCAAGGTTGATAATCTTGGCTACGGTTACGCTGGTATTAATGCCGACACTGTGAATGTTGGCGGCGAACCCGGCTCCGAAGCTTCCAAGAACCTGCGCAAGGGTCTGGCAACCATTCTGGCAGTCTATCGCGACGTTGCGATTAACAGCTACTATGGTGAAGCCGCCTCCGTGATTAACTATCCCATTTCGAATACCTCCTGGGCCGCACCTCAGCCGACCGATGAGGATTACAAAGTTGCGTTCTCGGTTGACGTTGATGGCAATCCGATTTATACCGCTGAAATGACCCCCGAAGAGAAGTACGCTGCGGCAGAAAAGGCTGCTTTGGGCTTCTTCGAGGCTGCTGGCTATACTGTTGCTGACGGCAAAGTCACCGCCGCCCCCGATGGCGCGAAACTGAGCTACGAAGTGATTGTTCCTGGCCAAGGCACGGGCGACCATCCTGCGTTCGCAATCCTGACCGGCGCACGCGACTCTCTCGCCAAGATTGGTATGGAACTCAAGATCAATGATCCGGCCGACACCAACATCCTTTGGGACTCCCTGGATGCGGGTACTCAGGAACTCTGGACGGCTGCATGGGGCGCCACCATCGATCCCGACATGTACCAGGTCTACCACAGCTCCGGTGTTGTTGGTGAGGGTGGCTCTGATTCCAACCACTACCACATCCGCGACGCGGCTCTCGATGAATTGATTGTGGAAGCCCGCAAGAGCGATGATCAGAACTTCCGCAAGGCTATCTACAAGCAGGCTCTCGATATCATCATCGATTGGGCTGTCGAAGTTCCTACCTACCAGCGCCAGAACTGCGTTATTTTCAGCACTGAGCGCATCAACATTGACACGATTACACCTGACATTACCACCTTCTGGGGTTGGATGAACGACATCGAACTCCTTGAGATGCGCTAAACATTGGTGAATCGCTAGTTTGTTAGAGAATGTGAGCCCACCGATGGGTGGGCTCACACATTCATCATCAGAAATAATCCCGCAATTCGCGGTAGAAAAAGATTGAGGGAACAACATGCGAAATTTCATTCTGAAGAGGCTGTTCCTCGGCTTGTTTATCGTTTTTTTTGGAGCGATGGTAGTCTACACAGTTATTCGCAGTCTGCCTTCTTCTTATGTTGAAACTATTGCCCGACAGCGCGCCAGCAACCCACTTAGCACAAAAACATACCAGGAATGGCTTGCCCAGCTAAACGCAGTTTATGGACTTGATAAAGGCATCATCCCAGGGTATATGGGCTGGGTTGGCAACGCGATTAAAGGAAATTTTGGGGATTCCTGGCATTATGGTATCCCTGTAACTGAAAAATTCAACCAGGTCGTCTGGTATTCTTTCATCATCAATGTAATTACCTTTGCTGTTGAGCTTTTTATCGCGATACCATTGGGCATCCTGGCAGCAACAAAACAGTACAGTAAGACGGATTACGCGATTACTGTCTTCGCGTTGATGGGCATTTCGCTGCCCACTTTTTTCCTCGCGACAATATTAAAATATGTGTTTTCAATTAAGCTTGGCTGGTTTGACCTGTATGGTCTGACCGGTCGTTTTTTCAATTCCATGACCCCCTGGCAGAAAGTCTGGGATATGGCATATCATATGGTGCTGCCAATTGTCACCCTGATGATGCTTTCCGTTGGCGGACTGATGCGTTATACCCGTACGAACATGCTTGAGGTGTTGAATTCCGATTACATTCGCACCGCGCGCGCCAAAGGTCTTTCGGAAAAGGTGGTCATAAACAAACACGCATTCCGCAACACAATGATCCCCTTGGTGTCGTATATGAGTTATCTTTTGCCTTCCATGTTCGGAGGTGCAATGATAACCGAAACGCTTTACCAGATTCCAGGCATTGGGTACGTTTCTTACCAGGCAATTATTCGTGGCGATATTCCCTTCGCCATGTTCTATACAACATTCCTGATTGTTTTAACGCAGGTCAGCCTGCTCCTCGCGGATATCATGTACGCGGTAGTAGACCCCCGCGTCAGAGTTAACTAACGGTGGTGGCGCATGATTGACAATAACGAAATCAACGAAAACACCGAACCAGAAAAGAATCACCTGGAAGACCCCAACGAGCCCATGGCTCTGGACGATGCCCGCCGCGTAAAAGTTCTCTCGCCGGGGATGCTGGTTTTCAAGCGGTTCATTCGCAACAAGCTGGCGGTCATAGGCATTGTGATTCTGACATTTATGTTCCTCTTTTCTTTCGTCGGCCCTCTGTTTTCCCCATACGACCAGGCGCAAGTTTTTAAGGGCATCGGGTCTATGACGAAAGAATTCGCGGGGGCAACTTATAACACCGAGCTGCGTTACACAGCCGCCGAGGGTTTTCAGTTCAGTGCGGCAGATCGGACGCAGTTCCTGCTCGCGCTGGGGAAAAAGCAGACCACATTTAACTCTGGTGGTGTCAATTTCACTTACGTGCAAGAGGACCCCAACACCTATCGCATCTTCCGACTTAACCCAATCGCGGAAGGGCTGGCTGGAAGCATTCGCTCAACGACCGGCACGCCGCTCAGCCAGTCCGTTTTGGATGGTTACGCGAAAGCTGTCGAAGATAAGGTCGATGAGTTTACTGCTGATGGGGTTCTGTACCAGATTGTGAAGTCGGGTAAGGTAACCCAGATCACCCAGGAAATGGAAGTTGCCCTGGGGACTTTAAATGTGTTTGATGCCTATAACCAGGCCGATCAAGCCTTTGTGAACTCGTACGCGTTCAAGCTTGCTGCCAGCAATGCCATTGCTGATAAGAAGAAATATTTCTCGCTCAACAGTCAGCGATTTTCTGTGATATACGATGAAGGGCATCAGACCATCTTTGATAAAGATGGGAAGGAATTTGCTGAGGTCTCAAATATCATCGTGAACCCGCTGGATCAGTCCCTGTTCCTGAGCGTTCCTTTCAAGAAAGTGATTCGCGAGGCGATAACAAACAGGGAAAATGGATTTTCGTATACCGAGAACGGCGTTACGATTGATTATGATATTGTGCGGGTGAACGTCACCTATAACATCAAACGCGAAACCCCGACGGAACTTATCCGCATGTATGAAAGACCTACCGCGGAACACCCCCTGGGACTGGACAACAACGGCATGGACCTGATGACGCGTCTGATGTACGGCGGCCGGGTCTCGTTGATGGTCGGTTTCGTGGTTATCTTCATTGAGGTGTTAATTGGTGTCTTGGTTGGCGGCATATCCGGTTATTTTGGCGGCTGGGTAGATACCGGGTTGATGCGCTTTGTGGACTTATTCAACAGTATTCCCTTCTACCCGATGGTCCTGATTTTCGGTTCTGTGATGGACGCGTTGGAAGTGCCGCCTATGACGCGCATTTTCCTGCTGATGGCTATTCTGGGTTTGCTTGGCTGGACCGGCGTGGCACGGGTTGTTCGCGGACAGATCCTTTCTTTGCGCGAACAGGACTTTATGGTCGCGACGGAAGCTACCGGTATTCGCACCAGCCGGCGCATTTTCCGGCATCTTGTGCCTAATGTTATGCCGCTTCTGATTGTCCACGCGACCGCGGGTTTGGGCGGAATTATCATCTCGGAAGCGACCCTGGGCTTTTTGGGGCTCGGCGTAAAGTATCCGTTGGCATCCTGGGGAAGCATCATCAACGTTGCTTCGGACGCGTTTGTTATGACCAATTACTGGTTCATGTGGATTCCGGCAGGTTTGCTCATTCTGCTTACCGTTTTGGGCTTCAACTTTGTCGGTGATGGGCTGCGCGACGCGTTTGACCCGAAGATGAAAAGGTAGGTGAGGAAAATGAGTGAAGGAAAGCACACAATCTTTGAACGAATCTCAAGGAAATCCAAGCCTAAGGACGTGATGCATATTACCGCCCGGGAATCCGCGCAGATCTCGCGCGAAAACCGGCGCATTACCGACGCGATTGAAAAAGAACGCAAGCGCAAAAACGTGCCCGAATCTGAATACCTGACCACCATGCGCAACCCGGATAACGTGGTTGAATTTGACGATTTGCACACTTATTTTTTCACGGATATTGGCACTGTCAAAGCGGTGGATGGGGTCTCATTTGACATTCCCAAAGGGAAGACGGTCGGCGTCGTGGGCGAATCTGGCTGCGGCAAATCCGTCACCAGCCTTTCGCTCATGCAGTTGGTTCAGCGCCCGCAGGGGCAGATTGTGAAAGGCGCGATACGCTTTGATTCCGGCGAAAAGGTGTACGACATCGCTAAAACGCCAACCAACGTGATGGAAACCATTCGCGGCAGCAAGATTTCCATGATTTTTCAGGAGCCGATGACCAGCCTGAACCCGGTGTTCAGGGCGGGTGATCAGATTGACGAAGTTATCAGCCTGCACAACCCGCAAATGAGCAAGGAGGAGGTTAAAAACCTTTCGCTTGAAATGATTGATATGGTAGGCATCGCCAACAAGGAAGGTGTCTACAACATGTATCCGCACGAGCTTTCCGGTGGGATGCGCCAGCGGGTCATGATTGCCATGGCGTTGGCTTGTAAGCCGCGGCTCATTATCGCCGATGAGCCGACCACCGCTTTGGACGTGACCATCCAAGCCCAGATCCTGGCTTTGCTGCGGGACCTGAAGGACAAGATTAATTCCAGCATCATGCTGATCACCCACGACCTGGGCGTCGTCGCTGAAATGGCGGATTATGTTGTTGTAATGTATGCAGGGCGTGTCGTTGAACGCGGGCAGGCGTTGGAAGTGTATAAGGAGCCCTGTCATCCCTATACAATCGGGCTGATGGCTTCCAAACCTGTGTCCAACCGACAGGTCCGACGGCTCTACAGCATTCCGGGCAGCGTGCCAAACCCGATTAACATGCCCAGTTACTGTTATTTCCGGGACAGATGCAACAAGCGCTTTGAAAAATGCAATGGTCCCTATCCAGAGGAGATACGTATTACGGAGACGCATTCTGTCTCATGCTACCTGTTTGACGACAGAGAGTTTAGGGATTGAACATGGAAGACACAAACCTCTTGACGAAACCCCGCTCCGATACCAGGAACGGCGGGAAGCTTTTGGAAGTGCGGAACCTGAAGACCTACTTTCCGATTAAAGCGGGTCTGATGCAAAAAGTTGTTGGTTACGTGCGCGCCGTCGACGGCATCAGCTTTTCCATTGACGCGGGCAAGACCCTCGGCTTGGTAGGCGAGTCTGGCTGCGGTAAGACAACTGTTGGGAAGACTATTTTGCGGCTTACCCCCAAGACAGATGGAGACGTTTTGTTCAAAGGCGTCGACGTTTACGCTCTGGATAACAAAGAGCTGCGCGCAATGCGCCCGAAAATGCAGTTAATCTTTCAGGATCCATACTCCAGCCTTTCCCCGCGCATGCCAGTCAGCGAGATTATCGGCGAAGCGGTGAAAGAACACGGCCTGGTGCCCGATCGCGAATTGGATGATTATTTGGACCACGTTATGAAGAACTGCGGCCTTCAGCCGTATCATAAAGACCGCTACCCGCATGAATTTTCGGGCGGACAGCGCCAGAGAATTTGCATCGCCAGAGCCCTCGCCTTGAACCCCGAGTTTATCGTCTGCGATGAGCCGCTTTCGGCGCTGGACGTGTCCATTCAGGCTCAAATTATCAACCTGCTGATGGATTTGCAGGAAAAACTTGAACTCACTTACCTGTTCATCTCCCACGACCTCTCGGTGGTGGAACACATATCAGACTATGTTGGCGTGATGTATTTGGGCGACCTGGTGGAATACGCGAATAAGCGCACGATTTTTAGCAACCCGCTGCACCCCTACACCCAGGCGCTGCTCAGCGCCGCGCCGGTGCCGGACCCGACTTACAAGATGAAGCGGATTATCCTGGAAGGCAGCATTCCTTCTCCGGCTAATCCTCCATCCGGCTGTAAATTCCATACGCGCTGTCGATACCGCATGGAAATTTGCAAGAGCGTGGTGCCCGTGATGCAGGAAGTGGAACCCGGTCATATGGTGGCTTGCCATCTCTATAACCCGAAACCAGAAATAAATGAGAAACCAACCCAAGCAATATGATGATGATGACGGTCGGGTAATCTGCGATATGGACGTGGACGGTATGCCCTGGCACAACCGGCGCGTCCGACGCGAACAACGCGAAGCAGCCAAACAGACCTATCCCGAACAAATGACTAAAGCCGAAGTGCGCGCCTATACCGGCAGCGCGATGCTGGCAACACTGGTTATCTGGGCTGTGTTCGCGATTACCTGGGCGCTGCTCATTCTGTTCTGTACTCAGGTTTTGTTTCGCTGAGCCGAACGGACTGCCCCATCAGCGGCGGCCCTCCCCAGCCTGGGCTGACCTTGGGAGCCGCGCGGACCTGGAAAACCCGGCAGCAATTCTGGCTGCCAGGCTTTCCAGGTTTTTTTCTCAGATGCACTCTTACGCGGGTTCCGGGTTATTAACCCTCTTTGGGCAGGCAAACCCGGACGAAAATATCCTGAAAGGCGAGTAGTATGGAATCTATCCTGCATCAACCGATTGGCGTGATACATACCCCATTCACAGGCGCTGAGAACGCACCCAGGCAAGCTGTCAATTCGCTCGCCGCGGGCGTGGTGGAAGTGCGCCCGGAATTGATGGAAGGCTTGGACGGAATTGAGGCCTTTCCGTATATTATCCTGATATTCGGGTTTCACCTGGCGCCCGCGCCGGAAAAGTTGAAAGTGATTTCGGGGCGGGACAGCGTAGAACGCGGTCTGTTTGCCACCCGCTCGCCGCGCAGGCCGAACCCTCTGGGGCTTTCAACTGTCAGGCTGCTGCGGCGCGAGGGCTGCCGACTGTTTGTTGAAGGCGTGGAAATGCTGGACGGCACGCCGCTGCTGGATATCAAGCCTTATTATTCCGACCTGGACTGCGCGGAAAAGTGGAGCTGAGCGCTGCTGGATAGTGGGCGCGCAGGCAATACTGTTCGGCGGAGCGCTTTGCGTCGATGCCGCCAGATAATGAGATTCGCGAAATGTGTATAATATCTCTATCCGCACACGCACCCGCGCGAGCCCGGGATTAGACGCTGGCGGCGCAGGTTTGCGGGCAGAAAGTTTTATGTTAAAATAGGCGCAATTCTGGGGCATGGTGCAATGGCAGCACACCGGACTTTGAATCCGTGGATCTAGGTTCGAATCCTGGTGCCCCAGCCTGAATTATTGTGAACAATGATAACGACCCCGACCATACAGATTGTCCGGCTTGCAGCCCGCTGTTAAAAGCTGCCTGCTGGTTCCCGCTTTGGAGTACACCATGAAAACGGCTTCTATCATCCTTGCCGCCGGGCAGGGCACGCGGATGCGTTCGCGCCTGCCAAAAGTATTACACCCGCTGCTGGGCAAGCCGATGCTGCTCTACGCGCTGGAAGCCGCGCGCTCCGCTTCGGATTACGCGCCTGTGCTGGTAATCGGGCACGCCGCGCAAGAAGTCCGCGCCGCGGTGGAATCCGCGGGGGCTGAGGCTCTCTTCGCGCTCCAGGAGCAGCAGCTGGGCACAGGTCACGCGGTGATGTCGGCCCGTCTGGCGGTGCCGGAAGACGCGGATATGGTTTTGGTAACCTGCGGGGATATGCCCCTGCTGCGCCCGGAAACCCTGCGGCAGTTGGCTGCCCTCCACCGGGAAAATGGCGGCGTGCTGACCATGACCAGCGTGGTGGGGGACGTACCGCGCGGCTTTGGCAGGATACTGCGCGGGGCGAATGGGAGCATCCTGGCGATTGTGGAGGAAGCGGCTGCCACCCCAGAACAGTTGGCTGTCCGTGAGTACAACGTGTCGGCATACTGCTTTGACGCGAAATGGCTGTGGGCAAACCTGGAAAAGATACAGCTTTCGGCAAAGAAAGAATATTACCTGACCGACCTGGTCTCTATCGCTGTCTCTGAAGGCAAACGCGTGGAATCTTTGGTGCTGGAAGATAAACTGGAAACGCTTGGAATCAACACGCGCGTGGACCTGGCGGACGCGGAAACAGCACTGCGCCGGCGCCTGAATGAATACTGGATGCTGGCAGGGGTCACATTGCTGGACCCGGCAACTACCACAATTGAACCGGACGTCCGGATTGGACAGGATACCACCCTTCTGCCCAATACAGCCCTGCGGGGTAAAACTGTTATCGGTGAGGATTGCATCATTGGCCCCAACACAACCTTGCTGCACACCCAGGTTGGCAGCCAAACCACCATTTGCGATTCGGTGGCGGAATATGCCAGCGTTGGCTCGCAGGTCAGCATCGGTCCATTCTGTCATCTGCGCAAAGGCGCTGTTCTGGCGGACCGGGTACACATGGGAAATTTTGGCGAGGTCAAATCCTCGTATCTGGGCGAAAATGCCAAAATGGGGCACTTCTCGTACATCGGGGACGCGCTCATTGGGGCGAATGTGAATATTGGCGCTGGCACGATAACCTGCAATTTTGACGGCGTCAATAAAAACCGCACCGAAATTGGAGAAAACACTTTCATTGGCAGCGACACAATGCTCGTCGCGCCGGTCAAGATTGGGAAAAATGCCAGAACGGGCGCTGGCTCGGTGGTAACGCGGGACGTACCGGATAACACGCTTGTGTACGGCGTCCCTGCCCGGGAGAGAAAGGAACAAAGTGAGCAGTAATACCGTCGTTTGGGCGGCTTTAGGCGTGGCGATTGCGCTTGACCTGGTGCTATCAGCCGTAAAAGCTGCGTTTTCTCACGTCCGGCTGCCGTATTTAATCAGCCTGCGTGAGAAAGAGCCGGGGGAAGTTGACCGGACCATCACATTATTGGAAAAAGTGGGGCTGCGCACCTCATTTCGATTGGGCGTCTCGCTGGCGCATTTTTTGGCCGGGGGAATCGCGGTTGTTATCACCTTTCAGGTGTTAAAAATCAACTCCTTTTGGGCAGCGCTTGGGATTGTCACCGGAGTGATGCTGGGTATAACCGTCTTTGAGTATCTGATAGAACGCCGGATTTTGGATGCCCCCGAAAAATCAGCGATTGCGCTGACTGGGTTGGCTGCCCTGCTGAACTTTTGCTTCTTGCCGGCGACCAAATTGATGACCGCGCTGCTTGGAACACACGCCGAAAAGGTATCGCTCTCCGTGACGGATGAAGCCCTGCGCGATTGGGTTGAAGTCGGGCGGCCTGAAAGCACGCTGGAAAAAGGCGAACGTGAAATGATTTATTCCATCTTTCATTTCAGTGAGACCCTGACCCGCGAAATTATGGTGCCGCGCATCGACGTGCTCGCGCTGGACGTGAACACCACCATCAGCGACGCGCGCAAAGAGTTCATCAAAGCCGGACATTCGCGCGTACCAGTGTATGAAGACACCATTGACAATGTGGTCGGGCTGCTCTACGCGAAAGATTTGCTTGGCATCGTGGACGGAAACGATACGATTGCTTCGCAGCGGCGCCTGCTGCGTCAGGCGTATTTTGTGCCCGAGGCAAAAAAGGTGGACGAGCTCTTGACCGAACTGCAGCGGCGCGGCGTGCATATGGCAGTTGTCGTGGACGAATATGGCGGCGTGGCTGGCGTGGTGACGCTGGAAGACATTATGGAAGAGATTGTCGGTGAAATTCGGGATGAATACGACCAGGCGGAAGAACTTCTGTTTGAAAAGACCGGCGAGGGTGAATACCTCTTTCTGGGGCGGGCGACGATTGACGAATTTAATGAGGAAACCGGACTGCATCTCTCCAACGAACACGCCGATACCCTGGGCGGTCTGATTTACAGTAAGCTGGGGCGGGTGCCGCAGCCCGGCGAAGTAGTGGATGAGGAAGGCGTTGAATTTACGGTTGAGGAAGTCATCGCGCGGCGGATTTTAAAAGTGAAGGCGCGCCTGCATAAGGCCGGGCACTCGCCAGAATTATCAGAGGACAGCCATGTTGACAACCCGGGTTAAAGAAGAACTTATCCGAAAGGCAAACGAAGCGCGCGAGCAGGCTTACGCGCCCTATTCCCGCTATCAGGTCGGCGCGGCGGTTCTGACCGCGGACGGGCAGGTGTTTACCGGCTGTAATATCGAGAACGCTGCCTTCCCCTCCTCTTTATGCGCCGAACGCGTAGCGATTTTCAAGGCTGTTTCGGAAGGGCACCGGCAGCTGCGGGCAATTGCCGTGGTGACCAGCAACGGTGGGTCGCCTTGCGGGGGCTGCCGGCAGGTTATGCGCGAATTTGGGGGCAAGCAGCTGATTGTGCTCATCGCGGACGGAAGCGGCACGCTATTGGAGGAGCTTACCCTGGAAGAACTTTTGCCGCGCTCTTTTGGCCCGGAAGAACTTCCGCGTTAGGACCGCGAGGATAGCGCATAGGAGCGGAATGCCCGACAAAGAGAACCGAACATTTCGGGCGACGGCCGTGGTTTTACGGCACGTTGAGTTTGGAGAGGCTGACCGAATCCTGACGCTGTTCACGCTCGAAAGAGGGAAAATCCAGGCGATTGCCAAGGGTGTGCGCAAAATACGCTCGCGCAAAGCCGGCCATCTGGAACCATTTACCCGGGTGGCTTTGTTTTTGGCAAAGGGACGAAACCTGGCAGTCGTTACTCAGGCGGAAGCGCTGGAAAGCTACCCCGGGATACGCGCGGATTTGCAGCGCACGGCGTTGGCGGCTTATATGGTTGAACTGCTGGACCGCTTTTCTCAGGAAGAAGGCGAAAACCGGCAGCTCTTTCATCTGTTGGTGGACAGCCTGGGGCGCCTGAACAAGGATGAGCAGCCGGAAACGGTTGTGCGTTATTACGAGGTGCAGCTGCTGGACTTGCTCGGCTTCAGACCGGAATTGACCTATTGCGTGGCCTGCCGCGCGGAAATAAAACCCGAAGACCAGTATTTCTCGGCCCGGCTTGGCGGCGCGCTGTGCCCTCGCTGCGCCGGGCACGACCCGGCAGCCTGGCGGGTTTCCATGACGGCGCTCAAGTATCTGCGCTATTTTCAGCGTTCACCATACGCCGTCGTGCGCGGGCGGGTGATCCCAGCGGCGGCTGAGGCGGAACTGCGCGCTTTGATGGAGCGGTATTTTACCTACCTGCTGGAATACGGTTTGCGGACCCCCGGTTTTTTGGACGCGATTTCGTAAATACTTTTCTGAATCACGCTCTGAATTTTTAAGTTTCGAATAGGAGCCTGCCGTCGGGGCGAAGTATCTACATACGCTAACCCTTGTGGAAATTCTTCCCATCGGGATGTTTCGCACGGAGTCCGAAATTTGGAAGCTTACGGGCGGATTTGGGTTTGTGTGACCTTCCCCATCAGGTGAAAGTGCCCGAAGGGAGGGAGGGGTCTGTTATCTTCCCATCGGAAGAAGGTGGCCGCAGGGCGGATGAGGGTCTTGAGCACAGGCAAAAACGATGATGAGACCTAAAGGTCAAATGCCTCGCATGGTTCGGAGACCACGCAAGATCAAGAAGCATGCCGGATAACAGCGCGTGGATAAACCGGGCGCGTCTGTCGGAATGCCGCGCCCCTGCCTGGGCGCGGGCAGCTTTGCTGTATAATCGAAGTGTTCAAAAAACAATACCAAGGGACTTATTATGTGTGCTTCTGAAAACGAAAAACCGCTGGATTTTCAGTCAATAATGTTCGCGCTGCAAAGCTATTGGGCAAGCCAGGGCTGCCTCATCTGGCAGCCGTACTACTCGCAGGTCGGCGCCGGAACCATGAACCCGGCCACTTTTTTGCGCGTTTTGGGCCCGGAACCCTGGAAAGTGGCCTACGTGGAGCCCTCAGTCCGCCCTGATGACGGGCGCTACGGCATCAACCCCAACCGCCTGCAGATGCACTATCAGTTTCAGGTTATCCTCAAACCCGATCCGGGCAACCCGCAGGAGCTTTATCTGGACTCCCTGCGCGCTATTGGCATTGACCCGCACCAGCACGATATCCGCTTTGTGGAGGATAACTGGGAATCGCCCGCGCTGAGCGCCTGGGGTCTGGGCTGGGAGGTCTGGTTGGACGGGCAGGAAATCACCCAGTTCACGTATTTCCAGCAGTCCGGCGGGGTGGTGTTGGAGGTGCCCGCGGTGGAGATTACCTACGGGTTGGAACGCATCGCGATGGCCCTGCAGCGGGTACGGCACTTTAAGGATATCCGCTGGAACTCTGAACGCACCTGTGGGGACGTAAACCAGGTGGCGGAACGCGAACACTCCACTTATTACTTTGAGACAGCAGACGTCCCGCGCCTGCGTGAGATGTTCAACCTGTTTGACAGTGAAGCCAACCTGGCGCTTGAGAAAAAACTGGTGCTGCCGGCGTATGATTACATCATCAAATGTTCGCATACCTTTAATGTGCTGGATGCGCGCGGAGCAGTCGGCTTCACCGAGCGGCAGGCACTCTTCGGCAAAATGCGCGAACTCTCGCGGCGCGCTGCCGAAGCATACCTTGCCCAGCGCGAGGAAATGGGCTTTCCATGGCTGACGCGGCCAGAAAGCGTGCCGGAGCCTTCCAAGCGCCCGCTTCCGGAACTCTTAACCGAAAAAGCTGACTTGCTGCTGGAAATTGGCACGGAAGAACTGCCCTATGCTGATTTGAGCTCCGCGCTGACGCAGCTCAGGGCTGGCGCTGAGGAATTGCTGTCGGAAGCCCGCCTGGAACACGGCGAGGTCTCCATACAGGGCACCCCGCGCAGACTGACCCTGATGGTGCGCGGCTTGCAAACCCAACAGGCAGACCGCGTTTTGGAGGTGAAGGGACCGCCTGCCGCGCGCGCGTTTGACGCGGAAGGCAGACCCACCAAAGCCGCGGAAGGTTTCGCGCGCAGCCGGGGGTTGGACGTCAGCCAGCTGCGGGTTTCAGAAACGGAAGAAGGCAGCTACGTGGTGGCCGCGGTGAGCGAAAAGGGCCAGTCTGCGATGGCGCTGCTGGCGGATAAGCTCCCGGAACTGTGCGAGCACATCCGCTTTGTCAAGGGCATGCGTTGGAACCAGACCGGTTTGGTTTTCTCCCGACCGGTGCGTTGGCTGGTCGCCTTGCTAAACGGCGAAGTCATCCCGTTTGAATTCGCGGGGCTGCGTTCTGGGCGTGAGACGCGCGGACTGCGCTTCTCGGAAAACCCCACCCGCTCGCTTACGGATTTGCAGGATTACCTGGCATACATGGATGCCGAAGGCATCGTATTGGACCCGGAAAAACGAAAGACCCTGGTGTGGGAGCAGGCGCGCAGCCTGGCTGCCCAGGCAGGCGGCAAACTGGCGGATGACCCCGAACTGCTGGAGGAAGTCACCAACCTGGTGGAACACCCGACCGGCATCCTGGGCACTTTTGAACAGGGCTACCTGGAAAGCTTGCCCGCGGAAGTGTTGATTGGCGTGATGCGCAAGCACCAGCGTTACTTCCCGGTGCTGGACCAGGCGGGAAACCTGACCCAGCATTTTGTCATCATGCGCAACGGCGATGAACGCTTCGCGGACGTGGTGGCGGACGGCAATTTGCAGGTGATTCACGCGCGCTTTGCCGACGCGGAATTTTTTATCCGTGAGGATAAACAGAAAGCCCTGGCTGATTTTATTCCCAGGCTTGCCCAGCTCACCTTCCAAAAAGACCTCGGCTCCATGTTGGAGAAGACCCACCGCGTGCGAAAACTGACCGAGCAGATTTGCGACCGCGTAAACGTGCCGCCAGAAGAACGCGTTTTCATCGACCGCACCGCCGAGCTGTGCAAGGCAGACCTGGCTACCGCGATGGTGATTGAAATGACCGAGCTGCAGGGCGTGATGGGCAGGTTTTATGCTCGCCTCTCCGAAGAGCCTGAACCCGCCGCTCAGGGTATCTTTGAGCATTACCTGCCGCGCAACGCCGACGACCGTCTGCCTGAGGGCAAAGCAGGCACATTGGTTGGCATTGCCGACCGCTTGGATTCAATCGCGGGCCTGTTTGCAGTCGGTCTGGCGCCTACCGGGAGCAAAGACCCCTTCGCGCTGCGCCGCACCGCCCTGGGACTGGCGCAGCTGCTGACCGGGAAAGACCTGGATTTTGACCTGGAATGGGGTTTGCAGTTGGCAGGGGCGGCTCTGCCGGTGCCTTTTGACGCGCAGACCACCCAGTTTGCCCTGGATTTCATCAGTGGAAGGCTGCGCGGGCTGCTGCTGGAACGCGGTTACCGCTATGATGTCGTGGATGCTGTGTTGAAAGCCCAGGCTGCCAATCCAGCCAAAGCTGAGCGCTTTGCCCGCTCTCTTGGCGCGTGGACAGCCCGGGAGGACTGGAACATTATCCTGCCAGCGTACAGCCGCTGCGCGCGTATCACGCGGGATATCAAAGGAGTTTATCCGGTTGATGAGACCGCGCTGGTTGAAGGAGAAGAACGCACACTGCTCGCATCTGTGCGGGCGGCGCAAACACGGCTGGACAATAATGCTGACCTGAACGCGGCGCTGGAAGCCGTGCGCGCTATGGTGCCGGAAATCAACGCCTTCTTCGATAAGGTATTGGTGATGGCGGAAGACGAAAACCTGCGCAAGTCCCGGCTGGGCTTGCTGCAGGCAATCGTGGCGCTGGTGCGGCCGCTGGCGGACCTCTCCGCGCTGGAAGGATTTTAAGCAAAAAACGCCCGGAATGGGCGTCGGGCATTGTGGAGGCAGCTGGTCAGACAATTGTGATCAGCTGCTTCATTTTTTCCACGCCATCCGCGAGGGTTTTTCCAAGGTAGATGCCGCCCAGCTCCCGCCTGGCTTCTTCGTTTTCCTCAAAATAACGTCCGGCGTATGCCAGGCGGGGTTTGCCGCGCAGGGTGGAAAGCTCGGAAGCGAAATCTTTCAGCAGTTCGGCGGTGTTTTCCTGGTTTACCGTGAGCACGATGAACTTCGGGCGCACAATCGCGGAGTAGTCCAAAAGGTCGGCGGTGGGTAAATCCGGGCCTAAATACTCGATGAAATAACCTTCCTGACGCAAGAGCACGGCAAACATCAGCGCGGCCAGTTCGTGGTCTTCTTCCGGACCGCAGCCCACCAGGATGAGCGCGCCTTCTTTTATCACCGGCAGATTATGCATGATGTTCAGCAATTTGCCTTTTATGTAAATCGAGGCAAGATGTTCGGTGGCAATGCTGATTTCCCCGTTGTACCAGGCTTCACCGACCAGGGCGAGGCTCGGCGCGATAACTTCCTGAAAAATGGTAAGCAGGTCAAAATATTTTTTCACCTCTTCCAGGATGGCGTTGGCGCGCGATTCGTTATGGGCAATCAGAGCGCCAAAAAGCATTTCGGCATAGTCGCGGGCGGGTCGGGGCGGCTTAAGTTTTGGGGGTTCGGGGACGATGTTCTGAATTGTCTCGGGCCAAAAACCGCGCCCCCGCAAGCCCCGGAATTGTTCCACCACCTGGCTGATGCTCATGCCTGTGTCCAGTTTGCGCTGGACCCACAGCAGCAGTTGAATGTCACGTTCGGAATACAAACGGTAGCCGTTGGGCATGCGCATTGGGGTGAGCAGGTTGTAGCGGCGTTCCCAGGCACGCAGGGTCACAGGTTTTATGCCCGTGCGGGCCTGAACGACTTTTATAGTGTAGATGGGTTCATCCGGATACGTTCCGATGGATGTCATAATCCGCTCATTTCTTTGTACATCAATTGTACAAGATGAGGCGCGAAGCGACAAGCTTGGGAGATATGAAATCTATTAGAAAACGCCTGCCGAGCATGCGAGGCAGCCGTGCGCGGTTGAAATCAGGCTTTCTTTTATCCCAGCAAACCGCGCTGCTGCCCGCGGCCTGGTTTGGGTGGGGGGTAGGCTTGACTGAAGCGGTCTATCCGCGGCATGAACAGGCGTTCGAGCAGGGCGGCCATGCCTTTGACACGCTCACCTCCGCCCTGGCTGGCGTGGCACGCGAAGGCGCGGGCTTGCGCGGCGGCGCTGTCGGCGTAGTTCACGCGAGCGTGGGTGGGGAAGCGCCGCGCAGCGATGGCGACCAGGTCTATATCACCGTTCGCACCAGCTTTGCGCGGGTCTTTCCCTTGCAGGCGGGTCATAAAAATCGCGGCACGCAAAAAGCCGGGCGGCATGACGTGATAATAAAGCCTGGAGAAGGGTCGGACGCTCTGGGCGGGCAGCTCCCCGCGCAGCAGGTGGAAGGCGCGCGTGGCAGCTTCGTGGATGCGGATATGGTCCGGGTGCCCGTAACCGCCAAAGGGGTCAAAGGTGAGCACGATATCCGGCTGTAAAACGCGCATGTGCCCGGCGATTCTATCAGTGACCTCTTCCAGCTTTTGGGCTGCCAGCGCTTGCGGGTGGTTGTTGTCCGGCGAACCTTGCATGCCCGAATCGCGATATCCGAGCAGGATAACCTCTTTCAGCCCGAGCGCCTCGGCGGAACAGCGCAGTTCTTGCTCGCGCAAGCTGGCGACCGTCTGCCCGTCTTGTAAAAGGCGGGGGTCCACCACGCCGGCTTCGCCCAGGGTGGCGCAAATCAGGGAGACTTCGGCGCTTTGTTTCGCGTAGTGCGCCAAAGTGCCTCCCATGCCAAAGGCTTCATCATCCGGGTGGGCGAGGACCGCGAGGATTTTCACTGGGGCGCTGAGTTCGGGTTGCGGCATGGCTTGAGGCTGGCTCCTGAGAATTAGGGTTTGTTGTCGGGGTGGTTTTTGAATATCTGTTCCCACATACGCACTTCATCCGCGCTTAAGGGTTTCTCGGGCGCGGCAGGGGCGGAGGGGGTGCTAAGCGCGTCCGCAAGCCGGCTGGCGAATTCCGCGGAAGAAAGCACCTGCAGGTGGTGAGCTCGGGCGGAGGTCTGCACCATCCGGTCGGAACTGACCAGCGTGTCGTTTCTGGCGCGCGCGCCCTGCTTGCGCAGGTAACCGGCAATCGCGGCATCGGCTGTGCCGGGCTGCGGGACGAATACCGCCTTCACGGCGCCGTGTTTCTGCTCGCCGCCAAAGCCGGCTTGGGCGCGGTCAAAAAAGACCAACACCCGGCCGCCCTTTGCCCGGCAGAAACGAATTAACAGGTCTATCAACGCCTGTTCATCGTCCAGGTCGGAGAGAGACAGCCCCTGGATGTGTGGGATGAGGTTGTGCCCGTCGATAATCCACTGCATAGCTTTATTTTACCGCTGGGCTGCGTGCCCCTTGGACGCGGTGGGATAGAATAGAAGGTTTGAGGTGGGAAACCCTGCGTAACAGCGCGCAGAAAGCGCGTTCTAATTTTGGGGGAGCCTGAAAATGCGGCAAATCTCACCGACAGCTTTCACAGCGCTCTAGAGCAGGGCAAGTCATCAGACCGAATCCTCAGCGAGAGAGGGAATCCGGGGCAGAGAATACCAACCGAATGCTGCCTCCGCGCCGCGCGGGGATTATAATTAGCCCGAAAGATGGAGACAGCAGGGAGCGCTATGTTCTGGTCTTATTGCGCGTACATTTTATTTATGATCGGGGTTGCCCTGGGGCTGACCCGGCACGCGGCTGAGCCTGCGCTGTGGTTTCTCAGCATGGGCTGGGTGCTGCAGATGACCGTAATATTACTGCGGGCGTTGGGCGCCAAGCGCGTCAGGTTCCCCGAGCGCGCGGCGTGGCAAAAAGCCGTTTTGGGGCTGGCGCTGGCAGCCGTCCCGGTACTGGTTTTTTACCGCCTTAAAGCTGAGCTTAAGCTGTTCTCGCTCCTGCTCATTGCGGCAGGGCTTTTATGGACTCTGTCTCTGCTGCGAAAGAGAGTGTCTTGATTGCGATTAAGGAGATTATGCGATGAAAAATGTGTTCCCTTCCACCCACCCCCTGGTCGCGGCTAAGCTCACCCGCTTGCGCGACGTGAGCACCGAACCCAAAAAATTCCGCGAACTGGTGCGGGAGCTGTCTGCCATGCTGGCTTACGAAGCCACCCTGGACCTGGCTGTACAGCCGAATGTGGTCCAGACCCCGCTTACCACCACGCAGGGGGTGACGCTGACCGACCGGATTGGTCTGGTGCCGGTTTTACGCGCCGGGTTGGGGATGGTGGAAGGCGTTTGGGAGCTGATGCCGGGCGCGGAAGTGTGGCATATCGGGCTGTATCGGGATGAGAAAACGCTTAAACCCGTGGCATATTACAACCGCCTGCCGGTGGAACCGACGGTTTCGGTCTGTCTGATTTTGGACCCGATGCTGGCGACCGGCGGCTCAGCGGTGGCGACGGTGGATATACTGAAGAAGTGGGGCGTGGGCAGGATTAAGTTCGTCGGGCTGATCGCCGCGCCGGAAGGGATCGCGCGGCTGCACAGCGCGCACCCGGACGTGCCGATACACATCGCGCATATTGACGAGCGGTTGAATGAGCACGGCTATATTTTGCCCGGCTTGGGGGACGCGGGGGACAGGCTGTTTGGGACGTAAGGCCCTGCAAATGTTTCCTTTATACCCGAATGCTTTTAATAATTAAGGGAACAGTTTTCGATATAACCGGGAACTGCTGCCAATTATGGCGAAAGATTACGGTATAACCTGGTACCGCATCCAGAATGCATGGATTTTTGCATCCGGGTAATTACACAATAAGTCAATTTCCATTTTAACTGATTCGATCATCAAGCTAGTCCAATGCAAAAACCTGGCGATCGAGTTTGGGGACCAAATAATACGGGAACGGGTGTGAGATAGGCTTACGCCGGATAGATTTTTTCATCCCTTAAGTCGGGCTCTATGCTTGCAGCGTTTGCGCGATCAACCTGTCCACCTTGCCCATAGCGAAGCCGGTAAGTTCCTTTGGTTTCACCCAACGCACGCCCTCTGCCTCTTGGACGCTCTGCCCGGGCAGCAGGGCGCATGCGAAAGCGTGCAGGGTGATGCGGAAGTGCGTATAGGCGTGCTTATACATCCCCAGCGCTTCGCCCACACGGATTTCGACGCCCAGTTCCTCCCGGATTTCCCGCCGCAGGCAGGCGGGCAGGTCGGGGTCGGTATCTTCCAACTTCCCACCGGGGAATTCCCACAAGCCCCCCAGCATACCGCCTTGCGGGCGTTGGGCAATCAGGACGAGCCCGCCTTCTTGGATGACCGCCGCGCTGACGGTGTAGTGCGGGACGGCGAGTTTGGCTTTGCGCACGGGCAGCTCCGACTGGCTGCCGCGCGCGTACGCCAGGCATCCCCCCCTCAGAGGGCAGCAGGAGCAGTCGGGCGCTTTGGGTTTGCAGACCAGCGCGCCGAGTTCCATCAGCGCCTGGTTGTAGTCGCCCGGGCGTTCGCGAGAGAGGGAGTTTTCGGCGGCTTCCCACAGTTGTTTTTCGGAAGCCGCGGAGCCGAGCGGTTCGCGCAGCTCCAGCAGGCGCGAAAACACCCGGCGGATGTTCGCGTCCAGGGCTGGGGCGGGAAGGTTGAAGGCGATGGAAGCAATCGCGCCGGCGGTGTAGCGCCCGATGCCTGGCAGCGCGCGCAGGGCGTCCAGGTCCGCGGGCAGCTGGCAGCCGTACGCCTGGCAGAGCAGCCTGGCGCATTGGTGCAGGTTGCGCGCGCGGCTGTAATAGCCCAGTCCTTCCCAGGTTTGCAGCACGTCCTCCTGCGAAGCCACCGCCAGGCTCTCCAGGTTCGGAAATCTGCGCGTAAAGCGTTCAAAGTATGGAATGACAGTTTCGACCTGAGTCTGCTGGAGCATAATTTCGGAAACCCAGACGCGGTAGGGCGTGATATCAGAACGCCAGGGCAGATGCCTGGCGTTTTGGTCGTACCACGCGAGCAGAGGCGCCGCTAAAGCGAACATCAGAGCTGAAACGCGCCTTTCTGGTTGATAATCTTACAGTTGTAGTCTTCCACAAATTCCAGCAGCTGATCGTGCAGGTTCTGCCATTCTTCGGAGTTTAACAGCTCGTGCGCCGCGGCAAGGTCGGGCATGACCATGCCAACCATGATTTGCGGGCCATTCCCGTAGAGCGTCACCCACGCGTCGGTCAGGCTGATTTCTTTATGGTTCACCCAGGGTAAAAAGCTGCCGACCATAAAGCCGTAATACTCCTGTTCCGCGTTGGTTTTGATATTCCAGGTGAGAAGAATCTTGACGCTCATAATAGTCTAGGGCAGGATTTTTGGGTCCAGCGCGATGACGTGCGTTTCTTCTTCGGTAAAAGCGTTGGCATTGGTGACTTTGTAAGATTCCAGGGTTTCGAGCTGGGTAATGCCCATTTCTTTCAGGAATTTACTGAGCGGGTCCAGGTTGAGCTTGGAATGAGGGGTGTCGTAATACATCGGAATGACAATGTTCGGCTCCAACATGCTGATTACCTCGGCGGCTTTGGCGGCGTTCAGGCTGGCGCCGTCCCCGACCGGAACCAGCGCGATATTGACTGAACCCAGGGACTCGACATCTGACTGGGTGGGCGAATGCGAGACCCGGCCGAGGTGCGCCACGGTGAGCGTGCCAAAATCCATGATGTACAGCGTGTTGCGCAGCCCGTCCGTGCTTTTTTTCTCCGAGGCGGTATGCATGCCGGTGATAAAAACCCCACTGACCTCGTATTCGCCGGGGCCGGTAATGACCAGGGGGTCGCCTTTGACAGCTTTGCTGTGGTTGTGCACCGGGTCGTTACAGCTGACGGTGACAATTTCCGCTTTCAGCTTGAGCGGGTTGAAACCCGCCACTGCCGCGTCAAAAGGATCGGTAACCACGGAACCCATCCCGCGTTCCGTGATTCGAAAACAGGAATGACCATACCAGACGATTTCCATCCAACCTCCAAAAACGATAAGCTGTGGACGCTTCCACATGCTGATTATATCAGGTTGGATACAAATAATATCCGGGGCAGAGGGTTGGCATACGCACGATAATCAGAAGGAATTAATTGACTCTCATTTTGAAAACAGGATGATATAATAGAGATAACAAAAATGACAACTCCAGGTTGTCTGCTTCGAAATCCACTTCCATAATTGAATAGCCATCCGTGCAAGATTCCTGTTTTTCCGCGTTGACACTGTGGTCAGAAATGGAGGCACTTCAGGCATATGTTTCTTTGTTTCGGTCCAATTTTTAGTTATAAGTGATTCTGTAAAGGAGAAAGATGAATAAACAACCGATGAGATTGGTATTCAGCCTTTTCCTGATGCTTGCCTTGGGATTTGGGCTGGCTCAGTCCACGCGCACAGCCGCGGCAGACTCCGAGCCGGGGCTGGAAAAGGTGGAAACTTCGGTTCTGGACGCGCTTACCGCGCATGGCAGCTCGGATTATGTCATCGAAATGGCGGAACACGCCGACCTGAGCAAGGCTTACGGGATGGCAGATTGGAATGAGCGCGGCTGGTATGTGTACAACACCCTGAAAGAAACAGCCGCCCGCACGCAGGCTCCGGTGATCGCGATCCTGGAAAAGAACGGCGTGAAATATCAGTCCTTCTTCGCGGGCAACGAAATCGCCGTGACCGGCAGCAATATGGCAGTCCTCAGCCAGGTCGCCGCGCTGGAATCGGTGAGACACGTGCGCTACCCGCGCACCGCCACGATTGACCCCCTGCCGATTCTGACCCGGGACCTCTTTGATTTCAGCGTTCATGCCTTGGATTGGGGTATACCCGACACCAACGCGCCCAGTTTTTGGACGACCTTTGGGGTGCAGGGCGACGGCATTGTGGTTGCCAATATCGATACCGGCGTGCAGTGGAACCACCCGGCATTGGACCAGGCTTTCAAGTGCGCCTCCCCGTCGGACCCTGTTTGCTGGAAAGATCCCTCCAATATCTGCGGCGGCTCCGCCTGCGATAACAACGGCCACGGCACCCACACCATGGGTACCATGGTTGGCGACGATGACCCGGCCCTGACCTATCAGGTGGGCATGGCGCCAAATGCCAAATGGATTGCCTGTAAGGGCTGCGAATATCATAACTGCTCTGATACTGCCCTGAACGCCTGCGCGGATTGGATCCTGGCCCCCGGCGGAAACCCGGGAAACCGCCCGAACATCGTCAACAACTCCTGGGGCGGCGGCGGAGGGGATACCTGGTACCTCGCCAAGGTGCAAGCCTGGCGGGCTGCCGGTATCTTCCCGGCATTCTCAGCCGGCAACAGCGGCTCGTCCTGCGGCACTATTGGTTCGCCAAGCGATTATCAGGAAAGCTTTTCCACCGCAAACCACAAGAACGACAGGACTATCAACTCCCTTTCAAGCCGGGGTCCTTCGACATATGGGCATGAGCCTTACACCAAACCCAACCTTTCCGCGCCTGGCACCAACGTCTGTTCCTCAGTGCCGACCAATGGCTGGAACTGCGGCTACAGCGGCACGTCTATGGCTTCACCGCACAGCGCGGGAGCGGTAGCGCTGCTATGGTCGTGCAACCCCTATTTGATAGGGAATATTGACCAGACCTTTCAGATATTACAAAACAGCGCGGACGCGCCTCTGGACGCGGGCAACTGCGGCGCGCCGCCGGATGGGCAGGGCAACTATACCTATGGGTACGGTTACCTTAACGTTTTAGCAGCAGGCAACCTGGCCTGCGTCACGGTGGATTACGGCACCCTGCAGGGGTATGTGTATGATAATTACGGCAGCCCGATTGGCGGGGCAACAGTGACGGCTTTGACATCGGCGATAACTGCACCAGATGGCTCGTATTCCATGAGCGTCCCTGTTGGGACTTTTTCCGTAACCGCAAGTAAAAACGGCTACCTATCCCAGACAGTTCCCGGTGTGGTCATCTCCGACGGCGTCACAACCACGCAAAACTTTACCCTCAATTATATCGGCGCGTGGGTGGAAGGGACAGCTCCCTGCTTTGACTGGACGCGCTACGATGTGGAGTACTACCCCGCCACCGGCTTGATTTACGCGCTGGGCGGCCGCTCCGGTACCAGTACCATCGGCGATATCTACAGCTATAATCCGGTTACCGGGGAATGCACGGATACTGGTGCGAAAATGCCGGTGCCTATTTCCAACTACACCGTGAACCTGGTGAACAACGGTACGGCTGATGTGTTATGCACATTTGGCGGACGCAACTCCGCTGGCCAGTTAATACTGGACGTACAGTGTTACAACCCACTTACCAACACCGCTACCTCGGTCGCGAACCTTCCGGCTGCCTGGGCGAGCTATATACCTGGCGCGCAGGTAGTATACAACAACAAGGTCTACATCTTCGGCGGTTCTGTCGCTACCGCTGAGACCGCGCGAACGGACCGCTTTGACCCAATCACGAACACCTTTACCCAACTTGGCGACCTAAGCCTGGCGCGCGGTTTTCTGTATGCCGCGGAGGTGGACGGCAAGATTTATGCCTTTGGTGGAACGGCTTTTGATGGAATCAAAACGACGGCCCAAATCCGCGCTGAGGTTATGGCGGCACCGGAAGGGGCGGGCACCTGGAATGACGCCGCCGTGGCAGATTTGCCCTCAGCTTATGGTGCAGGTCGGGCTTTCGGCTTTGACAGCAGCTTCGCGATAACCAGCGTGGCTGGCAAAATCATCTTCGCAGGCGGCGGGCAGTGGCCGGGTGGGCCCGGGCCGGGTGAGTCCGCGGATGTTTGGATTTATGACACAACAACCAACACCTACGATACTAGCTTCCCGGACCTGCAGCATGCGCGCCGGGACCACGGTGGGGTTTTTGTGCCGCTCGACACGCCCAGCACGTCAGATGGGCTGCCCGGTTTGTGGGTATTTGGCGGCCGTTCGGGCACAGACGCGCCGCCGTATCAGGGTGTGGAATTCTACCCTCTGACTCATCCTCCGCTGGTGTATAAACACTACCTCCCGATACTAACCAAATGAGGTAAACCGCTAAGCTTGATTTCGCGCTCCCGGAGTTCCCCTTTCGGGAGCGCGGTGCTTAATTGAATAATCATCCTCACGCGCTTCTGTTTTCCCCAACATTACCTGATGGTTTAAGATTCATTAACCTGAACGGTTGAGAAAAACAACCCTTGCCGATAAAACAGGTGATGATAAAATGTAAACAACAACGTATTAATTCACAATCTTTCTTGTAAAGCCCGGATATCTTTGCCTTGGAGCGGAACCCTTGGTATCTGGGGTTTCAATAATCTTTGAATAACAACTGCATTCTTACTTTGATGAGGAGGTGCCACCAATAGAAAAAAGGAAAAATATCCATACAACTATTTTGTTTGTGTTTTCCGGCGTTTACGCTTTTTATCCTGGAAGGAGCAACAAATGCATAAAAAGTCAACTTACAGAGTATTAGCCCTGTTATTGGCGCTTGGCATGCTCTTTAGCATCCTCAATACTACGGCGGTACAAGCCAGCGGCACTGTTGACGCCTTTGGACAGAAGGAAGTTGCGATCAGCATTGATCCGACCGGCGCTGGTCTCACCCAACCCGACGTTTATCTGGCTGAATTGAAGATTAAACATAACACGCCCTACACCTATCCCAACATTCCGGTGACCTTGCACCTGATTGCTCCGAGCACTTACGGCACGGTTAAGGGCACGGTGAGCGGGTTGAAAGTCTGCGATGTGGACCCGACGCCATTGAAAGACGCGGAGGTGAACTTCTGGCAAGGCGGCAGTATTGTCTACACCACAAGCACCAACGCCGCCGGATACTACACTTATGCAATCCCAGCGGGGACTTATGACGTCGAGTTTGTCTACAGCGGTTACATCAACTTCCTTGAAACGGATGTTCAAGTGGTGGGAGGTTCCACGCTCACCATTGACGGTGCTCTGCGCCCAATTGCGCCCTGCCTGAGTGTGGTGCCAACGGCATTGGCACAGACGCAAACTCCAGCTATTGTCACGACCCGACGGCTGGCTCTGTGCAACACTGGTGCGGCTCCCGTAGATGTTGAGCTGCTTGAAACCCCTGCGGCAGGACTGGACATGGTCGTGGAGCTGATCCTGGACGACGGCACTGTGGATAACGGCATCGGTATTGGCGGAGATCTGGAATTTATCTGGGTAAACCGCTTTACGCCCGATCCCGGAGTTTTCCCATTCAATCTGGATCAGGTTCAAATCTACTTCGATTCGGAGGGCCTGTGTGTCGTTGGTGACGAAATCGTCATCGTTGTGTACGAAAACACGACGGGCAATACCAATCCGGCCGTTGGATCCAATTGGTTGTACAGTTACCCGACCACGATTAAGGCTTTGAATGCCTGGAACATTTATGACCTGCCCGCTCCGGTTGAATTGAATGGACCTGGCGACGTGGTTATCGGCGTGATTGCTCTCGAGGTTCCCGGTTCGTCATACTGGCCGGCTGCGATTGACCAGACTACCACGCAAACGCGCTCCTGGGCTGGCTGGTGGAAGTCCAGTCCGCCTCCTGATGTCCCTACTCTTCCTCCGGATGACACCTGGACGCTGATTGACGCGTACTTCCCCGGCAATTGGATGGTGCGCGGCTTCGGCAGCAACACGCGGTACTCCTATATCCCGCTGCTGTTCAAGTAAGCGGTGGAATTTTTTAAGCGAAGAATTTGAAAATCATCCGGCAGAATATTTCGTCGGATGATTTATTTACCTCCTTTCGTGCGGTAAATCGCCTGACTGGGTTAGTATGGAACGTTTCCATTGCGTTTATTTTAAGTATCCCCGATACTGACCAAATGAGGTAATCAACTAAGCTTGTTTTCGCGCTCCCGAAGCTCATCTTTCGGGAGCGCGGTGCTTAATTGAATAATCATCCTCACGCGCTTCTGTTTTCCCCAACATTACCTGATAGTCTAAGATTCATTAACCTGAACGGTTGAGAAAAACCCTTGTCGATTGAACAAGTGGTGATAAAATGATTTCAACAATCTGTTAATTCACAATCTTTCTTGTACACTCCGGATGCCCATGCCTTGGAGCGGATCTCTTGGCATCTGGGGTTCCATTTTTCTTTGAATAACGGCTGCATTCTTATTTTGATGAGGAGGTGCCACCAATAGAAAACAGGATGAATATTCATACAACTGTTTTGTTTATTTTTTCCGTCGTTTACGCTTTTTATCCTGGAAGGAGCAAGAAATGCACAAAAAGTCAACTTACAGAGTGTTAGCCCTGTTATTGGCGCTTGGCATGCTCTTCAGCATGCTCAATACTACGGCAGTACAGGCGAGTGACACGGAACCGCAGGCTTCCATAACTGTGGCGCCGGAGGTGTTGACAGAAATGGAAACCAAAGGCAGCGCCAGCTATTGGATTGAGTTCTCCACTCAACCCGACCTATCCGCGGCGTATCAAATGAGCTGGTCTGAGCGAGGATGGTACGTTTACGACACCCTTTCGAAGGCAGCCAAGACCTCCCAAGCCCGCGTGGCGTCTTATCTGGAGAATTCCAAGGTGGAATACCAATCCTACTGGATTAAGAACACCATCCTGGTTGAGAGCTCCAATAAGGCCACGTTGAACGGCCTGATGAGTTTCCCCGAAATTAAGGCCATCAGCCCCCGACAGAACTTTATCCTTTACGAACCCGACAAAAGTGCCGCGATCATGGATAATGGTATCAAAGCCATCGAACCCAATCTGACGCACATCAACGCGGACGACGTTTGGGCGATGGGAATAAACGGCGCGGGGATGGTGGTTGCCAATATTGATACCGGCGTGCGCTTTTCGCACCAGGCGCTTGTCGCACAGTATCGCGGCAACCTTGGCGGCGGCTCATTTAACCACAACTATAACTGGTTCAACCCCGACGATCATTCCGATAATGTCCCCCGCGACGGCAACGGTCACGGCACCCATACCATGGGCACCATGGTTGGCAATGATGGCGGCTCAAACCAGATTGGCATCGCGCCCGGCGCAAAGTGGATTGCTTGTGCTGGCTGCCCGGACGGCGGCTGTACGGATTCCGCTTTGCTTGGCTGCGGTCAATTTATTGCGGCGCCAACCGACTTGAACGGCGCCAACGCTAATCCGGATAAGCGCCCGAACGCGGTCAATAACTCCTGGGGCGATTGCAGTCAGTCCTATGACAACTGGTTTGAGGGCGTTATTTCTGCCTGGCATGCCGGCGGCGTTTACCCGATTTTCTCCAACGGTAATTCCAGCAACTGCGGGTATTCTTCGCCTCCCGGGCTGAACACAGTCGGCAACCCCGCTCGCTCTGGCAACGTGACCGGCGTCGGTTCTTCCGGCGAACAGAACGGGCAGTATGCCTCACATTCCAACTGGGGCCCGACCGACAACGCGGACACAGTCAACCCAACCGGCGGCTTCATCTACATGAAACCGCAGGTGATCGCTCCTGGCGTGAGCATTCGTTCCTCCACACCCGGCAGCGATACGGAATATCAGGACGGCTGGTCAGGCACTTCTATGTCCGCCCCGCATGTAACTGGCCTGGTCGCGCTCATCTGGCAGGCGGCGCCCTGTCTGGTTGGCGATTACGCTGTAACTGAAAATGTCATTGAACAGACCGCGGTGCACCTGATCTATAATGACGGCTCACCCGACACCCCAACTAATTACCCGAACTATGCCACCGGTTGGGGCGAAATTGACGCCCTGGCGGCGGTAAATTATGCTTCCGGCTTATGCGCGATGGGCACCCTGCAGGGCACTGTGACCAGTGACGGCACCACCCCTGTTGAGGGCGTCAAAGTTCACGCGGATAACGGCGCGGGCTTTGCGCGCAATGCCATCACTGCCGCTGACGGAACCTATTCGGTAGACCTGACAGAAGGCACCTATACCATCACCGCCAGCAAGTACGGCAATGATACGGTCAGCGTTTCCGGTGTCGTTATCACCGAAGGCCTGACCACCACGCAAGACTTTGTGTTGGCGGAACTGGGTACCAGCCATGTTTCCGGCGTGGTATATGATGACGGCGTGACCGGGGTGGGTTTGCACGGCTACCCGCTCTACGCCGCCATTCATATTACGGCTGAAGGCTTTGATGACACCTTCTTCTCTGACCCCTTCACTGGTCAATATGGGGTTGAGTTGGTCCAGAATACACCACATACCTTTACGGTAACCCCGATCATTCCGGGATACACGACCAAAGTGGAAACTGTGACACCCATCAGCTATGCAACCTCACAAGACTTCCCGATGAAGGTCAGTGAAACCTGTTCAGCGCCCGGGTATTTGGGCTCTGGGGTTAATGAGGGCTTTGAAAGCGGCGCGCTTCCCCCTGGCTGGGTCAATTATGACTACGCTGGAAGCGGCCAGGTGTGGCGCTTTGATGACCCGGCGGGTAGAGGAAACCTCACCCCTGGCAGCAACGGTGGGTTTGCCGTCCTGGACAGTGATTACTATGGATATGGAGGCAGCCAGGATGCCGGTTTGCGCACGCCTGTGATGGATTTCTCTGGTGAATCCAGCGTAACTTTGGATTTTGACACAAATTACAACAACTATTCTAGCGACAAGGCTACGGTGCGCGTATCAAACGATAACGGCGCCACCTGGACTGATGTATGGTCGCGGACAGTTGATTTTGTGGGGCATGTTCACCTGGATATCTCGGCACAGGCGGCTGGTAAGACCGGTGTGATCGTTGAATTCAGGTACACGGGCAGTTGGGATTGGTGGTGGCAGGTTGATGATGTGCTTATCTCCCCGCTGCACTGTGGGCTGAAGGACGGAGGCGTAGTGGCTGGTTTCGTCTATGACGACAACGACTACAACCCGATCATCGGCGCGGATGTGTCCAGCGCGGATGTGACTACAAAAACCTTTTCTGTTGCTGACGACCCGAATAATCAGGGCTTGTACTGGGTCTTCCAACCCAGCTCAGTTGACCCTGAAGACGTGGATTTTACGGCTGCCAAAGCTCTTTACGGCAGTCAGACCAAAACTGTGAGCGTTAAGCAAGACGACATTACGCAGCAGGATTTCTATCTGGGCAGCGGCGAACTGGAGTTTGACCCGGGCTCGTTTGAAGTGACAATGCAGATGGGTGACCCTGTACACACGGAGACGTTGACCATTGAAAACTACGGTTCCGCCAACGCGATGTATGAATTGGTGGAAAAAGACGCCGGGTTTGTCCCGCCGCTTTCCATCCCCGCATTCACCGACGCGCTGCCCAAGGATAACCGCCCTGTTTCGATGGGACGCGCGCCCGACTCGGCCAAAGGCGTTGGCATAGATAAGTCCGCCAGCGGGCTTCCGGGCATTTTGGCTGGCGCGCCTGCCTACGCGATTGATGTTTACCCCGGCTACAACCTGGTGAATATTCCCGATACCGAAATTCCCGGCGTTTGGAATGTCATCGGCAGTATGGGCTCAAATGACTTCTTCGCTGGCGACTTTATTGGCGGAGATTTCAGCACGCTCTACGCAATCGAATACAACACCAACGACCTGTACGCGATCAACACGACGACCGCGGCTCAGAATCTGATTGGCAAGAGCACTCCACCCGTAGGCATGTCATGGACGGGCCTCACCGGCACGCCGGACGGCACGATGTACGGTTTGGTTTCCACCTGCTCTGATTCAAGCCTGGTGACTGTGGACGTTGCCACAGGCGCAGTGACGCTTTTGGGTGGACTGCCAGGCGTTGACTGCGGTATTGACCTGGCTTACAACACGGATGACGGAATGATATATATTGTGGATATCGCCTCCGACAACTTGTTCAAAGTAAATCCGGACACTCTAGCGGTAACCAATGTGGGCTCGCTTGGGGTGAATGCTAATTACGCTCAGGGCTTGGACTATGAAGAGGAAACCGGCGTGCTTTATTGGGCAGCGTACACCTCCTCTGGCGAATTACGCGTAATTGACACAGCTACTGGCGCCAGCAGCCTGGTTGGGGCCTTCCCCGGCGGCGCCGAAACCGACTGCCTGGCTTTCGCGACTGGCGGCGTCTCCGACGTGCCGTGGCTTTCTGAGGACCCGGCCAGCGGCACGGTTGACGCCTTTGGACAGAAGGAAGTTACGATCAGCTTTGATCCGACCGGCGCTGGTCTCACCCAACCCGGCGATTATCTGGCTGAATTGAAGATTAAACATAACACGCCCTACACCTATCCCAACATTCCGGTGACCTTGCACCTGATTGCTCCGAGCACTTACGGCACGGTTAAGGGCACGGTGAGCGGGTTGAAAGTCTGCGATGTGGACCCGACGCCATTGAAAGACGCGGAGGTGAACTTCTGGCAAGGCGGCAGTATTGTCTACACCACAAGCACCAACGCCGCCGGATACTACACTTATGCAATCCCAGCGGGGACTTATCACGTCGAGTTTGTCTACAGCGGTTACATTAACTTCCTTGAAACGGATGTTCAAGTGGTGGGAGGTTCCACGCTCACCATTGACGGTGCTCTGCGCCCGATTGCGCCCTGCCTGAGTGTGGTGCCGACGAGATTGGAACAAACCCAGGCAGCGAATACGACCACAACCCAAACTCTGACCATTGTGAACTCCGGGGCGGCTGCGGGCAACTTTGAATTAATAGAACTTCCATTTGCTGCGATACTGGCGGATCAACTTCTTCAGGATCCAAGCTTTGAGGAATACACCCCGAATCCATATTGGGGTGAATACTCCCAGAATTATGGAACACCGCTTTGCACGGTGGCCGACTGCGGCGATGGTACCGGCACTGGCCCCAGAACAGGCCTGGTCTGGGCTTGGTTCGGTGGTTCTTCTTCGGGTGATCAAGGTTACGTTTCTCAAACCGTGACCATTCTGCCCGGGACTGCTGAAATGAGCTTCTATGTTGAACAGTATGTGTGCGGAACCGCAGGTGCCGCCAACTATCTGACGCTTGAAATTGATGGCAATGAGCTTTGGCGCACAAACGGGCTTGACCCTGCCTGCGGCGTGTTTGGTTATCGCCAGATAAGTGTTGATGTGACGGCATATGCTGACGGCACTTCACATGAGGTTAAGTTCAGGTCAGTGACTGTAGGCAGCGGAAATTTCTTCGTGGACGATGTGGAACTGAACCTGGAACCAGGCGCTGATGTGCCTTGGTTGTCTGAAAACCCGGTAGCGGGCTCTGTGCCGCCAGACAGCTCTCTGGTTGTCGACATCGGCTACGATTCAACTGGTCTGGCGGTCGGGGATTACCTGGCAACATTACTTGTCAAGAACCCACCTGCTGCCGCAATTAACATTCCGGTGACCCTGCACGTTGTCACCATTCGCAACTTCTATATCCCACTGCTGTTCAAGTAAGCAGCGGAATTAGAACTCTTTTTCCGCGAAGAATTAGAAAATCATCCGGCAGAATATTCTGCCGGATGATTTATTTATCCCCTTTCGTGATATAATTCGGCTGACTGGGGTTAGTATGAAACGATTCCATTTCGTTGGGTTATTTGTATTGGTGGGGCTGCTTTTAGCAGGCTGCGCTTCGCCAGCTCAACCGCAATCCCCGCAGGCTTCCGCGGCAGAAACGGATAACTGCGCTATAGACGTGTGGGTGGCACCGGAGGTGCCGGCGCGCATCCGCGAGAATTTCGTCCTGCCAGCCGGCTTGCGCTGGGTGGGGACCCGGGGCCCATGCAGCGTGACGCTGGGCTTGGAAGCGTTCAGGGCGCCGGAGGAGCAGCTCATCGCCCAAATATCGTGGGATTACGCCCTGGCTGCGCCAGCCTGGTCTTTCCGGGAGGGCGCCAGCAGCGTGGATATCCGCTTTGTCTGGGAAGGCAAGCCGCGCGGCAGCCTGATGCAAATAACCCAATTACTTATCTACGCGGAGGACTACAACAGCCTTTTAGGTTTGCTCGGCGAGCCTGGCAAGGATGAAACTTTGAGTGACCTTATCAGCTTGGTGCCTAACGAGAAAAACAACCTCTCAGACCAACTTGGGGCGTCTGTTTGGGCGATTGTGCCCTTATCCCGGATTCAAGCGGATTATCGCGTGCTTGCCATTGATGGTATCTCCCCGCTGCAGGAGGATTTTGCCCAGCAAGCGTATGCTTTGCGCGGGATTTACAGCCTGTACGCCAATCCGGCGATAACAGCCCGGCTGGGAGAGGAGAACCTCAGAAGCCTGGTACAGGGGCTGTTTGGCGAAAGGGAAGGAGCGCAAGCCGGCCAAGCGCAGGACACCCAGCTGAGCAGCACCGGGGAAACCGCCCCGCAGCCTGAAAGACAACCCTCACCTACTATAAGCCTTAGCGAGCGCGTTCGTTTGAAAGATGGGGCGGTAGAAATCCTCATCCCGGCGGGAACCTTTACCTTCGGCTGCGTGGCGGAACACAACGGCGGTTATGATTGCGCGGATGATGAGCTGCCCGCCCGACAGATAAACCTGGGCGCGTATTACATTGATAAATATGAGGTGACCAACCGGCAGTACGCCCTGTGCGCGGCGGAAGGAGCCTGCCCTGAGCCGGTTTACCGCTACTCCGCGACGCGAAGCTCGTATTATGGAAACCCGGAATATGATGACTATCCAGCCGCGAATGTTTCCTGGACGGACGCGGCCGCTTATTGCGCCTGGGCGGGAGGGCGGCTGCCGACTGAAGCGGAATGGGAAAAAGCCGCCAGGGGCACGGGTCTGCGCGCTTTCCCCTGGGGCGACACACCCCCCAGCTGCAGCAAAGCCAACGCCAAGGATGAGCTGAACGGCTCCAGCTGCGTGGGAGATACCCTGCCCGTAGGCAGCCTGGCGGAAGGCGCATCGCCCTATGGCGTGATGGACATGGCGGGGAATGTGTGGGAATGGGTGCAAGACTGGTATGTGTTGGATAAGGACGGCATTCGCATCAACCTGGATCCATTGGAGGAAAATTTGGATTTTTACAAGGTTGTGAAGGGCGGATCCTGGGACTATGCCTGGAGCCGCCTGCGGATAGCCTATAACAGCGACCACGACCCCGACGCGCATAAGCTCAGTTTTGGTTTTCGCTGCGCGGCGCCTGTGGATTGAGCGCTGACACGGCCAGGCACAAGCTCAGGTAGTTTTCACAGCCTCCGCAAGGGCAAGCCATCCGGAAGCCGGGAAGCTGTCATTGGATCTTGTTTGAACAAAAAACGCGGCGCGCCGGATTATCAGCCAGCGCGCCGTACTTTTTGGAGAGTCTGTTGTCAGTTCCGGAATACCAGCCCATCGGAGCCGGCATCCAGGGTGATGGCGTCGCCCTCACGGAACTCTCCGGAGAGGATCTTCAACGCCAGGGGGTCTTGGACTTCGCGCTGAATTGCGCGTTTGAGCGGGCGGGCGCCGAATTCCGGTTCAAACCCAATATCCGCCAGCCAGGCTTCCGCGGCGGGGGTGCTCTTGAGTGAGTAGCCGCGCGCCGCGAGCAACGCCGCCACATGCCCGAGTTGGATCCCAACGATTTGACGCAGGTCCTCTTTCGTGAGCGGCTTGAAAATCACGATTTCGTCAACGCGGTTCAGAAACTCCGGCCGGAAGAAGGCCTTCAGAAGATCCGTGACCTGGTCGCGGGTGACATGCTCCGCTTTTTCGGGGTCGGACCAAAGTTGGCTGCCGAGGTTGCTGGTCATGATAATGAGCGTGTTGCGGAAATCCACCGTGCGCCCCTGCCCGTCGGTCATGCGTCCATCGTCCAAAACTTGCAGCAGGGCGTTGAAAACCTCGGGATGCGCTTTTTCAATTTCATCGAACAGCACCACGCTGTATGGGCGCCGGCGGACTGCTTCGGTGAGCTGACCGCCTTCTTCGTAGCCGACGTAGCCGGGGGGCGCGCCGAAGAGGCGGCTGATGGTATGCCGCTCCTGATATTCGCTCATATCCACCCGCACCATGGCGTTTTGGTCGTCAAACAGGAACTCTGCCAGCGCGCGGGCAAGCTCGGTCTTGCCTACGCCGGTTGGACCCAGGAATATGAAAGAGCCAATCGGGCGGTTCGGGTCTTGCATTCCCGAGCGTGAACGGCGCACGGCATTGGAAACAGCCGCGACGGCTTCATCCTGCCCGACAACACGCTGGTGCAGGCGTTCTTCCATGCGCAGCAGTTTATCCATCTCGCCCTCCAACAGGCGGCTTACCGGGATGCCTGTCCATTTTGCCACGACCTCGGCGATTTCCTCGGAATCCACCTCTTCTTTGAGGAGAGCGCCGTTTTGTTGGAGCTCTTTCAGTTTCGCTTCCGCGGATTGGATTTTGTCTTTCAACTGGTGCAAGGTTTCGTAGCGCAGGCGGGCGGCTTTTTCCAGGTTGGCATCGCGCTCGGCTTGTTCCATTTCCTGTTCGGCTTCTTCCTGCTGCGCTTTGAGCGTGCGCAAACCGGCAATCGCGTCTTTTTCAGTCGTCCAGCGCACGTTCAGCGCGTCCGATTTTTCCCGCAGGTCGGCCAGGTCTTTTTCAAGCTTTTCAAGGCGTTCGCGGGAGGCCTGGTCTTTTTCTTTTTGAAGCGCCTGGCGTTCAATCTCCAGCTGCATCATCTGACGGTCCACCTCGTCCAGCGCCTGGGGTTTCGAGTCTATCTCGGCGCGCAAGTGAGCGGCGGCTTCATCTATCAGGTCGATCGCCTTATCCGGCAGCTTCCGATCGGTGATGTAGCGGTTGGAAAGCGTGGCGGCAGCGATGACCGCGGGGTCCGTGATGCGCACGCCGTGGTGCACTTCATAGCGGGATTTGAGCCCGCGCAGAATGCTGATTGTGTCTTCCACGGATGGTTCCAATACCATAACCGGTTGGAAGCGGCGTTCCAGGGCGGCGTCTTTTTCTATGTATTTGCGGTACTCGCTGGTGGTGGTGGCGCCAATCAGGTGCAATTCGCCGCGCGCCAGCATGGGTTTGAGGATGTTCCCGGCGTCCATCGCGCCTTCCGCGGCTCCGGCGCCAATCACGGTATGCAGTTCATCAATGAACAGGATGACCTCCCCTTCGGCATCGCTCACCTCTTTCAGGGCGGCTTTCAGGCGTTCCTCAAACTCGCCGCGATATTTCGCGCCGGCGACCAACGCAGCCATATCCAGCTGGACGATGCGTTTGTTTTTCAGACCCTCCGGCACATCGCGTTTGACGATGCGCTGGGCCAGCCCTTCGACGATGGCAGTCTTACCCACGCCGGGCTCTCCGATGAGGGCGGGGTTGTTTTTGGTGCGGCGGGATAAGATTTCGATGGTGCGGCGAATTTCTTCATCACGCCCAATCACAGGGTCCAGTTTGCCCTGCCGTGCCAGCGCGGTCAGGTCCCGCCCATACTTTTCGAGCGCCTGATAGGTGCTTTCCGGGGTTTGGCTGGTGACGGATTGGCTGCCGCGAATACCGCGCAGGGCTTTCAGCACCGCGTCTTTGGTGATTCCGTATGCGTCCAGGCGCTGTTTTTCGGGGGTATCGGTGAGACCCAGGAGAATATGCTCCGTGGATGTAAATTCATCGCCCATACCTTTGGCGTAGCGCTGCGCTGCGTCCAAGGCGGAGAGAGCTGTGCTGCTCAGTCCGGTTTGCCCGGCGCCGTACAGCTTGGGGCGTTTTTCCAGGTCGGCGCGGAGTTCCTGCAGGAGCGCTTGGGTGCTGCCCGCGATTTGGGTTACAACTGCTGGTACACTGCTCCCGGACTGTTGGAGCAGCGCGAGCAGAAGATGGTCCGGCTCTATTGCCTGGTGATTCATATCGCGCGCGGCGCTTTCGGCGGAAAGGAGGGCTTCCTGAGCTTTTTGCGTAAATTTGTTGATATCCATAATAATCTCCTTCTTTGGAGTGTAAACAGCAGAGCTGCTTGTAGTTAACTGATAATTTTGTTAATTATAAGAGAAGGGTATAAACGATTTATTGGAATAATGTCAGACTACTGACAACGGACTGCGAAAGCGCGGGAGGGGAGTATGTTTGCTGAGGGGGGAGATCGCAATCCAGGCTTGATTATCGCGGACAATTCTGAACATATGTACCCATAAAACCAATTGACACGGCATACATAAACAGTCATAATAAATATTAACCTGACATAATGTAATGTACATATGTACCTTATCCAAGATGATGAAAGATCGCACTGATTACGTCACTTTATATCGGATAGCAAAAGCGTACTACCTGGAGAACCAATCTCAATTTCGTATTGCCAAAGAAGAAAATATTTCCCGGCCGCATGTTTCGAGGCTTCTTTCCAAAGCAAGACAATTGGGCATTGTTACGATAAAGGTTGAGATGCCTAATCAGATGCATGTGGATAAGTTGCAGGATGATATTCAGAACCTTTTAGGTTTGAAAAAAGTTTTACTGGCTGATGTGTCAAATGAGGACCTTAGAAGCCCCCAAAAAATTGCCAGAAGCATCGCCACACTTGCGGCAGAGAACCTTATGGAATTACTAGGGGATGCGAATCAGGTTGGTGTTGGTTGGGGTTATACCATCTATCAGACTTCATTAATGCTTCCAAAGGCAAAACTTGGCCAATCGGTTACCTTCGTCCCGTTAGTTGGTATGTCGGATGAAAGCAATCCATACCTACAAAATAACGTAATCATTGACCGTTTTGCCGAAAAATTCAACGCCTCAAGTTATTACACAAGTCTTCCGGCTTATTATGAAAGACACTCCACAAAAGGCAAGGCGGAACGAGACCGTTATTCACGCCTGAGACAGCGTTGGGAAAGGCTGGATGCGGCTGTGGTCGGATTAGGTCCACGTTTTAAAAATGGTGATTTTTTAATTAGAGAGGCGTCTGAGGAATATAAACAACTTATTGCAGGCAGCGAAGTGGTAGGAGACATCCTTGCCAGCTTTTTCTTTGAGAACGGCACGCTGTTGGATTCGCATGAATATTATGAGCAGGTGTCCTTGCCGCTGCCGCGCTTGAAAGAAATTAGAAATGTCATTTGTTTAGCCGGCGGTACAGAAAAAGTACCGGGATTAATCGCGGCTGCCCGAAACGGATATATCAAAACTCTGATCACAGATATTAATACAGCACAATTAATTATCCGAAAAATTCAAGACGGTGAAAGTGAGATGGCATGACCCGCATCCTCATAGTCTCGCATGGACCCCTGGCGAAAGGTTTGCTGAAAAGCGCTGAAATGATTGCCGGCAAGCAAGGCAAGGACGTCGCGGCGGTGTGCCTTGCGCAGGACCAATGCCCGGAAGATTTAAGGACGGTCATAGTGAATTACCTTGACCAATGGGCTAACGCGGAAATTCTCGTCTTTACCGATCTTATTTCTGGCACGCCGTTTAATGTTGTTGGTTCTTTGATGCGCGGATATGGTATCCGACATATCAGTGGAGTGAACTTGGGGCTACTGTTAGAAGCCCTATTGCTAAGGGATTCGTTTTCTGTAAATGAGTTGTCCAAACATCTCATCGAAGTATTTCCGGAGACTGTAATCGACGTAAACGCGTTAATGAAAATGGAGGAATGAACATGCGGCAAATCGTTTTAGCTCGAATTGATGACCGGTTAATCCACGGCCAAATTGTGACATCTTGGTGCAAATCCACCAATGCGAGCACGATTCTTATCGTAGATGATAGGCTAAGCGAAGATAATTTCACTCAGCGACTTCTGCGTGCTGCCGCGCCACCGGATATCAAAGTTGAAATTATGGATCTTCATGCTGCTGTAACATGGTTGGCAGAGAATGATTCTACAAACCAAAGAATCATTTTACTATCTAAAACCCCCCAGGTGATGGAGGAACTTATCAAAAATGGAATTACCTTGAAGTCTATCAACCTGGGAGGAATGGGAGCGAAAGCAGGAAGGAGTAAATTAAATAAGAATATATCCGCGAGCCCCGAAGAGGTTAATTGTCTGAGAAGGATGTTGGAAAACGAAGTTGGGATTTTTTACCAATTAGTTCCTGTTGAACGACCTGTTAATATGATGAATATTTTGAAAGGAGAAATCACGAAATGACGGTTACACAAGCAATTTTGTTAGGTATTCTGTACTATTTCGCCAATAGTCCGTGGCCGTTTGGGGGCTTGGGAAACTACGCTATTCTTTACCGGCCAATGATCCTGGGGCTGATCGTTGGCATCATTTTGGGTAATCCGGTATTAGGCACAGTAATTGGAGCGACGATTAATCTGATGTATATTGGGTTTATCAGCGCTGGTGGTTCCATGCCGGCAGATATGTCACTCGCGGGAATCCTGGGTACTGCCCTGGCAATCACTGGCGGGTTAGAAATGAACGCCGCTTTGGCTGTTGCTGTTCCGTTGGGGTTGCTTGGAGCATTGGTTTGGGTTGGCAGACTTACATTAGATACTGCATTCGTGCGTCTGGCGGATAAATATTCTGATGAAGGCAAACCCGAGAAGGTTTGGATTGCAAATATCCTGCTCCCGCAAATCCTCCTCTTCTTGATTACCGCTGTTCCCTGCTTCTTGGCTGCCTATTATGGGGCAGAGGCTATCGCGACTGGCATCCAGAGTTTGGGCGGCAACTTCCTCCGCATCCTTAGCCTGATTGGCGGCATGCTTCCGGCCGTTGGAATTGGAATGATGCTCATGGCGATATTTAAGGGCCATGCGCGTGTGTTTTTCTTCCTCGGTTTTTTGACTGCGGCATTCCTTGGATTGAAGACGCTTCCCTTGGCATTGATTTTCCTCGGAATAACGATTATTTATATCAGCCTGAAGTACCGGGATGACCCTGAAATCGTTCAGAACACCGAAGCTGCGTCCAGCACGGGAGGCCTTGAAGGCGGCAAGTTGCTTGCTGCAAAAGATATCCGGAGTGCCTGGTGGAAGTGGATGTATTACTTCCAGTCTTGTTATAACTATGAACGCATGCAAGGCGTTGGATTTTTGCATGCCATGACACCAGTGTTAAGCAAGCTTTATAAAGACGACCCGGAGGAAATGAAGAATGCGATGCACCGTCATTCTGAATTCTTCAATACCGAAAATGCCACAGGTTCCGCGGTAATTGGTCTGGTAGCAGCCATGGAAGAACAGAAAAAACTTGGCGCGGATCTTGATAATGACGCCTTTACCTCTATTAAGACAGGTTTGATGGGACCCTTGGCTGGTGTTGGCGACACCATCTGGCAGGCAGTTGTTATTCCGATAATGATTGTCTTGTTCCTTGGCCTGGCAAAGGAAGGAAATGTTGCTGCGCCAATTCTGTATTCAATCTTGTTTTTCATTTTATACTATGTATATGGCTATTGGCTGTTGAAGCTGGGATATAACAAGGGGCGGGAAGCAATTCTCAACCTGATGGAGAATAAAGCCATCAATAAAGTGATTGTCGGAGCTGGAATGCTTGGGTGCGCGGTTATGGGAGGATTGGTCTCTCAATACGTAAGCCTTAAGACTGCTATTCAATTTCCAATGGGAGCTGACAAAGTATTTTCACTTCAAACTGATTTCTTTGATGCTCTCATTCCCGGACTTCTGCCGCTATTGTTGACACTGGGTTGCTATGCCTTACTAAAAAAGGGTATCAAAGCCCAGTACGTTATTCTGATTTTGGTCGCTGTGGCAGTCGTTGGCGGGCTGGTTGGCGTTTTATAAACATGACTGGGCGGGTATTCGTCTGAACGAATACCCGCCTGTCAAATCTCCAAAAAAGGATGGAGCCATTGATGAATGAACACATGCATGCGCTCGCTGTTGTGGGAGAACGCCGGGTTGAAATAATTAAAGTTCCATTGGTGCAACCTAAGTTCGGCGAAGTGTTGGTTCGCATCAGAACCTGTGCTCTTTGTACTTGGGAACAAAGAATATTCAGTGGCGTGAAAAAAGTGCCCTACCCCTTGATTGGTGGGCACGAAATTGCGGGTGAGATTTATGCCCTTGGAGAAGGTGTTGACCCCGATCGTTACCCACTTGGGAGTCCGGTTGCTTTACGGGTCCTTAAGAACTGCCAAAGCTGTCATTTTTGTCGACGAGGAATGGAAAACCTTTGCGTTGAACTGAACACTTTCAGATTGAACGGCCCAGAGGCTTATGGTATGGGTGGTTTGGCAGAGTATATTAGCATAGAACGTTCGGCGGTATGGGTATTTGAAAACAAGCTACCGTTCGAAACCATGGCGCTGACTGAGCCATTAGCCTGTGTTCTGAACAGCATTAAAAAAGGCAATGTTCATATGGGCGATGACGTATTGATTATCGGCGGAGGCGTGATGGGACAGTTGCATGTTCTGGCAGCTAAGTTGGCAGGTGGGAGGACCATCTTGAGTGAGCCCGATTCTTATCGCCGTGACGTTGCCCGCTCATTGGGCTGCAATGTCACAATAGACCCGACTCGTGTGGATATTAAAGCGGAGGTTGGAAAGCTTACTGGCGGTCGCGGCGCGGACGTCGTTTTCAATACGACTGCAATTTCAGAGGTTGCCCAGACTGCGGTTTTACTCACCGCGGCCGGCGGCACTTGTGTTACATATAGTTCTCAACATCCGGATTTACCAATTACGATAAGCCCGAATTGGCTTCACAATAGCGAGACGAACCTTACGGGTGCGGTGAACCCAAGCGTTGAGTCATTTGACCAGTCAGTTAAGTTAATTGACAAAGGCTTAGTGGATCCGAGCGTGTTTGTTTCTAAAACATTTGCATTCACTGATGGGCAGCAGGCTTTTGAGGCCGCTTTGCAACCTGAAAATTTCCGGGTTGTAGTTAAGTTTTAGATAAATTTGGGAGACCTCCCAAAAAGACAGGAGGTCTCATCGATAGAAGAATCGAAGGAGGGTCAGGCTTTACCAACGCATCCGAAACGCTGAAGTTTTTCTTCAGCGGCATTTTGGATAGCTAAGGCTGTATCGACACATACAGAAAAGAAGGTTTTTCCACCCCTAAGATCTGCGTCGCGTAATTGCGACAGGGCAGCCAAGGTTAGATCAGTAAAGACATTTATTTTGTTGATTCCACATTTGATAATCCGACGAAAGTCTTCGTCTGACAAACCGGAGCCCCCATGCAAGACCAAGGGCAGATGGTGGGTGGCAGCCTTTATGGCTGAGCAGCGATCGAAGCTTAATATCGGGGTGGACTTGTACACACCATGGATAGTTCCTACGGCGACTGCCAGGGCGTCAACTCCGGTTCGAGCCACAAATTCTTTGGCTTGATCAACCTCGGTATAGAAACCTTGATCGGAACTGTACATGCCTTCATTGCCGGCAACATGACCCAACTCGGCTTCAACCGAAACGTTCAAAGGATGACATAGTTGAATAACTTGTTGGGTAGCCGAAATGTTTTCTTCAAAGGGACGATCAGAAGCGTCAATCATGACGGAGGTAAAGCCGCATTGCACCGCGCGTTGGATTACGGTGAAGTTGGTGGCATGATCAAGATGGATACATACTGGCACTGAAGAGTCTGCCGCCAGCCTTCTGAGCGCCGCGGTGTAAGCTTCCATCGGGACGAGGGAGTCGAACATTTCCACATAAGCCAGGATGACCGGCGAGTGAGTTTTTTCGGCAGCTTTTAGTACGCCTGCTGCCATTTCTATGTTGAACACATCAAACGCCGCAACGGCATATTGTTCGTTATTCGCTGGTTCAAGTATTTGAATAAGGTTTACAAGCGGCATGCTTCCTCCCGATGTTTATGTTCAAGACGTAGACAATTTGTATAAAAATCATAACATAAGACCCGGCAGGTAAACGAGAACAGATGTGCAGGATGCTTCTCTGGCTGGTTGTTCTTAACCGCCTCGGGATTTAGGGATTAATATTAGCAGGTGGAGCTTACTAGGCCTTTCGGAAACCAGATCCTGATTACTCAAAATCTTTAACAGGTGGGTCGTTTGAAGTAGTTGTGCGTTACCCGATTGAATGCGGGTAAACACTTATTTTATTTCGTCGCTTAGCGGCAACCACTGGCTGAAGCCAACTTGACACACAGCCGCGCCCCGGCTATAATTAGTTAGATAGGCTAACTATAATGGAAAATAACTTGAACCAACGATTTCAGGAACTGATCCTGCGCTTTCATCGTTTGGGCGGCGAGGCGACCCCAATTGAAGCGCAGGGGATTACCCCGGCTCAGGTTGTCTATCTGGATTATCTGAGCAAGCATCCGGGCTGCCGTTTGACCGATCTTGCGGAGGCGCTACGGTATAAGGCGGCAAGCGCCAGCGTGATGGTCTCGACCCTTGAGGGAAAGGGACTGATTCGGAAAGCGCAGGAATTGGATGATGGCAGGGCACTGCGGCTTGGCCTGACCGAGGAAGGCGCGCGGGTGGTTGCTGAGGTGGAAGCTTTCCGTGGGAAAAGGGTGGAGCGGATGTTAGCCCGTTTGGACCAGGTCGAGAAAGCGCAGTTAATCGCGCTATTAGAAAAAGTAATGATAAAGGAAGATGAGGATTGAAATGACAGTTCAAATGTTTGTAATGAGTGGGGTGCGGTTCTTACACAATTTGTTTACCGCTTTGTGGATTGGTGGAATGCTGACCATGGCGATCGCTGTGTTGCCTGGTGTTCGCAAGAACCCGAAGGTCGGCGAACCCTGGGCGGTCATCGAGGGGATCCAGTCGCGAATCAACCCGGTCGCGTGGGTCAGCATGGTGGGCTTGGTTTTGACCGGGCTGTTGTTGGGCCGCGCGTCCAAGAACTTTACCGGGCTATTCAGCTTTGGCACGGTGTACATGACCGCGCTTTCCATCAAACACATTTTGATTGCGCTGATGCTTGGGCTGGCTGTCGTACGACTGTTTATCAATAAGCGTGTCAGGGCTGAAAAAAAGCCGGAACTTCAAAAAGCGTCTTTTGCGGTGCTGGCAGTTAACGCGGGATTGGGCGTTGTGGTTCTGTTTCTTTCGGCGATGATTTAAACAGGCGCTGCTGGCTGGAATTCCAGTCAGCAGCGTAAACACTTCCGTTTTGCGTGCAAGCTGAACGAAGGTGTTTAGATTACCGCGGTGAAGTGCAAACGCACAGCCGCAGCAAATAATATGAGTTTTGAAAATTGGTCTTGATTCGGTCCAAAAAAGCTTGACTTAATCCTCGGGATGCCTATAATAGGCGTTTGTGCATTTGATGCGCACCTTGAAAAATGAAGAGCCTGGGGAATTGACCCGAATAAGTCAATTTTCGCCCTTGACAAAGAATCTTGTTTAGTCTATACTAATTGTTCCAAGGTAAAACGTTGGTAGTTGCATCTTGGGAACTGCACATTGAAAATGAGATTCCGTGGGAGAAAAGACAACCCTAAATTGCAGTGCCCGAAGCCGGCGAGCGAAAATTGCCGGCGATTTTGTCTGTTAGAGAGACGAAATTGGCATTGACAAAGCGGGTTAGTTTCGGTAGAATCCTGCTCTCATGAAGTCAGAACCTTAACAACTGAAAAGTGATAGGAAGATAGTAAAAGCAATACAATAGGTAAGAAACAAGCCTCGTTAATTGTCCTTTCCGTAAAACGAAACACCGTAAGGTGATAAATTTAGCGGAGAGTTTGATCCTGGCTCAGGATGAACGTTGGCGGCGTGCCTAATACATGCAAGTCGAACGGAGATTGTAGCAATACGGTCTCAGTGGCGAACGGGTGAGTAACGCGTTGGTGACCTGCCCCGAAGTGTGGAATAACAGATCGAAAGAGCTGCTAATACCGCATAATATCCAGAAGATTAGACGCTTTTGGATTAAAGGATTTATTCGCTTCGGGAGGGGCCTGCGTCCCATCAGCTAGTTGGTAAGGTAATGGCTTACCAAGGCTATGACGGGTAGGGGACCTGAGAGGGTGGCCCCCCACAATGGAACTGAAACACGGTCCATACACCTACGGGTGGCAGCAGTAGGGAATATTAGTAATGGGCGAAAGCCTGAACTAGCAACGCCGCGTG